>Ga0302314_10011101_pt1 | contig 15744 bp, 12 predicted proteins | sample III_Palsa_N2_3_FD_200533 | JGI IMG/M metagenome (GOLD analysis project Ga0302314, IMG submission 200533) | Peat permafrost microbial communities from Stordalen Mire near Abisko, Sweden - III_Palsa_N2_3 | ecosystem: Environmental > Terrestrial > Soil > Palsa > Peat permafrost | place: Sweden...
CCAGGACCGCCTGCTCGGCGGGGGCGAATAAGGCCAGGAGCGTCGGCGTGAATGCCCCGGCCGCCGCCTGCTGGAGCAGCAGTCGCCGCAGCGTGCTGCGCGGCGGGAACGGCACAGGCCCGGTACCCCCGCCCTGGATGGCGATCGGACGGTCGTCACGAAAGTCGGCGATGTAGGCGATCGCATTGGCCAGCAGCGCCCGGCCCGCCGTGTTCAACTCCGGCGGAGACTGCCGGAAGCCGACGTGCAGCAGGTCGCCCTGGCGCCACACGGCCATGGCCGAGGCGGCGCGCTGGTTGAGGCCGCCGCTGATGCATTCGACATCCGGCATCTCCAGGACCTGGTCGGCATCGCAACACCAGCCTGAAGCCCAGTGCGTGGACACAGCACCAGCGACCAGCGGCAGGACGCCGAGGTGCGCACTGCTGATGTCCGTGGCGAAGGCCGCTGGTGTCGGGAGATCGATCGCGCCGCCGACGCTCAGCGGCATGGGACCGGTGCTCAGGGGATGGTGCGGGTTAAGCGCATAGGCGAAGGGCTGCAGGCTGGCGCTGCCGGCGGCTCCCGCGACCTGCCAGGCGCTGGCCGCCAGCAGTCCGGCGGCGCCCAGCAGCACGGTCGGCGTGCGCCAGGCGGCGCGTGGCCCCAGCGGCATGGTGGCGTGGTTCGCCAGTGCGAGCCAGGCCGCTGAATCGCGCGCGACATCACCATCATCCACCAGGCCAGGGGGATCCCAGTCCAGCAGCACCACATCGCCTTGGAGCACCCGGGAGCCGAGGACCTCGGTGGGCCGGTAGTGCACGACGCGGACCGAGGCCACGAGCGGCCGCAGCCACGCCGCATACGCCTCGCCACGTCCCGGCGTGCTGTCATCGCTGACCACCACCACCGCGAGGGTCGTGAGCTCGGCGGCGTCCAGGCCGGGAGCCAGCAGCGGCGCGGACAGCGTCAGCGTCATCACGGCCAGCAGGATCGGGGGAAGCCGCATGCGGACAGGGTAGCGCAGACACCGTGGCGGGACATCGGGAAGACCGATGACCCGCATGCGTTCCCTGTCGAATCATGTCGGAGCATGCTCCGGCGCTGGGCAGATGGCAGATGGCGATTGCTGGCTCCTGCTGGTCATCCGACAATCAGGCCGATGGATGCCACCGCATGCCGCTGACCGCCGCCCAGGAATCGACCTTCATCGCGGACGGCTACGTGCTGCTGCCCGGGCTGGTGTCGCGTGAGCTGATCACGGCGGCGCTGCGGGCGATCAACCGGGATCTGGGCACCGGTCTCGACCCGCGCCTGATCCCGGGCTACCTGGCGCAAAGCTTCTGTCCGGCGATCGCCTCAGCGGCGCCGATCCTCGACCTGCTGCTGCGCTCGCCGGTGCTTGGCCTCCTGCAATCCGCCCTGGGCGGGCCGATCCGTCCCCCGACCAGCGCGCAGATCGCGCTGCGCTTCCCGGGCTATGGCCTGCCGGGCACGCTCTCGGCACCGCATCTCGACGGGATTCCGGATCGCGCCGGGGCCAACGGTGTGCCGCAGCAGACCGTCGGCAGCTTCACGGCCCTGGTCTATGTGCTGCTGAGCGACGTGGAGAGCCCCTTCGCCGGCAACTTCCTCGTCCATCCGGGCAGCCATCAGGCGATCGCCTCCTGGCTGGGGACGCATGGGGTGGGGTCGCTGCTGCGCGGGCTGCCACCGATCGCGCTGAACGCGCCGCGGCAGATCACCGGTCGCGCGGGCGATGTGGTGATCGCGCATTACCAGCTCGCGCATGGGGTCGCGGCGAACGATGGCGCGCAGATCCGCTACGCGTGCTTCTTCCGCACCGAGGTCGCTGGACTGGACGGCCATCGCGACGCATCGCTGCTGGATCCGTGGCGCGATTGGCGGGGCCTGGGTCAGGCCTCGTCCGCGTCCTGAGTCGTCCCGAGGCGTCCTCCGGCCGGTCAGTGCACGGGGACCGGCCCGGCGCTGGCGACACGGACGGCCAAGGCCGCCTGCACCGCACTGATGACCTCCGGAGCATCCGGCGTGACATGCGAGCCGAAGCGCGCCACGACCTGGCCGTTTCGGCCGACGAGGAACTTGTTGAAGTTCCAGGTGATCTTGCCGGGGAAGGGGCTCTCCTTGGTCAGGTACTGGTACAAGGCCACCTGCCCATCGCGCGTCACATCGACCTTGGCCATGAGCGGGAAGGTGATGCCGTAGGTGGCGGTGCAGAAGGTGTGGATCTCCTCATTGGTGCCCGGTTCCTGGCCGAAGAAGTCATCCGAGGGGATGCCGATCACGACCAGGCCCTGGTCCTGGTAGTGCACATAGAGCGCCTCCAGGCCCTTGTACTGCTTGGTATAGACGCAGTGCGAGGCGGTGTTGACCAGGAGCACCACCTTGCCTGCATACGTGGCCAGGGGCACGGCCCGGCCGTCATTGGCGGTGAGCGTGAAGGCCAGGGGCGAGTGCGCGCCGGTCGGGGGCCGGTGGTCACCGCACGAGCACAGGCCGAGGGCGACGAGCGCCACGACGGTCGACAGCAGCAGGATCCAACGGTGCATGATGCGTCCTCATTCCCAGGTACGGCGCCCCGCCCCTCCTGGACGTTGGCACGGAAGCCGGATGGGACACGAAGCTACCAAGGGGGTCGCTTGGGTTGGCTTGTCATTGTCGGGGTGGTCATAGAACTAGCGGAATAGCCCCGATAGGACCCCATGCCCTTCCATAGTCCCGCCGAAGAACGCATCTACCTCGCCCGCATCGATCAGGCGCGCACCCGCCTGCGCAGCCGCTATGTCACCGCGAGCGTGCCGTTCACCGCCACGGTCGCGAAGCTCGGGCCGCACCAGCGTCCGCTGTTCAAGGATCGGCCGACCGCGGGCTACGCGCCGATTACGGAGGGCGCCGAATGGGGCCGCGACTGGTCGACGGCCTGGTTCCATCTGACCGGCACCGTGCCGGCCGCCTGGGCCGGCCGAGAGGTCGTCGCCTGGATCGAGATCAGCGGCGAAGGCCTGGTCTTCGATCCCACGGGCCGGGCCCTGCAGGGCATCACCCATGGCTCGATCTTCGACCAATGGGCCAACAGCGCCCGCTCGACCATGACGCTGTTCACCAGCGCCGCCGGTGGCGAGCAGGTCGAGCTGTGGATGGAAGGCGCCGCGAACCAGCTCTTCGGCATCAACCCGCCCAGTCCCGAGCTGCCGTTGGAGGACCCCAAGCGCTTCGGCCAGGTCATCGGCACGATCACTCACCTGCGTCTGGCCTGCATCGACCGCGCGTCGTGGAGCCTGCGCCTGGACATGGATGTGCTCATCGACCTGCTCAAGGCGCTGCCGGAGACCTCGGTGCGCCGCGCGCGCATCCAGCGCGCGCTGACGTTGTGCTGCGACGTGCTTGCCCGCAATGAGCTGGACTATACCGCGGCACGCGCCGAGCTCACCGCGGTGCTGGCCAAGCCGGCCAACGCCAGCGACATCCCGGTGCGGGCCGTAGGCCACGCGCACATCGATTCCGCCTGGCTCTGGCCGCTGGGCGAGGGCATGCGCAAGACCGCACGCACCTTCGCCAACCAGCTCGGGCTGATCGAGCAGTATCCGGGCTACGTCTTCGGCGCGAGCGCCGCCCAGCACTACGCCTGGATCAAGGACATGTACCCCGAGCTCTACGCACGCATCAAGGTCGCGGTGGCGGCCGGCACCTGGGAGCTGCAAGGCGGCATGTGGGTCGAGGCCGACTGCAACATCACCGGCGGCGAATCCCTGATCCGCCAGTTCGTGCACGGCAAGAATTTCTTCCGCGACGAGTTCGGCATCGCGGTCGACAACCTGTGGATCCCGGACGTCTTCGGCTACGCCGCGTCCCTGCCGCAGATCATGGCCAAATGCGGGGTTACGACCTTCCTGACGCAGAAGATCAGTTGGAACCAGTTCAACCAGTTCCCCTACAATACCTTCTACTGGCAGGGCATCGACGGCTCGAAGATCCTGACCCACTTCCCGCCCGAGGACACCTACAACTCCGAGCTGAGCCCCTCCTCGCTGATCGGCGCCCAGGGCCGCTTCAAGGAGAAGGACGTCGTCAACGAGATGATGTCGCTGTTCGGCATCGGCGATGGCGGCGGCGGACCACGCCCCGAGCACATCGAGCGCGGGAGCCGCATGAAGGACCTCGAAGGCGCGCCGCCGGTGCGCTTCGGCCGCGCGTGCGACTTCTTCGACAGCCTGCGCACCGCGGCCTCGGAGCTGCGCACCTGGTCGGGCGAGCTCTACCTCGAGCTGCATCGCGGCACGCTGACCACCCAGGCCTATGTGAAGAAGTGCAACCGCCGCCTCGAGCTGCGCCTGCGCGAGCTGGAGATGCTCTGGAGCATGGCGCTGCCAAGCTACCCGCTGGCGCGCTTGGATGCGATCTGGAAGGAGATGCTCACGCTGCAGTTCCATGACATCATCCCCGGCTCATCGATCAACCGCGTCTATGTCGAGACCAATGCGACCCACGACCGCCTGCTCGCGGCGTGCGACGTGCTGCAAAGCGAGCTGGCGGCGAGCCTGATGGCGGCCGACGCGCAGGCCGCGACCTACTTCAATTCGCTCTCCCAGGTCTTCGTCGGCACGGTGCGTCTGCCGGACGCCTTCGCTGGCCAGGGCGCCGAGCTCGATGGCGTGGCCGTGCCCTGCCAGACCGAGGAGGGCGCGACCGTGGCGCTGGTGCGCATCCCGCCGCACAGCTTCATCACGCTGCGCGTGGCCTCCGCCACACCGGCGCTGCCGGCCGCCAATGGCCTGGTGCTCGAGAACGAGCTGGTGCGCTACACCTTCACCGCCGACGGCCGCCTCGCCTCGGCGATCGACAAGCAGCTCGGGGTCGAATTCCTGCGCTCCCCGGGCAATGCGCTGACCCTGTACCATGACCGTCCATGCAACTGGGACGCCTGGGACATCGATACCTTCTACCGCCAGGAACGCATCGCCGAGGTGGTGATGGCGGTGGAACCGCTCGGCAGCGGCGCGGTGCGCAGCCGCCTGCGCCTGACCGGAAAAGTCAGCAACTCGACCATCACCCAGATCGTCAGCCTCGAGCCGGGCAGCCGGCGCCTGGACTTCCGCACCACCGTCGACTGGCATGAGCGCCACCGCATGCTGCGCGTCGCCTTCCCGAGCGCGGTGCATACCGACCGCGCCGCCTGCGAGATCCAGTACGGGCACCTGTACCGGGCCACGCACACCAACACCTCGTGGGACATGGCCAAGTTCGAGGTGCCCGCGCACCGCTGGGTCGACCTGTCCTCGCCGGATCGCGGCATCGCGCTTTTGAACGACTGCAAGTACGGCTACTCCATCCACGGCAACTCGCTGGATCTCAATCTGCTGCGCTCGCCCACCAATCCCGATCCCGAGGCGGATCTGGGCGTGCACCACTTCACCTACAGCCTGATGGTCCATCCGGGCGATCTGCTGAGCTCGGGCGTGCTGCGCGAGGCGGGCGTGCTCAATCAGCCGCCAGCGGCCTTCCCGGGCCGGCGCGCACCGACCGTGGCGGTGCCGATCTCGATCGAGGGCACGGACGGCGTGGAGCTGGCGGTGCTCAAGCGCGCCGAGAAGAGCCAGCAGCTGGTGCTGCGCCTGGTCGAGACGCGCGGCATGCATTCGCAGGCCACGGTGCGCCTGGCAACGCCGGGACGGCTCGCCGGCTGCGACATCCTGGAATGGACCGACGAACAGCCCTCGTCCTCCGGGACCTCGCATGCGGTGCGGCTGGCGCCGTTCGAGATCCGGACGCTCAAACTGCTGTGACCGCTCAGGCCCAAACGTCCTCGCGCCCGATCAATGCAGGGAGCGTCCCGGCATGAGCTCCCGCCTGCGTGACCCCAATCTTATCGCTGCCGCCGTCGGCCGGGATGGGCTGATCTGGCACGACGCGCTGCAGCCGCCATTCCTGCTCGAAGGATTCCCGTTCCGGGTGGGATCCGGGCCGCTGTTGCGCCTGCCGCAGGATATCGTTGGCGGATTGCCCCCCCTGCTCGTCCATGTCGCCGCGCAGCCGGCAGGCGCGGGGCTGCGTGTCGCCGCGACTGGCGATCGCCTGGCGGTACGTGTCCAGCTCGGACGCAATGAGACCAGCCGCAACTGCACCACGGCGTCCACCCATGGCATCGATGCCTACGTCGATGGCCCGCTGGGTTGGACCTTCGTCGGCAACCTGTCGGTCGAGAAGCCCAGCCGCCGCTGGAATGCGGAGGTGCGCATTCCCGGCCGGCTCGCGCAGGATCTCGCAGATGGGCCACGGCAGTGGCTCCTGCACCTGCCCTTGCAGAACCCCGTGGTCGGATTGCGCATCGGACTGGAGGGTTCACCCATCGCGCCCCGGCGCCGGCGCCTGGCCAGGGCGCTGGTGTGCTATGGCTCGTCCATCACCCAGGGATTTTGCGCCTCGCGTCCCGGACTGAGCTGGACCAATCTGGTGGCCCGCACATTGGATGCCGAGCTCATCCCGTTGGGCTTCGGCGGGAGCGCGCGGGGCGAACCCGCGGTGGCCAAGGCCATTGCCGGATTGGATGCCGCCTGCCTGGTCGTCGACTACGACCACAACGCCCCTGATGCCGCGCATCTGGAACGGACCCACCTGCCCTTCCTGCGCATCATCCGCAGGCGGCAGCCGCGATTGCCCATCGTCATCGCCAGTTCACCCAACTTCCATGGCGACGATCGTTATTGGGGTGAGCGGCGGGCGGTGATCAGGGCTTCCGCCAAGGCCATCGGCGGCCCCTGCCGTTTCGTCGACGGGGCCGGTTTTCATGACGTCGACTCCTGGGCTGACACCACGATCGACCGTTGCCATCCCAACGACCTGGGATTCCGTCAGATGGCCGATCACCTCCTGCCTGCCATCCAGGCGGCGATTCGTGCTGACCTCCGCTGACCTGCGCGGCTAGGGTCATTTGATCTGTCACCACAAGCGACAATGCACCATATGCTTGCGCATTGACGATGGCCAAACGACGAAGCAACTACTTGACGATAAAGTAAAGTAATACCATTAGGTCGTGTGTCGGACCATGGACATTCCATCATTCACGACAACGGGCCTCCTTCCGCCCGGCGATTATGACCTGACACTCGCCCAGCTGCGCGAGTCCTTACTCGTGCGGGAACTGGTCTGAGGAGTACGTGGGATGCAGCATGGAGAAAACGCCTTATCGATAAGCTGGAGTACTCGCACGCCAGCTCTGGCAGATCGGTATTCGTGATGTTTTCATCGATGGTTCATTTGCAGAAGACAAAGACCTGCCTAATGACATCGATGGTCACCTTCTCTACGATCTCCAGGAACTCGCATCTGGCAGAGTTGAACAGCTATTAGTCCGTCTCGATCCGCACACGATTCGGACGTGGGACCCCCGGTCGCGACGTCCGTGCCGAGGCTCTCCAAAACGACAATTACGGATGTGGCACCAGTATCGAGTAGAATTGTACCCACATATCGGTGAAGGGACGGGCATCCTTGACGCCAGAGGATATGAATTCAAATTTCCTGCCCTGTTCCGCCAGTCGCGCAGAACTGGTGAAGAAAAGGGGATCTTCCAATTATTATATGAGGAGGCGTCATGATTCGTACAAAATAAATAGATTGATAAAACGTCGCATAGGGAATCTGCGAATGCGAAGCGGTCCAAGGCAACGGTCTTCGTGGATACGGCACATTGCCATGATCACACCACTGGACGTGATGGAGCCGAGCATCATCGAAGCCGGATTGGTTCAGAGACGGCGCCAGGGCAGCATCAGCAACGGATGCGCTCCACCGACGACCTCGAAGGATTCCAGTATGAGGCTTGCCATGCGTCTCTGTTCGAAACGCGACGAGGCCACCGGATGTCATGGCAACCTATCAGATCTCGAAGTTGAAGCCCTGCTTCACTAAGGAGCGGTAGGTGCGCTCGTCAAAGCGGTACAGCCGCGCCGCCCGGTGCGCGACATCCTGTTCGACCTCGTCGAGCTCAAGCAGCAGGTCCAGGGCCAGGACCTTCTTTCGGAAATTGCGCTTATCCAGGGGATGCTCGAGGATGATCTCGTAGAGCCGCTGCAGCTGGGTGAGGGTGAACTTCTGCGGCAGCAGTTCGAAGCCGACCGGCTCGTAGCGGACCTTGGCCTGCAGCCGGGTCAGCGCCCTGGCCAGGATCTCATCGTGGTCGAAGGCCAGCTTCGGCAGGTCGGTCACCGCGAACCAGGCCGCCTCGCGGGCGTCGGTCGCGGCCTGAACGGCGTGGTCGGTGAGCTTGACCAGTGCATAGTAGGCCACCGTGATGACGCGCTCGCGCGGATCGCGAGAGATCGAGCCGAAGGTGTAGAGCTGCTCGAGGTAGACCTTGGAAAGCCCCGTCTCCTCGCGCAGTTCGCGCAGCGCCGCCTGCTCCAGCGTCTCGTCGACATGCACGAAGCCGCCTGGCAGGGCCCAGCGGTTCTTGAACGGATCGAGGTCGCGCTGGATGAGCAGCACCTTGAGATCGCTGTCATCGACGCCGAAGACCACGCAATCGACGGTCAGGGCGGCGCGGGGATACTCGTAGGAGAAGGGCATGGTCCGTTCCGATGCTCCTTCTTAGTGTCGTATGGACACGATTCAAGATCGCGTCGGGCGGACCGAGCCCCGGGTTGGCGAGGTGCCCTGTTCAGAACCAACGACCCCCCAGTCCCGCGACCGCGGCGCGGCCTGTGGGATCTCGACGGCGGATGGCCTTCTCCGCCGCAGGTCGGGCGCTATGGTCGCCTCCACATGCCCGGATGGGGCACCCATCCAGACAGGCTCCGACAGCGTACCTCCCGAGGCGAACCCATCCATGTCCACGACCCGCATCATCTCGATTGTGGCCCTCGGCTGCGCCTTCCTGCTCGCCGGAGCCATGCACTTCATCGCGCCTCGCAGCTACCTGCCGATGATGCCCTCCTACCTGTCCCATCCGCAGCAGCTGATCGCCATCAGCGGAGCCGCCGAGATGGCGGGCGGACTGGGGGTGCTGATCCCGTTGACGCGGCGCCTGGCCGGCTACGGCCTGATCGCGCTGCTGATCGCCGTCTTCCCGGCCAACCTCAACATGGCCATCCACCATACCCAGATCCCGGGCCTGCACGTCACGCCGTTCATGGCCTGGCTGCGCCTGCCGATGCAGCTGCCGATGATGTACTGGGTCTGGTGGACGGCGATCCGCCGCGATCCGGCCACCGGGGCCTGATTCAGTGGCGGACGGAGCCGCCTCCGCCGCCGCTGGCGTGGAACCCGCCTGCACCGCCGCTGGAATGGAAGCCGCCGGACGGGCTGCGCATCGGCGCTGAACTCGAGCGCGACTGCTGGAAGTTGTAGGAGCGCTGGACGCCGCGGTCCTGCTGGTAGCTCTGGCGATTGAGCTCCTCGATCTGCGCGTTGTTGTTCTCGCGCGGTTCCACCTCATGGCCACCCGACTCGCCGCCATTGTCGCGCATCAGCGTGTCGTGACCGGTCGCCTCGTTGCCGTTCTCATGCAGCGGCGTGTCGTGGTTCAGACCCTCGTTGCCGCCGGAGACCGGGGCGCGGCCATGATCATCACCGCTCTCGGTGTGAGCGGTGCCCGCGACGTTGTTCCATCCATGGCTTTGCCACTGCTGCCAGTTGTCGCCCTGGCGGCGGTAGACGTTGCCGTTGCTGCTGGAGTAGATCTGGTGCTCGGAGCTCGGTCCGGCCTCCGAACGGCTGAAGGACGCCGGATGGTTCGGCGAGGAGGCGACGACGATGCGTCCGCTGTTCTCCGCGTGGCGGTAGATCACGCCCGACGTGGCGCCGACGCGCGCCTGGTAGGGTCCGGGGATGCGCCCATAGGTGACATTCGCGGGCGGATTGGAGTGGATGTAGACCGAGCGGTAGCCGCTTGGACCCCACCAGCCGGTCGCGGCGCCATGCACGCCGAATGCCCACCACCCGCCGGGACCGCCATAGCCGGCATGGATGTCGGAGCCCCACGCGCAGGTGAAGGGATTGTAGCAGAACCCGAAGCCCCAGGTCCAGGGGTGCGGGAAGTAGTAATTGTGGTACCAGCATGGGTAGGAATAGCCGGTACCCCACACCACGCAGCCGTTGTAGGCGTAGCAGCCGGTATAGCCCGGATAGTACCCGACATAGCAATAGTCGGGCGTGGAATCATAGACATAGACGTAGCGGGTATTGTAGACCGGTGAGTCGGGCGGGATGGAATCGAGGTTCGGCGGCGTCGCGGTGGCGACACTCCACGGACCCTGGGGGCTGGGCGCCATGTACCAGACGCCCTGGTAGCAGCAGTAGTACTGGGTCGGGCTGACCTCGATCACGCTCTTGGCGCTGTTGATGGAATACTGCAGGGAGCTGCCCGGGATCTGCTGGAACTGCGGGTCGCCGGCGTAGCTGACGGTGATCGTGGCGTCGCGCTTGACGGTCGCGGTCTGCGGGATCTGCGTATCCAAGACGGCCTCGTCGGCCTCGGTCGTGCCCGCGACATGCGAGCGCACGTCCGCGTACTTCGAGTCGGCAGGGATATGGCTGAAGTCGGCCGGCAGGGCGTTGGAGGGCACGTAGGTCCAGGTGCCGCTGTCCAGCGCCGGAGTGCTGAACCAGCGCCCCGAGAGCAGCACATAGGTCAGCTTGCTGGCGGGATCGACGAAGACGTTGCGGTCGGTGTTGGTGGCGGCCTGCAGGCTCCCGCCGGCGACCGGCTCATAGGCCGGCTGGCCATCGAAGCTGATCAGCTCCTCGGGCTTGGTGGTCGGCACGATGGTCAGGACGCCGCCGATCGGCTCGTTGGTGCCCTGCGGCTGGAAGCCCTGCAGCTTCGGCACCAGGCTCGAGACCTGGTCGGGCACCGCATCGACCACGCGCCATGGACCGGCGAGTTTCGGCGCGGTGTACCAGCGGCTGCCGTAATACAGCCACATCGCGCCATCGGTCATGTCGCTGGCGAGCATGAAGGGCGTGTTCTCGATGCGATCGAAATGGGTGTCAGCAATCGGCACGCCGCGCGGTTCGCCATCGAGCAGCAGCAGCATCGAAGGCTTGTAGGCGACCTGGATGCTCGGCGGCGCGGTATTGAGCTTGGCCGCCTGCTGAGTGGCCTTCTGCGACTGCTCGAGGGTGGTCAGCACGCGGTCGAGGCTGATCACCGGGTCGAGTCCACCCAGGGCCGTGGCGACGATGTCCGAAATCTGCGAGCGGTCCTGATCGGTGGCGTTCGACAGCAGGACCTTGGAGACCCGCTGGTTGCTCAGGGTGATGGTGCGCGACTCGCGATCGGTCTCGGCGCGCGCCGACAGCCACACCACACCGAAGGAGGGCGGCGAGAGCTGCCCGGAAGCGTCGATGCTGGAGATGCTGAAGGCGGCGCGCGACTTCAGGGTGTCGCCGTCCAGGCTCTCGGCGCGCGGGAAGAACAGCTTCACCTCCCAGTCGTTCTTGGTGACGACCAGCGGCCAACCCGAGGATGCGTCACTGGTCTGCGCCGAGGACGCGGCGGACGCGTCGGTCGGGGCGGATGACGGGGCTGGCGCGGGCGCGGTGTCCTCGGCGCACAGCGGTGTCAGTCCGACGACCGGGAGCAGTCCGAAAAGCAGCACGAGCAGACGGCGCGGGATGGAGAGCATGGCTGGAATCCTTCACGACAGGAGGCGACGGCGTCGAATTAGCAGTGCGGGTGCGGGCGATGGCGTCCTGGAGCCATCCGCTCTACCATCTGCGCTCATTCAGATAGGTACTGAGTCTAGCGTTGATGGCTGACCAGAACGTGGAGGAGTATCCGACCTTGTGCAAGGCGCTCCAAGTCCCGACGTCACGGTGCTTTAGGTGCGTCTGGAGCGCCTGGAGCCGGAGCTGCGGCGCCGGCGGCGGCAGGGTTCCAGGGCAGGCCGCGCGCGATCCAGTCAACTAAGGTCTTAATGTCAGCGTCACTGAGCTTTTCCTTGGGCGGCATCTGCAGGTCGTCATCGCCGTAATTAATGGCCTTGACGATCAGGCTGTCATCGGGCTTGCCCGGCACCGCGGCGGGTCCGGACTTGCCGCCGGCCAGGATCGCCTCACGGGAGTCGAGGCGCAGGCGGGCCTTCTGCTTGTCGGCGCCATGGCAGCGGATGCAGTTGGCGACCAGGACCGGCTGCACCGACTTGGTGAAGAAGGTGGCATCGTCATCCGCGCCCCAGACGGAGCCGAGCACGGCCGCACCGAACAGCAGCACGGCGACGGACGCGCGTGGGATGCCTGCGGCGAAGGCGGTTGCGGCGGCGGATGCGGCGGATGCGGACTGGCAGGTCACAACGATGGCGCGTGCGCTCATGATCAGGACTCCCCTGTACCACGCAGCGTGGCCCCTGGCGGTACGACATCAAGGGCGTGCAGGGAACGCGAAAGTGCGCGCGTGCATTACGCGGCGTTCGGCAAATCATGTCCGGCCGCCCGCATATCCCCCTGCCCCCGATCGGGAGCCATGATCGCCGACCGCCCGTCCTACCTCGCACCGCTGATCGCCGAGCTGATCATGGCCTGGCCGGCCAACCGCTGCATCAACCTGGTCTGCCACGGCCACAGCGTGCCGGCCGGCTACTTCCGCACCCCGGTCGTCGACACGCTCGGGGCCTATCCGCAGCAGGTGCTAAGCGGGCTCAAGGAGCGCTTTCCGAATGCGGTGATCAATGTGATCGTGACCGCGATCGGTGGCGAGCACGCCGAAGCGGGCCAGACGCGCTTCAGCCAGGTGCTCGGGCATCGTCCCGACCTGGTGCTCATCGACTACGGCACCAACGACCGCGGCATCGGCCTGAGCCGGGCGCGCACCGCCTGGGAGGCGATGATCCGCTCGGCCACGAGCGCGGGCGCCAAGGTGCTGCTGGTGACGCCGGCGCACGAGGTCTATGGCGATGGCGACCCGGCCGGCGCGTGCGAGCAGGCCCGCATCGCGCATGCGGCATTGATCCGCGCCCTGGCCTGCGAGCACGGCGTGGCGCTGGCCGATGCCGATGCGGCATTCCGCGCCTACCGCGCCCAGGGCGGCGACCTGCTCGATGTGCTGTCGCAGACCAATCATCCGAACCGCACCGGTCACGGCCTGATCGCGCGCGAGATCCTGCGCTGGTTCAATGTGGTCTGAAGCGCCAGGCTCCTGCGCCGCGCTTGCGGCAGGTCCGCCTGCCCGACACTCACCGGTAGCCGGCCGCCATGGGATCCGGACCAGACCAGGACCTTGCGCTTGATGACGTCACGCACCACCCGCTCCCTGGAACCGACCCGCTGCGCCTGGGCCGTGGGCGAATTGAACATCCGCTACCATGACCGCGAATGGGGCGTGCCCCAGCACCGCGACCGCACGCTGTTCGAGTTCCTGATCCTCGAGGGCGCCCAGGCGGGACTGAGCTGGGAGACCATCCTGCGCCGCCGCGCGGGCTACCGGGCGGCCTTCGCCGGCTTCGACCCGGTCGCGGTGGCGGCCTACACCGCGGCGGATGCCAAGCGCCTCATGGCCGATCCCGGCATCATCAGAAACCGCCTCAAGATCCGCTCGGCCGTGGCCAATGCCCGGGCCTTCCTGCGTGTGCGCGCGGAATTCGGCACCTTCAACCGCTACCTGTGGGGTTTCGTCGGCGGGCAGACGATCCACTGCCGCTCGCGTGCGCGTCTGACCCACAGCCCGGAATCGGATGCGCTGAGCAAGGATCTGAAGAAGCGCGGCTTCACCTTCGTCGGCACCACCATCTGCTACGCCTACATGCAGGCCGTCGGCCTGGTCAACGACCATGCGCCGGACTGCTTCCGCCACGACCTCCTGCGCACCCCTCGGACCACCCGCCCATGACCGACCTGACCCGTGACATGATCCTGAACTGGGTCTCGGACTTCTGCCAGTCGGACGACCTCAAGCTCTTCCCGGGCGAGGCCGCGGAGCATGCCCAGCACATCCTCGAGACCTTCCTGACCGCGGCGTGCGCGGCGCGCGACGTCTCTCCCGAGGCGCTGATCGAGAGCGATGTCAGCGCGGGCCTGCTGCAGGGCGTGGCGCGGCTCGGGCTGCCCGAGCCCACCAAGCCCTTCGTGCCGAGCCTGTGCCGCGCCTTCCTGGCGGATCTGCAGCGCCGCGGGCGCATCGGCAATGGCATGACCCTCGGCCGCTTCGTCGGCGCGCTGAAACAGGGCTTCATGGAGGCCAGCGCCGCCAAGGCCGCCACCTACCAGCGGCCCTCGGCCAAGATCGGGCGCAACGACCCCTGCCCGTGCGGCAGTGGCCGGAAGTACAAGAAGTGCCACGGCTCCCAGGACGGGTGACCAGCCACCGCGGCGCGACGCCCTGTCCACCGCCTGGACAGCACCGGCTGCGGGCTTAAGCCGTCGCTCATGAAGACCATCGCCCTGGGCGGCGTGCTGCGCTGTTCCCGCATCGCCTATGGCTGCATGCCGCTGGGCGGAGCCTGGGACGCAAGCCCCCTGACCCCCACCATCCTGGCCAAGGCGGTGCGCGCGGTGCACGCCGCGCTGGAGGCCGGCATCGACTGCTTCGACCACGCCGACATCTACTGCCGCGGCAAGTCCGAGACGGTCTTCGCCCAGGCGCTGCGTGAGCTCAAGGGACGGCGCGAGCAGCTCATCCTGCAGAGCAAGGTCGGCATCGTCTTCGCGGGCGATCCCGAGCCGGATTCCCCGCAGCGTTTCGACTACAGTTACGAGCACATCGTCACCTCGCTCGAGAAGACGCTCACGCGCCTGGGCACGGACTACCTCGACCTCTACCTGCTGCACCGCCCTGACGCCCTGGTCGAGCCGCAGGAGGTGGCGCGCGCCTTCGACGACCTGCACCGCGCCGGCAAGGTGCGCCATTTCGGGGTCAGCAACCACACCCGTGGCCAGATCGAGCTGCTGCGCCGCAGCCTGACCCAGCCGCTTCTGGTCAACCAGGTCGAGCTCAGCCTGGTGCACAGCCACCTCATCGACGCGGGCATCGTCACCAACCAGGGCAAGCACTCCTTCGGCGCGGACGGCACCCTGGACTACTGCCGCCTCACCCACACCACCCTGCAGGCCTGGGGCCCGGTGGCGGGCGGGCGCGCGGTCGGCGGCGCGGGCACGCCGCGCGCGGTCGCCCTGGCGCGCGTGGTGGGGACCATGGCCGCGGCCAAGGGCGTCAGCCCCGAGGCCCTGGTGGTGGCCTGGCTGCTGCGTCATCCCGCCGGCATCCAGCCGGTCATCGGCAGCACCGATCCGGCGCGCATCACCGCGATCGCCAAGGCTGATGGCATCACGCTCTCGCGCGAGGACTGGTACGCGCTCTACATCGCCGGGCGCGGCGAAGCCCTGCCCTGAGAAGACCCTGAGGAAGTCCTGAAGGCAGGGCCTGCGTGCGGGCCCCGCGGGCCTGCGCTTTTCTTTGCCCGGGAGCATACATCCTCCGAGACCCGTCCCGGACGGCTCCTCCATGCCGCATCCCCTGCTGCGCTGTTTTGCCCTGTATCGCCACCATCTCAGGCTGCTGGTCGGTGCCACCGTGGCCATTGCGGTGGTCAACGCCTCGCTGCCGCTGACCCAGTACTTCATCGGCCGCGCCCTGCATGAGGTCGAGCTCGGCCTCGCGGTGGTGCGCTTGCCCGACGGGCGGCTGGACCTGCATCGCGCCTGGATGTGGGCCGAGATCATGGTCGGGGTGGCGCTGGCGCGCTCCATCGCCCAGTACCTCTCGACGGTGCTCAGCGCGGTGCTCGGGCAGCGCCTGCTGCACACCCTGCG
>Ga0302314_10011102_pt1 | contig 15740 bp, 9 predicted proteins | sample III_Palsa_N2_3_FD_200533 | JGI IMG/M metagenome (GOLD analysis project Ga0302314, IMG submission 200533) | Peat permafrost microbial communities from Stordalen Mire near Abisko, Sweden - III_Palsa_N2_3 | ecosystem: Environmental > Terrestrial > Soil > Palsa > Peat permafrost | place: Sweden...
ACCTGCCAGGAAAGAATCATCTTTCTCAGTATTTTTTGGCGTGGTAATGTTTGCGGAGGGAATCGGTCGAAGTTTGGCCAACGATTCCCTACAAAACTTTACGCCGGTGCCCTGATCCGGACAATCTGTTGGTGTTTGTTATCGTTCGCGACCTGACAAACTGCTCGCCAATGTTCCGCAGGCTGCACGTTAGCCAGGCCCACGGCAAGTCAACGAAAGGCTCCTTAACATGAAACAACTCACTCTCATCGCCGCCGCAACGGCCGCTCTCGCGGTAGCTGGTCTTACGGCGCCCGCCCAGGCGCGCGTTTATGTGGGAATCGACATCCCGTTGGTCGGGGTGGCCCCGCCCGCGCCCCCGCCGCCGGTGGTTGAATATGCTCCAGGTCCCGCGCCTGCCGCCGGCTATGTCTGGGTTCCCGGTTACCGTGCCTGGAACGGCTACACCTATGTCTGGGTGCGTGGCCGTTGGGGTCACCCGCCGCATTACGGCGCCGCTTGGGTTGGCCCAGGCTGGGAACACTGGAACGGCGGCTGGCGGTGGCGCCGCGGTTATTGGCGCTAATTGTAACTCACTGAGCTATTGACGCTTAACCTTCCACGCGCCACGAAATCGCGAAATTTCGCCAAAATGCTTGCCCCGTAACCGCTGTTTTGCGTGGCAAGCTAGCGTGAGAAGGCAAGATGGATAAGCAGGTTGACGTTGCGACCCCACCGCGTCCCGGCGCCGTCCGTGTGATCAGGCGGCGCCGGTTGATTTGGCCGTTGGTCCTTCTGGTGTTGGTGCTGGCTCTCGCCGGTGGAGTCGCCTGGCGCCTGACCCATCAGACGGCAGCCGTCGGTGGTGGCCGGTTCGGCGGCGCGGTTCCATCGGTGAGTGTGGCCGTCGCCGGTCCGGGCACCATCCAAAACCGTCTCCAGGAACTCGGCACCGTCACCCCGCTCGCGAGCGTTACGGTGGTGCCGCAGATTTCCGGCGTGCTCGAATCGGTCGGCTTCACCGAAGGTCAGACGGTAAAGAAGGGTGACTTCCTGGCCCAGATCGACGATCGGCCCTACAAGGCCCTGCTCGCGCAGTATCAGGGCACGCTGGCCCACGACCAGGGGGTGCTCTCCCAGGCCAGATCGGACCTGGCGCGCTACGAGGTCCTGGAGAAGCAAGACTCGATCGCCGCCCAAACCGTCACCGATGAGCAGGCGTTGGTGTCGCAAGACCTCGGAACGGTGGCGGCCGATCAGGCCCAGATCGCCGCCGAGCAACTCAACATCGCCTATTGCCACATTGTCGCGCCCGTCGATGGCGTGGTCGGTCTGCGCGAGGTAGACCCCGGCAACTACGTCACCAGTAATTCCACCAGCACTACCACCACTCCGTCGGGTGCCACCGGCATTGTGGTGCTGAACCAGATCGCCCCGATTTCGGTGTTATTCTCGGTCCCCGAGGATAACATCCCGGCGATCCACGCCGCGGTGAGATCCGGCAACCCGATCCCGGTGGTGCTTTATGACCGGGCCGATACCACCAAGCTCGCCGACGGCACACTCGCGACACTCGACAACCAGATCGACACCAGCACCGGAACTTTGAGAATGCGCGCGATGTTCCCCAATACCGACGGTGAACTCGTGCCCAACCAATTCGTTAATGTCGACATGCTGGTGAGCCAACTGCAAAATGTGCTGAGCGTGCCGGTGAACGCGATCCAGACCGGCGCGCCGGGCAGCTACGTCTATGTTGTCGACGCCGATAACGTCGCCAATGTCACCGCGGTCACCACCGGTGCCCAGGATTCCGACCGCGTGCAAATCCTCTCGGGGCTCAACTACGGCGACCGCGTGGTAACTGACGGCGTTGATCGTTTGCGTGACGGCATCAGGGTCACCATCGCCGGCCCGGTCGCCACCGCTCCCGTCGCCACCGCGGTCCGCCGCCATCGCCACCGCCGGGCGGGCGGCTACGGCCAGGGCGGTTATGGCGGTTACGGTCAGGGCGCCGGGGGCCAGGGTGGCGGGGCTCCGGCTGGCGGAGCCCCGGCCGGCGCCGGCCCATAACTGATCGCTCCCCGATGAATCCTTCGAAGATCTTCATCGAGCGCCCGGTCGGCACGATCCTGCTGATGGTCGCGATCCTGTTCGCGGGCGCGCTTGGCTTCCGCTACCTGCCGCTGTCGGCCCTGCCTGAAGTCGACTACCCCACCATTGAGGTCAGCACCTTCTATCCCGGTGCCAGCCCGGATGTGATGTCGACCTCGGTCACCGCGCCACTCGAGACTCAGTTCGGCCAGATGGCGGGCCTGAACCAGATGACCTCGCAAAGTTCCGGCGGGGCCTCGATCATCACGCTGCAATTCGCCCTCTCGCTTGACATCGACGTGGCCGAGCAGGAAGTCCAGGCCGCGATCAACGCCGGCGGCAATCTGCTGCCGAGTGATCTACCCGCACCGCCGATCTATGCCAAGGTGAACCCCGCCGACGCGCCGATCCTCACGCTGGCCCTCACCTCATCGAGCCTGCCGCTCACCCAGGTCGAAGACCTCGCCGAAACCCGCATCGCCGAGAAAATCTCGCAGCTCAACGGCGTCGGGCTGGTTTCGATCGGCGGCGGCCTGCGCCCATCGGTAAGGATCCAATTCAAACCTCAAGCACTCGCCGCCTACGGTCTCAATATCGACGATCTGCGCACCACCATCGGCAACAACAACGAGGACGGCGCCAAGGGCAGTTTCGACGGCCCGGCGCAGGCGACGTCGATCAACGCCAACGATCAGCTCACCAGCGCCGATCAATACAGCGACATGGTCCTCGCCTACGTGAACGGCGCCCCGGTTCGCCTCAAGGACGTGGCCACCATCGTCTCCGCGCCGGAAAACAGCTTCATCGGCGCCTGGGCCAACAAAACCCCGGCAGTGATCCTAAGCATCCAGCGTCAGCCCGGCGCCAACGTGATCTCGGTGGTGAAAGCGGTCCAGACGTTGCTACCCAAGATCGAAGCGTCGCTGCCGCCCTCGATCGACATCCAGGTGATGAGCGACCGCACCAACACCATCCGCGCCTCGGTGTCCGACGTGGAGTTCGAGTTGCTGCTATCGATCGCCCTGGTGGTGCTGGTGCTGTTCCTGTTTCTGCGCAACCTGCCCGCCACGATCATCCCGAGTCTCTCGGTGCCGCTTTCGCTGGTCGGCACTTTCGGCGTGATGTACCTGGTCGGCTTCTCGATCGACAATCTCTCGTTGATGGCGCTCACCATAGCCACGGGCTTCGTGGTCGACGACGCGATCGTGATGATCGAAAACATCTCCCGCTACATCGAGGCCGGCGATCCGCCGCTCGATGCCGCCCTCAAAGGCGCCAAGCAGATCGGCTTCACCATCATTTCGCTCACGGTTTCGCTGATCGCGGTGCTGATCCCGCTGTTGTTCATGGGCGACGTGGTCGGCCGGCTGTTCCATGAATTCGCCATCACCCTCGCGGTCACCATCGTAATCTCGGCGATCGTCTCGCTCACCCTGGTGCCGATGATGTGCGGCCGCATCCTGCGCCACCACCAGGAAAAGGATCGCAGCCGGTTCGATGTCACCCTCGAACGCTGGTTCGACTGGATCATCGCGCGCTACGACACCGCACTGATCTGGGTGCTCGACCGGCAGCCCGCGACGCTGGTGGTGGCCGTCGCCACCCTGGTCCTCACCATCGCGCTCTATATCTGGATCCCCAAGGGCTTCTTCCCGGTGCAGGACACCGGCATGATCACCGGCATCTCGGAGGCATCGGAGGGGATCTCGTTCTCCGCCATGAGCACGCGCCAGCAGGCGCTGGTCGATGCCATCCTGAAGGACCCCGACGTCACCAGCGTTACTTCCTCCGTCGGGATCGACGGCACCAACGTCACGCTCAACAGCGGGCGGCTCGACATCGTGCTGAAACCGCGCGACCAGCGTGATCTTTCCGCCACCGAAATCATCACCCGGCTCCAAAACGAAACCGCCAATGTTCCCGGCATCGAGCTCTACATGCAGCCGGTGCAGGACCTCACCATCGACAGCACGGTGAGCCGCAACCAATACCAGTTCGTGCTGGAAAACGCCGACGGCACCCAGTTCAACACCTGGGTGCCGAAACTTCTGACCAAGCTGCGCACCCTGCCGCAGCTTTCGGATGTAGCGAGCGACCTCGAGCAGACCGCGCCGCTCGCGATGCTGGAAATCGACCGCACTACCGCAGCCCGCTTCGGCATTACGCCGGCCACCGTCGACAATGCGCTCTACGATAGTTTCGGCCAACGCATCGTCTCCACCATCTACACTCAATCGAACCAATACCGGGTGATTATGGAGGCCGACCCCACCCTCCAAACCACGCTCACCGGCCTCAATAAAATCTACCTACCCACCACCGCATCGAGCAGCGGCGAGGTCCCCCTTTCCGCCATCGTGTCAGTCAAGATGGAGCAAGGTCCGCTAGAAATCTCGCATTACGCCCAGTTCCCATCGACCACCGTTTCGTTCAACGTGGCGCCCGGCGTTTCGCTCGGCCAAGCGGTCGACGCGGTCAAGCAAGCCCAGGCTGAAGTCGGCCTGCCGGACAGCTTCGTGATCGCGTTCCAAGGCGCCGCCGCCTCGTTCCAATCCTCGCTCGGCAACGAGGTCTTCCTGCTGCTCGCCGCCGTCGCCACTATGTATATCGTGCTCGGCGTGCTGTATGAGAGCTTCATCCATCCGGTGACGATTCTTTCCACGCTCCCCTCGGCCACGGTCGGCGCGCTGATCGCCCTCATGCTCGCGGGCGACGACCTAGACGTGATCGCCATCATCGGCATCGTCTTACTCATCGGCATCGTCAAAAAGAATGCCATCATGATGATCGACTTCGCCCTCCAAGCCGAGCGCGACGAGGGCAAGTCCCCCCTCGAAGCCATTCACCAAGCCTGCCTGTTGCGCTTTCGCCCGATCCTGATGACCACCATGGCCGCGATCCTCGGTGCCCTCCCTCTAATGCTAGGCACCGGCACCGGCGCCGAGCTACGCCGCCCGTTAGGTGTTGCCATCGTCGGCGGCCTGATTTTGTCCCAAATCCTGACCCTGTTCACCACGCCCGTAATCTACCTGGCCTTCGACCGCATCGCCGTCAGGTTCCAGCGCCGATCGGCCGCCGAGAGGTTGGCGGAGTGAGGAGGCAGGGAGAAAGTAAGGCAAGGCGAGGGGCTTTGCCCCCTCGACCCCCATTGGGGTGTAGGCACCCCAAACCCCCGTCAATTTTGGTTTGGCGCGGACCACCGGTTGGTGCCAAACCAAAATTGACGGGGGTCTGGGGTGCCTACACCCCAGCGGGGTCCAGGGGCAGAGCCCTTGGCCTTGCCTTACTTACTTCCGGGCTCCTCAATCCATGAACATCTCAGCGCCGTTCATCGCGAGGCCTGTGGCTACGATCCTGTTGACCGTCGGCATCGTACTGTCGGGGGTATTGGCTTATTTCGTGTTGCCGGTTGCGCCACTGCCGCAAACCGATAGCCCGACCATCGCGGTTTCGGCTTCGCTGCCCGGCGCCGACCCGGATACCGTGGCGACGTCGGTCACCGAGCCCTTGGAACGTCACCTAGGCGCCATTGCCGACGTGACCGAGATGACCAGCGAAAGCTCGACCGGCAGCTCGCGGATTTCATTGCAGTTCGATCTCAATCGCGACATCAACGGCGCCGCCCGCGACGTCGAAGCCGCGATCAACGCGGCCCGCATCGATCTGCCGACCGCGCTGCGATCGAACCCCACCTACCGCAAGCTCAATTCAGCCGATAGCCCGATCCTGGTGATGACCTTGCGCTCCAACACGCTCACGCGCGCGAAACTCTACGACGCGGCCACCAACATCCTGGAGCAGCGGCTCTCACAGATCGACGGCGTGGGCGAGGTACAACTGGGGGGAGGGGCCGCGCCCGCCGTGCGGATCGAGCTCAGCCCGCAGGCGCTGTTCAACTACGGCATCGGGCTCGAGGACGTACGTGCCGCGATCGCCAACGCCAACGCGCACAGCCCCAAGGGAATGATCGAGGATCACGGCACTCGTTACGAGATCGACACCAACGACCAGGCGCTTCACGCCGCCGACTACAGGCCGCTGGTCATCGCCTACCGCAACGGCATTGGGGTACGGCTCCAGGATGTCGCCGAGGTCGACGACAGCATCGAGGACCTGCGCAACATCGGCATCGACCAGGGGCAGCAGGCGATCCTGCTGTTCTTCTACCGCGAGCCGGGCGCCAACATCATCAAGGTAGTGAACAGCATCAAGGCCGCCCTGCCGCAACTGATGGCGGCAATGCCGAAAGATGTGAGTTGGGCGCTCGAATCCGACCGCAGCACTTCCATCGCGGATTCGTTGCGAGATACTGAAATCACCCTGCTTCTGGCAGTGCTGCTAGTCACCGGCGTAGTCTATCTATTCCTGCGCAACGCGCGCGCCACGCTGATCCCCGCGATCACGGTGCCGGTATCGATCATCGGCACCTTCGGACTGATGTATCTGTTCAACTTTTCGATCGACATCATGTCGCTGATGGCGCTCACCATCGCCACCGGCTTCGTCGTCGACGATACCATCGTGGTGATGGAAAACATCGAGCGCCACATCGAAGCCGGACTTATGCCGTTGGCGGCGGCGTTCCGCGGCGCGCGCGAGGTGGGTTTCACCGTGCTGTCGATCAGCCTTTCGCTGGTCGCGGTGTTCATTCCGATCCTGCTGATGGGCGGCGTGATCGGGCGTCTATTCCACGAGTTCGCCATCACCTTGTCGCTTGCCATCATGATTTCCTTGTTCGTGGCACTCACCACAACGCCGATGCTGTGTGCCCGCCTGTTGCGCCCCAAAAAAGAAGTGAAGCAGAACCGGCTGCTCGAACGCATCAACGAGGGTTATGCCTCAAGCCTGGTCTGGGCGCTGCGCCACGGCACATTGCTGATGCTGATCCTCGCCGCCACCATCGCCATCAACGTGTTCCTGTTCAGCGCCATCCCCAAGACCTTCTTTCCGGAACAGGATACCGGCCGGCTGATGGGCAACGTGATGGCTGATCAGAGCATTTCGTTCCAATCGATGTCGGTCAAAATACGGCAGATCTCCGCCATCATTCAGCACGACCCCGCGGTGCAATACGTGGTGGCGTCCTCGGGCGGCGGCGGCGGCGGGCGATCTCAAGCCAACAGCGCGATGATGTTCATCACCCTGAAGCCGGCGTCCGACCGAAAGCTTTCCGCGCTCCAGGTCTCGGCCAGGTTGCGGGCGAAGCTATCGCACATCGCCGGCGCCAGCACCTTCCTGCAAGTCCCGCAGGAAATCCGCGTCGGCGGCCGTCAAAGCAACGCGACCTATCAATACACGCTGCAAGGCGACAGCACCGATGAAGTTTATGCCTGGACACCCAAGCTGGTCGCGGCATTGCAGGACGACCCGCGCCTTACCGACGTGAGTTCGGACTTACAGACCAAAGGATTGGAGACCGACCTCAACATCGACCGCGACCGTGCGGCCCAGTATGGCGTCAACGTCTCCGACATCGACAACACTCTCGATGACGCCTTCGGCCAGCGCGACGTATCCACCGTGTATGAGGAGCAAAACCAATATCGCGTGGTGATGGAGATCGCGCCGAAGTATTTGAACAGCCCGACGATGTTGAACCAGATCTGGGTCAGCACCGCCGGCAGTGCTTCCGGCAGCCAATCGACCAATCTGGTTACCAGCGCGAAGAACGCCGGGGCGTCCGCGGTGCGCAATGCGGCCACCAACGCGATCGCCACCAGTGGCGGCTCAAATGTCGGTTCGGCGGTCGCCACCAGCGTCGAAACCATGGTGCCGCTGTCGAATTTCGTGAAATACGGCCCGGGCCTGACGCCGTTGGCGGTGGAGCATTCCGGCCCGTTCGTTTCGACCACGCTTACCTTCAATCTTGCCGAGGGCGCGACACTAAGCGAGGCGCAGCAAGCGATTTTGCAAGCCGAGGACACCATCCGGATGCCGGCCACCGTCGTTGGTCAATTCACCGGCACGGCGGGCCTCTATTCCGATCTGGCCAGCAACCAGCCGTTTCTTATCGCCGCAGCACTGATCGCGGTTTATCTGGTGCTGGGCATTCTGTACGAGAGTTTCATTCATCCGCTCACCATCATCAGCACATTGCCGTCGGCGGGCGTAGGTGCGGTGCTGGCGCTGATATTGTTCAACACCGAATTCAGTTTGATCGCCCTGATCGGCGTGCTGTTGCTCATCGGCATCGTCAAGAAGAACGCGATTTTGATGATCGACTTTGCCCTCAACGCCGAGCGCGACCAGGGGCTTTCCACTCACGATGCGATTTTGCAAGCGTGCCGGATACGCTTCCGTCCGATCATGATGACCACCGCGTCCGCTTTGTTCGGCGCGTTGCCGCTGGCTTTTGGTTTGGGTTCGGGCTCGGAGTTTCGCCAACCACTCGGCATCGCGATTGTCGGGGGCTTATTGATCAGTCAGGCGCTGACGCTCTACACGACGCCGATCGTCTATCTCTATCTCGACCGCTTCCGCCACTATCTCGTGGCCGCTTGGCGGCGCCCATCTCCGGAACCCGCCGAATGAAATCTATCCTTTGTGACAAAAGCTTTTTGGTTCTTTTTTTCAAAAAAGAACACTTAGCGAGTCTTCTTTTTGTGAGCAAAAAAAAGCAAAAAAACTTTCTCACTTTTTGGCCGGTGCTTGCATTGCTTGGCTTCGATGCTTGTTCCGTCGGCCCGCACTACAGAATTCCGGCGCCCACGCCCAATCCCGCGCCGGGGGCATTCAAGGAGCTGAAGGGCTGGAAAGCCGCCGACTCGGTCGAACTCCCAAGCGGCAATTGGTGGGAGATCTATAACGACCCCACGCTAAACTCGCTCGAAGCGAAAGTCGCCATTTCGAACCAGACCGTAGCCGAGGACGCCGCCAATTATCGTTACGCCGAAGCGCTAGTCACCGAGGCGCGCGCCAATCTGTTTCCGATCCTCTCAGGTTCGTTCGCCGCCAGCCGCAGCCAGTCGCCCAGCCTGGGCGGTTCCAGCATCCAGGGCGGAAACATTTCAAACGGTCCAACCACGACCCTAACCCCCGAGCTCTCGGCCAGTTGGACCGCCGATATTTGGGGCCAGATCCGCCACGAGGTTGAGGAGGCCCGCCAGAACGCGGCATCCGACAAAGCCACTCTTGCCTACGCCACCCTCTCGGCTCAGGCCACGCTCGCCACCGACTATTTCGAGCTCCGCTCCTCGGACTCGCTCCGCGACATATACAAGCAGACTGTCGACGCCGATCAGGCTTCGTTCATTATCACCAGGAACCAGTATAACGCCGGCATCGTGACCAGCGCCGATATGGTGACCGCCCAAGCTCAGGTCGACAGCGCCCGCGCCGCACTCGCTGGTGTCGAACAGGCCCGCGCCATGTATGAACACGCGATCGCGGTGCTGTCCGGAGATGTCCCCGCGGCAGTCACCATCCCGCCCTCTCCTCTGACCGGCACGGTACCGGTGGTCCCCGCGGGAGTGCCCTCGGAATTGCTCGAACGCCGGCCCGACATCGCCGCGGCCGAACACACCATGCACGCACAGAACGAAGCCATCGGCGTTGCGGTCGCAGCGCTCTATCCCACCCTGACCCTTACCGCCGACGGCGGATTCACCGGCAACGCGCTCAACAACCTGTTCAACGTCGCCCACCGCTTCTGGTCGCTCGGCGCTAACAGCGGCCTCACTATCTTTGATAGCGGAGCCCAGGGTGCCGCGGTCGACGCGGCGCGCGCCCAATATGACTATGCGGTCGCCACCTACCGCGAGACCGTGCTTACCGCATTCCAAGGCGTGGAAGACCAGCTCGCCGCCCTGCACGCGCTGCAGAACGCAATCGCGCTCGACGACCTGGCCGTTCGCGATGCACAGAAGGCGCTGGCCGTAACGCTGAACCAATACAAGGCGGGAACAGTGGCATATACCTCGGTAGTCACTGAACAGGACGCGCTGCTTTCCGCCCAACAGGCGCAGCTTTCCACCCAGACCAGCCGGCTGGAGGCGTCTGTGACATTGGTCGAGGATCTCGGCGGAGGGTGGCAGAAGTAAAAGTAAGTGTTCTTTTTTGAAAAAAAGAACCAAAAAACTTTTGCACATTAGGGGCGTAACTTTCCGATACGATCCAGCGCATTCCATAACCTAAGCGATTGCTCTAGGTTATCGGCGGCGCTTCGAACGTCCGACCTGGGGAAAACTACCAATGACTGCACGCAGCCTGTTGGCCGGCACCTGCCTGCTGGCACTTTCGAGCTGCAGACTCCCGCCGCTGTTCACCCCATCGGTGCGGCAAAACGCCGACGAATTCAGCCAGACCATGGACGATTTCACCGATAAGGCGCTGCTCGCCAACGTGCTGCGCGCCCGCGACTTCGCACCGCTGAATTTCGCCGAACTCACCAACATCTCTGGCCAATTCTCGTTTAGCGAACAAGTAGGCCTCAGCAACCCATTCGGCAATGTGCTTGGCCCCGGCCGCAACACCGCCACCTCCGGCGTTTCCGCCTCCGCGACACCAACCATCACGCTGGGTGACCTCAACACCCAGAATTTCATGGCGACAATGGTGCAGCCGGTCTCAGCGACCTACATCGCCAGCAAATGGAACGAAGGGCTGCCGCACGCCCTGCTGCTATACCTGTTCGTGAAATCGATCCGGTTCGCCGACGATCGTGCGCCGCATCTGAACGACCCCGATCACATGGCGGATTTTCGGGCCCTGGTCGATCAGATGCTGAGCCAAAACGCCGAACTCAAAAGCTTGGTGCTGCTAGACCCGGTGGGCACCCCGCTGCCGTTCACCAACGGCACTTCCAGCAGTGGCGGCATGCAGATCTCGATGGGCAACACGCCCGCGATCTCGGCGCTTACTCTGATCAACGGGTTGAACGATGGCCAATTGCATTCCGCCAACGCACCATGTCCCGGCGGCGGTGCCGGCTGCGCGCAGATCTACAAGGAATATCCTGCTTCGATCGTGCTGTGTCTGCCCACCACCCACGATCCGGCTGACGACCAGTACAAGTTTGCCGGCCACGTAGTCTATGCGGCCCCTGAAGGCGGAGCATTCGGCGGTGCGCGCGCTCGCGCCGGGCTATCCCTACTGGGTGCTGCCATAGCCAACATTGTGCCTATTCTCCCCAGCAGCAACAATGGCGGCGGTGGCGGCAACAGTGGCCCCGGCGGTGGCGGCGGCGGAGGTCCCGGCGGTCAATCGAGCACAACCCTCGGGACCATGCAGGAGCTGAACGCGGCGATGGTAGGCGGCCGGGTGAGTAGTATTCTCGATCGCAACGATTGCGCCACCGATCAGATCGTATTGTCGCCGAACGCGGACCAGATGCTCGAGTCCACTTCGCGTCGCGGCGCCCGCATCGAGTGGCGTTCGATTTCCGAGGTGATCCAATATCTCGGCGCGATCGCCCGCAATCAGAACGTTCCGTCCCGGGTCCCCGGCTGGGACCAGGATCAAACGTTGTTTCGAATAAACCACGGAGAATCCGGCAGGATCAGCATAATCTATGAAGGCACGCGCTACAGCATTCCGGGCGAGTTGCAAGCGGTCGCCGGCAACGATCCCAACAACCATAGTTTGGAGACTTTAAGTCTGCTTAACGAACTAATTGGAACCGCAAAGCAGTCGACAGACTTACCTCAACTCTAATTGACAAAAGTTTTTTGCTTCTTTTTTTCAAAAACGAAGATACTTGCTGCATCCTAAAGCTTTAGGCAAGCACAAGAAGTGCTCTTTTTTGAAAAAAAGAACCAAAAAACTTTTGTCACTTCGCGTTATTGACGGCCGGGTAAAAGCACCCTGGATTCGGACCAGCCGCCAGGTAAAACTACCGTCCATTGGTCGCCTACTTTCTCGAAATTAACTGGAGAATGACAAAACGGCGCGATCCTGCCGGTGGCGAAATACATGCACTGGATATACTTGTCCTGCTGCTTCTCGAACCAGGTGTAGCCTTCGACCAGACGCTCGCTCCAGGTGCCGTCTGGATTTTTGTCGTTCGAAAACATGGTGAAAGTACCATCGGCGTTAAACCATACATGGCCGTTGTAGTCGGCCGCTTTGAACGCAATCGTGTTGCCGTAATAGCCCGCCATCGGATTTTCCCCAGGAGTCTTCGGCATGTGGGCCAGAGTTTCCAAAGGCACGATGTGAGTGGTGCCGAACGGACTGGTCTCCAAAGTACGGCCATCGAACAGGTAAAAACGTAAAAGCGATCCGTTGCGGCTACCGTCCTTGTCCGGATTGATCACCGTGTCGAGTTTTTCGCCGACCTTCAGCAAATCCTTGGTCCAGCCCATGTGGAACAGAAGCGTGGGATCGGGGCCGGTGATGGTCCAATCGGGCGCGCCCCCGTGGCCATCGAACGAACCCACGACCAATTTCAACTGCGGGCCCGACCAATCGACACTGCGGACCACGCTGTCCAGGATCAGCACATTATCCTTGTCGTAAGCCACCGCCGCGGCCCGCGCGCTGGACGGGCACAGAGCCGCCAGCGATAGGCCCGCCCCGAACAGGGACATCAGAATTTTCTTCATGGGTTCCTCCGGTTGATTTTTATGAAACTGAATCGACTATGAGATTTCACCGCCAACCGAACCATGCTATCAGCCTTCCCGCACGAGTGAAAGCGGTCGGTCGACCGACCGGGCGCTCATGATCGGGGAGGGGGCGGAATGTTCCAAAGCAGCGCATCAAGATGGTGCATCGCCGTGGGGTTTATAATTGCGCTCGGTCCGGTTCGGGCCGACGATCAAATACCAGCAAATCATTGGCCCGGCGAGCAGGGGCTTACCTGGGCATCGATCGCGAAATTGCCGAATTGGCGCGGGCTGTGGTATCCCGACCCCAAGTCGTTCCGGGAAAGCGATCAGGCGATTTCCAATCCGAAACATACCCCATATTCGGCCCCGCTTACGCCGAAGTGGGAGGCTTACCGGCTGGCGCATGCGGCGGCTCCGGGCGGTTTTCCCGCGAATGCATCAAAGGCCAATGCCGCACTGTGTCTGCCCGACGGCATGCCGGCGCTGATGCAGGCGCCGCACGGGTTTGAATTTTTCTACGCGCCGGGCCGGGTGGCGATCGTCGCCGAAAATGGCGAGGTGCGTCACATCTATACCGACGCCGGGGCCCACCCCGACGATCCGGACGACACCTGGGAGGGCGATTCGATCGGCCACTGGGAAGGCGACACGCTGGTGGTCGATACGATCGCGATCAAGCCGGTGGCCGAGATATTCATGGGATTACCCAACGCTTCGGACAAGACTCACGTGGTCGAGCGCATTCACCTGAACGCGCAAAAGGAGATCCAGGTCGATACGGTGGTGACCAATCCGGACGAATTCACCAAGCCGTTCGCTTACACGCGGACATGGCAATCCGAGCCGGGGCGCGCGGTGGAATATGTGTGCCTGGAGGGCAATCGCGCAACGCCCTCCGGCACGATCGACTTAACGCCGCCGGCCGGCCTTTGAGATCGGAAACCGTCATGAGAATTGCAAAGACCGTTTTTTTCGCCGCGGCGGCTGGAATGATTTTTATCCCCGCTGCGCTGGCGCATCATTCCTATGCAGTGTTCAACAGGAAGAAGACCGAGGTCTCGGTTGCCATGGTTAGGCTTCTGGAGTGGAAGAATCCGCATGTGTGGCTGTGGGTATTGATGCCCGGCACCGGCGGAGCGCCGAAATTATGGGGGCTCGAGGCCACGGATATCGGCAGCCTGAAGCGCGGCGGCTGGTCGAAAAACACGGTGAAGACAGGCGACAAGGTGAAGGTAGCATTCCACCCGCTGTTGAGCGGGCAGGCCGGTGGATCACTGGTTTCGATCACGCTGCCCGATGGTACGGTGACGACGCCGTATGGGCCACCGGGGGCGGGTGGCGGGCCGCCGCAGTAGGGTGACCCGCCATTCCGAATGATAATGGACGAAAACAGGAGGGAAGCATCTTTTTTGAAAGAAAGAAGCAAAAAACTTTTGATCATTTGGATCGGAGAGCACAGCCCTTAGACCCGTGCATCCCAATTCCTAATTGACAAAGTTTTTTTGCTTCTTTTTGTTCACAAAAAGAAGATTCTTCCCTATCCTTTAGAACGTAATCTTGGCTCCCGCCAGGAACGACGCGCCCGCGACCTGATAACCATTTGCCGCCTCGTAGTGCGAGTCAAGAATATTCCGTCCCGTCGCCGTTAGCATCAGTCGTGGATTAACTTGGTATTGTGCAGACAAATCCGCGATCAGGCCGGATTGTCCAAAGCTGGTACCGATATAATTGCCGCCATTATCATAGAGATAATCGAACGAGCGATCGGTGTAATCGAGCTCCGGCACCAGCGTGAATTGCTCCCAGTGCCAATGACCGATGATCGAGACTTTGTTGCGTGGGCGGCGGATCAGCGGTGTGTTGTCCGAAAGATCGCGCGGGTCGAGGTGTGTTGCTGCGATCACCAGATCGGTGTTTTCGGTCGGGCGCAGGGTTATGCTGGCGTCGATACCGGTGATGCGTGAGCGGCCAATGTTCTCGGTGGTATCTACCGGTTGGTAGACATAGGTGATCAGATCCGTGATGTGCTGGTCGAATATCGCGACATCCCAGCTTAGGCGATGGTCGAATAATTCCGTGCGCAATCCCAACTCCGTCTCATCCGATCGCTCGGGTTTCAGCGACGGATTGCCGACATACCCATAGCTATCGATGCCGAACAGATCGTACAGCGACGGCGCCTCGAACCCGGTGCCATAGGAAAGTCGCAGGTTCGACGCGATTTCCGGAAGTGCGAAATTGCCGCCGGCGCGCCAGGTGAAAGCCGAACCAATCGCGCCCACTTTTTCCTCGCGCGCGTTGGCGGACAGGGTCAATCGTTCGATCGTCGTCACGACCCCAACATAACCCGCATCGGTATCGCGGTGCGCCGCCACCTCATCGTCGTAGGGATAACCATACGACGAAGTATCGCTCACCACCGCGACACTTTGCCGGCCATGCTCGAACCCGAAATCGATCCCGCCGGCCGGCAGTGCCGCGAGACTGATCCGGTTATTCCACTGCAGCAACTCATCGATACCGTGATAGGTGCTGTCCTCGGACGACTCCGTGGGGTCGCTCGCAAGCAGCGGATTCAGGTAATGGCGATCATCGCGCGTGAGGCTCGCCACCAAGCCGCTTTGCCAGGCGCCGTTGAACAGACTGGTATCCGCGGAAAGCCGCCCAAACAGATTATTCAATCGCGCCGTGCCTTCGGGATCGTCAAATCCGAAGTTATCATACCCTTCCGCCGCCTCGCGTCCGCGCAGGATCAAACCGAATCGCGTGCCATCTATTGGAGTTACGCCCAGATTGACGTAACCGGTGCTGGCGCGGAAACCGTCGGGCAGACCGGTGTAATAGTTCATGCGCTGTGGCGTGACATCGAATCCCTTGGTCGAACCGGTCTGGACGCCCGCGGCATAATCGAACATTCCACTAGACCCGCCGACATTGGCGGCGCCGAACAGCGTAGCCAGGCTACCGCCCTCGACGCTGGCGTTTCCGGCCGGGACGCCTTGGCCTTGTGGCGTGATCATATTCACCACACCGCCGATGGCGTTCGAGCCATAAAGCCCCGACAGCGGCCCGCGCACGATTTCGATCTTCGAAATATCACCGAGCAGGTCTTCGCCAAAA
>Ga0302314_10011103_pt1 | contig 15739 bp, 10 predicted proteins | sample III_Palsa_N2_3_FD_200533 | JGI IMG/M metagenome (GOLD analysis project Ga0302314, IMG submission 200533) | Peat permafrost microbial communities from Stordalen Mire near Abisko, Sweden - III_Palsa_N2_3 | ecosystem: Environmental > Terrestrial > Soil > Palsa > Peat permafrost | place: Sweden...
CGTCCGGCCGTCCAGCAGCTGGTGGAGGCCGGAAAGCTGCGTCACCGCGGCGCGGCCGGGCCGCGCTGGTTCCCGACCTCGTCCCTGCGCACGGTCTACCGGCCGGACTCGCCGGTGATGCTCAAGCTCTCGCTCGGCCTGAACATCACCAACTCCAAGCGGGAGAACCTGCGCAAGGAACTACTGCGCGGCGTCGAGGCACACCGGCTTTTCGCCGGAACCGCCGGCAGTCGGCTGCTGGCCGAGCATCCGCACTTCCGGATGCTCACCGACGCCGCCTACCTGGCCGTGGACGGCGTGCCCGGCCTCGACGTGTCGATCCGGCACTCGCCCTTCCGACCCACCGACTACGTGTACTGCGTCGCCGCGCTGACCGACCTCGGCCGTGGTGCCATCGGTCCGGACGGCGCCGCGCACGAGCTGGCCGCGCACATCAAGGGCCTGGCCGAGGTCTCCGGACGCGCCGTGCGCGAGGTCGCCGCGGACTGGTTCGCCCGCTACGTGGCCCGGCTCATCGTCCCCATCCTGTGGATCGACGCGGAGCTCGGCGTGACGCTCGAGGGCCACCAGCAGAACACGCTGATCCAGCTGGACGAGCAGGGCTACCCGGGCGCCGGCTGGTACCGCGACAACCAGGGCTTCTACTACCGCGCCTCGCGCATCGAGGAGCTCGCCGGGCTGGCCGGAGACCCGGAGCTCGGCAAGGCCAGCGACACCGTCGTGGCGGACGACGTGGTCACCGAGCGGCTGCTCTACTACGTCGGCATCAACAACCTGTTCGGCATGATCGGCGCGCTCGGCTGCGCGGGCCTGGCCGAGGAGCGCGACCTGCTGCGCGTCGCCCGCGACGAGCTGTCCGTGCTGCGCGGCCACCGACCGACCGACCTGCTGCTCGAGGCCGCCACGCTGCGCTGCAAGGCGAATCTGCTCACCCGCGCGGCCGGTCTCGACGAGCTGGTCGGCGACCTGGCCACGCAGTCGGTGTACGTCGAGATCCCCAACCCCTGCGCCACGGAGCGTCCGCAGTGACCGGCGCCTCGGCGCGTACCGCGCTCTGGTTCGACCTGCCGACCGAGGCCGGGCGGTTCACGCTGAGCCCGGTCAAGCCGGATCGCGACCTGCCGCTGATCGGGCGCTGGATGAACGATCCGGACGTGGCCCGCTACTGGGAGCTGGCCGGACCGCTGGAGCGCACGAACGAGCACGTGCGCGCGCAGCTCGAATCGGCGCATGCGCAGCCGCTGCTGGCCAGGCTCGTCGGCCGGGCGATCGGCTACTTCGAGCTGTATCAGGCTACTGAGGACCGGCTCGCGGAGTACTACGCCGCCGAGGCCGACGACCTCGGCGTGCACCTGCTGATCGGCGAGGAGGACTGCCGTGGCATCGGGCTCGGCAGTGTTCTGCTTCGCGCGCTGGCCGACGCCGTGCAGCGCGAGCAGCCGCGTCGCGTCGTCGCGGAGCCCGATGAGCGCAACGTCGCTTCGGTGCGCGCGTTCACCGCCGCCGGCTTCGTCGCCGCCGACACGATCGAGCTGCCCGAGAAGCGCGCGATGCTGATGATCCGGCCGATCCCGGGGGAGCGGATGTGAGCACCGAACAGTACGAACTCGTCGGCATCGGCCTCGGCCCGTTCAACCTGGCACTCGCCGCGCTGGCAGAACCCTGTGAAGATCTGTCCTGCCTCTTCCTGGATGAGAACCCTGAGTTCAGCTGGCATCCGGGGATGATGGTCGACGGCGCGACGCTGCAGGTGCCGGTCCTCGCCGACCTGGTCAGCCTCGTCGACCCGACCAACCGCAACAGCTATCTCGCCTGGCTGCGCGACCAAGGACGGCTGTTCGGGTTCTACTTCAGCGAGGCCTGGCACGTCCCGCGCGCCGAGTACGACGCCTACTGCCGGTCCGTCGCCGAGCGCCTGGCCTCGTGCCGCTTCGGCTGTCGGGTCACCGCGGTCCGGCACGCGGTTCTCGCCGACGGCCGCGACGGATTCGCTGTTTGTTACGACGCCGTGGACGGACCTCGTGAGGTCCTTGCTGCAAACGTCGTCCTCGGGATCGGCACCGAGCCGGTCGTCCCGGCCGCGCTGCGGGCGCTGTGCGAGCAGGGCGGCGCGCTCGTCGCACACAGCGCGCACTACCTCAACCGCTCCGACTGGATCCGCGCCGCCGACGACGTGACCGTGCTCGGCTCCGGCCAGTCCGGCGCCGAGATCGTGCTCGACCTGCTGCGCGGCTGGCATCAGCCGGGCCGCAGGCTGCGCTGGCTGACCAGGACCGCCGCGTTCGAACCGATGGAGTACTCGAAGATCGGGCTCGAACACTTCACACCGGACTACGCCGACTACTTCCACGCGCTGCCCGAACCAGTGCGCGACGAACTGCTCTTAACCCAGGCGCGGCTCTACAAGGCCGTCTCGGACGAGACGCTGGCCGAGATCCGTGCCGAACTGGACCGCCGCGCGTTCCCGGACGGACCCGCGTCCACCGGCGTCACCCTGCTGCCGGGAGTGGAGGCGGTCGGCGGACGCGTGGTCGAGGCGTCGGAGGGCGAGGAACTCGACCTCGAATTCGTGCACGCGCGCACGCAGACCGGGTGCCGTGTCCGTACTCAGCGGCTCGTGCTCGCCACCGGATACGCGCAACGTCAGCAGCGTCTGCTTGGCCCGATCGAGACGCTGATGCGCCGGGACTCGCGCGGCAGGCCGCTGATCGGCCGAGACCACCGGGTGCTGCTCGACGGAACGCAGGCCGGGCTCTACGTGCAGAACGCCGAGTTGCACACGCACGGCGTCGGCACCCCGGACCTCGGCCTCGGCGCGTACCGCGCGGCCACGATCCTCAACGCCGTCGCGGGCCGCGAGCTCCACCGGCTGCCCGCACGCACCGCGCACACCAGCTTCAGCCCGGCGGCGGCCGCGCGGATCGACGAGGCGTTCACCGTGACCGCGCTCCCGGCTCCGTCGGCCGGCCGGGCCAGGCACGCCGTACCACCCCGCCAGATCCCGAGCCAGCCGGAGGACCGCCGTGAGCGACGCACCAGCACACCAGTCACAACAGGTGGAGATCCCGATGGTGCCCGAGGCCCCGGCGCGACGCAGGGAGTCGATGACGCCTCCGCCCCGTCAGCGAACCTCGGCTGAGACCGATCCGGCACTGGTCTGGCGCGCGGCCGGGCGCCAACTGCTGGCCAAGACGATCGGCGAGTTCGCCTACGAGGAACTTCTCGAGCCGATCGCGGTGCCCGAGCAGGACGGCTGGTACCGGCTGAAGGTCCAGGCCGCGTCACCCGGGTCCGAGCCGGGTACGTCCGTACCGGAGGGCATGGCCGGTCCGGTTCGTTCCGCCGCAGGCGCACCGACCGAATACGCGTTCCGGGCCAGGCGCGGCGCGTACGGGTCCTGGTTCGTCGAAGCGGGCTCGGTCCGACGCGGCGGGCACCAGGCCGTGGACCCGCTCGTCTTCCTCGCCGACGCGCAGGGCACGCTCGGCCTGGCCGGGGACACCGCGGGCCACCTCGTCCGCGAGTTCGCCGCGACCCTCGCCGCCGACGTACGCATCGCCACGCGCGCGACCGCCACCGCCGCCGAACTCGCCGATCTCGGATACGCCGAGCTGGAAGGCCACCAGACCGGCCACCCGTGGATCGCCTTCAACAAGGGCCGCGTCGGCTTCTCGGTCTCCGACACCGAACGGTTCGCGCCGGAGGGCCGCGAACCGGGTCGTCTGGCGTGGATCGCGGTGCGCGACGACCTGGCCGACTACCGCGCCGTACCGGGCTTGACGGCCCGTCGGCTCTACACCGAGGAACTCTCGCCGGCCGAGCGCGTCCGCTTCGGCGCGGAGCTGATCCGGCGCGGCTGCAACCCGGCCCGCTACTGGTGGCTGCCGGTGCACCCCTGGCAGTGGGACGAGATGATCCAGACGCTCTACGGCGTCGAACTCGCCGACGCGCGGATGGTCTACCTCGGCGAGGGCGAGGACACGTACCTGCCGCAGCAGTCGATCCGCACCTTCAGCAACGTCGACCACCCGGAGCGACGGCACGTGAAGCTGCCGCTGTCGATCCTCAACACGATGGTCTGGCGCGGCCTGCCGACCGAGCGCACCATCGCGGCGCCCGCGGTCACCGGCTGGCTCAAGGGGATCGCGGCGGCCGACCAGTATCTGACGGGGGAGTGCCGGGTGATCCTGCTCGGCGAGATCGCCTCCGTGACGGTGCGGCACGAGGTGCTCGACCGGATGCCGCGCATCCCCTATCAGTACCGTGAACTGCTCGGCGCGATCTGGCGCGAACCGCTGCCCGCGGCACTGGAAGAGGGCGAGCGGGCCCGTACCCTCGCTGCACTTCTATCTGTCGGCGCGGACGGAAAGCCGCTCGTCGCCGAACTGGTCGAACGTTCCGGTCTGTCCGCCGAAGAGTGGCTCTCCCGGCTGCTCCACGCGATCCTGCCGCCGCTGCTGCACTTCCTCTACGCCTACGGCACGGCGTTCTCCCCGCACGGCGAGAACGCGGCCGTGGTCTTCGACGCGGACGACGTGCCGGTCCGCCTGGCGGTGAAGGACTTCGTCGACGACGTGAACGTGGCCGACGTAGACCTGCCCGAGCTCGCCGAGATGCCGCCGGACGCCGCCGCGGTGCTGCTGCGCGAACGCCCCGACTACCTCTGCCAGTTCCTGCACGGAGCGCTCTTCGTCGGCCACTTCCGCTACCTGTCCGACCTGATGGAGCAGCGGCTCGGCCTGGCCGGAGACCGATTCTGGGAGCTGGTGCGCGCCGAGATCGCCGCGTACCAGGCCCGCTTCCCCGAGCGGACCGAGCGCTACACGCTGTTTGACCTGGCGACGCCGCACATCGACCGCCTCTGCCTCAACCGCAACCGGCTGCTGCTCGACGGCTACCGAGACCGCGCCACCAGGCCGCACGTCGAAGCCCACGGCACGATCCCGAACCCCCTCGCGCTCTCTTCCCGGTGATCTTTTAGCGGGCGGGCGGGGAGTGTCGGTCCGACCCCTTAGGCTTGGTCGCCATGGGAAAAGCCGATCTGAACGCTCTGCTCGACGCCGCCGTGGGAGCGGTCGGCGGCGCGCCCCGGCCCGGCCAGCAGCAGATGGCCGAGGCCGTGGCCGAGGCACTCAAGCAGGGCGACCCGCTGCTGGTCGAGGCGGGCACCGGCACCGGCAAGTCGCTCGCGTACCTGGTCCCGGCAATCGCGCACACCCTGGCGCGCAAGGAGCGCCGAGTCATCGTGGCCACCGCGACCCTCGCCCTGCAGCGCCAGCTCGTCGCCCACGACCTGCCGCTGATCAGCGAGGCGCTGGCGCCGGCGCTGGGCCGGGCGCCCGAGTTCGCGCTGCTGAAGGGGCGCAACAACTACGTCTGCCTGAACAAGATCAACTCGGGCGGCGAGGAGGAGCCGGAGCAGGACGGCCTGTTCAACCCCAAGGAACTGTCCGATCTGGGCAGGCAGGTGCTGCGGGTGCGCGAGTGGGCCGAGGAGTCGGAGACCGGCGACCGCGACGACCTGACGCCGGGCGTCCCCGACAAGGTGTGGACGGGCGTCTCGGTCAGCTCACGCGAATGCCTCGGCGCCAGCAAGTGCGCCTTCGGCCAGGAATGCTTCGCCGAGGCCGCGAGGGAGCGCGCGCGGTCGGCCGACCTCGTCGTCACCAACCACGCCCTGCTCGCGATCGACACCTTCGACGGCGAGGTCAAGGTCCTGCCGGACCACGACGCCGTCATCATCGACGAGGCCCACGAACTGGTTTCGAGGGCGACCGGCGCGGACTCCGGCGAACTCACCCCCGGCCTGGCCGAACGCGCGGCGCGCAGGTGCCACCGGCACATCGACGACGTCACGGCGCAGCGGCTCGACCTCGCGGCGGCGGAACTCAGCGCGGAGCTGGACGAGGCCCAGCCCGGACGGTTCACCGAGATCCCCGAGCCGCTTTCCGCCGCCCTGGCCATGCTGCGGGACGCGGCACGCGACGCCGTCTCGGCGCTAGGCAAGAACCGCGACAAGAGCGACGAGGGCGCGCGTAAGCAGGCGCAGGCAGGCGTGGAGCAGCTGTTCGAGCTGACCGAACGGCTGTTGCAGAGCGACGAGCACGACGTCGTCTGGCTGGATCGCAGCGAGCGTGTCACGGCTCTGCGCATCGCCCCGCTGTCCGTCGCCCAGCAGTTGCGGCACCGGCTCTTCGCCCGGACCCCCGCCATCCTCACCTCCGCGACGCTCCGGATCGGCGGCAGCTTCGACTCCCTGGCCGGGACGCTGGGCCTGTACCCCTCGGAGCGCGCGGACCGCTTCGAGGGCGAGCGCCCCGACCGCACCGCGATGGTCGAGGCCGAGTCCGACGACCTGTTCGCCGAGGAGCCAGACACCGAGAAGGACCACCCGATCCCCTGGCAGGCCCTGGACGTCGGCTCCCCCTTCGACTACCCGAAGCAGGGCATCCTCTACACCGCCAAGCACCTCGCGGCCCCGGGCAGGGAACTCGCCGAGGAGCAGTTCGCCGAGATCGCCGAGCTCATCGCGGCGGCAGGCGGCCGGACGCTGGGCCTGTTCTCCTCGATGCGCGCGGCCGACGCGGCGGCCACCGAGATGCGCCACCGGCTGGACTACCTGGGATACCCGATCCTCTGCCAGGGCGAGGACTCGCTGCCCCAGCTCATCAGCCGCTTCGCCGAGGACCCGCGGGCCTGCCTGTTCGGCACACTCTCGCTCTGGCAGGGCGTCAACGTCCCCGGCCCGTCATGCCAGCTCGTCATCATAGACCGCATCCCCTTCCCCCGCCCCGACGACCCCCTCGCGACCGCCCGCCAGGAGGCGGTGGCCCGCAGCGGCGGCAACGGCTTCATGGCCGTCGCCGCGTCGCACGCGGCGCTGCTCCTCGCGCAGGGAGCCGGCCGCCTGATCCGGGCCGAGAAGGACCGGGGCGTCGTCGCCATCCTGGACTCCCGCCTGGCCACGGCCCGCTACAGCAGCTTCCTGCGCGCAGGCCTGCCCGGCTTCTGGCCGACCAACGACCCGGAGACGGCGTACTCGGCGCTGCGTCGCCTGAACGAGGCGGCGAAGGAGATCGAAAAGGAAAAGGGGACGGCCGAGAAGTAGGGGCCGAATCTGACGTCGCGTGGGCTCCTGGCGTAAGCCGAATCCGCCTTGGGGCTCCGTCCGGCGGCTCGCGTACCCGGGAGTGTGGGTATTGAATATCCCGTGTGAGTGACACAGGGGTGGGTCGGCGACAGCACGATGTACGGGTGAAACGCATCTGGCGATTGATGAGCGTGGTGCCGTTCTTGGTCACGCTGGCGTTCTGGGTGCCCGCCGCGGTCCGCGGGATCGACTACAACGATGCGTACGAGTGTTCCTCGGCACCGAACCCGGCCTGCTATGTCGAGCAGCGGGCAACCGTGGAAGCCGTCGACATGAGTGGCGAGGGGAACTCGGCTCAGCATTACCTCGTGCTGTCCGGCTTCGGTGAGGTGTATCTCACCTCGGGCTTCGGTGTCTGGGACACCGCGAACGCAGGGGACGTGGCGAGTGCGCGGGTCTTCCGCGGTGTGGTCGACGCGGTCGAGGTACGCGGTGTGACCTCGCAGACCCGCTACAGTCCGGACGTGCTGGCCAAGCGGCTGACCGGGGTGCTTGTCGGAACCTTCGGGCTGATATTGGTGGCCCTCTTCTTATGGGCCGCTGCCGGAAAGGGCCGGATGTTCGTGCGCAGCGGCGTGGTGTACGCGTTGTGGGGCGGGCTGAGCGGTGTGGCGTTGGCGTTCGCCATCGCCTTCGGCCCAACCTGGCTCTGGTTGACAGGGCTCGTAGCCAGCGCGGTCATCGCCGTGCTTATCGCGATCGAGTTCGCTGTGCTGCAACCGCGAATCGCGGCTCGCGAAGCAGAGGAAGCCCAGGACGCCGACGTCGCGGAGCGGACGCGCTGACCCCCAGCCTGACCCTCGGAGGGGCAGGTATGTCGCGAGCTCCGTCGACATACTCGTTTCCATGAACGACGACAGGGACGCAGGGGACGAGAAATCGGAGCTCGGCCGGTTCCTCACCAGCCGCCGGGCGCAGTTGCAGCCGGCCGATGTCGGTCTGCGGATGTACGACGAGCGGCGGCGGGTGCCGGGGCTGCGGCGCGAAGAGTTGGCGCAGCTGGCGGGTGTGAGCCAGGCGTACTACACGCGGCTGGAGCAGGGCGTCTCGCAGGGCGCTTCGGCCGAGGTGCTCGACGCGATCGCGCGGGCGCTGCGGCTGGACGAAACCGAGCGCGAGCACCTGCACGATCTCGCGGCCGGCGGGCGCGCCCGAACCACTGCTCGGCGTACCCGCAAGCTTGGCCCCGAACAGCTCTCGGACGCGACGCGGCAGCTCATCGCGTCCTTCGGGCGGACGCCGGTCATCGTCCTGGGTCGGCGCAGCGACGTGCTCGGCTGGAACCGCACCGGGCACGCGCTGTTCGCGGGGCACCTCGACCGCGAGTCTCCCGAGGACCTGAAGCACCGTCCGAATTTCGTGGTCCCGAAGGAACTCGGCGGGCCGGGCGGCGAGCAGACCAATCCCGAGCAGCTGTTCGCCTCCGGCTACGCGGCATGCTTCCACAACGGACTGCGGCTGATCGCCGCTCAGCGCAAGCTTCGGCTGGCCGACTCGACCGTCTCCGCCACCGTCGGCCTGCTCGCCATTGAGGACGGCCGCTTCAGCCTCGAGGTCGCACTCAGCGCCTACCTGCCGGGCCTGACCCAGGCCGAGGCTGATGAGCTCGTCCAGGCGACGCACCAGGTCTGCCCCTACTCCAATGCGACCCGCGGCAACATCGAGGCAGTCACCATCACGGCGACCGTCTGAGCCCGCGTCAGAACCAGCAGTTCGGCCCGGGGCCACGCGCGTGGCCCCGGGCCGAACTGCGTTCCCCGGGAAAACTACGGCAGCCGCCGCATTACCGTGACGACGCGGCCGAGCACGACCGCGTCCTGCCCCGGGATCGGGTCGTAGCTCGGGTTGCGCGGCATCAGCCAGACCTCGTGGTGCTCGTCGTCGTGCTGGATCTTCAGCTGCTTGACCGTCGCCTCGCCGTCGATCATCGCGGCCACGATCTGACCCGACTCGGCGCTGGGCTGCTGCCGGACCACGACCGTGTCGCCGTCCATGATCCCGGCCTCTATCATCGAGTCGCCGACGACGGTGAGCGCGAACAGCGTGCCGTCGCTGACCATCGCCCTGGGCATCGGGATGAGCTCCTCGATCGCCTCCTCGGCCAGGATCGGGCCACCGGCGGCGATCCGGCCGACGAGCGGGACGAACTCCATCGCGCCGACCGAGCCGCCGAGCGCGCCGAGGGCCGCCATCGCGGACTGGGCACTGGCGGCCATGGCGCTGCCCAGGTTGGACAGCGCCGACTGGGTCCGGGCGACCGTGGTCTGCGGCGCGAGCTGCTCGGTGCCGAGCGCCCCGTTCAGACCCTGACCCGCCGCTGTGGTCTGCGCCATCCGGGCCCGCCACGCCTGCGTCGGGTCGCTCGGACCGCGCACGATATAGGCCCGCGGCCGGTTCGGGTCGCGCCGGATGAAGCCCTTGGTCTCGAGCACCACCAGCTGGTGACGTACCGAGGAGGTCGAGTTCAGGCCGACCGCCTCGCCGATCTCCCGCATCGACGGCGGATAGCCGCGCCGGTCGATCGAGTCCTGAATCACCTCGATGATGCGGCACTGGCGGTCCGTCAGCCGCAGCGCCAACGGGACCTTGGTGACTGCTGCTGCGACGGGATCCGCCTCCCGCGCGGCGCCCTTGACGGACCGCGCCGTCTTGCCCGCCGCTTTCGCCGCCCCGCCGCCGGCTCGACCCGACTTCTCCGCCGCTTCCTTGCGCTGCCGCACGACGCCCTGTCCGCTCATCTCGACTCGATCCCCTTCCCTTCTGAAGACCACGGTAGCCGAGGCCACCGACAAGTGCCCAACACTTGTTCGAATGAGGCGCCTTCAGCTGCGGCGTCGCACCCCGGCGGCCCGGGTCGGAACACCCGTTGAGCCCCCACCGGCAATCTTGGTGCATCCGCGGCGGAAAACCCCCTCCCGAACGCGTTTTTCATCCGCACGAAGGAATTCACGCCGAACACCCTTGCGGAATTCACCGGAAGTGCTTCGCCCGCGCCACCGCCGTGCCGCGGCCACCAGCCGGGATCGCGGAGCGTAGTCGGCCCCCGCCCTCGCCGCAGGGCCGAACGGGCGACGACGGCTTGCGATCGGCTGGGGCGGAGGACTACGGTAGCCACTACATCTTGTAGGTATCCCTGCTATAACCGCTAGAGCTTGTGGTATCAACGCAAGTGCAGGTTGTCATGGCCGCAGCGGGGGAGCCGGTCTGGATGCCGTCGTAGAAGCTGTCGTTCGAAGGGAAGTGAACGGTCGTGCACTGTCCGTTCTGCCGGCACACCGACAGCAAGGTCATCGACTCCCGCACCACCGAAGACGGTACGGCGATCCGGCGACGCCGGTCCTGCCCCGAGTGCGGCCGCCGCTTCACCACCATCGAGACCGCCACGCTGCTCGTGGTCAAGCGCTCCGGGGTGACCGAGCCGTTCAGCCGGAACAAGGTCGTCTCCGGCGTCCGCAAGGCCTGCCAGGGCCGCCCGGTCACCGAGGACCAGCTCGCCCAGCTCGCCCAGCGCGTCGAGGAGTCGATCCGCGCCATGGGCATCGCCGAGCTGCCCGCGCACGAAGTGGGCCTCGCGATACTCGGGCCGCTGCGGGAGCTCGATCTCGTCGCCTACCTGCGCTTCGCCTCCGTCTACCAGGCCTTCGAGTCCCTCGAGGACTTCGACCGGGCCATCGCCGAGCTGCGCGCCGCCGAGCAGAGCCCGGCCGTGGCCGCCGCGGACTAGCTCCGCCCGCAGAGCTTTATGGAATTGCATCTCAACAGTGTTCGCCAGGGCGCGACAGCGGGGAAGCTGACCGCTCTCTGGGGCGTTGACCTCTAAGGGAGACAAGAGGAAATGACGGAGACCGTGAGCGGGACAGCCCGCAAGACCGCCAAGAAGGGAGCCACCGTGCCGAGCCAGACCGGAAGCAAGTCGAAGCCGGCCGCCAAGGCCCCCGCCGCCGTGGGCGGCGGACTGCGTGTCAAGCGCGTCTACACCACCGCCGGCGTGCACCCGTACGACGCGGTGACCTGGGAGTCGCGCGACGTCGTGATGACCAACTGGCGCGACGGCTCCGTCAACTTCGAGCAGCGCGGGGTCGAGTTCCCCGACTTCTGGTCGGTCAACGCGGCGAACATCGTCACCACCAAGTACTTCCGCGGCGCCCTCGGCACCCCGCAGCGCGAGACCTCGCTGCGCCAGGTCATCGACCGCGTCGTGCAGACCTACCGCAAGGCGGGCCAGGAGCACGGCTACTTCGGCACCGACGAGGACGCGGAGATCTTCGAGCACGAGCTGACGCACATGCTCGTGCACCAGGTCTTCTCCTTCAACTCCCCGGTCTGGTTCAACGTCGGCACGGCCAGCCCGCAGCAGGTCAGCGCGTGCTTCATCCTGTCCGTGGACGACACCATGGACTCGATCCTGAACTGGTACCGCGAGGAGGGGCTGATCTTCAAGGGCGGCTCCGGCGCCGGCCTGAACCTCTCCCGGATCCGCTCGTCCAAGGAGCTGCTCTCCTCCGGCGGCAACGCCTCGGGCCCGGTCTCCTTCATGCGCGGCGCCGACGCCTCGGCCGGCACCATCAAGTCCGGCGGCGCCACTCGGCGTGCCGCGAAGATGGTCGTGCTCGACGTGGACCACCCGGACGTGCGCGAGTTCGTCCAGACGAAGGCACGCGAAGAGGACAAGATCCGCGTGCTGCGCGACGCCGGGTTCGACATGGACCTCGGCGGCTCGGACATCACGTCGGTCCAGTACCAGAACGCGAACAACTCGGTCCGGGTCAACGACAAGTTCATGCACGCGTACGAGCAGGGCGCCGAGTTCGGCCTCACCGCGCGCTCCGACGGCTCGGTCATCGAGAACGTCGACGCGAAGGACCTGTTCCGGCAGATCGCCACGGCCGCCTGGGAGTGCGCCGACCCGGGCCTGCAGTACGACGACGTCATCAACGACTGGCACACGAACCCGAACACCGGCCGGATCACCGCGTCCAACCCGTGCTTTCCCGCCGACCAGCGGGTCGTGACGGACAAGGGCCTGGTCCAGATCGGTGACCTGGTCGCCCGGGCCGCGCAGGGCGAGACCTTCGAGATCTACACCAACGACGTCACCGCCGAGACCGACTCGCAGGCGCGAATTATCGCGACTAGCCCGCTCCGGTACATGGTTACCGGCACCAACGAGATCGTCGAACTCGCCTTCTCCGACGGGTCCCGGCTGCGCTGTACGCCGAACCACCGGGTGTGGACGAGGGACCGAGGTTGGGTACGTGCCGAGGATCTGGCCGAGACGGACAGGGTGGTGCGCTCGTTCCACCATGCTGCGCGGCCGATGGCTTCCGTCGCGCTCCCGGTGGCCGCAGCCGAGATCTCCCGAGCCTCCGGTCTTGCACTGCCGATGAAGTGGGACGACCAGGACATCGCCCACTACCTCGGCTGGCTGCTCGGTGACGGCTGCCTGACCGACCAGGGTGTTGTGACGGTCTACGGGCCGCAGGAGGAGCAGGAGGAGATTCTGCCTCGCCACCAGGCCGCGCTGTCCAGGTGGACCGGATTCGAGCCGAAGCCGAGCGAACAGTCCAACGGAGCTCGGCAGTTGCGATCCAAGCGTGCTGCTGTGCACGACTATTTCGAGGCGCTCGGTGTCGGTCACGGCAAGGCCGCCGAGAAGCGGGTGCCTGCCGCGCTCTTCGAGGCGCCCGAATACGCGCTCGTCGACTTCCTGCAGGGCTTGTTCGACGCCGACGGCACCGTGGTCAACCAGCCGAACGGCACCCGGTATGTTGGCTTGGGAAGCAAGTCCGACGGCTTGCTCCGCGACGTTCAGGAGTTGCTCGCGTCGCTAGGCATCGCCGCCAGGATCTATCGGACGGCGGAGGAGAAGGAAGCAACCTTCTCATACACCCGCGCCGATGGAGCCGAGGTCGTCTACGGCTCGGACGGACCGTTCTTCGACCTGCGGATCACGGGCCGCAGCCTGCGCGAGTTCGCGGTCTTGATCGACTTCAGGGTGCCGTCCAAGCGGGATAAGCTGATCCGCGTCGTCGACGGATCGTCGTACTACGACACCGACGAGACTGTGCGGTTGGTTTCACGCGAGTCGGTCGGTTACGAGACCACGTACAACCTTACCGAGCCGCGTAATCACTCGTACATCGTCAACGGCGTAGTGGTTGCGAACTGCTCCGAGTACCTTTCGCTGGACAACTCCTCCTGCAACCTGGCCTCGCTGAACCTGCTCAAGTTCCTCAAGGACGACGACAGCTTCGACCACGAGCTGTTCACCCGGGCCGTCGAGCTGGTCATCACCGCGATGGACATCTCGATCACATTCGCAGATTTCCCCACAGAGTCCATCGCCCAGACCACCCGCGACTTCCGCCAGCTCGGCATCGGCTACGCCAACCTCGGCGCACTGCTGATGGCGACAGGTCACGCGTACGACTCCGAGGGCGGCCGGGCCATCGCCGCCGCCATCACGGCCCTGATGACCGGCACCGCGTACCGCAGGTCGGCCGAGCTCGCCGGGATCGTCGGCCCGTACAACGGCTTCGCGGTCAACGCCGAGCCGCACGCCCGGGTGATGCGCAAGCACGCCGAGGCGACCGAGACGGTGCACACGTTCGAGGAGTTCGACACCGGGATCCTGGACGCGGCGAAGGCCGAATGGGACAAGTGTCTTAAGGTAGGCGGTGAATATGGATGGAGGAATGCTCAGGCTAGCGTACTCGCGCCTACCGGAACGATCGGCTTCATGATGGACTGCGACACCACCGGCGTGGAGCCTGACCTGGCGCTGGTCAAGTTCAAGAAGCTGGTCGGCGGCGGCTCGATGCAGATCGTCAACAACACCGTGCCGCGCGCGCTCAAGAACCTCGGCTACCCCGAGGAGCAGATCGAGGCGATCGTCGCCTACATCGCCGAGCACGGCCACGTGGTCGACGCGCCGGCACTGCGCCCCGAGCACTACGAGGTCTTCGACTGCGCCATGGGCGAGCGCTCCATCGCGCCGATGGGCCACGTGCTGATGATGGCCGCGATCCAGCCCTTCATCTCGGGTTCGATCTCGAAGACGGTCAACCTGCCGGAGACGGCGACCGTCGAGGACATCGAGCGGATCTACTACGAGGGCTGGAAGCTGGGCCTCAAGGCGCTGGCCGTCTACCGGGACAACTGCAAGGTGGGCCAGCCGCTGCAGGACGCCAAGGGCGCGAAGAAGGAGGCCGCGGCGAAGGCGGCAGCCGACGCGGCGGCCGCGCAGCCCGCCGTGTCCGCGGCGCCCGCCCCGGTCGTCCAGACGGTGATCGAGAGCAGCCCGACCCGCAAGCGGCTGCCGAAGTCGCGCACCGGGACGACGACCTCGTTCTCGGTCGGCGGGGCCGAGGGCTACATGATCGCCAATTCCTACCCGGACGACGGCCTCGGCGAGGTCTTCCTGAAGATGGCGAAGCAGGGCTCGACCCTCGCGGGCATGATGGACGCCTTCTCCATCGCCATCTCGGTCGGCCTGCAGTACGGCGTGCCGCTGGAGACCTACGTCTCGAAGTTCACCAACATGCGCTTCGAGCCGGCCGGCCTCAGCGAGGACCCGGACGTGCGGATGGCCCAGTCGATCCTGGACTACATCTTCCGCCGCCTGGCCCTGGACTACCTGCCCTTCGACGTGCGCGCGGACTACGGCATCTACTCGTCCGCCGAGCGCAAGCGGCAGCTGGAGACCGGCTCGTACCTCCCGACCGAGGAGGACGACGCCGACCTCACCGAGCTGGCCCAGTCCGCGCCGATAGAGCGCCACGCCCCGGCGGCCCCGAACGCCGCGGCCCCGGCCGAGGTCGAGCCCGAGACCGAGCAGCCCGCGCCCACCCGCGCGCCCGCCCCGTCCTCCGCGCACTCCTCGATGGAACTGCTGGAGGCCAAGCTCGGCCACGCCGCCGACGCGCCGCTCTGTGCCAACTGCGGGACGAAGATGCGCCCGGCCGGGTCCTGCTACGTCTGCGAGGGCTGCGGCTCGACCAGCGGCTGCAGCTGAAAATGGGATTTATTGCATCGGATGCAACAACTCGACGTAGTCGAGTGAGCGGGTCATCCTGATGCGTCGATTGGCGGTCTCGGGCGCGCTACACGCCTGAGACCGCTAGCCAGAAGGTGTTCCGGTCCGCCGTCGGCGGCCGTAACAACGAACGCCCGACCCCGGGAAGGGTCGAGCGCTCGCCGCGATTCGGACTGGTGTGTCCTACACGCTGTTGGAGCTGTCATGACACCACAGCCTGGGTCGCGGGGCAATGTGACACCCCGTCAAAGAAAGGCAGTGGCTACATGGCGAATTCGCCGATCAACCTCAAGCAGACGAGCAAGAAGGTCGCGTCGGACGCGGCTAGGGTCCTGCGCGACTCCAAGGCGACCAAGGCGGAGCGCGAGGCTGCAGCCAGCGCGCTCGACCAGGTCCGCCGCCTCCACGGCGTCAACCTGGACCAGACCAGTCACCGGGTCGCCTCGGACGCGGCGAAGGTCCTGCGTGACCCGAAGGCCTCGCCGGCCGCGCGTGAAGCGGCGGCCAGCGCGCTCGTGCAGTCGCGCCTGCATGGCTAGTCGGAACTGCTCGAG
>Ga0302314_10011105_pt1 | contig 15737 bp, 17 predicted proteins | sample III_Palsa_N2_3_FD_200533 | JGI IMG/M metagenome (GOLD analysis project Ga0302314, IMG submission 200533) | Peat permafrost microbial communities from Stordalen Mire near Abisko, Sweden - III_Palsa_N2_3 | ecosystem: Environmental > Terrestrial > Soil > Palsa > Peat permafrost | place: Sweden...
TGCCAAAGCTTCGCGTTGGCGCGCAGAAAGCGTAGCGCTGCGTGCACATCGTCGATCTGGGCGGGGAAGGGCGCTTCAGCGCTGAAACGGTAGCTGATCGCGGCAACGGCGTAGCCGCGCGCCGCCAATCGCGCCAGCACCTGGGTCCAATCGCCATAGGTCCAGTCGGCGCGCGGATTGCCGATCTCCCACCCGCCGCCGTGGATCCACACCACCAGCGGCAGCTTTCCCCGCGCGTGGGTCGGCAGGTAAAGGTCGAGTTTCAGCGGCCGGTAGCCGACGATGGTCTGATACGTGATATCGCCCAGCATTTCGGCGCCGATTGGAAATTGGTAAGCGTGGGCATCGGCGGCCGTCGGCAGCGGCGGCGACCACAGCGTCGGCACCGCTGGCGGGATGCGCGGAGCCGCGGCGAGCGCGAATCCGCCGGTGCAAGCGAGCAGGAGACCTAGCAAAAACCGGCGCATTTGCTTCCCTCGATGTGGCGCTCGCTTGTTTGACAGTGGCGCCTAGCCTGCCAGCAATACCAGATCGTCGCGATGGATCAACTCGTCGCCGCCCGACCAGCCCAGCAGGGCCTCGAACTCGTCCGATTTGTGTCCGGCGATCTTGCGCGCTTCCGCGGCCGCATAGGCGGCCAGGCCGCGCGCCAACACGCGCCCGGCGAGATCGCGGACCTCGACCGGATCACCCAGATCGAACTCGCCCTCCACCCCGCGCACGCCGGCGGGTAACAGCGAACGTCCGGCTGCCAGCGCCCGCGCGGCACCATCATCGACCACGATCGCGCCCAAGGGGGCAAGCCGGCCCGCAATCCAGCGTTTGCGGGCGGAGCGGCCCTCGGGCGCGGGCAGGAACCAGGAGCAGCGCGCGCCTTCCTCCAGCGCCCGTAGCGGATGCGGCCGGTGGCCAAGCGCGATCGCCATCGCGCAGCCGGACTGGGTCGCGATCTTTGCTGCCACCAGCTTGGTGCGCATGCCGCCGGAGGAAAAACCATCCGGCGGCTCGCCACCCATCGCCTCGATCTCGGGGGTGATAATCGGGATCACCGGGAGATGCTGGGCTGCGGTGTCGCGCCGAGGGTCGGCGGTGTAGAGACCGTCGATGTCGGACAGCAGCACCAGTTGATCGGCGTGGACCATCTCGGCGACGCGGGCCGCCAGACGGTCGTTGTCGCCGTAGCGGATTTCGGCGGTGGCGACCGAATCATTCTCGTTGATCACCGGCACCGCGCCCAGGCCCAGCAATGTGTTCAAGGTCTCGCGTGCGTTGAGATAGCGGCGCCGATCTTCGCTGTCTTCCAGCGTCAGCAGCAATTGCGCGGCGCTGATCTTGTGGGCGGAGAGCGCCTCGCTCCAGGCTTGCGCCAAGCGGATCTGACCCACCGCGGCGGCGGCCTGTTTTTCGTCCAGCCGCAGCTTCTTATGCATCAGTCCGAGCTGCCGGCGGGCGAGCGCGATCGCGCCGGACGACACCACGATCACGGCGACACCACGGGCGCGGAGGGCTGCGATGTCGGCGGCCACGCTCGCGAGCCATTCCAGGCGGGGCTCGGCGCGATCGGGATCGACCAGCAACGCGCTGCCGATCTTCACCACCAATTTGCGGGCGGAGAGCAGCGACGGCAGGGTCATTGGCGTCGGGCCTCGCGCACCTGGTGGATCTTATTCATCAGCAGTCGCAGCACCGGCTGCAGATTGTCGCCGGTGACGCCCGACATCAGCTGAACCTCCTGCCCCGAGGCTTTTTCGAGCGAGGCCCGGCGGGACGACGCCTCGCGCGCGGTCATCGCGTCGGATTTGTTCAGCACCAGGATTTCTGGTTTGTCCGCCAGGCCGCCGCCGTAGGCTTCGAGTTCGTGGCGCACGGTGCGCCAGGCGTCGACCACGTGGCCGGCGGCGCCGTCGATCAGATGCAGCAGCACGCCGCAGCGTTCGACGTGGCCGAGGAAGCGGTCGCCCAGGCCGGCGCCTTCGTGCGCGCCTTCGATCAGGCCGGGGATATCGGCGATGACGAATTCCTCCGTCGCCGAAGGGCGCACCACGCCGAGCTGGGGGTTCAGTGTGGTGAAAGGGTAATCGGCGATCTTGGGTTTGGCGGCGGAAACGATCGAAAGGAAGGTGGATTTGCCGGCGTTGGGCAGGCCGACCAGACCGGCGTCGGCGATCAGTTTCAGGCGCAGCCAGACCCAGCGTTCCTCGCCGGGCCAGCCTTTGTCGGCGCGGCGGGGGGCGCGGTTGGTGCTGGTCTTGAAGCTGGCGTTGCCAAAGCCGCCGTCGCCGCCGCGGAGCAGGGTGACGCGCTTGCCGTCGTGGTCGAGATCGGCGAGCAGGGTTTCCTTGTCGTCATCGATGATCTGGGTGCCGACCGGGACTTTGATGGTGACGTCTTCGGCGCCGGCGCCGGTCTTGTCCGAGCCCGCGCCGTTGCCGCCTTTGCGGGCGCGAAAGTGCTGGGTGTAGCGGAAGTCGATCAGCGTGTTGAGGTTTGGCACCGCCTCGAAGATGATATCCCCGCCCTTGCCGCCGCTGCCGCCGTCGGGTCCGCCGAATTCGATGAATCGTTCGCGCCGGAACGCGACCACCCCATCCCCGCCATCGCCGGATTTGATATAGATCTTGGCCTGGTCGAGGAATTTCATGGTTGGCGGGTACTCTAATTAGTAAAAGTTTTTTGCTTCTTTTTTTCAAAAAAGAAGATTCTTGCTTCTTAAAGCATCAGCAAGGCTGAAGGAAGGAAGTCTTCTTTTTTGGAAAAAAGAAGCAAAAAACTTTTGTCACTTTGGGCCTGAACGAAAAAGGGGCCGGCTGGTGCCGACCCCTGGTTTCGCTGCGTCGGGGACGGCCTGCTACTCGGCGGCCGGGAGGGCTTCCACGGAAACATGAACGCGGTCGTCGGCTTTGCGCTCGAACTTCACGTGACCGTCTACCAGCGAGAAAATCGTGTGGTCGCGGCCGAGACCGACATTGGTGCCGGGCTTCCAACGGGTGCCGCGCTGGCGGATGATGATGTTGCCGGCAACGACCGTCTCGCCGCCGTATTTCTTCACGCCGAGGCGGCGGCCTTCCGTATCGCGCCCGTTGCGGGATGAACCGCCGGCCTTTTTATGTGCCATCTGAGTGCTCCTTTTAGGCTGCGGTGTCAGAAGCGGGGTTGATGTCGGCGATGCGCAGCACGGTGACGTGCTGGCGATGGCCGTTCTTGCGGCGGCTGTTCTGCCGGCGGCGCTTCTTGAAAATGATGATCTTGTCCAGGCGATCCTGGGCGATCACGGTGGCGGTGACATTGGCGCCGGCCACGAGCGGAGCGCCGATGGTGGTGCCGGCCTCCGAGCCGAGCGCGAGAACGTCGGTGAAAGTGATGGTCGAGCCGGGTTCGGCTTCGAGCTTTTCCACCTTGAGCACCGCGTTTTGGGTCACGCGGTACTGCTTTCCGCCGGTGCGGATGATGGCGAACATGGGCTAAGTCCTTAAGCTGCGTCCGTGGCGAGGCGCCCGGAGGCCTTTTTATAGAAGTATGGGGCGAAAGGGCGGGTGCCCGGTCGCCGGATGGGGGCGTTTAGCGGGATGGGGGTGGGAAGTCAACCGAATAAGCCGCGGCGTTCTGCGCGAAAGCGGGGAATCCTTGATCGTGGGGTGGGGGCGCACTACCCTTGTTTGGTGCGCCGAGCGCCGGAGTGATGCCGATGACGGAATTAATGGTCAAACTACCCGATGAACTGGCGGAACGCGCTCAGAACGCGGGGCTGCTGTCCGACAGCGCGATCCAGGGGTTGCTGGAAGATGCCATGCGCCGCCAGGCCGGGCGGCGGTTGATGGAGGTGGCTGAACGCATTCAGGCTGCCGGGATTCCGCAGATGTCGATGGAGGAAATCGACGCCGAGGTGAAAGCAGTGCGTGCCGAGCGTCGGGCCGGTCCGGCCGATCAAGACGCCGGCGGACGTGCGGATCGTTCTTGATACCAATGTGGCGGTCTCGGCCCTGCTTTGGGGCGGCACACCCTACAAACTGATCCAGGCGGCGGCCGATGGCGCGATCATGCTCTGCACCTCGCCGGTGCTGCTGGCGGAACTGCGCGGCGTGCTTGCCCGCAGGCATTTCGCGGCGCGGTTTGAGCGGCAAAGCTCCTCGATCGCGGAAGTATTGGCGTTGTATGAGGGGTTGTGCCTTTGTGTAACTCCAACCGAAGTACCGCGTGTGGTGATTGCGGATCCCGACGACGATCATGTGATCGCGGCCGCTGTAGCAGCAGGGGCCGATATGATCGTTTCTGGCGATCGTCATTTGCTCGGGTTGGGCGGGTATCAGAATATTCGAATTATCAACGCAGGTGAGGCGATCGTACGGATTTGACAGATAGGCGGGGTCGGTGGTGAAGAGATAAGTGAACCGCCACCGAAACACTACGTGTTAGGTCAGTCAGTCCGGAGCAAGAGCTTCATATTATCTAGGAGTTCAAGAACGGCATCACATGTTATGGTTCGACAGCGCCGCGCCGGTACTCGCGTGAACAGGCCCACCAACTTTTTCCGCAATCCAAAGCGCCTTTCGCCGCATCTTCTCGGCTTCGCGGTGGCGCCCCTGTTCATCTAGACACATTCCGAGAGAGTCAGCCGAAATGGCCGTTCTCATATCAAGGGTGCCATATCGTCGCTCACGTAACTCCAGCGCACGCCTGAATAACGCTTCACCTTTGTGCCATCCTTCCAAGGTCTCAGGCACCGCGCACTCTATCAAAAGATTTCCGCTCCAGCTTTCCGGGCATTTTGCGCTATCCACCGGCTGCCTGTTTCCAAATTCCGCCTTGAGCAGATCCCACAGTGCGCTACCAGCGGCCCCTAAGACGATTGCGCAAATCGCATCTCGCATCCGTGCGACGTTTGTCGTTTTGGAGCGCTCGTTTTTAGCAAGTTGGGCTATCTCGCGCTCGATAAATGCAAGTCTCGTCCGCTCGTCATCGATTAGTCCCTCAGAGAACTCCTCACTAAGACGGTCTAGAAAAGCGTCAGCTTCTTCTTCGCTAAGTCCTATTTTGATTAGCAACATTCTTGTATGCCGGATGGCAAAATGCGACCGTATATGGTGCTTCATTTATAACGACTCCACGACGAACTCCCGGTATGGATGCTGGTCAGGATATTGGTTCGATTTGCTGACGAAAGGTCGCGTCTGCGTTCGTTTTCTCGATCGCCTTACCGACGCTCATCTCAACCCGCAGCCCAACGGCCACGACCATATTCACCAGCGTATCCAACCCGAACAGATTAATCTTCCCCCGCAACAGGTCCGACACCCGCGGCTGGGTCACGCCGAGCCGGCGGGCGGCTTCCGCCTGGGTCCAGGCCTGGCTGCGGATGTGTTCTTCCAGCGCCCGCATCAGCCCCGAGCGGAGCTTCATGTTTTCCGCTGCGGCGGGGGTATCCTCGATCGCATCCCAGACGCTCGCGAAGCTTTCATCGGTCATCGGTTCAGTTCCTTTACCAAATCGCCATAACGTTTCGCGGCCACCTCGAGGTCCGCCTTGCCGGTCGCCTGCGTCTTGTTCTGAAAGCAATCCAGGACGTAAACAGCGTCGTCAAATTTCGCAACGTAGAGAACTCGGAACGCGCCATCGTCCTCACGTAACCTGATCTCCCGGACTCCTGGGCCGACGGTGTTCATCGGCTTCCAGTCGTTCAGGTCCAGGCCGTTTTGAACCTTGTCGAGCTGGTACCCAGCCTCCCGCCGCGCCGTAGCAGGGAACGCGCGAAGATCAGCGAGCGCGCTGCCTAAGAACCTAACGATTTTGCCGGTTCGCTAACCATGTCGGCTATACAAATTTTTATATGAAATATTCAAGTAGCTTGGTAGTCACTCAATCGCAACCGGGTTTTAGGCAATCGTGAATTTGGCGGGGGTGAGACCCCGCGCGTCGATCACCTATCCTCGGGCATAACCCCTTAAAGATCAAAAGTTTTTTGCTTCTTCTTGGCAAAAAAGAAGTCTTCCTTACCTCACTACTTCGGTCATTCGGCGCAGCCTCTCCCGATATCACGGGAAAATCACAGCGTCGCCGGCCCGGAATAATGGCAAATCTTCCAGAGCATAGTCGTCAGGAGAACCAGACCCATGACCAAGATCGTCGTCATCACCGGAGCCGGCGCCGGCGTCGGCCGCGCCGTCGCGACCGAATTCGCGCGCCACGGCTGCCATGTCGCCCTGCTGTCGCGCGACGCGGAGCGGCTCGAGACCGCCGCCGCGGAACTGCGGGGGTACGGCGTGCGTGCGCTGCCGCTGCCCACCGACGTCGCCGATGCCGATCAGGTCGATGCGGCGGCGGCGCGGGTCGAGCGCGAACTCGGCCCGATCGACGTCTGGGTCAATGTCGCCATGGCGACGGTATTCGCGCCGGTGCACCTGCTCACCGCCGCCGAGTTCCAGCGCGGCACCGCGGTCACCTACCTGGGTCAGGTGCACGGCACCATGGCGGCGCTGAAATACATGCGGCCGCGCAACCGGGGGTCGATCGTAAGCGTCGGCTCGGCTTTGGCGTATCGTTCGGTCCCGCTGCAGTCGATCTACTGCGGCGCCAAATTCGCCATCCGCGGCTTCCTCGATGCGCTGCGCTCGGAACTATATCACGACAAGATCAAAATCACCCTGACCGAAGTCGACCTGCCGGCGATCAACACGCCGCAATTCGACTGGGCGCGCAACAAGATGGGGCGCAAGGCCCAGCCGGTGCCACCGATCTTTCAGCCCGAAGTCGCCGCGCGGGCGATCTACTTCGGCGCCTTCCACCCGCGGCGGCAGATCTGGGTGGGTCTGCCCACGGTGAAGGCGATCCTGGCCAACCGGATCGCACCAGGGCTGATCGACCGCTACCTGGCGAAGGCGGGCTACAGCGGTCAACTTACCGATCAGCCGGCGGACCCCGAAGCGCCGGGTAATCTGTTCAAACCGGTGAAGGGAGCCTACGGGGCACACGGACGCTTCGACGGCCAGGCACGCAACAAAAGCTGGGAAATGTTCACCAGCCGACATCGAGATGCCGCCTGGACGGTGCTGCTGGTGGGACTGGCGGTGGCGGCGGGATTGCTCGCCGGACATGTCGGGAAGAGGAAAGGGTAGAAGAATCTTCTTTTTGTGAACAAATAGAAGCAAAAAAACTTTGGACGTTTAGGGCCGAATTCGACGTCGGTCCGGGGGTGGTGTATGCGAGACCGCAGCGCGCACTTGATCGGCGTCCAGAACCAACCCGGGAGGAAGAAAATGTTCCAGATCGATCTGCTGATCGGCGGGGAAAATCAACCAGCGACCAACGGCGCCACCTACGATCGCCGCGACCCGGTGACCGGGGAGATCGCTACGCGCGCCGCTGCCGGGACCGTCGCCGACGCGAACCGCGCCGCCGATGCCGCCGCCGCCGCCTTCCCGGCCTGGGCCGCGACCGGCCCAGGTCAGCGCCGCGCGCTGCTGCAAAAGGCCGCCGACCTGCTCTCGGCGCGCACGCCCGAATTCATCGCCGCAATGCAGACCGAAACCGGCGCCACCGCCGGCTGGGCAGGGTTCAACGCAATGCTCGCCGCCGGCATCCTCACCGAGGCGGCGGCAATGACCACCCAAATCTCAGGCGAGGTGATCCCGTCGAACATTCCCGGCAGCCTCGCCATGGCGGTCCGCGTGCCGGCAGGGGTGTCCTTGGGCATCGCACCGTGGAACGCGCCGGTCATCCTGGGCGTGCGCGCGATCGCAATGGCGCTCGCCTGCGGCAACAGCGTGATCCTGAAGGCGTCGGAGCTTTGCCCCGCAACCCACCGGCTGATCGGCACCATCCTGCAAGACGCCGGACTCCCCGCCGGAGTGGTGAACGTCATCACCAACGCGCCAGAAGACGCGGCGGCGGTGGTGGCGGCCCTGATCGGCCACCGCGCGGTGAAGCGGATCAATTTCACCGGTTCGACCCGGGTCGGCCGCATCATCGCCAAGACCGCCGCCGAATATCTCAAGCCTTGCCTGCTGGAACTCGGCGGCAAGGCACCGCTGGTGGTGCTCGACGACGCCGATCTGGACGAGGCGGTGAACGCGGCGGCGTTCGGCGCCTACATGAACCAAGGCCAGATCTGCATGTCGACCGAACGCATCGTGGTGGTGAACCAGGTCGCCGACGAGTTCGTGGCGCGGCTGGCCGCCAAAACCGCGGGTTTGCCGGCGGGCAATCCGCGCCGCAACGATGTCGTGCTGGGCTCGCTGGTGAGCCTGGAGGCCGCCGAACGGATCGAGGAACTGGTGCACGACGCGTTGGCAAAGGGCGCCACGCTTGCCGCCGGCGGCGGCCGCGACGGTACGATCATGGCGGCGACCCTGATCGACCGCGTGACCCCGGCGATGCGGCTCTACGCCGAGGAATCATTCGGCCCGGTCGCGGTGGTGGTGCGCGCCCGTGATACCGACGATGCGGTGCGGATCGCCAACGACAGCGATTATGGGCTCTCTGCCGCGGTGTTCGGGCGGGATGTCAGCCGTGCGATGGCGGTGGCGGGCCGGATTCAAAGCGGCATCTGCCACATCAACGGTCCGACCGTGCATGACGAAGCGCAGATGCCGTTCGGCGGGGTGAAGGACTCGGGCTACGGCCGCTTCGGCGGTAAGGCCGCAATCGCGGAGTTCACCGATCTGCGCTGGATTACCTTGCAGTCCGGCCATCGACACTATCCGTTCTAGAGTATGTTGGTACCGGATTGGATCGCCGCAAGTGCCACGAACATGCTCTAGCTCATTGTTTAAACGAGCAATTTTATCGGCCCTTCCGGCGGTTGATGGTTCTATGTGGGCCGATATTGCTCTAACTCTTGATCGTGTATCCGGTGATCTTGCCGATCCAGGTGATAAATCCTTGCGGATCCAAATCTTCGCAGTGACCTGCGTCCCAGAAGATCACGGCATGCACGTCGCGGCCCATGTTGGAGAGACCGGTCGCCATATTGATCGTGCTCACCGGGGCGGAGTCGGTTTCGATCGCACCGTGGTGGAACCACCAATGTAGGGCAGCACCGTCGTTGCGGCGAGTGATGAAATACATCGGATTCATCATGTTCACCACCGCTTGCAATTGCGGGTCGATCTTGGCGTTGGGATTGCCGGTCAAGTGCTGCAGACTATAGTCGGTGAAAACCCGTGAATCGGTGGTGGCGTCGCCAAATTCATTGGTTTCCGGCGCTTTGAGGTTGAAACTGGAGAAAGCCGGAGCGGTCTTGTTCCGGACGATGTGTTGAGCCGCGAATTCTGCGTAAGTGAAGCTCGCGGTTTTGCCATCCCATGAGAGCCAGGGGTTTTTTGCCAGATATTCCTGGCGCTGCTCGGGAGACAGGCTGAGCAGATATTTCTCGGCTGCAGGCGCCAGATAATATTTGACGAGATATTCGCCCAAATTATCCGCCGTAAGCTGGCCAAATCCGTCCTGGCCCTGAAGCTTCAGCGAGGCCTCATAGGCCGGGAACATCGCTTTCAACTGGGCAGAGACGGTTTGGTCAACGGTGCCGCCGGACCGCAGCTTCGATCCGCCGAATGCCCATTCGTACGACATGTCGTTGTGGTCGAGGTCGGTGACCGGCGAACCGCAGCCGGCGGCGAAGATGTTGTCCGGTTCCTCGGCGGCACCGATCTGCTGCTCATAATATTCGTACAACGGGCTGTTGCCGGAGGCGCCGAGCAGCGCGGAAAGCGCGCCGCCGGCGCTGCAACCCGACGAAATGATCCAGTTGTCGTTGCCGGGCAGCACGCCGGCGTTGTGGCGGATGTAGCGTACGGCGGCTTTCAGATCCACGATCGCCGCGGGTGCCTTGCCGTAATAGACGCCGTTGGGGAATCGGTTGTCGCGCCCACGCGCGCCGGGCGACACGATCACGTAGCCGGCGGCGAGTCCCGAACCATCGGTGTTGCCGGGCCCCGCGCCCGGAGGTCCGCCCGGTCCTCCCGCAAATCCGCCCGGGGGTCCGCCCGGGGGTCCGCCGGGGGGTCCGCCCACGCCGCCACCGGGAGGAGGACCGGGCATGCGCATGCCCGGAGTCTGAATATTGGGCGAAGACATATAGCCGCCGACGTTGACGTCGAACAGAATGGGGGCGTTGGTGGGATCTACCGCGATGCCATTCACCGAGACCGGAACTTTTACGTCCAGGCTTTGGTAATTCTTGTCGACTGGTTTGGTCACGTAGAGCAGGTGCTCATACAGACGATACACCACCTTCTTTTCGCCGCTCGGCGTTGTTACCGACATGGTCTTCAGCGTGAATTTGTCTTTGGGAAAGAGCAGGGGATCGTTGGCTGCCGTGGTTCCTTGGGCGAAGGCATGCGGCGCGCAGCCGATGCCGGCGAGGAGAAGCGAAAGGACGAAGAGAGCGCAACGCCTCCGCAGATGGTCGAATGTCGAGTCTTTCACGGTTTCTCCCTCTTTGTTGCCGGGAATGATTGAAACATTCCGCTATTGCCTGGTGAATACTAGCCAGAAAAGAACATGTCAAATCGCCGATAATGCGAGAAAACCACACGTTTGTTGCCAATCCCCACGGAACCAAAACCGACAAAGTTTTTTTGCTTCTTTTTGTTCACAAAAAGAAGACTTCGCTTGTCCTTCTTCAAATCGGCAACCTGATCCGCGCCCGGAGCCCGCCCTGCGGACTGGTCTCGAGATGGACATCCCCGCCATGGCTGCGCACCACGTCCCGCGCGATTGTGAGTCCCAATCCGGTTCCCCCCACAGCGTTGCTGGTAAACGCCCGAAACGCGTGCTCGCGCAGGTGTTCGGGCATTCCCGGGCCGTCGTCGTCGATCATGATCAGCAGGCTGCGCTCGGTGGCCGCGGCGCTGATCACCACGTGCTCGCCGTGACGTGCGGCGTTGTCGGTGAGGTTGGTGATGGCGCGGCGCAGCGCGTCGGGGCGGGCCTTGATTGCCACTCCGACCGGTGCGCCGCGCAGGGTGGCGGCGCCGGCGCGGCGGCCCGAGGTGGCGATGTCGTCCAGCATGGTGTCGACGTCGACGGTTTGCGGCTGTTCCTCGCCATCGCCACGGGCGAACGAAAGGTAGGCCGCGATCATCCGGTCCATCTCTTCCAGATCCGCGGTCATATCGACGGTGTCGGGTCCCTGGTTGGGCAGCATCGCGATCGCCAGCCGCAGACGCGTCAGCGGGGTTCGCAGATCGTGGCTGACGCCGGCGAGCATTTCGGTACGCTGGCCGAGGAAGCGGCGGATGCGTTCCTGCATCAGGTTGAAGGCAGCGGCGGCGAGCCGCACCTCGGTGGCGCCTTCCAATCTGATTGGTCCGCGGTCCTGGCCGCGGCCGAAGCTGTCGGCGGCGCGGGCGAGGCGGCGGATGGCGCGCACCTGGTTGCGCATGAACAGTGCGGCGATCACGTAGAGCAGCGCGGAGCTGCCGCTGACCCAGACCAGAAACAGCAGCAGTGTGCTATCGACCAGGCGCTTTTTCGGCACCTTGATCTCCACCACCTCGTCGCCCAGTTGGATTTTCACCACCACGTTGACCGGGTCGGACCGCCAGTCCGCAGTGGTCGGGCGGTGCACGAACTGCTCGAGCGAGGCCGACAGATCGTCGTCGAACGGACCAAGCAGGTTGGGCTGTTTGCGCGGGACCAGACGGGAATGGGGCTCGATCGCGACCACCAGGTAATTATGCGCGAGTGCCGATTTGATGATCCATGCCCGGTCGGACGGCGCGGGATAGCGGTGCAGCAGGTCGATGGTCTGGGCGATCTCGCCGCCGACCGATTGCGAAAAGCGGCGGGACACCAGGTTGAGATTGCGGCCGTAAAACAACTCGAAGGCGACCACATCGGCCAGCAGCATCGGGATCAGCATGATCAGCAGGCTGCGCGCGAGCAGGCTTCGCGGCATCAGCTCACGGCAGCGTTCGAAAATCGTCGGGCGTTTAGTGTCCGTTCGAATTGTTAAATAACCTTATCAATAAGTTACGCAAGACACGGCAAAGGCACGGCAAAGGAAAGTCTTCTTTTTTAAAAAAAAGCAGCAAAAAGCTTTTGTTCGATTGGCTTCCAGCTTAATCCGCGAAGGTTTGCGATGACCTGATTGACAAAGTTTTTTTGCTTCTTTTTGTTCACAAAAAGAAGACTCTTCCTTTCCGCTATCTCGTTGACTTTACGGATCATCATTCTGTACCGGCGCTCAGACACCGGGCTTCAGCACGTAGCCGCGGCCACGTACCGTGTGGAGGAAGCGCGGCTCGCGCGGGTCGGCTTCGATCTTGCGGCGGAGGCGGGTGACTTGCACGTCGATCGCGCGCTCGCCGGTTTCGTCCATTTCGAGCTGGCCGGCGAGCGCCTCGCGGGAGAGCACTTCGCCGGGTTGCGCGGCCAGCGCGCTGAGCAGGGCAGATTCGCCGCCGGTGAGGTAGATCACGCCGTCGGGTCCCGACAATTCGCTGCGTTCGAGGTCGAATTCCAGCGGCCCGAGCCGGAGCTTGCCGCCGGCGGGAAGCGTTCGCGCCGCGGGGGTGGTGCGCCGGAGCAGGGCGCGCAGGCGGAGTTCCAGTTCGCGTGGGTCGAACGGCTTGGGCAGGTAGTCGTCGGCGCCGGCCTCGAAGCCCTCGATCCGGTCGTCGGGGGCGCCGCGCGCGGTGAGCAGCAGGATTGGCGTGGTGCGGCCTTCGCGCCGCAGCGCATGGGTCAGCGCCAGCCCGGACTCGCCTTGCATGGTGACGTCGAGCACCATCAGGTCGGGTTCAGTGACCCGCAGCAGCCCGCGCGCCATCGCGGCGTCTTCGGCCACCGTCACCCGGAAGCCGCGCTCGCCCAGGAAACGCGACAGCAAAGTGCGCAGGCGGGCGTCGTCGTCGACCACCAGTATGTGCGAGGAGTCTCCCATCAGGCGGTGCGCGATTTGGCTTCGGGGGCGTCTTCGCCGATGTAGGCGCGGGCAGAGGGTTCCATGATACCGATCAGCACCCGGCGGAAGCCCTCCACCGCGGGTCCGCCGGCTTCGCGGAACGCGGAGGCAAGCAGTTCGCGCTGGCGTTCGAACAGCCGGCGTTCGAGGGCGACACCGGCGGGGGTGAGGGTGAGGAGGCGCTGGCGGCGGTCGTTCTTGCCGGCGACCTGCGCGACCAGGCCGCGATCGATCAGCAGCGTCAGCACACGGGCGAGGCTTTGCTTGGTGATGCCGAGGATCGACAGCAAATCGGACACCGTCATGCCCGGATTGCGGCCGATGAAATGCAGCGATCGGTGATGGGCCCGGCCGAGGCCGTCGTGTTCAAGGATCGCGTCGGCGGCGCCGGTGAAGTCGCGGTAGGCGAAAAACATCAGATCCTGCGCCTGGCGGATCTGTTCCTCGCGCAGGAACAAGTGGCTCGAGCCGGGCGGGCCGGCGACGCGCGGGTCGATCGCGGCGAGCTTGGACTTCTCCGGCGTCCCCCTCTCTATTGTCATGGAAGCCATTCTTTCCAGTTGGGGCAGGTTCGTTGACTTAATCTAGCGCAAATCCTAGCCTAACCCAATACGTCGAAACAAATTTAGTGGAGCGTCCCGATGCCGATTCCGTTCGACGACCGCGATGGTCAGATCTGGTGGGACGGCGAGCTGGTGCCCTGGCGCGAAGCAAAGCCGCATGTGCTGACGCACGGTCTGCATTATGCGAGCGCGGTGTTCGAGGGCGAGCGCGCCTATGCCGGCAATATTTTCAAGCTGCGCGAGCATACCGACCGGCTGATCGCGTCAGGGCGGTGGCTCGGGTTCGAAATTCCCTACAGCGCCGATCAGATCGACGCCGCCTGCAAGCTTGTGCTGGCGGCCAACGGGCTGACCGAGGCTTATATCCGGCCGATCGCGTATCGCGGCTCGGAGATGCTGGCGGTTTCGGCGCAAAGCACCAAGATCCATCTCGCGATCGCGACCTGGGCTTGGCCCAACCTGTTCGGCGCCGACCGGATGAAGGGCGTGCGGCTGGGCTGGGCGAAGTGGAAGCGTCCGTCGCCGGAGACCGCGCCGACCGCCTCGAAGGCGGCCGGGCTTTACATGATCGGCACGCTTTCGAAGCACCAGGTCGAGGCCGAGGGTTTCGACGATGCGCTGATGCTGGACTGGCGCGGCCAGGTGGCCGAGGCCACCGGCGCCAATATTTTCTTCGTGAGAGATGGCGAGTTGCACACGCCGATTCCGGATTGTTTCCTCGATGGGATCACGCGCCGCACAGTGATGAAGCTCGCGCGCAATCGCGGCATCAAGGTGGTCGAGCGGGTGATCATGCCTGAGGAGCTCGCCCAGGCGAGCGAGGTTTTCCTGGCCGGCACCGCCGCCGAGGTAACGCCGGTGCGCCAGATCGGCGAGTTGCATTACAATTCCGGCCCGGTCACCGCGACGCTGCTGGCGGATTACGAAGCCCTGGTCCGCATGTCGCCGGAAGACGTGGAAAGGTTGGCTGCGTAGCTAATTGACAAAGTTTTTTTGCTTCTTTTTGTTCACAAAAAGAAGACTTCTTTTTTGAAAAAAAGCAGCAAAAAACTTTTGACCATTAGGGCTGACCGGAACCGCCCGCGGCACCATACACTTGGCCGGTGGCGTAGCTCGCGTCGTTCGCCGCCAATTGGACGTAGATCGAACCCAGCTCCGCCGGCTGGCCGGCGCGGCCCAGTGGCGTATGGCTGCCGAACTTGCGCAGTTTCTCCTGCGTCGCCCCGCCCGATACTTGCAGCGGTGTCCACACCGGCCCGGGCGCCACTGCGTTCACGCGGATGCCGCGCGGCCCGAGCTGCTTCGCCAGCGACTTGGTATAATTCATGATCGCGGCCTTGGTCTGGGCGTAATCATAGAGGTCGGGGGAGGGGTCATACGCCTGCTCCGACGCCGTGCCGATGATCACCGATCCCGGTTGCAAGTGCGGCAGCGCCGCCTTGATGATCCAGAACGGTGCATAGATATTGGTCTTCATGGTCCAGTCGAATTCCTCGCTGGAAATCTGCAGGATCGAGGCGTGGGTTTGCTGCCGCCCGGCGTTGTTCACCAATATGTCGAGCCCGCCCAGCCCGCGCACCGCTTCGGACACCAGCTTCACGCAGAAGCGTTCGCTACGCAGATCGCCCGGGATCGGCACCCCGACCCGTCCCTCCGCGTTGATCAGCTCGATCACCTCGCGCGCGTCGGGTTCTTCCTCGGGCAGGTAATTGATTGCCACATCCGCGCCCTCGCGCGCGAACGCAATCGCCGCCGCGCGCCCCATGCCGGAATCCCCACCGGTGATCAGCGCCTTCCGTCCAGCGAGCCGTCCGGATCCGCGATAGCTGGCCTCGCCGTGATCGGGCCGCGGCTGCATCTTGCTGGCGAGCCCCGGCCAGGGCTGCGACTGCTTGGGATAGGGCGGCTTCGGATAGGCCCGAGTGGGATCGGAAAGCCGGGCTTGCGGCGCCGGCGCGGAGCTTAGTTCCGGCGGTTCGGACGCCGCGGACAACCCGTTATCGGCATTGTCTGCGACCGCCCGCTGGAACAGCGGATTTGCTTCGTTGGTGTCCATACCCTGCTCCTATTGATGCGTGATTGGGCGGCCGAATGGCGTTACCTCGGCCCGCCGAAGGAGTTTGTCGACGACAACGGGCAAGCCTAGCGAAGCCGCGGTTGGGCGCGTAGCCTCGGAAAATACCTAACGGCCGGGGATGCAATATCATTTTGTCATTGCACTGAAATTCGCAAGTGAAGTGGCTGCGGAACGGCGAATTGGACTCCATCCGCGA
>Ga0302314_10011106_pt1 | contig 15737 bp, 17 predicted proteins | sample III_Palsa_N2_3_FD_200533 | JGI IMG/M metagenome (GOLD analysis project Ga0302314, IMG submission 200533) | Peat permafrost microbial communities from Stordalen Mire near Abisko, Sweden - III_Palsa_N2_3 | ecosystem: Environmental > Terrestrial > Soil > Palsa > Peat permafrost | place: Sweden...
CACCACACAGCGAGGCACGCATGACCACCCTTATGACCGTTACTCTGATCGAAGAAAACGGCCAGATCTTGATGAACTATCAAAACGGCGACCCCACTTCACCGGTAAAGCCTGAAACCGTCGAGCAGCTAATCGAGGTACTTGGGCAAATGCGCGCAGAGATGACGCCCGCGCGCGTTCCCGTCGAGCCACAGTTCGGGCAGCCATTGCAGGCCGTGCCGGATCCGCGCTGGTATGTCGGGAACGCTATAAATCGTCCGCACGCATTCGTGTCCCTTCACCACCCCGGATTTGGATGGACAGCCTATGCACTGCCTCTAGCCAGCGCGCAAGCGTTTCACCACCAGCTGACTCAAGTGATCGAAACAATTCAGACGCCTGAAGGCGACAAGCAAAGCTGAATGAGCCCACGGCGGCGAATTCTCTGCACTGTTTTTTTCGTCTGCTTAGCCTCGTTTCTTTGCGGCACGCGATAACTAAACGGGCACGTGCCGCATCACTGCTTTATCGATTCGTCACGCAGGATTAGCCGGTGCCGAATAGTTCGTTCCGGCGAACGTATATCTGATCGTTGCCGGCGAATCGTCCGGCAATAGATTGGCCGTCGAGCTGGCCAAGTCGGTGCGTCCCGTCGCGATCTCGCCGTGGCTCTTTTGCAATCGGCGAGGCGAATGTTACTTCGACGAGGAAAGCTGTCGCGCCTGCAAATGGGACACGATGTGGCGCAATTTCATGACGCCCGTGCTCGAAGAGACCAAGGTGAAGGAGCACTTCACCGAGCACGACTTGCGCGCGAAATGCGCGAGCGATGCCGAATCGCACGCGCAAGCGCTATTAGCTCATGCAGACGGGGAAGTGACGCAGCCGATTACCGTCGAAAACCGGAGCGCGTAAGGCCTTTACGATGAAATTCTATGGCGCAGCGCCTGATCTATGACACAGGCAGCGATTTGAAAAGGCCGCAAAGGCTTATGGGAAGGGTGGCGGAGAGACGGGGATTCGAACCCCGGATAGGTTATTAACCTATACACGCTTTCCAGGCGTGCGACTTAAACCGCTCATCCATCTCTCCGGCGGGAGCCGAATTATAGCAAACTCTGGGGCGCGCGCCACCCCTGCCCCAAAACACCCGCAAACCACCGTCCAAACACCCCCAAACCGCCCGCCCAGAGCCTCCCCACCATCCTCACGGATGCCGGATATAGTCCACCAGCGCCTGCGTATAAGCATCCGGCTTCCGATCCACCAGGCTCACCAGGATCGCCACCAGAAACCCCGCCGGCACCCCAAACACGCCCGAGCTGATCGGCTCGATCCCAAACCACGTCGGCCCCACGAACCCGGTCATCTGTGTGAAAAACGGATACGTCGAGACCATGTAATAGATGCACACCACGAGCCCCGCCACCATTCCGGCCACCGCCCCGAGCCGCGTCGTGCGCTTCCAGAACACGCCGAGCACCAGCACCGGGAACAGACTGGACGCCGCCAGTGAAAACGCCGCCCCCACCAGAAACAGGATATTCCCCGTATTCAGCGACGCCACATACGAAGCGAACAGCGCCACCCCCAGCAGCAAAATCTTGGAGATCGTCACGCGCCGCTGGCTCGATGCGGCCGGATCGACCATGTGATAGTAGACGTCGTGCGACAGCGCATTCGCAATGGTCAGCAACAAGCCATCGGCCGTCGAAAGCGCGGCCGCCAGGGCCCCCGCCGCAATCAGCCCCGACATCACATACGGCAGGCCCGCAATCTCCGGCGCCGCCAGCACCACCATATCCGGCTGCATCTGGATCTCGCTCCACTGCACGATGCCGTCGCGATTCGTATCGGCGACGCTGATCAGGTTCGGCTCGATCCTGAGCCATTGCGTCAGCCACTGCGGCAGATCGGCAAACGGGTGCCCGACGAGGTTCGTCAGAATCTCGTACTTCATCAGCACGGACAACACCGGCACCGTCAGATAAAACAGCGCGACAAAAAACAGCGTCCAACCGACCGAGCGCCGCGCGGACGCCACCGAAGTCGTCGTGTTATAGCGCGTCAGAATATGCGGCAAGCTCGCCGTCCCCAGCGACAAACACAGCAGCAGCGACAAGAAATTGCGCTCGTGGGTCTGCCGGTCTTCACCGCTGAGCGCGGGAAACGGTTCGGACATCGGGACGGGCGCCGAGGCACGCGTCAGCAACGCCTCGCGCTGTTGCGTCCACACGATCTTCGCGGCAGCCGCATCGTGCGGAAACACTTCAAGCGCGCGCTCGCTCGTGTTGATGTCGCGCAGCGGACCGTTATGCCGGCGCAAATCCGCCACCTTCTCGGTCAGCCCCTGCTTCTCGTCAATGAACGATTGCGGCAGCCTGTCGATCTGCGCCTGCAACTTCGCTGCCTGCACCCGGTAATCGTCACGCACGCTTTGATCGAGCGGCGCATCGCGCACCTGGTGCTCGAGTGTTTCCACGCGTGCCATCAGGCGTCCGTAGCTGAATTGCGGCACCCAGCCGAGGCCGTCCTTGTGCGCAATCATCGACACTGGAATCAGGATCGCGAAAATGAGGATGATGTATTGCGCCACCTGGGTCCACGTCACCGCACGCATGCCGCCCAGAAACGAGCACACCAGAATCCCCGCCAGTCCGCAGAAGATACCCACGGCAAAATCGACGCCGATAAAGCGCGTCGCAATCAGCCCCACACCCTGAATCTGCGCAACCAGATAAACGAACGAACAGAGGATCGCAGACAGCGCGGCGAGTCCGCGTACCGCGTTGCTCGAGAAACGCGTGCCGAGAAAATCGGGGATCGTATAGCGGGCCAGCTTGCGCACATACGGCGCGAGCAGGAACGCGGTGAGGCAATAGCCACCTGTCCAGCCCATCATATAGGCGAGGCCGTCATAACCGGTCGCGTAGATCGAACCCGCCAAACCAATGAAGGACGCCGCCGACAGCCAGTCGGCCGCGGTCGCCATGCCATTGAAGGCCGACGGCACGCGCCGTCCCGCGACGTAGTACTCCACCAAATCGGAGGTCCGTGACAGCAGGCCAATGACCGCATACACGGCGATCGGCACAAACAGGAACACGTAGCCGATCCACACGCCCGGCCCGGTCACCTCCTCGATGCGCCACATCACATAGATGAAGGCCAGGAAACCGAGCGTGTAGAGCGCGTATGAGCGGATGAGCCGATGCGTGAGCGTCATCGGTTCAGTTTCCGCGCGCGGCAGTCGGACCTGCCACGGGCGCATCCGCATCCGCATCGAAGGCGCGTTGCAGCGTGCGGTCAGCGCGTCGCATCAGCACGATGTAGGCGACGATCAACCCGACATAGATCAGGATCGCCCCTTGTGCGCCGAGATAGAACGGCAAGCTGAAGCCGGCGAAGCGCACCTGCGTCAACGCGGGTGCAGCGAGCGGCACGACGAACGAAACCAGGAAGCCAAGCGCCATCAGCACGGCAATCGACACAAGGTTGAAGCGCCAGTAGCGCCGATGCGCGCGCGCCATTGCATCCGAGACCGGGGGCGGTTCGGGCGGCGGATTCAGCGCGGGTTGAGAGGGGGTATGTGGCGCGACCATGCGCCTATGTATCAAAAAGCCACCGGGCAGGCAATCGGGATTGTCCGCGCGGTGGCTTTTAGCCGACTGCTCTAAGCTGGTTTGGCCGACTCCGGGAGGTGAGCCGACGCTCATCCCGGAAGCGTAACGCCAATCTCAGAGCGACTCGCCAAGCTGATCGAGAATCGCCGGGTTCTCCAGCGTCGACACGTCCTGCGTGATCTCCTCGCCCTTCGCCAGCGAGCGCAGCAGGCGGCGCATGATCTTGCCCGAACGCGTCTTCGGCAGGTTGTCGCCGAAGCGGATGTCCTTCGGCTTGGCGATCGGCCCGATTTCCTTGCCGACCCACGCACGCAGTTCGTTGGCGATCTTCACCGCTTCCTCGCCTTCCGGACGCGAGCGCTTCAGCACCACAAAGGCGCACACGGCTTCACCGGTCGTGTCGTCAGGACGACCCACCACGGCCGCTTCGGCGACGATCGGATTGGATACCAGCGCCGACTCGATTTCCATCGTACCGAGCCGGTGGCCCGACACGTTGAGCACATCGTCGATCCGCCCCATGATCGTGAAGTAGCCGGTTTCCTTGTCACGTACCGCGCCGTCGCCGGCAAGGTAGAGCGTGCCGCCGAGTTCTTCGGGGAAATAGCTCTTCCTGTAGCGGTCCGGATCGCCCCAGACGTTGCGCAGCATCGCGGGCCACGGGCGCTTAATGACCAGAATGCCGCCCTGCCCGTTCGGCACGTCCTGACCCGTCTCGTCCACCACTGCGGCCATGATGCCCGGCAGCGGCAGCGTGCACGAACCCGGCACCAGCGGCGTCGCGCCCGGCAACGGCGTGATCATGTGGCCGCCCGTCTCGGTTTGCCACCACGTATCGACGATCGGGCAACGGCCGCCGCCGACGTTCTCGTGGTACCACATCCACGCTTCCGGATTGATCGGCTCGCCGACCGTACCGATCACGCGCAGCGACGACAGGTCATAGCTCTTCGGGTGAATCTTCGCATCGGCTTCGGCGGACTTGATGAGCGAGCGGATCGCGGTAGGCGCCGTATAGAACAGCGAGACCTTGTGCTTCGCGATCATCTCCCAGAAACGGCCCGCGTTCGGATAGGTCGGCACGCCTTCGAACACCACCTGGGTGCCGCCGAGCGCCAGCGGGCCATACGTGATGTAGCTATGCCCGGTGATCCAGCCGATGTCGGCGGTACACCAGAACACATCCGTGGGCTTCCAGTCGAAGGTCCACTTGAGGGTCTGCGCGGCCCACAGCAGATAGCCGCCGGTGCTGTGCTGCACACCCTTCGGCTTGCCGGTCGAACCTGACGTGTAGAGGATGAAGAGCGGGTGTTCCGCGCCCACCCATTCCGGCGCGCACTGATCGGACTCGCTCTGCGTGATCTCATGCATCCACAGATCGCGGCCTTCATTCCACGCGACCTTGCCGCCGGTACGCTTGTAGACGATCACGCTCTTGACGGCTTCGCAGCCGCCCATTGCCAACGCTTCGTCGGCAATGTTCTTCAACGGCAATGCCTTGCCGCCGCGCATCTGTTCGTCGGACGTGACCAGCGCCACGGCGCCCACGTCAACGAGGCGCTCATTCAGGGACTTCGACGAGAAGCCGCCGAACACCACCGAATGGGTCGCGCCGATCCGCGCGCACGCCTGCATGGCGACGATGCCTTCGATCGACATCGGCATGTAGATCACCACGCGGTCGCCCTTCTTCACTCCACGCTTCTTGAGCGCATTGGCGAAGCGGCTCACCCGCTGCAGCAGATCCTGATAGGTGACGTTGGTGACGGTGCCGTCGTCGGCTTCGAAGACGATCGCGGTGCGCTGACCGTGGCCGGCTTCGACGTGGCGGTCGAGGCTGTTATACGACGCGTTGAGTTCGCCGTCCTCGAACCACGTATAGAACGGCGCCTTCGACTCGTCGAGGACCTTGGTGAAGGGCTTTTTCCAGCTCAGCGTCTCTTTCGCAAGACGCCCCCAGAAGCCTTCGTAATCGCGTTCCGCTTCGGCGACCAGCGCCCGGTACGCGTCCATGCCGGAGACCGTCGCGCCAGCCACTGCTTCGGCAGAGGGAGGGAAAACGCGGCGTTCCTGAAGAACCGATTCAATCGCAGACATCGACTACCCCTTGGTGAAGATGAAACGTAAATCCTGTGCTGGCGCGCCGGTGACGCGCCATGTCATGGTGACGCTGCAGCGCAACCCGCGCGGCGCCTGTCTCCAACCCTCGCGCAGGGCCTTCACACCCTGCGCAGCCAACCGGCGAATCCGCATGCGGCACTGCACCATACCCGCGGTTCGCGATCAACGCGTTCATCTGTGACGATAAACGTCGCAACTTACCAGCCACTTACGCGAGCGCCCATAGAGCGGGATGCTACGCGCTTAGGCGGTAGCTTGGGGGCACGCAGACGCGTCACCCGCTTGGGAAGCAAACGCCAGGCCGCGGTGCCCACCGCGTACCTGCCCTTTTACAATGCTAACTGAACTCACCGTCCCGGTTCCAGCACGAAGCACCGCCCGTCCGTTTGCCCATCTCCACGAGGTAAACCCGGGTGTCGCTGTACAATAGCGGGCCTGCCGCGAGCTTTCCCGGCGTGCCTAGCCATTCCGCACCGCCCGCTACCATCGCCCTGACGCCCTGACTCTCGACCATGTCCGCTCCGCGCCCCGACTCCGCTGGTAACACACGCCGCCCGATGCGCCGCATCCCGTCCCTCATCTTCATGAGCCGGTGGCTGCAGTTGCCGCTTTACCTCGGGCTGATCGTCGCGCAAGCGGTCTACGTGGTCCTGTTCGTCAAGGAAGTCTGGCATCTGGTCACGGCGTCGATGACGCTCGACGAACCCAACGTCATGCTGGTCGTGCTCGGCCTGATCGACGTGGTGATGATCTCGAACCTGCTGATCATGGTGATCATCGGCGGGTATGAAACCTTCGTTTCGCGCCTCGGCGTCGAGGGTCATCCGGACGAGCCCGAGTGGCTCGATCATGTGAACGCCGGCGTGCTGAAGGTGAAGCTCTCCATGGCGCTGATCAGCATTTCGTCGATCCATCTGCTGAAGACCTTCATCAGCCCCGATCAGAATTCGACGCACACCATCATGTGGCAGGTGATCATTCACCTGGCGTTCCTGCTGTCCGCAGTCGTGATGGCCCTCGTCGACCGTCTGACCACGCATACGCACCCGGCCCATTTTCACGAGCCGGCGCGCGAGCAACCCGTTTCCACTCCCCTGAAGGCGCATGACTGAACGCACCGCCTTTGCGTCAGTAAAACAAGCGCCATTGCCCCCACTGAGCTACCCATGACCGTCATCAAACAGGAAGATCTGATTCAGAGCATTGCTGATTCGCTTCAGTACATCAGCTACTACCACCCGCTCGATTACATCCAGGCCCTCGGCCGCGCTTATGAGCTCGAACAGAGCCCGGCAGCGAAGGATGCAATCGCGCAGATCCTCACCAACAGCCGCATGTGCGCCGAAGGCAAGCGCCCGATCTGCCAGGACACCGGCATCGTGACGGTGTTCGTGAAGGTGGGGATGGACGTGCGTTGGGACGGTGCGACGATGGGCGTCACCGACATGATCAACGAGGGCGTGCGCCGCGGTTATCTGAACCCGGAGAACGTGCTGCGCGCGTCGATCGTGAGCCCGCCGGAAGGTGCGCGCAAGAACACGAAGGACAACACGCCGGCCGTGATCCACTACGAGATCGTGCCGGGCGACAAGGTCGACGTGCAGGTCGCAGCCAAGGGCGGCGGCTCGGAGAACAAGTCGAAGTTCGCGATGCTGAATCCATCGGATTCGATCGTCGACTGGATCATCAAGACCGTGCCGACCATGGGCGCCGGCTGGTGCCCGCCGGGCATGCTCGGCATCGGCATCGGCGGCACCGCTGAAAAAGCGATGCTGATGGCGAAGGAATCGCTGATGGATCCGATCGACATCCAGGACATCATCGCCCGCGGCCCGAAAGACTGGATCGAAGAACTGCGTATCGAACTGCACGAGAAGGTCAACGCACTCGGTATCGGCGCGCAAGGTCTTGGCGGCCTCGCCACCGTGCTCGACGTCAAGATCATGGCGGCACCGACGCACGCTGCTTCGAAGCCGATCGCCATCATCCCGAACTGCGCGGCTACGCGTCACGCACACTTCACGCTGGATGGCTCGGGCGTCGCGAAGCTCGAAGCGCCGTCGCTCGACGCATGGCCGAAGGTGCAGTGGGAACCGGACACGGAAAAGAGCCAGCGCGTCGATCTGAACACACTGACGCCGGAACAAGTCGCTTCGTGGAAGCCGGGCCAGACGCTGTTGCTGTCGGGCAAGATGTTGACGGGCCGCGACGCGGCGCACAAGCGCATCGCCGACATGCTCGCCACGGGCGAAAAGCTGCCGGTGGATTTCACCAATCGCGTGATCTATTACGTCGGCCCGGTCGATCCGGTACGCGACGAAGCAGTGGGTCCGGCAGGCCCGACCACCGCAACGCGCATGGACAAATTCACCGAGACGATGCTATCGCAAACAGGTCTCATTTCGATGATCGGTAAAGCCGAGCGTGGTCCGGTTGCCATCGAATCCATCAAGAAGCACAAGGCGGCTTATCTGATGGCGGTAGGCGGTGCTGCGTACCTCGTGTCGAAGGCGATCCGCAGCGCCAAGGTGCTGGCCTTCGAAGACCTCGGTATGGAAGCCATCTACGAGTTCGACGTGCAGGACATGCCGGTGACGGTGGCAGTCGATTCGACCGGTACGTCGGTCCATCAGACCGGCCCGAAGGAATGGCAAGCAAAGATCGGCAAGATTCCGGTCGCGACGGTTTAAAACCAGGCGCCAAGCCTGATCTTATGCCCGCTGTCTGCTGACACAAAGCCGGGACTCGGGGTCCCGGCTTTTTCATTGAGCCGGCGACGAGCGGTAGTGCTTAGCCGCCCGTATGTGTCAAAAAATGCTTCGATCCTTGGCTTTTTTGGGTCGGACGTTTATTGTTGTTGAAAATCGTATTTCAGTGCCCCACAAGGAAAAAATCATGCAAGGCGACAAGAAGGTTATCGAATATCTGAATTCGCAGTTGAAGAACGAACTGACTGCGATCAACCAGTACTTTCTGCACGCCCGGATGTACAAACATTGGGGCCTCGAAAAACTCGGCAAGCATGAGTACGACGAATCGATCGGCGAGATGAAGCACGCCGACTGGCTGATCGAACGCATTTTCATGCTCGACGGTCTGCCGAACCTGCAAGACCTGCACAAGCTGCTGATCGGTGAGGAAACCAAAGAGATCCTCGAATGCGATCTGAAGCTCGAACAGATTTCGCAGAGCACCTGCAAGGAAGCCATCGTGTATTGCGAATCAGTACGCGATTTCATTTCGCGCGAAATCTTCGTGAAGATTCTCGACGACACTGAAGAGCATATCGACTGGCTGGAAACCCAACTGGATCTGATCGACAAGGTCGGCATCCAGAACTACCAGCAGAGCGGCATGGGTTCGATCGAGTCCTAAGCCGTGCAGTCCGCGCGTCGCTTCACACGCTGCGCGGGCCTTATCGTTTTGTTGTGTCCTTGCTTGTGCCCTTCCCGCCTCCGTGATCGCACCCATGCCTAACGCTTCGTCAGACGCAGGTCTTACCGCGCCCGTTTCGCGCGCTGCCATCGAGCTTCCGACGGGACATACGCCAGTGGGCGTGTTCGATTCGGGCCTGGGCGGCTTGTCGGTGCTGCGCGCCTTGCGTGCACAAGTGCCTGATGAGTCGATCATCTATGTCGCCGACTCGCTGTACGCCCCATACGGTGAACGTGACGACGACTTCATCGCCGACCGCACGCTCGCGATCGGCCAATGGCTCGTCAAGCAAGGCGCCAAGGTACTGGTGGTGGCCTGCAACACGGCAACGGCCCAATCCATCGCGCTGGTGCGCGAGCGGCTGACAATTCCGCTGATCGGGGTCGAGCCGGGTATCAAACCCGCCGCCTTGCAATCGAAAACCCGCGTGGCTGGCGTGCTCGCCACCCAGGTAACGCTGCGCAGCGCCCGCTTTCAGACCCTGCTCGAGCGCTACGCTGCCGACTGCCGTTTCCTGGGCCAGCCGGGCCACGGCCTCGTGCAAGCTATCGAACGCTGCGACGTCGGCTCCGCCGAACTGCGCGCGCTGCTCAACGGCTATCTGCAGCCCATGCTCGATGCCGGCGCCGACACGCTCGTGCTCGGCTGCACGCACTACCCGTTTCTCGACGCGGCGATCCGCGACATCGTCGGCGACCGCATGACGCTGATCGACACGAGCGTGGCCATCGCCCGGCAAGTGGAACGCGTACTTGACCAAAACGGCCTGCGCGCCGAACCAGGCCGCCTGGTCGATCTGCCCCGATTTTGCTCGACCAGCGACGGCGCGCACCTGCAACAACTCGTCGCTACCCTGTTGCATATCGAAGCGCCTGTGGAACGCGTCGTGATCCCCTCGCGGCGCACCGTTGCGCCGGATTCACAGGCGGCTTAGGGCGGCACGCCGCCGGGGTCAAGGCCCCGCCCGGGCCGCCGCCAGCGCCAAACGCGCGCGATCCGGCCCCATCCCCAATGCGGGGTATCCCTCTTAACAGTCTGGTTTTGTTACAAAAATTCCCGCAGGACGCTTGCCAAATGCATCAAACAAAATGATAATAATTCGCATTAACGTTAGCTATTGCGCCCTACCATGATTGTCTGCGTGTGCAAATCTGTATCCGACCGGAAAATCCGTGCCTCTATCGCGGAAGGAGTCGATTCGTTCGACGAACTCCAGTTCGAGTTGGGCGTCGCCATGTGCTGCGGCAAGTGCGAAGAGTCGGTGCGCGATGTGATGGCGCAAAGCGGCGTCTGCGCGAGCCGTTGCGGGGTCGAGCATCACGAGCATCACGAGCATCCGGTACCGCTCACGTTTTATGAGCGCAAGGCCGCCTGATCCTGCCGGCACGGCGTTCGCCGTGCCCTGAGTCCGCCCCGGCCTCACGCTTTAGTCCACTGCCGTCAGCAAGCCAGTACACGTTACCAGCCAGCTACCGCTCACCCCTTAACAGGAGTTTGAGATGGAATTGCTGATTGGTTTCGTGACCACACTGTGCATTTCGCTGCTGATATTCCGAAAATGACGTTGCTTTGTCGTAGACCCGGTATCGACGGCGCGCGGTCGCGCTAACATGCGCGCCTCGCATTCCGTCCCGGCCGGCCTCGTGCTGGCGCCCTCCATCCGCATGAATTCCCACGCCGTCAAGGCAACGGCCGCGGTCGTCGCTATCCACATCGCGTTACTCGCGGTGATCTTGACCGTGCGCAACGAACCCACGGTCCATCCGCTCGAATCGCGCACCATGACCGCCGAGCTCTTGAGCCCCGCGCCCGTCGCGGCAACGGTCGCCCTGCAGTCGATTGCCCCGCCGCCACCGAAGCCCACGCCGCCGGTCCCGCACGTCAAGCCCAAGGTGCAGCCGCGCCCGACGCCCAAGCCCATGCAGATGCCGTTGCCCGTGGCCGCTAGCCCGTCGTCCACGGCGCCCGCCCCCGCGGAATCCGCGCCACCGGCGCCAGCCGCCCCTGCTGCGCCGGCAGCCGCCGCCGCGCCCGCAATCGGCCGTCCGACGATGGAAATCAGCGCGCCCAAGAACGTCTCGCACCTCGACTGCAATATCGCGAAGCCCGACTACCCTGCCCTGTCACGGCGCCGCGGAGAAACCGGTACGGCCTACGTCAGATTCGTCGTGGGCCTGACTGGGAACCTCGAAAACGTCGAACTGAAAAAGAGCAGCGGCTACGACCGGCTCGACGACGCCGCGCTGGCCGCCGTCAGGGCGAGCGCATGCAAGCCCTATCTCGAGAACGGCGTGCCGATCCGGGCGGCCTACACGCAGCCCTACCAGTTCGGCCTGAGCGATTGAGCACTGAATACGCGGGCCGCTCGCGCAACCGAACGGCTCAAGCAGACTTTAAAAAAGGAATAGCAATGCAGAACTACGGATTGGCCCACGTTTGGGCGCAAGGGGATTTCGTGACGCGCGGCATCGCGCTCGCGTTGTTGATCATGTCGGTGCTGTCGTGGAGCGTGATCGTCATCAAGGGCTGGAACGTGATGCGCCTCAAGCGCCTGACGAAGAACGCCGAACAGTCGTTCTGGCATTCGGACGATCTCTCCGACGGCGTGCAGAAACTCGCCGCAGGCGCGTCGTCGCCGCAGGGCAACCCGTTCCTCGCGCTCGCGCTGTCGGGTCAGGAAGCGGCCGATCACCATCATCAGACGCAACCGCATCTGCACGACCGCATGGACGTCTCCGACTGGATCACGCGTTGTCTGAAAGACACCATGGACGACAGCATCGCCAGCATGCAGAGTGGCCTCGCGATCCTCGCTTCGATCGGCAGCACGGCGCCGTTCGTCGGTCTGTTCGGCACGGTGTGGGGCATCTATCACGCGCTGCTGGCGATCGGTGCAAGCGGCCAGAGCTCGATCGACCAGGTGGCCGGCCCGGTCGGCGAAGCGCTGATCATGACCGCGTTCGGCCTGTTCGTCGCGATTCCTGCCGTGCTCGGCTATAACGCGCTGACCCGTGCAAACAAGGCGATCGTCACCAAGCTGAACCGCTTCGCCCACGGCCTGCATGCGTTCTTCGTGACGGGCGCCCGCCTGTCGTCGTCCAAGCGCGGCGACGGCCTGCGCCTTGCCACGCGCAACCACTGATCAGCGAGGTACTCCGATGGGAATGAGCCCCTTCGCCAGCGACGATGACGACGGCCTGATGAACGAAATCAACATGACACCGCTCGTCGACGTCATGTTGGTTCTCCTGATCGTCTTCATGGTAACGATTCCGGTGATCCGTCACGCAGTGAAAATCGATCTGCCGCACGCGAGCAGCCAGAAGGAAGAGACCAAGCCCGCGCAGGTCACCGTTTCGGTTGAAGCCGACGGCACCGTGCTGTGGGACGAGAAACCGGTCAGCAACGACGACTTGCGCTCGAAGATTGCGCAAGCGGCGCAAGCGGACCCGCAACCGGAGCTGCATCTGAACGCGGACCGCAAGGTTGCGTATGAAAAGGTAGCTGAGGTGATGTCCGCCGCGCAGGCCGGCGGCCTCACGAAAATCGGCTTCGTGACGCAACCGGTGAGCCACTAGCACGCTGTCCGCTAAAACGTGAAAAGCCCTTGTTTCAAGGGCTAAAAGTAACAACGTAACAAAGTAAAAGGCCTTCATCGTCGGATGAAGGCCTTTTTTTGTGCGCACTCGGCGCCTTCGGGCGGCGAGATCACTTGCCATCGGATGAGTAGCTAGCGTCTCCACATGCGACATCCGTGGTCGACACGGACAGCGCGATCAGCCCTATCAGGCTCGCTATGATAGCGGCCATGAGTTTTCGCGTAAGAGACTCCTTAGCGAAGGGATTTCACTATAAGCCTGCTAGCGCAGGCATTCAAGCAAACGCCCATTGAAAGTACTCATCGCAGACGGCGCTTAAATGCCAAAACGATATGACGCCGGCAGGACTGCGCCGCCGGATGCCTGTTTGAGTGACGACTCACTGCGACTCACTGCGCCCCTGGCGTGCCTTATGCAATGGCCCGGACAGTGACCCGCACCGGCGCTCACACGGTCGTTGAGGCAATCGTCTGGACTACTGCCTGAGCCAGCCCCGGTTGCACTGCCTTGGGCTTTTCTGCAGCCGTCGGGCATTCGCCAATGGTGTGTTTGCCGGTATCCGGATCCAGCATTTCAACCAGATAGTCGACGAACGCGCGCACCGCGGGCACCATGCCCTGCCGGGAAACAAACACCGCATAGAGCTGGGGCGAAGGCAAGGTCCAACCCGGCATCACCGGCGACAGCTGCCCGGCGCGCAACGCAGCCCCATACATCATCTCCGGCAACGCAGCGATGCCGACACCTGCCAGCACCGCCTCGCGGATCGTCATCAGATCGGCGCTTACCAAACGCGGCTCGTGCTCCAGCACGTGGCGCGCACCGTCCGGTGCGATCAGCTGAAAAACGTGGCGGCCGTCGGTGGTGGGCGTATCGAGGGTCTCGAAGCGGCCCAGGTCGGCTGGCAGCAGCGGCGGTGCATTCTGCTGCAACAGGCTCGGCGCGCCGACCAGCATCTGCTGTGTGCGCCACAGCGGCCGCACGACGATATTGGCGTTTTCCGGCGGCTCCGAGCGTATCCGCAGCGCAACATCGATCGAATCTTCGAACAGATCGACGACGCGATTGGTCACGCGCATCACCACGCGCACTTCCGGGTAGCGGTGCATGAATTCCGGCAGGATTTGCGACAGCAGCGTCTGCGAGATGGTGACCGGCACGCTCACACGCACCGTACCGCGCGGCGACGAGCGCAATTGCTGCACGACATTCACCGCCGCCTGCGCTTCCGACAGCATGGCCTGACAATGCTGGTAAAAGAGTTGACCCGCCTCGGTCAGCGCCAGCTTGCGCGTGGAGCGCTGCAACAAGCGCACGCCGAGCGACGCCTCAAGTTCGGTCAAACGGCGCGACAGGCGCGACTTCGAGATGCCCAGCACCCGTTCGGCGGCCGAAAACCCGCCGTGCTCGACAACCTGGGAAAAGTACATCAGGTCGTTCAGATTATGCGAATCGATCTTCATCTCATCGTTCCATGAATAGAACAATCCATTGCGTGACGGTGGCTGGCACCTCGAAAAACGGTCCCTATAATAGCTCTATGTTTCAGAAATAACGCTATTCCCCATTTTTCAAGGTGACTTTTGATGAGCTCGACACGCACGATCGAACGCACGTACCCGGCGGTTCGCACGACCGAAGGCGGCGGCTTTATCGTCCACCGCCCGTTTCCGACCCGCATGTTGATGGATTTCGACCCGTTTCTGCTGCTCGACGAAATGGGCCCGATCGACTACGCGCCCGGCGAAGCCAAGGGCGCGCCGGACCATCCGCACCGTGGCTTCGAGACAGTCACCTACGCGCTCGAGGGCCAGTTCGGGCATAAGGACTCAGCGGGTCACTCCGGTACGCTGCGCGCCGGCGACGTGCAGTGGATGACCGCGGGCGCAGGTGTCGTCCATAGCGAAATGCCGGACCCGGAATTCGTGCGCACCGGCGGCCGCGTGCACGGTTTGCAATTGTGGGTGAATCTGCCGCGCAGCGACAAGATGATCGCGCCGCGCTATCAGGAAATGCCGTCGGCGCAGATTCCGGTCGCGACCTCCGCTGACGGCCAGGTCCGCGTGAAGGTGATCGCAGGGGAAGCGCTGGGCGTTACGGCGGCGATCGAAACCCGCACGCCGATCCTGTTTCAGCATTTCACGCTGCAGCCGGGTGCGAAGATTGTGCATGCTGTTCCGCCCAACTACCGGGTGTTCGCTTACGGTCTGTCGGGCAAGGGCTTCTACGGCGAGGGCCGCCGCGAAATCGACGCGCGGCAGATGGTCGTGTTCGGCAACGACGGCGAAACGATCACCCTGGCGGCCGGTGAGGAGCCGCTCGATGTATTGCTCCTGGGCGGCGTGCCGCTGAAGGAGCCGGTGGTGCGCTACGGTCCGTTCGTCATGAACACAGAGGACGAGATCCGCCAGGCGGTGACCGACTACCAGGCGGGCCGGATGGGGCAGATTACGCACTGACCTCTACGGCACGAAGCCGGACAATTTCGTTCACAATAGCGACTCATGCCGCGCGCCGCAGCCCCCTTGCGCCGCGCGGCGCATTCCGTCCCTGTTCAGGAGCGCGCATGGCAGAGTCCACGGTCACAGCCCACATCGGCTCGACGAATTTTCAGGTTCTTCTCGACGACGGCAAGCACACGTGGCTCGCCGACGAGCCCGAGTCGCTCGGTGGCGGCGACCGCGGCCCTGCCCCAGTCACGCTGCTGCTGTCGAGCCTCGGCGCCTGTACGTCAATTACCCTGAAAATGTATGCGCAGCGCAAGGGCTGGCCGCTCGCCGACGTCCGCGTGACGCTATCTATCGAGACCGGCGATGAAGGCTCGACAATCGACCGGCGCATCGTGCTTGAGGGCGATCTGTCGGACGAGCAGCGGGAACGTCTATTGCAGATTGCCAATGCGTGCCCGGTCCACAAGATCCTGACGCGTCCGATCTCGATCCGCACGGGCCTTGCTGCCGCCTGAAGCAGCCTGAGGGCA
>Ga0302314_10011108_pt1 | contig 15734 bp, 13 predicted proteins | sample III_Palsa_N2_3_FD_200533 | JGI IMG/M metagenome (GOLD analysis project Ga0302314, IMG submission 200533) | Peat permafrost microbial communities from Stordalen Mire near Abisko, Sweden - III_Palsa_N2_3 | ecosystem: Environmental > Terrestrial > Soil > Palsa > Peat permafrost | place: Sweden...
GCTCGCCCGCGGCGCCGTCTGGTCGGATTCGCCCGGGTGGGATTGGAGGCCGGCGCCCGCGCCACGGTCGAGGTGACCTTCGACCTGGCGACCCTGGCGGTCCGGCGCCACGGCACCTGGTTCCAGGAGCCCGGGCCCTATGTGCTCGATGTGGCCACCGACGCCGGCACGGTCATCGTCTCGGTCGTGGCCGAAGTCTCAGGCCAGGAGTGAGCCACCGGGTGGTCGTCGGGCCCGGGGCACCCTGAAGGTGCCGCTGGTACTGGGAGTGGACAGCTCGACCCAGTCGACCAAGGTCGAGCTGCGCGACGCCGAGGACGGCACCCTGGTGGGCTCGGCCCGGGCGCCGCACCCGGACGTCCATCCACCTCGATCGGAGCAGGACCCCGAGGCATGGTGGGAGGCACTCTGCCTGGCCACCGCGGAGGTGACCGCCGATGAGTCACACGCCGTGGCCGCCGTCTCGGTCGCCGCCCAACAGCACGGCATGGTGGTCCTGGACGGCGCCGGTCACCCGTTGCGGGCGGCCAAACTGTGGAACGACACCGAGTCGGCCCCCGAGGCGGCGGCGATGGTGGAGGCTCTCGGCTCGGAGCGTTGGGCGTCCCGCACCGGCTCGGTTCCGGTCGCCGCCTTCACCATCACCAAACTGGCCTGGTTGGCCCGTCACCATCCGGACACCGCCGCCGCCGTGCGGTCGGTCCTGTTGCCCCACGACTACCTGACCTATCGGCTGACCGGTCGGCGGGTCACCGACCGGGGCGACGCCTCGGGCACCGGCTACTTCGACCCGGTGTCGGGGGCATGGCTCACCGACCTGCTCGACCAGTTGGTCGGGCCGGCCGACTGGGCGTCCCGACTGCCGGAAGTACTCGGTCCGGTGGAAGCGGTCGGTCCGGTCGGCACCGAGGGCGCGGCCGGACTCGATATCGGTGACATCGGCGTGGTGGGTCCGGGAACCGGGGACAACATGGCGGCGGCCCTCGGACTCGGGATCGTCCCGCGCCAGGTATGCGTCTCCATCGGAACGTCGGGGACCGTCTACACCCGCAGTCCGGATCCGGTGGCCGACCCCTCCGGAGCGGTGGCCGGCTTCGCCGACGCCGCCGGCGGGTACCTGCCCCTGGTGTGCACCCTCAACGCCACCCGGGTGACCGGGACGGTGGCCCGTCTGCTCGGGGTCACCCCGGCCGAACTGGACGTCCTGGCGCTGGCGGCCGCTCCCGGGGCGTCCGGTCTCGTCCTGGTGCCGTACTTCGACGGGGAGCGGACCCCCGATCGACCCGGAGCCACCGGCACCATCGCCGGGATCGGCTCCGATGCCGGTCGCCAGGATGTGGCCCGAGCCGCCATAGAGGGTGTGGTCTGCGGGCTCCTCGAAGCCCTGGACGCGCTCCGATCGGTGACGGTCGTCGACGAGGGACCGCTGGTCCTGGTCGGTGGCGGCGCCCGGTCGCCGGCCTACCGACAGGTGCTCGCCGACCTCTCCGGCCGGCCGGTACTCGTGCCCACGGTCGTCGAGGCCGTCGCCACCGGTGCCGCGCTCCAGGCGGCCGCCGTGCTGTCGGGTCGGCCCCTCGACGAACTTCGGACGCAGTGGGGACTGGGCGGGGGCACCCTGGTCGAGCCGGACGGGTCCGTGGACACCGCGGCCATCCGGGCGGCCTATGCCGAGGTCCGGGGGTGACGGTGGGCAGCCATGAGGACCCTGAACCCACACCGGCCGGTCGGTACGGTCGGGGGATGCCCCGGGTCGTCGTCGCGCCGGACAAGTTCCGGGGTACCGCCTCGGCCAACGAGGTGGCCGAAGCCATGGCCACCGCGGCCGAGGAGCTCGGATGGGAGGCCGTCCGGCTCCCCATGTCCGATGGCGGCGAAGGCCTGCTCGACGGCTGTGCCGCGCTCTGCCCCGAGGTGGTGGTCACCCGGGTCACCGGCCCCGACGGGGCGCCGGTGGACGCCGAGTGGCGGCTCGGGGACGGGACGGCCGTGGTGGAGATGGCCCGTGCATCGGGCCTCACTCTCGCCGGTGGCCCGACCCGAAATGACCCGGTCCGGGCCACCTCCCGGGGCACCGGGGAGCTCCTGGTGGCCGCGGCCCGCCGGGTCGGACCCGGGGGGACGGTGGTGGTCGGGCTCGGGGGCTCCGCCACCACCGACGGCGGTCGGGGCGCGTGGGAGGCCGTCATGGAGGCCGGTGGTCTGGGTGGTGCCAATCTCGTCGGGGCGTGCGATGTCGACACCACCTTTGTGGACGCGGCCGCCGTCTTCGGCCCCCAGAAGGGTGCCGGACCGGCCCAGGTGTCCGAACTGACCGGCCGCCTCGAACGCCAGGCCGAGGCTTGGGCCAAAGAGACCGGCGTGGATGTGAGGGCGGTGCCCGGGTCCGGGGCCGCCGGTGGCATGGGCGGTGCCGTGGTGGTCCTCGGCGGCCGACTGCGGTCCGGCTACCGATTGGTGGCCGACCTGGTGGGTCTGACGGCTGCGATCGACGGTGCCGACCGGGTGGTGACCGGCGAGGGCGCCCTCGACCTCGGCTCGTTCGCCGGAAAGGTGGTGGGCGGGGTGATCGGCGACGCCCGTGCCCGGAGGGTCCCGGTCCTGGTGGTGGTGGGTCGGTCAACGCCGGAGGCGGCGGCCGAGGCGGACCGGGCCGGAGGGGAGGTGGTCTCCCTGACCGAGCGGTTCGGTGTAACCCGGGCGCTCGGGGAGGTGCAGGACTGTGTGGCCGAGGCGACCGCCGGGTGGCTGGGGGCCCCGCCAGGGTGAGGCGCCCCGGGAATGCCCGGGAGGGTGCTGGTAAGGTGACGGGGTCCAAACATGAAGTCCCCAGGCGGGGAAGCCGGTCGGAGTCCGGCGCTGGTCCGCAACCGTAGGCCGCACATCCACTGCCGTCAGGCAGTCGTGCAGCGAGTCGGGATACCGCCTGGGTGCTTGATGAGTCCCATCCGTCGAGAACAGCGGCGCGGACTCGGTCACCGGGCTGCACTGCGCTCGTCCGGTGCTTCCGGGTCGAGGCCCGGAATCGAGAAGTCCCCATGTCCGTCATCCGCCGCCGGTCACCGGTTGCTGCCGATGCCGAACTGGCGCGCACGCGCGGCGGACGACGCGGCGGACGACAGGGCAGACGGACAGGCCGTCGGCGACCGACCTCGTGGACCGCTCTGGCCGTGCGCGGCTCGCTGATCGTGGCCGGCTGCACCGCGGCCCTCGCTCTCGCCGGTCCCTTCGCTCTGCGCCCGTTCGCCGACGCCGCCGGAGCGGCCGGTACGGCGGGCGAGGTCAGTGTGGCGTTCGTCCTCGACTTCGGCGGCCACCCCGACCGGGAGGTGACCGGTTGCGTCACGGTCCCGGGCAGCGACAACGGCTACCAGGCGCTGGCCGCCTTCACCGCCCAACATGGCCTGGCCGCTCCCACCTACAACGCCACCGGCCTGCTCTGCTCGATCAACGGCGATCCGGCCAGTGGCTGCGGACAGGGGGTGCCGGGCGGCTACATCTACTGGTCGTACTTCACCGGTAGTGCCAATCATTGGATCTACGCCAGTGTGGGAGCATCGCAATCGGTTGCCAAGTACGACATGCAGGGCTGGCGGTTCCAGGATCCCGGCACCGGGGAGCCCAACGACCCTCCACCCCACACGGCGCCCAACCACGACGCGCTGTGCTCGAGCACGCCGGTGACGGTCACCGTCCCCCCGGGTGCGCCGGCGACCGGCGCGGCTGCCACCGGTAAGCACCATGGACACAAGGCGCCCAGGACCAAGAAGGTCAAGGCGGCCCGGGGCACGGCTACGACCACATCCACCTCGACCTCGACCAGCACCACCTCGACCTACCCGCCCATCACGACGACCACCCTTCCGGCCATCAGCATCCCCCCGGATCCCGAAACGGGCCTGGCGTCGGTCTCCAAGCACGCGCCGCCCGGTGCCGGCCCCGATCCTCTGATCGTCGGCGGGCTCCTGGTGGCCGCACTGGCCATCGCCGCCTACGCCATGTGGCGCCGACGCACGCGCCTACCGTGAGGTCCCCGGCTCGATGACCCGCTCCGCCGCGGTCGGCCCGAGCCGCCGAGGGCTCCACCCCGGAGCCTGGTGGCTGTGGGCAGCCTGCATGGCCGGGGCCGCTTCCCGCACCACCAATCCGATCCTGCTCCTGTTGATCGGTGGCGTGGTCGCCTTCGTGGTCGCCGCCCGCCGGACGTCGGCTCCGTGGTCGCGCTCGCTGGTGGTATTCCTCCGGCTGGGGATCGTCGTCATCGTCATCCGGGTGGTCCTGGTGATCGTGTTCGGGAACCGGCTGTCCGGCCACGTCCTGTTCACCCTTCCCCACGTACCCCTCCCGTCGTGGGCCGCCGGAGTCAGCATCGGTGGGCCGGTCACCGCGGAAGCGATCCTGGAGGCCGTGGTCCTGGGTCTGCGTCTGGCCGTGGTCCTGCTGTGCTTCGGGGCGGCCAACTCGCTGGCCAGCCCGTACCGGCTCCTCCGGTGCCTGCCGGCCGTGCTCTACGAGGCCGGTGTCGCCATCACCGTGTCCCTCGCCTTCGCCCCCGAGTTGGTCATCGCCATCGGTGACGTCAGGGACGCCCGCCGGCTGCGCGGCCGTCCGGTCCGGGGCGTGGCCGGCCTGCGGGGCATGGCCGTCCCCGTGCTCGAGAGTGCGTTCGACCGGTCGTTGCAGTTGGCCTCGTCCATGGACGCGCGGGGCTATGGCCGTCGGGTCGATGTCCCGCGGGGGGTGCGCCGGTGTGCCACCGGTGGGACCGCGGTCGGTCTGCTGCTGGTCGTCGGGGGCATCTACGGGGTGCTGTCGCCCGGATCGCTCCCCGGTGGGGGGATCCCGTTCGTGGCCCTCGGCGCCATCCTGGTGGGCGTGGGTCTGGCCGCCGGGGGTCGGCGCACCGTCCGCACCCGGTACCGGCCGGACCCCTGGCGCCGGCCGGAGTGGCTGGTGGCCGCCTCCGGTGTGGCGGTCGTCGGCTGCATGGTCGCCGCCGCCGCCCTCGGTGCGCCCGGCATGCAGTTCACCGTCTACCCCCTGGGCCCACCGACGCTCCCGCTCCTGGCCGCCGGTGGGGTCCTCCTCGGTCTGCTCCCGGCGTGGGTGGCCCCGGTGGAACGCCGGCCGGGCGCCGCTGGCGGTACCCGGCCCCCCCGACCCACCAGGGGTCGCAGTGGCAACCGGTCGAAGGCGGTCACCCCGCCGCCTCCGCCGGCCGAGACACCGGCGGCGCGCCGGCCGACCGCTCCGCCGGTCCCGCACGTGCCGTCCGGGACACCGGTGGGTCACAACGAGGACAGGGCGGCATGATCCGGTTCGACGGGGTGACCTTCACCTACGACGGCGCCGAGCGCCCCACCCTCGACCGGGTCGACCTGAGTGTCGGCGAAGGCGAACTGTGCGTCGTGGTCGGGCCGACGGGATCGGGCAAGACGACCCTGCTGCGGGCCGTGAACGGTCTGGTGCCCTACTTCACCGGGGGTCGGCTCTCCGGTGAGGTGACCGTCGACGGCCGCTCGACCCGTGACCACCCGCCCCGTGAGCTGGCCGACGTGGTCGGCATGGTCGGACAGAACCCGGCCGCCAGCTTCGTGACCGACTCGGTCGAGGACGAACTGGCCTACACCATGGAGAACCTCGGCCTGGCCTCCGACGTGATGCGCCGCCGGGTCGAGGACGCCCTGGACCTCCTGGGCCTCCACGAACTGCGGGACCGCCCGCTGGCCACCCTGTCCGGCGGTCAGCAGCAGCGGGTCGCCATCGGTGCCGTGCTGACCGCATCACCCCGGGTACTGGTCCTCGACGAGCCGACCTCGGCCCTGGACCCGGCCGCCGCCGAGGAGGTCCTGTCGTCGCTGACCCGCCTGGTCCACGACCTCGGCCTCACCGTGCTGCTGGCCGAGCACCGGCTCGAGCGCGTGCTGCCCTTCGCCGACTCGGTGGTACTGATTCCCGGCACCGGGGCCCAGCTGGTGGTCGGCCCGGCCGCCGAGGTGATGGTCCAGTCGCCGGTGGCACCACCCCTGGTCCACCTGGGGCGCCTGGCCGGCTGGGATCCCCTTCCACTCTCCATTCGCGATGCGCGCCGACTGGCCGGGCCGCTGCGGGTGCGCTTGGAGGGCGCCCGACCGGTCGAGCGGCCGGACACCCTCGCCGGATCCAGTGTGGCCTCGCTGTCCAGGGTCACCGTCCGCTACCACGACGTGGTCGCCCTCGACGCGGTGGACCTCGAGTTCCGGGCCGGGGAGATCGTGGCCGTCATGGGGCGCAACGGGTCCGGCAAGTCCACCTTGTTGTCGCGGCTGGCCGGCGTGCGACCCCCTGACGCCGGGCGAGTGGAGGTCGGTGGCGACGACCCGGCCCGGCTGGAGCCGCGGGCGCTGGTGGCCAAGGTCGGTCTGGTGCCCCAGGATGCCGGCGTCCTTCTCTACGGCGAGTCGGTGGGGGAGGAGTGCTCGGCGGCCGACCACGACACCGGTCTCACCCCCGGAACCACAGCGGCTGTCCTGGAGCGGATACTGCCCGGCCTCCCACCGGGCCGACACCCCCGCGACCTGTCCGAGGGCCAACGGCTGGCGTTGGCCTTGGCCATCGTGCTCGCCCCGGCACCCCCGCTCCTCCTCCTCGACGAGCCCACCCGGGGGCTCGACTACCCGGGCAAGGCCCGGCTGGTGCAACTGCTGGCTGAGCTGGCGGCCGATGGCCACTGCGTGGTGGCCGCCACCCACGACGTCGAGCTGGTCGCCCAGGTGGCGACACGGGCGGTGGTGCTGGCCGAGGGTGAGATCGTGGCCGACGGGTATGCCCGTGACGTGGTCTGCCACTCACCGGTGTTCGCCCCCCAGGTGGCAAAAGTCTTGGCTCCCGACCTGTGGCTCACCGTCGACGAGGTCCGGACCGCACTGCTCGGGGAGCCCGTCGGTGGCTGACCGCTCCGGATCCGTCACCGCCATACGGCTCCGACCCAAGGCCTCGATACTGCTGGCCGTCACCTCGCTGATCGGGCTGGTCGGATTCGGCTGGCCGTTCCTGTTGCACGGGACCGCGTCCACCAACCAGGCCCACGCCGCCGACGCCCCGTGGATCTTCATCGCCGTGCTGCCCCTCCTGCTCGCTGTCATTCTCAGCGAGGTGGCCGAAGGCTCGCTCGACGCCAAGGCGATCGCCCTCCTCGGGATCCTGGCCGCCTGCGGGGCAGCCCTTCGGGTGCCCCAGCCCGGGGTCGCCGGGTTCGAGCCGGTCTTCTTCCTGTTGATCCCGGCGGGCAGGGTATTCGGACGGGGGTTCGGTTTCGTGCTGGGAGCGCTCACCATCGCGGTGTCGTCCCTGATCACCGGCGGCGTCGGCCCGTGGCTCCCGTTCCAGATGTTCGGGGCGGCCTGGATGGGCTTCGGCGCCGGGTGCCTCCCGCCGGCCCGGGGCAAGGCGGAACTCGGGATCCTGGCGGCCTACGCCGCCGTCGCCGGGATTCTCTACGGGACGCTCATGAACCTCTGGTTCTGGCCGTTCGGCGCCGGTACGACGACGACGTTCTCTTACGTGCCGGGTGCGGGTCTGCTCCACAACCTGCACACCTACCTGTTCTTCGATCTGACCACGTCGCTGGGGTTCGACATCCCCCGGGCCCTCACCAACGCCGTCCTGGTGCTGGTGCTCGGCCGACCGGTCCTGAACGCGCTCCGGCGGGCCAGCCGCCGGGCCGCATTCGACGTGCCGGTGGTCCATGAGGACCCGCCCGCCGGCCCGGCGGATCTCGCGGTCGGGAGTGGCCCAGCCGGCTGAGCGACCAATCCGGCACTGGCTCCGGCGAGCGGGGTGGCCGGCCGCCGTGCGGACGGGGTGCCCGTGCGACCTACACTTCGTTACCCGTCGGTCACTTGAGGTCCGGCGCGGTCGTTCGCTGAAGGAGGTGGTGGGGGTGCCGCTCACGTACATCGAGGCGCTGGACAAGGTCACCGGCCCCGGACAACTCTTCGAGTTGGTCGAGGTGCCCGGTGCCGGCGGCAGCGTGAGGGTCTTCAAGAACGCCCCGGCCAACCTGGGCGGGCTGTTCGCCGGAGCCCGGGGTGACAACGCCGAGTTCATGATCTACGAGGACGAGCGTTGGACCTTCGCCGAGACGATGCGCAATGTCGACGCCTTGGCCAGTGCGCTGGTTTCGACCTACGGAATCGGCAAGGGCGACCGGGTGGGGATCGCCATGCGCAACCTGCCCGAATGGGTCGTGTCCTTCGCCGCCGTGCTGTCGATCGGGGCCGTGTCGGTGTCGCTCAACGCGTGGTGGACCGAGGCCGAGCTGGACTACGCCATCGAAGACTCCGGCCTGTCCCTGTTGATCGCCGACCCCGAGCGCGTCGAGCGGGCCCACACCCCGGCCCTGGCCCGTGGTGTTCCCATCGTCATGGTCCGGGGTGACCAACTCGATCCCAATCCGGCCGGCGTGCGTCGCTACGACGAGGTGGTGACCCTCGGCGAAGCTATGCCCGAAGTCGAGGTCGATCCCGATGACGACGCCACCATCCTCTACACCTCGGGGACGACCGGGTTCCCCAAGGGGGCGGTGTCGACCCACCGGGCCGTGGTCAACGCCCTCATGGCGTTCTGGTGCAATACGACGATCCAGACGGCACGCAAAGCCGGGGACCCGTTGGGCGGTGGGGGGTTCGCCCCGTGTTTCATCCTCATCGTGCCGCTGTTCCACGTCACCGGATGCGTGCCGGTGATGCTGTCGTGCTTCGGGATGAAGTTGAAACTGGTGATGATGCACCGCTGGAACCCGGACACCGCCCTCCGGTTGATCGAGTCCGAGCGGGTCACCGCTTTCGTCGGCGTACCCACCCAGAGCTGGGACATGCTCGAGAGCCCGTCGTTCTCCAAGTACGACACCTCCTCGCTGGCCACCATCGGTGGTGGTGGCGCCCCGGCACCGGCCAAGTTGGTCGACCGGGTGGAGAAGGGGTTCACCCGTGGGCGACCGAACATCGGCTACGGAATGACCGAGACCAACGCCTTCGGCCCGGCCAACTCCGGTGACGACTACGTCACCCACCCGACCTCGACCGGTCGGGTCCGCACCTCGATCTTGGACATCGAGATCCGGGACGAGAGCGGCCACGCCGTCCCCACCGGCGCCCGCGGCGAGATCTGGATGCGGGGACCGAACGTGATCCGCTGCTACTGGAACAAGCCCGAGGCGACTGCGGAGACGATCGTCGACGGCTGGCTGGCGTCGGGGGATCTCGGCCGGATCGACGAAGAGGGCTTCCTCTACATCGAGGACCGGGCCAAGGACATGGTGCTGCGGGCCGGCGAGAACGTGTACTGCGCCGAGGTGGAGAGTGCCATCTACGAGCATCCCGACGTCTACGAGGCCGCCGTGTTCGGCGTGCCCAACGAGCGTCTGGGCGAAGAAGTGGCCTGTGTGGTCCTCCGCCGGCCGGGCTCCGACCTCGACGCCGACAGCCTGAGGGACTTCCTGTCCAAGTCACTGGCTCCGTTCAAGGTACCGAGCCAGATCGCCTTCGCCGACGAGCAGCTACCCCGCAATGCCTCGGGCAAGATCCTGAAGCGGGAGTTGCGCGAGCTGTACTTCGACGAGAGCAAGTAACTGCGGATCGACGATCCGGGCGCCGGCGTCGACAGGAGATCTGACCCTACCGATCCTCCGGTTACTTCCATGCATCGTTCCGCAGGATCGGTAGCCGACGGGACTTCGGTCGGTCCGATCCGGCGATGGCGGACTGGACGGCCGCCAGCGCCTCGTTCGCCTGTGACAGGGCGGACGGCGTCGACCAGGCGCTGATCGGCGTGACCTCGACCGGGCCGCCGTAACGCTTGATGAGCACCAGCTCGACGGTGCCGAGAGTCGGCGTGCTCCGCACGAAGCTGACGACGGCGTCGTAGAGCCACAAGGTCGCGACTCCCGTGAGCCCGGCTCCGAGGAGGCCCGCCGAGGCTCCCGCCGCTGTCGGCGAGCCCTTCTCGACGAGGGCGGCGTCGACCAGATCGTCAATGGCCAGTTCATGTCGGGCGAGGTCCCATGTCCACGCCACCGTGGTACCGGTGACCTCCATCCGCGCCGTCATCCGGCCCATCCCGGACACGATCAGAAGCAGACCGACGACGCAGATGGCCAAGCCGAGGGGAAGTGCGGATCCCCCGCTTCGCACCGCGGCGACAACGACACCGCAGGTGACAACGGCGAATCCGATGGCGGCGTTGGCTCTCCCGGACATCACCACCGACCGGGTCCGGAAGATGTGACCGGTAGGTCCATGACGTATCGCATCAGGCGCCATAGCTCCAGATCGGCGGGGCGGACGCCGGTCTTGAGCCTCTTTACCCTGCCGCCAGGCCGGTCCGGCAGGTAGTTCGAATCATCGCTATCCGAGTGCGGTCGGATGCCTCGGCTCGTACAGGCCTACGTGCCCGCCCCCCGGGAGCTGGATCTTGGTCACCCAGCCCCAACGGGCCTCTTCCACCTCCGAACACCGGACGCCGTTCTCTTCGAGCGCAACGATCTCGGCACTGAGGTCGTCGCTCATGAGGTACAGCTCGTGGGCGCCTTCGTCGTCCGATGGATGCACGGCCAACTCCGCCGGGGGCAGTGTGAAGATGAGCCAGTCGTGGCCGGCATCGACGGACGGATAGCCGAGCACATCGCGGAAGAAGGCGCGATCAGCTGTCGCATCCAAGCTGTAGATGATCACGTGCGCACCGAAGATCATGGGTCCACTCCTCGAGTCGGGGATGTAGGCAAGCGAGCTTGCCACACGGCGTGGCCAAGATTCCGAGGTCGAACGTCACGGGCGTCACTAGGTCAACGTGAGCCAGGTCCGACCGTCGAGGAGCTCGCGGACGGCATCGAGATGGCCGGCGTGACACGCCGTTTCGGCGATGACATGGAGGAGGACCGATCTGAGGTCGGGGAGGCGCCAGTCACCGAAGAATGGCGGCCAGGCCGCAGGGGCTGCGTCGAGCGGAGTGGCGGAAATCACGACGTCGGCCCGCTCGATCTCTTGGCGGTAGCGCTCGAAGATCTCCTCGGGGGACACGTCGGTCGCTACGTCCCACGCCGAGGATTCGCCGCCCTGGCCGAAGCCCTCACCCTCTCCGGCCATGACCTGGTGGAACCAGAATCGCTCCACGTCCAGGGCCAGGTGGTTCACCAGTCCGAGGCAGGTCCACCCGCTCGGCAGAACCGGCCGCTTCAGCTCCTCGCCCGTCAGTCCCTCGAGTATGCCGATCACATGCTGCCGCTGGCCGTTGAGGCACTCGATCAACGCCGTCGATTCGCTCTCCATCCGTCGATTGTCGCGCTCAGCCGCCGTTGGATGCTGCAGGGGTCCGCGACCGGGGTGGGTTGAACGGTTCTCGTCACTGGTGTCCGGCCGGGATCGGACACGACATTCAGAGCCGGGCGAAGCGCTCCGCCTCGACGGCGAACTGCTCGGCCGACGCCGCCGTGACCGACGGCCGGGTGAGGTCCACGGCCCGCAGCACGTCGTCAGCGGTCACCGCCGGGGTTTCCCCGTCGAGGGCACGATCGAACGCCAACTGGGCGGCCCGTTGGGCCACCAGGGCGAAGTCGGCCGGAGTGAAGCCGGGGGTCCGCGCCGCCACCTCGGCCGGTTCGCCCGCCGGCAGGAATTCGTCGGCCAGTTCGGCCCGCTCCGCCTCGTCCGGCGCCCCCACCGGGATGATCAGGTCGAATCGGCCGGGACGCAGCAGGGCGGGATCGATGGCGGCGATCGAGTTGGTCGCCATGACCACGAGCCGGTCAGGGCGCGACTTGAACATCGGTACGGCCTTCAGCAATTCGTTCACCAGCGGTTGGCTGTCGGGACGCTCGGAGCGGTCCGAGGCGATCTCGTCGGCCTCGTCGATGAAGCAGACCAGGCGGTCCACCCGCCCGAGCTCGGACAGCGCGTCGCGCAGTGTCCGGGCCCCCTCGACACCTTGGCCGAGCAGCGACGGGTGCAGCTCGACGAACGCCCACGAGAGGCGCGAGGCGATAGCCCGGGCGAACGAGGTCTTACCCGTGCCCGGAGGACCGAAGAGCAGTACCGCCGCCGGGGGCCGCAGCCCGAGCCGGTCGGCCAGCTCGGTATGGGCCAGCGGTGCCACCACCCGTCGGTCGAGGATCTCCTTGGCCGCCGAGAACCCCTTCATCGACTCCCACAGGCCGTCCACGGGCACGGAACCGCCGTAGCGTTCGACCAGCGCCAGCTCCTCGGGGACCATCGACACTTCGCGGGCGTAGAGGTGCAGCCCCTCCAGGTGGGTGAACCCCTGGTTGACGAAGGCGTCCTCGCCGACCTGGCCGGCCTGGACCACGGCCAGGAGCCGGCTGGCACCCCGGTGGATCACCTCCTTGTCGAGCTGGCGCAGCAGTGCCGAACCGATGCCCCGCCGGCGCCAGTCGGGATGGAGGGCGAAGGCCAGGACGTGGGCGTCGGGACCGCTCACCCGGGCCACCACCGCCCCGACCAGCTCACCGGACGGCGAGAGGGCGACGACGGCGGGCTCGTGTTCGTGGAGAGCCTCGACCACGTCGCTGCGTCCGTAGGCGGCTCCAGTGGAGGTGCCGGCCAGGTCGATCAGTCGGACGACATCCTCCACCGGAGCGACCGGGTCCCGGTCGCCGAGCGTTTGGACTTTCCAGGCGGTGGTCATCTCCGTGCCCTCCTCGACCACGTGGTCGTGATCGTCCGCAGCGATCGCATGGTAGGTGACTCTGCCCGACCCCGCCTTCGGATGCCTCCGGCCCGAGGCCATCGTTGACCCACGCCGTCCCGCGGCCCACACTGTGGGCGTGGCCCGCCGGGCCGATAAGGAGTGGTCGTGGGAGCTTGGCCCCGGGATGAGATCGAAGCGGCGTTCGTGGTGTACCAACAGCGGGCGGCCGAGTCGGGGGCGAGCGGCGACTGGCGCCCGTGGGCCGACCTGTTCACCGAAGATGCCGAGTACAACGAGCATCTCTACGGGAAGATGTACGGGCGCCAGGCGATCTACGAGTGGATCCAGGCCACCATGTCCGAGTACCCGGGCCGCGACATGCCCGAATTCCCCATCGAGTGGCATATGGTGGACGAGGACCGGGGATGGGTGGTCTGCCAGGTTTGGAACCGGATGCGGGACCCGGGTGACGGGTCGGTCCATCAGGAGTACAACATCACCATCTTGAAGTATGCCGGCAACGGGCTGTGGTCGTCGGAGGAGGACGTCTACAACCCGATGCACTTCGCGTCGATGATCAAGGGGTGGGAAGCGGCGCGTGACGCCGCCGCCTCCTGACCGTCCCCGGCATTTCCCGAGCCATGCCGTCCGGCCCGAACTAGCGTCGTAGGAGTGGAGACGCGCAGACTGGGCCGCACCGGCCACCAATCATCGGTCGCCGTCCTCGGCGGTGCCGCCTTCTGGGAGGGCGACGCCGACGCCACCTCGGCCGCATTCGCCCTGGCCCTGGCCGCCGGCGTCAACCACCTCGACGTGGCCCCCCAGTACGGGCGCGCCCAGGAGGTCCTCGGTCCGCTGATCCCCGACGTCCGGGACGACCTCTTCGTGGCCTGCAAGACCTTGCGGCACGACCCGGACGGCGTCCGGGTCCAGCTGGAGGAGTCATTGACCCTCCTGCGCTGCGAGACGTTCGACCTCTACCAGCTCCACGCCGTGACCGACCTGGCCGAACTCGATGCCCGGGACCGGGCGGTGCGGGCCATCCTGGCTGCCCGCGACGAGGGGCTCACCCGGTGGGTGGGGATCACCGGGCACGAGCTCAGTGCACCAGCTGCCCATCTCGAGGCGTTGCGCCGGTACGACCTCGACACGGTGATGTTCCCGGTCAATCCACGCCTGTGGTCCGACCCCGACTACCGGCGCGACGCCGAGGCGCTGCTCGAGTACGCGGCGGCCAACGATGTCGGGGTCATGGCCATCAAGGCCGCCGCCGCCCGCCCGTGGAACGGCCGCGACCACACCTCGTCCACCTGGTATGAGCCGTACACGGCGCAAGAGGAGGTCGGCCGCGGTGTCCGTTTCGCCCTGTCGACACCCGGGGTCCACGCGTTCTGCACCCCGGGTGACACCGACGTCCTCGCCACCGCCCTGGCCGCCGCATCGGGGGACACGTCCATGGACGTGTCCGAGCGGGCCCGGGCCATGGATGACGTGGCCGGCGAGTCGTCCATCTTCCCGATGCCCTCCGTCTGAGCCGCAGAGGTCGGACGATGACGCGCTCGGAGGTCGAGGGGCCGGGTGCGGTAGCGGGGGACGAGGTAGGGCTGGATGCGCCGTTGCAGGGCACCGTCGTCCTTGTGCCGTTCGCACCGGGTGACATGGTGGCGGCGGGGGCGGTCGTGGTGGTGCTCGAGTCCATGAAGATGGAGCACGTGGTCCGCTCCCCGGTGAGTGGCACAGTGCGCCGACTCCTCGTCGAAGTCGGTGGTCTGGTGGCCGAGGGGGACCGTCTGGCGGTGGTCGAGGTGGGTGATGGCGACGGCGGACCGGGTATCGAGGCTGACGTGGTCGACCCCGCCGCTGTCCGGGCCGATCTGGCCGAACTGTTCACCCGGCGCGGCCTGCTGTCCGACGAGGGACGGCCCGAGGTGGTGGCCCGGCGCCACCGGCTCGGTCGGAGAACGGCCCGGGAGAACATCGCCGACCTGTGCGACCCGGGGAGCTTCACCGAATACGGCGGCTTCGCCATCGCCGCCCAGCGCCGGCGGCGAACGGTCGAAGAGCTACTCGAGCGCACCCCGGCCGACGGTCTGGTGGGCGGCACGGCCCGGGTGAACGGTGACCGGTTCGACGACGAGCGGGCCCGGTGTGCGGTGGTCTCCTACGACTACACCGTGTTGGCCGGCACCCAGGGCCAGCAGAACCACCGGAAGAAGGACCGCCTCTTCGAACTGGTGGAGCGACTCCGGCTGCCGGTCGTGCTGTTCGCCGAGGGTGGGGGAGGCCGACCGGGGGACACCGACTACGCCGTCATCACCGGGCTGGACACCCAGGCCTTCTCCCTGTTCGGTCGCCTCAGCGGCCTGGTCCCGCTGGTCGGGATCGCGTCGGGCTGGTGCTTCGCCGGCAACGCCGCCCTTCTCGGCTGCTGCGACGTCGTCATCGCCACCGAGGGGACGTCGATCGGGATGGGAGGGCCGGCCATGATCGAAGGCGGGGGGCTCGGCACCTACCGGCCCGAGGAGGTCGGTCCCCTCGACGTGCAGGTCCCGAACGGTGTGGTCGACCTGGTGGCCGCCGACGACGCCGAGGCCACCGAACTGGCCCGGCGGTACCTGTCCTACTTCCAGGGCCCGGTGGAGGATTGGTCGTGCGCCGACCAGCGCCTGCTGCGATCGGCGGTGCCCGAGCAGCGGTTGCGCGCCTACGACGTCCGGGCCCTGCTCGCCACCCTGGCTGACACCGATTCGGTGCTGGAGCTCCGACGGGGGTTCGGTGTCGGAATGGTCACCGCACTGGCCCGCATCGAGGGTCGCCCGGTCGGCGTGGTGGCCAACGACCCCATGCACCTGGGCGGGGCCATCGACGCCGACGCGGCTGACAAGGCGGCGCGGTTCCTCCAGCTGTGCGACGCCCACGACCTGCCCATCGTCACCCTGTGCGACACGCCCGGGTTCATGGTCGGGCCCGAGGCGGAGCGGACAGGACTGGTCCGCCATGTCAGCCGGATGTTCGTGATCGGGGCGAGCCTGACCGTGCCGCTGTGCACCATC
>Ga0302314_10011109_pt1 | contig 15733 bp, 13 predicted proteins | sample III_Palsa_N2_3_FD_200533 | JGI IMG/M metagenome (GOLD analysis project Ga0302314, IMG submission 200533) | Peat permafrost microbial communities from Stordalen Mire near Abisko, Sweden - III_Palsa_N2_3 | ecosystem: Environmental > Terrestrial > Soil > Palsa > Peat permafrost | place: Sweden...
CCGAAGAACCCACCACCTGCGACACAACGCCACCATAGACCCCAACCCGCAATGGCAGCCACTTAACATCGGCAAGCCCGCCCAACCTGCAACATCACAAGATCAAATTAGCCTACGTGGCATTGGGGAGAGGCCCAGCCCGTGTCGCCGTTGCTGGCGCCGTAGATGAACCCGTTCGTCTCGCCCGGCTCGTCCGAGATGTGCACGAACACGTAGCCGTCGAACGTCTCGCCGATCCGCGAACTGGCGTTGGAGTTGGGCGCGTTGTGGATCCACAGGCCGCTGGCGGTCACGGTGTAGTCGCAGACCTCGTACGTGGTGTGCGGCTTCGCGGCGGCGCTGGCCGGCAGCACCGCGCCGAACGCGGCGGCGCCGGTGAGCGCAGCGGTCGTCAGGACGCGTGCAGCGTTGAGCTTCATCATTGTCTTTACCCCATATCCCCGGTGACACCACGGGCCCCATTTCCCGTGGTGATGATCATTACCATGATCATTGATGTCCGAGCATTGAGTCGCTCGGGTGATGCGGCTCAACGTAGGCGCGAGTTCGCCGCCCGTCAATGCTCCGGGCGAGAGGTTTTTCCGGCCGAGTGCAGGATCTTGAGCGCGAACAGGCTGAGGATCAGCAGGAACGTCAGCGCGTTGGGCAGGATCACCGCGGGCGCGGCGATCGCGAACCCGTAGACCAGCCAGAAGGCCACGCCGATGCCGAACAGCGCGAACCAGCCCCAGGAGAAGTCCCGGGTGGACTTGGTGCGGAAGGCCCTGATCACCTGCGGCAGCCAGGCCGCGGTGGTCATGGAGCCGGCCAGCAGGCCGATCATCGTAGCGGTGGACATGGGAACCCCCCTCGGGAACGGGCGCGCGCGGCGCTGCGGGCGACGGGAATGCGGACGCGGGATTTTTGTGCAGATGCTGTACAAATACATAATCGTCGGGTGACCCCTTCCGTGTCCAGTCAGCGCAACGGTCCGAACGGCAACGATTCGGCGAACAACGCCTCCCGGCTGCTCACCCTGCTGCACCTGGCCGGGGGAGAGGCGACCAGGGCCGAGCTCACCGCCCAGCTCGGCTGCGGTCGCTCCGCCGCCGGCTACGCGCTGACCGACCTGGTCAGCCGGGGCCTGGTCCGGGTCGAGGACCGGCCGACCGCGCGGCGCGGGGACAGCTCGGGCCCCGGCCGTCCCTCGCACCACGTGCAGGTGGCCCCGACCTCGCCGGTGTCCCTCGCCGTGCACCTGCGGGTGGATACGCTCGATGTCGCGGTGGTCGAGCTCGGCGGACGCCTGCTGCGGGTCGAGCGCGAGCCGGTCGAGGTCAAGCCCGAGGTCGCCTCGATCTTCCTGCGCATCGGCAGGCTGCTGCGCAAGCTGGGCCGCGAGGCCGGGCGGCCGATCGCGGGCGTCGGCTTCGCGATGCCGTCCCCGGTGCGTGCCGAGGACGGCTACGCGCTCGAGCCCCGGCACCTCGAGTGGGCCGGCGTCCCCGCCCGCGACCTCGTGCGCGAGGGACTCGACGAGCCGTGGCCGGTGCACGTCGGCAACGACGCCAACCTCGCCGCCCTCGCCGAGCACCGCCACGGGGCCGGACGCGGCGCGCGCCAGCTGCTCTACGTCACGACCGAGCACATCGGCCTCGGCGGCGCGCTGATCAGCGAGGGCAAAGTCTTCGGCGGGGCGCGCGGCTACGCGATGGAGGTCGGGCACACCACGGCCGACCCCGACGGCCCGCGCTGCTCCTGCGGTTCCCGCGGCTGCCTCGAGCTGGTCGCCGATACCCGGGCCCTGATGCGCGCCGCGAACCTGCCGGACAGCCCCGTCACCGGCATCGAATACCGTGCCAGGGTACTGATGGAGGCGGCCGAGCGCGGCGAACCCGCCGCCGTCCGCGCCGTGGACGAGGTTTCGACCCTGCTCGGCGGCGGCCTGGCCGGCCTCGTCAACCTGCTCGACCCGGACCGCATCCTGCTCGGCGGCCTGCTCGCCGGCCTCTACCCGCTGGGGGCGGGCCGGATCGCCGCCGAGATGGCCGAGCGCTCCTTCCTCGAGCGCGCGGTCCCGGTCCCCGTGCTGCCCGCGGCACTGACCTCCGCGGCGCTGCTCGGCGCCGCCGAACTCGTCTTCGACCAGGTGCTGCAGACGCTCCAGGTTCCGAACGAGTAGCGAGCCCGCGCCGTTCGAGCGCGCCGTGTCGTGTCGCTGTGGCACGCGGTAGGGCGCGGAGTTCGTTTTCGGCCGGGGTGCTGTGGGCGCTTCGGGTCCCGAGCGAGTAGCGCGTCTGCGCTGTTCGGGTGCGCCGTGTCGTGTTGCCGTGGCACTCGGTGGGATGCAGGGTTCGCGCCGTTCAAGTGCGCGGTCCGGGGCGCCGCAGCACACGATTCAGCGATCGGATAGCCTCGCTACTTGGCGTAGCCAGCCGATCGAGGATTGGGGGTCTCGACGATGTTCCCTTTCACCCACTCGATTCCCAGCAGCGAAATCCTGGGCGTCGGGGACCCCACCGACCATGGTTCCAACCTAGGCGTGGTCGCGGCCCTAGCCCTGGGCATCCTCGTACTGATCGGGATCCTCGTCGTCCTCATCACCCGAGGTGGAGGCAGCGGCCCCCGGAAACGCTGAGCCACTTCCCTCGACCTCGGCCAGATACGCGGCAGCCGGGCCGCGCTCGACGACCCCCATCCGCTCGTACAGGTCGACCGCCTGCCGCAGGTGATCAAGACCCGACTCCCGCCGATCAAGCCGGATCTCGCAGCGCGCCAGCCCTTCGAGCGCACGCGCCCGCTCCAGCGGCCGCTGGATATCAATCGCCATATCCAGATTCTCGCGGAACGCCGTGAGCGCGAACTCGGGACCGCTCGTGTCCAACTCCAGCACTGCGATGCCCTCGAGCGCCTCGGCCCGCAGCGCGTCGGCGCCGACCTCGCGGGCTGTGGCCAGAGCCCTGCGATACCAGGGCAGTGCGGCGTTCGCGCCCTCGATGTCCAGCAGGAGCTCGCCCTTGATGTTCCACGCGCCGGCCGACGCGGTACGGTCGCCGGACTGCTCGAAGGTGGCGATGGCCGCGTTCAGCAGGGCGAGGGCCTGTTCGTCCTCGCCGACGCGGTGCCGGGCGCGGGCCAGGTGCTGCTGCGCGGTCGCGGAGCCGGCGCGGTCGCCGACGGCCTGGAAGATCGCTGTCGATTCGCGCAGCAGATCGGTGGCCGCCGCGGTCTCGCCCTGGGCCAGGCGCACGCTGCCGAGCACGCTGAGGGCGGCGGCGATCCCGTGCCGGGTGCCGTCCTCGCGGCAGAGCGTCAGCGTGCGTTCCAGCAGTTCCGCCGCGTCCTCGTACCGCCCCTGGGCCAGCCGGATCCGGCCGAGGGTCCGCAGCGCGTCGGACTCGTCCTGCCGGCCGCGTGTCTCGTGGAAGATCGCCACCGAGCGCTCCAGCAGTTCGGCGGCCTCGTCGAAGGCGCCCGCGCGCTGCCGCAGGTTCGCCAGCACGATGCGCACCTGGGCCACGCCGATTGGCTTGCCTTGCTCCTGGAACGCGAATAGGGCCGAGGCGGCGAGTTCCGCGGCGTCCTCGAACCTGCCGATCACGGCGTAGCCGCGGCTCAATTCGTAGAGCGCGTCGGCCTCGCCGAGCCGGTCGCCGAGCTCGCGGTAGAGGGCGAGCGCGAGTTCGTGTTCAGTGGCCGCGCGGGTGTGCTCGTTGATCAGGTGGCCGACTCGCCCGAGCTCGCATCGCACGTTCGCCTCGCCGAGCTTGTCGCCGATCTCGCGGTAGCCGTCCATGGCGTGGCCGAGCAGTTCCCGCGCCACGTCGAAGCCGCCGTCGGTCCGATAGGCGTACGCCAGGTTCAGCAGCGCCTCCGCCCGGTCGGCCGCGTTCCCGGTGGCCCGCGCCGCGTCCACCGCGGCCCGGTGCCAGGCCAGCTGCTGCCGCTTGGTCGTCTCGGTGCCGATGAACGCGGCGAGCGCCGCGGTCAGGCTGACCCGGCGTTCCGGCCTCTCGACCTGGTACATCAGTGTCATGAGATTGCCGCGCTCGGCGGCCAGCCAGGCCGCCGCGGACGCGTGGTCCGTCAGTTCCCTGACCGGGTCCGGAGCGCGCCGTCGGTCCGAGGACGGCGGTCGCAGGCGGCGGGCCAGCAGGCGCGCCGCGGAGACGGCCGTGTCCTCGTAGTAGTCCAGCACCCGGTCCAGGCACTCGCGAGCCTCGTCCCGCTCGGCGCCGAGCGAACGGGCGAAGGAGCGCAGCAGGTCGTGCAGCTGGTAGCGGCCCGGTGTCTGCCGCACCAGCAGGTTCCGGTCCAGCAGCGACTCGAGCCGGCGCTCGGTCGGCGCCAGTCCGCCGCCGGTCAGGTTGGCCGCGGCGTACGCGTCGAAGTCGGGTCCCGGCAGCAGGCCGAGCAGCCGGAACAGCCGCGCCTCGGCGGCCGGCAGACTCCGGTATGAGGACTCGAAGACGGTGGTCAGGTCCCGCTCCTCGTCGTGCGGCCCGCCCATCCGGCCTGACTCCTCGCGCAGCTCCCCGACGAGCCCTGCGACGGTCGTCCCGGGCTGGTGCCGCAGCCGCGCCGCGACGATCCGCACGGCCAGCGGCACCAGGCCGCACAGCTCGACCAGTTCGCGCACGCGCGGGTCGTCCTCCGCGACCCGCGCGGTCCCGGCGACCTTGGCCAGCAGCGTGATCGCCTCGCGCGGGGTGAGGGTGTCGAGCGCGAAGAAGTGCGCGTCGTCCAGGCCCATCATCCGGTTCCGGCTGGTGATCAGCACCAGGCAGCCGGGGGCGCCGGGCAGCAGCGGCTGCACCTGGGCGGTGCTCGCCGCGTTGTCCAGCACGATCAGTGTTCTGCTTCCGGCGAGCCGGGAGCGGTACAGCGCGGCCCGCTCGTCCGGGTCGGCCGGGATCGCGTGCGAGGGCACGCCGAGCGAGCGCAGCAGGTAGTCCAGCGCGTCCTCGGGGGGCAGCGGGGCCAGCCGCGCGTCGTAGCCGCGCAGGTCGATGAACAGCCGGCCGTCCGGGAAACGCTCGCCGACCCGGTGCCCGGCGCGCACCGCCAGCGCGGTCTTGCCGATGCCGCCCATGCCGTTGGCCGCCGAGATCACCACCATCCCGGCGTCCGAGGCGTCGGCCGCCTCCCGGGCGAGCCCGACCAGCTCCTCGAGCTCCGCGACGCGGCCGGTGAAGAGCCGCGCGTCCACCGGCAGCTGCCGCGGCACGTCGCGCGGCTCCGGCGCGGCGACGACCGGGGCCGGAGCCTCGGGGCCCGGCTTCGGCCCGGCGAGTCCGGGGTCGGAACGCAGGATGCGGTGATGCAGCTCGCGGATCTCCTGCCCCGGCTCCACGCCCAGCTCGCCGATGGTGGCGCGGCGCAGGTCGCGGTAGACGCCGAGGGCGTCGGCCTGCCGGCCGGAGCGGTAGAGCGCGAGCATCAGCTGCGCGTGGAAGGCCTCGCGCAGCGGGTGGTAGCCGATCAGGGTACGCAGTTCGCCGACGAGCTCGTCCGGCCGGCCCAGGCTCAGCTCGGCCTCGATCCGGCCCTGCAGCGCGAGCAGCCGGTCCTCCTCGAACTGGTGGATCGAGACCTGGTCGTGCAGCGCCGGGACGTCGGCCAGCATCTCGCCGCGCCACAGCGCCAGCGCCGCGCCGTACAGCTCGGCCGCCGCGCACCACTCGTGCTTGGCCGCGGCCTGCCTGGCCCGGGTGCACAGCCCGGCGAACTCGTCGAGGTCGAGCTCGCCCGGCTCGACGCGGAACAGGTAGCCCGGAGCGACGGCGCGCAGCCGCTCGGCGTCCTCGCCCAGCGCCTGGCGCAGCCGCATGATGTGGTTGTAGAGCGAGGTGGCGAGCGTGGCCGGGGGCCGTTCGCCCCAGATCAGCTCGCCGAGCCGGTCCGCCGAGACCACCGAGCCGCGGCTGAGCAGCAGCGCCGCGAGCAGCGTGCGACGCAGGGCCCCGCGGATCTCCACCGGACCGTCGTCGCCGTGCACCTGCACGGGACCGAGCAAAGCGAAACGCATCGAATCCCTCTTCCAGCCGTCGGCCGCGCACCGTCACTCCAGCGCTGCTGGAGTGAGGCCGCAGGGGACCCCACACGTCCCCGGAGCGCGACAGCCAGATGTTAGCCCGCAGCGATGAGTAATCGATACGGCTTTAAGAGGAAGATCAACAGCGCGTCGGAAACCTAGAGCGTCGCGGACAGCGCCTTCACCGGCATCGAGAGCTTGTCGAGCAGCTCGAGGTCGGCCGTGGCCGGTCGGCCCAGAGTGGTCAGGTAGTTGCCGACGATCACGGCGTTGATGCCGCCGAGCAGGCCCTGCTCGGTGCCCAGGTCGCCGAGCGTGATCTCCCGGCCGCCCGCGTAGCGCAGGATCGTGCGCGGCAGGGCGAGGCGGAACGCGGCGATCGTGCGCAGCGCCTCCTTGGCCTCCAGCGGCTCCCGGTCGCCGAAGGGCGTGCCCGGACGCGGGTTGAGGAAGTTCAGCGGCACCTCGTCCGGCGTCAGCTCGGCCAGCTGCGCGGCGAACTCGGCGCGCTGCTCCTTGGTCTCGCCCATCCCGACGATGCCGCCGCAGCACACCTCCATGCCCGCGTCGCGCACCATCCGCAGCGTGTCCCAGCGCTCCTCCCAGGTGTGCGTGGTGACCACCTCGGGGAAGTAGGAGCGCGCGGTCTCCAGGTTGTGGTTGTAGCGGTGCACGCCCATCTCGGCGAGCTCGTCGACCTGCTCCTGGCTGAGCATGCCCAGCGAGGCGGCCACCTGGATGTCCACGGCCGCCTTGATCGCCGCGACGCCCTCGCGCATCTGCGCCATCAGACGCTTGTCCGGGCCGCGCACCGCGGCCACGATGCAGAACTCGGTCGCGCCCGTCGCCGCGGTCTCCTTCGCCGCCTCGACCAGCGAGGGGATGTCCAGCCAGGCGGAGCGCACCGGCGAGGTGAACTGGCCGGACTGGGAGCAGAAGTGGCAGTCCTCCGGGCAGCCGCCGGTCTTGACGGAGACGATGCCCTCGACCTCGACCTCGGGCCCGCACCAGCGCTCGCGCACCTCATGGGCCAGGGCCAGCAGCTCCTCGAGCCGCTCGTCGGGCAGCTCCAGGATCTCCAGGATCTGCCGTTCGTCGAGGCCGCGGCCCTGCTCGAGGACCTGCTCGCGGGCGGCGGCGAGAATGTCGAGGGTGTCGGTCGCGGGGGAAGCCGTGTCGTTCACTGTCACGCGGGTCATTCTCCCTTAAGGGGTGCGGATATCACCGGCGAGGTCCCATGGCCTAAGTCACACGCCCCACTGAGCCCGGAACCTCGCCGCGTCGAAGACCCCGCCGAGCGTCGGTCCGAGCCCGGCCCGCGCCGCCAGCAGGAACTCCGGCGCGTCGAGACGGCCGGCCCCGGCGGACAGCGCCCCGGCCAGCGGCCGTGCGGCCAGCGTCTCCAGGTCGCGCAGGTTGGCGCGCATCGCCAGATCGGGGGCCTCGTCAGACGAGTCGTGATAGGGCCAACTGCCGAGCACCACGCCCGCGAGCGCGACCCCGCGCAACGCCATCGACTCCAGGGTCAGCGCGGTGTGATTCAGCGTGCCCAGCCTCGGATCCGCGACCACCAGCACCGGCGCGCCGAGCTCGTGCGCCAGGTCGGCCAGCGTCGCGCCCTCCTCGTCGTAGCGCACGAGCAGGCCGCCCGCGCCCTCGACGAGCACCAGCGCCCGGTCCTCGGCGAGCTTGCGCACGTCCTCGGCGACCCGGGGCAGCGAGAGCGGGGGCAGGCCGCTCAGCCTGGCCGCCGCGGCGGGGGAGAGCGGGTCGGGATAGCGCGCGTACTCGTGCGTGTCGGTGACCCCGGCCAGGCGGGCCACCACGTCCAGGTCGCCGGACTCGCCGGGGGCCACGCCGGTCTGCGCCGGCTTCACCACGGCCACCCCGCCGCCGCGCGCCGCGGCCAGCGCCGCCACGGCCGCGGTGGCGATGGTCTTGCCGACCTCGGTCCCGGTGCCCGAGACGATCAAGATGCTCATTCGGCAGGCCGCGTGAGCCGCGCAAGGAACTTGTACCGGTCGCCGCGGTAGATCGAGCGCACCCACTCGACCGGCTCGCCGTCCTCGTCCAGCGAGTGCCGGGACAGCAGCAGCATCGGCAGCCCCGTGTCGGTGCCGAGCAGCGCCGCCTCGCGTGGGGTGGCCAGCGCGGTCTCGATGGTCTCCTCGGCCTGCGCCAGATGCACCCCGTACTCGGCGCTCAGGGCCGAGTAGAGCGACGAGTACTTCGTCAGGTGCCTGCGGAGCCCCGGGAAGCGCTTGGCGCTCAGGTGGGTGGCCTCGATCGCCATCGGCTCGCCGTTCGCCAGCCGCAGCCGCTCGATCCGCAGCACCCGCGCGCCCTCGCGGATCCGCAGCAGTTCGGCGAGATCGTCGTCGGCGCTCACGTAGCCGACCTCGAGCAGCCGGGACGCCGGCTCGAGGCCCTGCGCGCGCATGTCCTCCGTGTACGACGTTAATTGAAGGGATTGTGCGACCTTCGGCTTGGCCACGAACGTGCCCTTGCCCTGGATCCGCTCGAGCCGCCCCTCCACCACGAGCTCGGCCAGCGCCTGGCGCACCGTGGTCCGCGAGGTGTCGAACTCCTCGGCCAGCGTGCGCTCGGGCGGGACCGGGGTCCCGGGCGGGCTGGACTGCGTCATCGCCAGCAGATGCCGCTTGAGCCGGTAGTACTTCGGCTCGCGGGCCACCGGCTCGGCGACGGTGGCCGCGCCCTCTTCGCTCGCCTGCTGCTCGTCGTGGAGGAGCGACTCATCCTCGTCGAACGCCACGGCACCTCCCTGGAATGCATGCCTCGACTCGGCCCTTAGGCCGACCTTAACCGAACCCGCACGGGCCGAAGCTCGCCGGACTATCGTCCCAGACGCGGGGGAGGGTTCGGAAGCACCCGGCCGTACCCCTCTACCTCGGGTGATTGCCGCGCGGGCGTGTTCCGGAACCGCGCGCCCCGGCGGCCGGGAAGGTTAACGCAGTCCTACGACCGGTGACGCCTTGATAACGGGATGGTCGAGCCCCGGTGGAATCCCTTGACGGTGCGGATTGGTCTATGCCACTCTCCAAACTGGTCTAAACCATTCGTACCACCGCACGCGATCCACCCGCACCCCGTCCGATCCCTCGGCGCGTGCGCACCGGATCGGGGCCGGCCGAGCTCAGGGTGGCCGACCCCGAACAGCACCGGTGCGAACCGCTCACCGTCCAACGGAGGAATGTTGTGAAGCGCAAGAAGCTCGTCGCGGTGGCGTGTACCGCCGCGTCCGTGGCGCTCGTCGCCTCGGCCTGTTCGTCCTCGTCGAAGACCACAAGCTCCAGCACGACCGGGAACACCACGATCACCGTCTGGATGATGACGGACGCCAAGACCGGGTGGGACAAGGCCGTCACCAACGCGATCGCCACATTCAAGTCGCAGCACCCCGGGGACAACGTCAACCTGCAGTGGAAGACGTGGGGCACCTACCTGACCCAGTTCTCCGCCGCGGTCAAGGCCGGCGACGAGCCGGACGTGATGGAGGTCGGCAACACCCAGGCGATCACGCCGATCGCGGGCGGTGCCTTCACCGAGCTGGACAGCGCGATCAGCGCGGGCACCTTCCCGAACTCCTCGACCTGGAACGCGGGCCTGAAGGCCTCGTGCACGTACAACGGCCACGTCTACTGCGTGCCCTACTACGCCGCTGACCGCATGGCCGGCATCAACCCGACCCAGGCCGCCGCCGTCGGCATCACCTCGGCGCCGACGACCTGGAGCGCCTTCACGGCCGACATCGCCAAGCTCAACGCCAAGTACGGCAGCACGAAGGGCTACAACGGCTTCGAGCTCGAGGGCGGTTCCGAGTACACCGGCCTCGCCTTCGTCAAGGACGCGGGCGGCGAGGTCGCGGTGCAGAGCGGCACCACCTGGAAGGCCGAGCTCGAGTCGGCGGCCTCCGAGAAGGGCCTGGCCAACTACTGCACGGTGTTCAAGGCGAGCCCGAACAACTCGGCCACCGGCACCGACGACAACCAGGACCCGGCCTGGTCCAACGGCACCGCGGGCATGATGTACGGCCTGGCCTGGGAGTGGGACAACCCGCCGGCCGGCGACACCGCCACCTCGCCGACCCCGGAGTTCTACTTCAACATCCCGAGCCCGACCACGGCCGGCTCGTACCTGCCCGACTTCACCGGCGGTTCCGATCTCGCGGTGCCCTCCGGCGCCAAGAACGCGACCCTCGGTGAGGGCTGGCTCGCGGACTACACCGACAGTGCCAACGAGGGCATCATGGCGGCGGCCGGGGACATCCCGAACTCCACCAGCCTGACCAGCGACGTGACCGGCACCAAGAACACCACGTACGCCTCGGGCCAGACCAACCCGTTCTTCGTGCCCACCGCGCAGAACTGGGTCAAGGTCGACGGCGGCACGCCGAACCTGATCGACACCATGCTCGAGTCGATGACCCAGAACGGATGCACCGCCTCGGCGATCGACAGCGCGGCCAAGACGGCCGACGCGGCGATCGACACCGCGCTCAACGGCTGACGGTTCCTCCCCGCCGGCCCGCGCCTGACCAGCCCGCCGCCGCTCTGTACGCCGGAGCGGCGGCGGGCCATCCTCATACCGTCGAACCCCGCGCACCGCCCGCGACACCCGCCGAAGGCGGACCATCCGTCGAGGAGAGTTCCCCCGCATGACAGACCAATCCCTCCCCACCCCGGTCGGAACCGGTCGCGGCCGGTCGGCGCCCGCGGCCAAGCGGCGCCACGGCGGCCTGGCCCCCTACCTGCTGCTGAGCCCCTCCCTGCTGATCATCGTGGCGATCTTCGGCCTCCCGCTGATCGTCATGTTCATCCTGTCCTTCCAGAACTGGTCGCAGATCAACGAGTTCTCCAGCGCGCTCAAGGGCCAGTGGACCGGATTCACGAACTACACCACGCTGCTGACCGACTCCCAGTTCTGGCAGACGACGCTGCGCACGGTCGTCACCGCGACCCTGATGGTCGGCCTCTCGATGACCATCGGCATGCTCTTCGCGCTGCTGATGCGGCAGGTGTCCACCTGGGCCCGCTACATCCTGACCTTCGCGCTGATCCTGGTCTGGTCGATCCCGGCGCTGGTGTCCACACTCGTGTTCCAGTGGATGTTCAACCGGCAGTACGGCATCGTCAACGTCCTGCTGGGCTACAACAACGTGCACGACTGGCTGGTCAGCTCGATCGACGGCTGGGGGGTCGTCATCGCGGTGGTGGTCTGGGGAGCCACCCCGATGGTCTCGATCATGATGTACGCCGCGCTCACCCAGGTCCCGAGCGAGCTGGTGGAGGCCGCGCAGCTCGACGGCGCCAACCGCAGGCAGGTCTTCCGGCACGTCATCGAGCCGATCATCCGGCCGGTCGTGCTGATCATGACCTCGCTGTCGGTCTTCTGGGACTTCCAGGTCTTCACCCAGATCTTCGTGCTCTTCAGCAACCAGCCGAACACCCAGTTCTACAACCTGGGCATCTGGTCGTACGTCGAGGGCTGGCAGTACGGCAACTACGGCGTCGCGACCACGATCACCGCCTGCACCATGGTCATCATGCTGGTGATCACGATCCCCTACCTGCGCCAGCTGCTGCGTATCGGAGGTGACGCCCGATGAGTTCATCAACTGCCTTCACCCCCGCCGCGACCGGCGTACTCGGGTCCGAGTCGAAGGACGCCTCGGCGGCCCGGGTGGCCGTGGCCCGGCCCCGTTCCCGTCGCAAGCAGTACGTCCGCTGGTTCTTCAACCTGGTGGCCGTCGCCATCGCAATGGTCTGGATCTTCCCGATCTACTGGATGCTGCTGGTCTCGATGACCCCGATCGGCTCGATCTACTCGATCCACCCGCAGCTGCTGCCGAGCGGCGTCACCTGGTTCGCGTTCAGCCAGGTGCTGCACGACCCGGACTTCTGGACCGCCTTCCGCAACAGCGTGATCGTGACCTTCTCGACGGTCGTCATCTCGACCTTCGTCGGCTTCCTCGCGGCCACCGCGATCGCCCGGTTCCGCTTCCGCTTCCGCAACTCGGCGATCGTGCTGATCATGATCGTGCAGATGGTGCCGCTGATCGCGCTGATCGTGCCGCTGTTCTACATCTACTCCAAGATCGGGCTGAGCGAGAGCCTGTTCGGCCTGGTCATCGGGATGCTCGCGCTGAGCCTGCCGTTCTGCATCTGGACCCTGCGCGGCTTCGTCGCCGGCGTCCCCGCGGACCTGGAGGAGGCCGCGATGGTCGACGGCTGCACGCGGGTGGGCGCGTTCTTCCGGATCATCCTGCCGCTGGTGCTGCCCGGCATCGTCTCCACCGCGATCTACACGCTGATCCAGACCTGGACCGAGTTCCAGCTGACCAACTTCATGATCAGCGACCAGAACCACTTCACCCTGCCGCTGTACCTGAACCACTTCCTGAGCGCCAACCAGCAGATCCTCTACAACGAGATCATGGCCACTGCGCTGCTGATGGCCGCGCCGATCGTGATCCTGTTCCTGCTGGTGCAGCGTCAGGTCGCGTCCGGTCTGACGGCCGGGGCGGTGAAGGGGTGACCGCACTCGCTTCCGCTTCCGCCGAGCTGGTCAGGGACGCCGGCACCGTCCTGCAGATGGGCTTCGACGGCACCACGGCGCCCGAGTGGGTGCTGCGCGAACTCGCGGCCGGGCAGCTCGGCGGCATCGCGCTCTTCTCGCGCAACCTCGAGACGCCCGAGCAGATCGCCGCGCTGTGCGCCGAACTGCGCGCCGCGAACCCCGAGGTGCTGATCGCGCTGGACGAGGAGGGCGGCGACGTCACCCGGCTCGAGGTGGCCGAGGGCTCCTCGTACCCGGGGAACCTGGCGCTCGGCGCGGCGGACGACGTCGCGCTGACCGAGGCCGTCGGCCGCTCGATCGGCCGGGACCTGGCCTCGCTGGGCGTGAACTTCGACTACGGGCCCTGCGTCGACGTGAACGCCAACCCGGACAACCCGGTGATCGGCACCCGCTCGTTCGGCGCGGACGGCGAGCTGGTGTCCCGGCACTCCGCGGCGTATGTGCGCGGGCTGCAGTCCCAGGGCGTGATCGGCTGCGCCAAGCACTTCCCGGGCCACGGCGACACCGCGGCCGACTCGCACCTCGGCATGCCGCTGATCGAGTACGACGAGGACACCGAGCGGCTGCACCTGGCGCCCTTCCGCGCGGCGATCGAGGCCGGGGTCAAGGCGATCATGACGGCGCACATCGTGTTCCCGCGGCACGACCCGGACGTGCCCGCCACGATGTCGCACGCGATCCTGACCGGCCTGCTGCGCGAGCGGCTCGGGTATCAGGGCTTGATCATCACGGACGGCATCGACATGGGCGCGATCTCGGGGCGCTACGGCGTGGCCGAGGGCACGGTCCGCGCGATCGCCGCAGGCTGCGACGCGATCTGCTGGGGCGGCAGCCTCGCCGACGAGGGCACGTACCTGTACCTGCGCAACGCACTCGTCTGGGCGGTCCACGAGGGCCGGCTGTCCGCCGAACGGCTCAGCGAGGCCGCGGAACGTTCCCGGGCGGCGGCACGGTGGAGTACCGGGGCTTCTGCGTATACGCCCGTCGACCGCTCCGTCGGCCTGACCGCCGCCCGCCGCGCGCTGACCGTGCGCGGAGAGCTCAAGCCGCTCGCCGCCGCCCCGCACGTGGTCGAGTTCTCCCCGGTCGTCTCCTTCGCGGTGGCCGCGGGCACGCCCTGGGGCTTGGCCGCGCCGCTCGCGGAACTGCTGCCCGGCACCACGTCGACCAGGATCGCCGCGCCCACTATGCATGTTGAGACCGTAGGCTTGATGCGGTCGCTGGTGGTGGACCAGGACGCACTGGTGGACGTCGCGCCCGAACTGACCGCCGCCGTCGGCCGTCCGCTCGTGCTCGCGGTGCGCGACCTGCACCGCAACCCGTGGATGCGCCGAGCCGTGGACGCCGTGCGGGCCGAGCGCCCCGACGCGGTGGTGGTGGAGTTCGGCCTGCCCTACGGCGACGGCGCCGACCTGTGCACCTACGGCGGCTCCCGGGTCTGCGGCATCGCGGCAGCGGAGTACCTGGCCGGGGTCGAGATCGAGAGTACCGAGAACGACAGTTCGCACGACAGCAAGGAACGGCACTGATGGAAGTCGTCATCGTCCCCGACGCGAAGGCGGGCGGCGAACTGATCGCCGAGGCGATCGCCGCCCTGATCGCGCGCAAGCCGGACGCGCTGCTCGGCGTGGCCACCGGTTCCACGCCGCTGCCGATCTACCGCGCGCTGGCCGAGCGCGTCGCCGCGGACACGCTGGAGGTGGCCCGGCTGCGCGTCTGCCAGCTCGACGAGTACGTGGGCCTGCCGCAGGGCCACCCCGAGTCCTACCGCTCGGTGATCCACCGGGAGGTGCTCGAGCCGCTCGGCCTGGGCCTGGACACCTTCATCGGCCCAGACGGTACCGCCGAGGACATCCCTGCTGCCTGCGCCGCGTACGATGCCGCGCTGGCCGAGGCCGGCGGCGTGGACCTGCAGATCCTCGGCATCGGCACGGACGGCCACATCGGCTTCAACGAGCCCTGCTCGTCGCTGGCGTCGAGGACAAGGATCAAGACCCTGACCCCGCAGACCCGCGAGGACAACGCGCGCTTCTTCGACTCCCTGGACGAGGTCCCGCACCACGTGATCACCCAGGGCATCGGCACCATCCTCGAGGCCCGGCACCTGGTGCTGCTGGCGACCGGCGCGGGCAAGGCCGAGGCCGTCGCGGCGACGGTGGAAGGCCCCCTGGCGGCCCTGGTGCCCGCCTCCGCCCTCCAGCTCCACCCGCACGCCACCGTCGTCGTGGACGAGGCCGCGGCGGCCCAGCTGAAGCACGCGGACTACTTCCGGGCCACCTACGCCGCCAAGCCGGCGTGGCAGCGGCTGTAAGCCCGCCGCGCCGACCCGCAATCCCCGCCCCCGCGCCGCGATCCGGTGCGGGGGCGGCCTTGTGGCGACGCCCGCATCGTCATCTTGATGCCGAAATTGATCGGCACTAAGACATTCCTATGCGTATCACCTTGTCCCTCGACGAAGACGTGGCGCGCCTCGTCGAGGAGGAACAGCACCGAACGCGCTCGTCCATGAAGGAGATTGTCAACGCGGCGCTCCGGGCGGCCCTGGCGCCCAAGCCGACTCGTGCGGAGCCTTACCGCGTGAAGGTCCATGAGACCGAATTGCGCCCTGGCTACGACCTTGGGTCGTGTCCCGCTGTGCGGTGTAGTCGATCAGGGTGGAGCTCGCCGGCCACCTCGGCGACCGAGCGTTGATCGCGAGCTCGCCCGTGACCGGCTACGCGACTCGACAAGACACGACCGCTCACTGACTACTCTCTTGTCTGCCGGCCGTGTTGCCTGCTTGCCGTTATCGATATCGCCGCTTCGCGCCTGTCGCATTCAACCGTCGCCTCGGTTCGCGCTGTCGGTGTCGTTTGTGTCGGCGTCCCACTTCTGGTTTGTGTTCAGGCCTGAAAGTCAAGGTCAACTGCTGCCTCCGGCGGGCACCTCCCTCGGAGAGCCGTCCTGGTCTGTCGGGTTGGGGTTGCGGGGTGGTGGGGTTGGGGTGGTGTTCTCTCCTCGGTCGGGCACCTGAGGCGATCAGGAACCTGCCGGTGGGCGCAACCGGCGACGGCGTGCGCTGTTGCCGGGGTTGGCGGCTCGCCGGTTGCGCCCACCGGCAGAACCCTGATAGGGCTGCGCCTG
>Ga0302314_10011110_pt1 | contig 15732 bp, 17 predicted proteins | sample III_Palsa_N2_3_FD_200533 | JGI IMG/M metagenome (GOLD analysis project Ga0302314, IMG submission 200533) | Peat permafrost microbial communities from Stordalen Mire near Abisko, Sweden - III_Palsa_N2_3 | ecosystem: Environmental > Terrestrial > Soil > Palsa > Peat permafrost | place: Sweden...
GATTCCGCTCTCCCCCGAGGTCTATTCCATCGACTACGTCCCCTTCGCCCCGAGCCTGTGGGATGGCCTGTGGGTCGTGCTGCTAGCGATCGGGGTTTCGTTCGTGGCCACGCTGTATCCGTCATGGTCCGCCGGTAGAACTTTGCCGGCGGAAGCTCTGCGCTACGAGTAATATTTCCCATTCACCTCCGCTCCCATAACCGCAAAATCGCACCTCGAAGTGTCGAGGGGATCGGTCTTGAAGGTGAAAGCGATCGAGGGCACACGAACCACCGCCTCCAGCTGCGCCGCAGCCTTGAATCCCTCGAAGCGATACTGGCGCATCGGGTCTTCATATTTGACCGCTTCGCCGGTCGACTGAAATACGAGCTTGAAATCGAGAAGGGCCGGAGTCGTTTCAGCATCCATGGCGGGCCAGCGCGGTTGGTCAATGATCGGGAGATCTTTCATCTGCAGCGTCGCAGTCTTGCCACCGGCGCTAAACGTCATCCCGCTTATAGGCACGGGCGTAACCCAATAAAGCCCTTCGGACGAGATGGGCGAATGAAAATCGTGAACCTGATTTGCAGGGACCGCCGGCCCCTTGAAAAGCGTGAGTCAGGTATGAGCGAAAATGGCCTCATGCGCCTGACGTGCCGCCCAGTACTCGCCCGCCATGTAGCTGCAATCTGTGGTGCCAGTGCCCCACGCCAGCCGGTTGCCTTGGTTGTCCGTGCCCATACCGTGGAAACCGCTGCAGCGTCCAAGCTTTCCTTTGAAGTGATAAATGCTCGAAAGCTCAACGTTCGGCCCCGCCGGCTGATTGTGGTTGCCATTTTTATCGAGCCACGGAATCGGATACGGACAGGCCCCGCCGTTCGAAGGCTCATGATTCTTCGGAATTGCAGGAGCACAATCCGGCATCGACGCGTGGGCAACCGCCGCGAGCGGCCGCCAAACCGATAGCGTGGATAGAACTCCAAATTTCAGCCATTGGCGACGCCCTAGGCCCAATTTAAAAGAGTGTTCATGTGGCATACGTCTCCCCAGCAAAGGATTTTCGAGCGAAAAGCGGAACTTTCTTGCCCGTCCCACCGTAAACTTTAACAGACGGGGAGGACATGACTATGTTTACGTTCGTTCTTTGGTGCTTGCTCTTCGTGCTCTGTTGGCCGCTGGCCATCCTGGCGCTGGTAGCCTATCCGTTTGTCTGGCTATTGTTGCTGCCGTTCCGCATTGTCGGGGTCGCGGTTCATGGCGTGCTGGAAGTAGTTTTCCTGGCGATCACGCTGCCGTTTAGGCTGCTGGCTGCGCCGTTTCGAATTTGAGATAGAATCGCTTCCGAATGACTTCGAGAATGTGGAACAAACGTCGAACGTTTGTCGCGTCATTCCTTTTAACCTGCGCCGCAATTTTCGGTGGAAAGAAGGTCTCCGATTATTCTTCTCCCCCCACCCAGTCGAAAACCTGCGATTTCGTTTTTCCAGAGGACCCTGGCGACAACAAACCCACCACTATCGTCGCCAAGCCGGCAGATCATTCAATTCAGCTTAAACAGCAAGGTGGTTTCATCAATGACGCGAGCTGCCTGAACAAGACGCGTGTTTACGGAATCGTAGAAGTCAGGTCCATTGAAGATGTAAGAAGCGCGCTGGCGTTCGCCCGTGCCAATCACCTTAAGGTCTCAATCGCTGGGCAGAGGCACAGCATGGGCGGGCAAGCCTTCTCTAAGGACGGTCTTGTGCTCGACATGCGAGATTTTAATGCAATCACTCTCGATCGCAATCGCAAGCTCATGTGCGTCCAAGCTGGCGCAACCTGGGCCCAAGTACAGCAACTGATCGACAGCGAAGGTCTGTCCGTCCAGGCCATGCAGTCGATCAATGTTTTTACGATCGGAGGATCGATTAGCGTTAATGCTCATGGCATCGCTCATCGGCCAGGTCCAGTTGCGTCCACGGTGCAATCAATGCGCATCATGTTGGCAAACGGAGAAATCAAGAACGCCAGCACAACTGAGAATCCAGATCTCTTCCGCCTCGCTCTCGGTGGTTACGGGTTGTTCGGCGTCATACTCGATGCCGACATTCAGCTGGTGGACAACGAAGTCTACTCTATCGAGACTCACGAACTAGATTACCGCGATTTCCCCTCCTACTACCGGACCCATATAGCCGACGATGATTCAGTCGGTTTAATGTACGGTCGCATCTCGGTTTCTCCAACCTCTTATCTTCGAGAAACTGCCATCCACATTTACCGCAAGGCAGATTTCAGTGGACCTATACCACCGCTCCAGCCTTCCACTCACGACCGTCTCGACAGATTCGTAATCAACTTCTCGAAGACGGGGCGATTGGGCCGCTGGCTTCGATGGGCACTGGAGAAGGACTTTGGGCCAAAGCTTCACACCTGCCTGTCGCGAAATCAGGCGACCGTTCAAAAGGAGGCGTGCCTCGTTTCCAGAAACGAAGAAATGAGCGACTCGATGGCTTACCTTCGAAATCGACTCAATGACACTGACATTTTGCAAGAGTACTTTGTCCCGCGGGACCGAATGCCGGAATTTGTCGATGGCCTAAGGTCGATTGTTACGCGGGACGCTTCGAACCTGCTGAACGTCACCATTCGCAGCGTGCAAAAAGACACTCGCACTGCGCTGCCTTACGCCAAGCAGGATATGTTCGCGTTTGTTCTATATTTCAATCAGAAACTTAATGCGGAACAAAGCGAAGTCTTGCGCAAGACTACGGTTGATCTTGTGGACCTGGCAACAGGGCTAAACGGGACCTACTACCTGCCTTACCAACTTTATTATTCGCCCCAACAACTGCGCCGAGCCTATCCGGAGATTGATACATTCTTCGCTGCGAAGAGGCGATTCGATCCGGACGGTCTGTTCACCAGCAAGTTCTTTGAAAAATACGGATCGTAAAGCCTAACTCTCCATCACCCTCAACCTTTCACTCACCACCAACCGCGCCCCTGTCGCCCGCTGCACATCCTCCGCGGTCAGCCCCGGAGCCACTTCCTCCAGCACCAACCCTCGCTCCGTCACGCGCATGTAAGCCATCTCCGTCACGATCGTATCCACAACTTTCACACCGGTAAGGGGCAGCGTACACTTCTTCAAAATCTTCGGCGCGCCTTCGCGCGTAGTGTGCTCCATCGCGACCACCACACGCCGCGCACCGGCGACAAGATCCATCGCGCCGCCCATGCCCTTTACCATTTTTCCGGGGATCATCCAGTTCGCCAGATTTCCTTCCTCATCCACTTCCATCGCGCCCAGCACGCTCAGATCAACGTGTCCGCCGCGGATCATGGCAAACGAGTCCGCGCTCGAAAAATACGAGGTCCCCGCCATCTCGCTGACCGTCTCCTTGCCCGCGTTGATCAGATCGCAGTCTTCTTGGCCCTCGACTGGGTACGGCCCGATCCCCAGCATCCCATTCTCGGATTGAAGAATCACTTCCATCCCAGCCGGAACGCAATTCGCGACCAGCGTCGGCATCCCAATCCCGAGATTCACATAAAACCCATCGCGCAACTCGCGCGCAATGCGGTTCACAATCCGTTCGCGCTTCTCGACGTCTTTACCGGGCTTATTCATTGGGTTTCTCGGTACCAGGTACTCGGTACTAGATGCTCACTTTCCTCACCGTCCGCTTCTCGATTCTCTTTTCGTACAACTCTCCCTGAAAAATCCGCTTCACGTACACCGAGGGCGTGTGAATCAAATCTCCATCCAACTGGCCGGCCTCCACTAACTGTTCAACTTCCGCAATCGTTACTTTGGCCGCGGTCGCCATCATGGGATTAAAATTCCGAGCCGTCTTCCGGTATACCAGATTGCCCATGCGGTCGCCCTTCCACGCCTTCACCAACGCGAAGTCCGCATGGAGCGCGCGTTCCATTACGTAGGGCCGCCCATCGAATTCTCGCGTCTCTTTTCCTTCGGCGACCATGGTCCCAACGCCAGTAGGCGTGAAGAAGGCTGGAATGCCTGCACCGGCAGCGCGAATGCGCTCGGAAAACGTTCCCTGCGGCACCAGATCCAGCTGAATCTTCCCACTCAGCACCATGGACTCCAGCAGCTTGTTCTCGCCCACGTAAGTGCCAATGTGTCGCCGCAACTGCCCTGCAGCCAGCAACAGACCAACACCCAACCCGTCCACTCCCGCGTTATTGCTGATGGTCGTGAGATTCTTCGATCCCTTTCGTACCAGCGCCCGAATCAGGTTCTCCGGAATTCCACACAACCCAAAACCGCCCAGCATGATGACCGAGCCATCGCCGACATCGCGAATCGCCTCATCCGCGTTAGCCACAACTTTATTCATCGCGTCCGCATTCTAAATGCAATTCACCACGGAGTCACGGAGGCACAGAGAAAGCGTAATTACGATTCCTGGTTTAACGAAAAATTCATTATTGTCTTTCTCCGTGTCTCTGTGCCTCCGTGGTGAATCACTCTTTTTTCCCGGTAACCTTCTTCAGCCCATGCGCCTGCTCAAATTCCTCCGCCAGTTGGCGAGTGGCCAGATTCTCCCGGATATGCGCCAATCGCTGCTCCACCTTAAATAGCGCGTCTTCAAGATTCTTTTTGTTGCTGATAGCAATATCGCGCCACATTGCATACGGACTGGCGGAAATCCGCGTCATCTCCCGCAAGGCGCGCCCACCCGCGGGAAGTAACGGCGCCTCTTCGCCAAACTCCTCCACCAAGGCCGCCGCCAGCGCGGTGGAAATCATCTGCGGCAGATGACTGATCCACGCGCACAGCCGGTCGTGATCCTCCGGCGGCAGCATTGCGACCCGCGCGCCGATCTGATCGATCCATCCCACAAACTCGGCAAATAATGCTTCATGCAGCTTTTGTCCCGGCAGCGGAGTCAGGAACCAAACCGCATTCTGAAACAAGTCCGCATCCGCATACTCGACTCCGCTGTTTTCTTTGCCCGCCATCGGATGGCCGGCCAGGAATCGATGCCGTGCATTTTTTCCAAAGACGCGCAATGCTTGATCCGTTACCGCCGCCTTGGTGCTACCCACATCAGTCAAGAGGGTGGTGGCGGGAAGCGCCGGCCCCAATCGCCCGATCAAATCTACAATGGCTAAAACCGGCGTGGCCAGTAGCACCAACTGGCTGCCTCGGACTGCATCGGCGGGCTCGCTGAATCCGTTATCGATCACGCCGCACATCTTCGCCCGCTTCAGCGCCGACTCTCGATCGCAGCCCACTATACGTCCTGCGAACTTACGCCTACGCAAAGCGAGCGCAAACGATCCGCCGATCAGCCCTGTGCCGATAATCGTGATTTGCCGAATGGCCATAAACAAATTGAGTAATTGGGAAATTTGGTAATTGAGTAATTGGAAGGACCAAAATACGCTGCGCCTCACAATTGCACAATTACCAATTACTCAATTACTCAATCGCGTTACGCAATGGCTCGTCCCACCGCGGGCGCAATTAATCGCAACTCATCCATCAGCTTGGCAAACTGCTCAGGAAACAGCGACTGCGCTCCGTCCGACCATGCTTTGTCGGGATCGCAATGCACTTCAATGAGCAATGCATCGGCTCCTGCCGCCACCGACGCCCGCGCCATCGGAGGAACCTTGTCCCGGCGGCCCGTTCCATGCGACGGATCCGCGGTCATAGGCAGATGCGACAATTTGTGAATAATCGGAATCGCCGAAATATCCATCGTGTTTCGCGTATAGGTCTCGAAGGTCCGGATGCCGCGCTCGCACAGAATCAAATCGTAATTGCCGCCCGCCATAATGTATTCCGCCGAGAGCAGCAATTCTTCCAGCGTGGCCGCAATTCCGCGCTTCAGCAGCACCGGCTTGCGAATCTTCCCTAACTCGCGCAGCAGATTAAAATTCTGCATGTTGCGCGCGCCCACCTGCAGAATGTCCACATAGGGCAGCATCATAGGGATCTGCGAGATTTCCATCACCTCGCTGATCACCAGCAACTCGAATTTCGCTCCCGCCTCGCGCAATAATTTCAGCGCATCTTCCCCATGCCCCTGAAAGGAATACGGGGAACTTCGCGGCTTAAACGCTCCGCCCCGCAGCACTCGCGCTCCGGCCTTCGAGACCGACTCCGCAGTGGCAAAAAGCTGTTCCCTGGTTTCTACGGTGCAAGGCCCCGCCATCACCACCACGTCGTTTCCGCCGACGCTAATCCCGTTCGCCAACTTCACGATCGTGCCTTCCGGACGAAAACTTTTTCCCGCCAGCTTATAGGGCGAACTGATGCGATGGACTTCCTGCACTCCAGGCAACAACTCCAGATTGCGGATGTCGAAATCGATACCCGCTCCCACCGCTCCCAGCACGGTTTGCCGCGCCCCGGTGGAGCGGTGGACCTCAAACCCTATTTTCACCAGGTGTTCGATCACCTGCTGAATCTGCGTTTCATCCGCTATTTCCTGCATCGCTACGATCATAAAAAACTCTGCTTCTAGCTTCTAGCCCTTAGCCATTAGCTCACATTCATCGTTACGGTTGTCATTCCGGGCGAAGCGAGGAACCTTGGTTTCGCATCCAACGTCAAGCGAAACTCAATCGTTCACATCCGAATCCAGCTCGGTATCTGTTTCCACCCGATCCTTCTTAGCCCCAATTCCTTCTTTCTGAATATTGCGCATGACATCCATGATCCGTTCAAAAATTGTCACCAGCTCGCGTCCGGGCAAGGGCCCCCGATTCATCCGCTGAACACTCTCGAACACGATTCGCTCCCGGTCCGGCTCGTAGATCGGCAAGTTTGTGTCTCTCTTCAGCCGCCCAATCTCGACAGCAGCCCGTGCGCGCTCGCTCAGCAGCGCCACCAGTTGCCGATCAAGCTCATCAATTTTCTTTCGCCAATCTGCGATATCCATAACCAACTCTCAGCGTCCGCTCCTCAGCCCCGCGACAAATTCCCCAACGGCCTCCGCTTCCCTTCCTTGATTCCGCTCAATCGTTTCAACGATCGCGCTTCCCACTACTGCCGCGTCCGCAAACTGTCCCACTTCCGCAAATTGTTCGGCGTTCGAAATGCCAAATCCCACCGCGATCGGCAGCTTCGTCACTCGCCGCAAGCGGCACACAAGTTTCTGCGCGTCGTCCGCCAATTTTTGACGCGCCCCCGTCACTCCGGTGCGCGACACGGCATACACAAAGCCGCGCGAGGCGACTGCAATGCTTCTGAGTCGCTCATCCGGACTGGTGGGCGCCGCCATAAAAATCGGTGCCAGATCATGCGCCCTCATGGCCTGCAAATATTCACCCGCCTCTTCCACTGGCAAATCCGTCAACAGCACGCCGTCCACTCCGGCATGCCGTGCAACTTTGCAAAACTTCTCCATGCCCATCCGCAGGACCGGATTCAAGTACGAAAACACTACCAGCCCGGTGGACTGCGCATGTTGCCGCACATCGGCGGCCAGCGTCAATACCTGCGTCAGCGACGTCCCCTGACTCAGCGCGCGCTCACTCGCCCGCTGAATGACAGGACCATCTGCCACGGGGTCGCTGAACGGCACGCCCAACTCGATCACATCCGCCCCAGCCTCAATCGCCGCCAGCACGACCGCGCGCGTAGTCGCGAGATTGGGGTCGCCGCAGGTCACATATACCACCAGCCCCGGCTTTTTGTAGAAGGATAAAGGCATGGAACGATTGAATCATTGAATCATCGAGAGATTGACTCAATGGCTCAATCTCTCAATGACTCAATCTAGTTTCAGGTTCTCCCGCATAATCCCAATATCCTTGTCCCCGCGCCCGGAAACATTCACAATCACCACGTCGAACTTCTTCATCCTGGGCGCGCGCTTCACCACTTCCGCCACGGCGTGCGCCGACTCCAGCGCCGGAATAATTCCCTCGGTCCGCGCCAGCAAAGTCGTAGCCTCCAGAGCCTCCGCATCCGACGCCGAAACGTACTCCGCTCGCCCCGCATCTCGCAACGCCGCGTGCTCCGGCCCAATCGACGGATAATCCAGCCCCGCCGAAACCGAATGCGTATTCGCAATCTGCCCCGCGGAATCCTGCAGAACGTACGAGTAAGTCCCCTGCAAAACTCCCGGCGATCCTCCCCGAAACCGCGCCGCATGTTCACCCAGCGCTTCGCTGCGCCCACCGGCTTCCACGCCAACCAACCGAACCTTCTTATCTTTTATAAATTCGTAGAAAATCCCAATCGCGTTCGATCCCCCGCCCACGCAAGCCATCACGACTGCCGGAAGTTTCCCCTCGGCCTTCAGAATCTGCGCCCGCGCTTCCCGCCCGATCACGCGATGAAAATCCCTCACCATCGTGGGATACGGGTGCGCGCCCAGCACGCTCCCCAACAAATAATGAGTAGTCCGCACATTCGTGACCCAGTCGCGCATCGCCTCGTTGATCGCGTCTTTCAAAGTACGCGATCCCGATTCAACTCCGCGCACCTCCGCTCCCAGCAACCGCATGCGGAACACATTCAACTCCTGCCGCCGCATGTCCTCGGTGCCCATGTACACAACGCATTCGAATCCAAGCAATGCGCAAACCGTCGCCGTAGCCACTCCGTGCTGGCCCGCGCCGGTTTCCGCGATTACCCGCCGCTTGCCCATGCGCTCCACCAGCAGCCCCTGCCCCAGGCAGTTATTGATCTTGTGCGCTCCGGTATGCAGCAAGTCTTCCCGCTTCAAATAAATCTTCGCCCCACCCAGCTTCTGCGTAAGCCGCCGCGCAAACGTCAGCGCTGTCGGACGCCCGGCATACGTCCGCAGCAAATCTTCCAACCGCCGCTGAAATTTTGGATCGCGCTTCGCCTTCTCATACTCGCGCTCCAACTCCTCGAGTGCCGCCATCAAAGTCTCCGGCACATACCGCCCGCCATAAACCCCGAACCGCCCCGGTTCGTTGGAGTTACGAAGAGCCGGAGGGTGCCCCATCCTAGCCGCGTTCTTTGCGGCTAGGGTGGGGACCCTGACCTTGATTGTTCTTGGAACCGTCGCCATCTAACTCGCCTTCCGATCCGCGTCGCGCACGGCCTTTACAAATGCTCGCACCTTGTCCGGATCTTTCTTCCCCGGCCGCACCTCCACTCCCGACGCCACGTCAACTCCAAACGGTTGAAACAACCGCATTGCCTCACACACATTTCCGGGAGTCAGCCCCCCCGCCACAATCACAGGCACTAACAGGCTTATCGCCTGCACGATATCGCGTGTGGACTCCCAATCAAATGTAGCGCCGGTGCCGCCTGGAGTTCCGTCAGATCGTGAATCCAGTAATATTGCGAAAATCTGGTCGCGCACATCCTGACTAATCAGAAACCCGCCGTCTCTCAAAGTCTCCGCATACATCATCGGAATCAGTCTTGAAGCACCCACAGATTGTGCTGACGGTCGCAGATCTTCCCACAGGCAGTTCATCGACTTGTCACCATGCAGCTGGACGGCGCCGAGGCCCACCGCCAGTACAATCTCACGGATCTGCTCCGACTCGAGATCCACGAACACTCCTACTTTCTCGAGACTCTCCGGCAGCTTCTCCACAATCTCTCGCGCCGCCTCGATACTAATATTCCGCGGACTCTTCTCATAAAACACAAACCCCACCGCATCCGCGCCGGCATCGACCGCGGTCAGCGCATCTTCCAGATTCGTCATCCCACAAATCTTCACCCAAGTCATGGAAAAAGTTGTCCGCAAATTGTCACAAAGCTCAGCGCCCGCTTGGTACTCGGTACTCAGCGCTCGCAACCAAGGCCCGCAGCGCCGCTCCCGGCCGCTCCGCCCGCATCAGCGATTCCCCAATCAAAAACGCCTGATACCCAGCTTCCCGCAGCCGCGCAATATCTTCTCCCGACCGAATCCCGCTCTCCGCCACCTTCAACACATTCTTCGGAAGCCGCTCTGCCAGCCGAAACGCCGTCTGCGCATCCACTTGGAACGTCCGCAGATTGCGGGTATTCACTCCAATCAGATCGCAACCCGCATCCACCGACCGCTGCAACTCGTCCTCATCATGCACTTCACATAAGACATCCAACTCAAGCGAGCGAGCGGTCAGCGCCAAGCCCGCCAATTCCACCTGCGACAAGGCCGCCACAATCAGCAACACTGCGTCCGCAGAATTCGCCCGCGCCTCCAGCAACTGAAACTCATCCACGATAAAATCCTTGCGCAAACAAGGAATCTTCACCGCCGATGACGCAGTTCGCAAGTTCTCTAGCGAGCCTTGAAAAAAATCCTCATCCGTCAGAACCGAAAGCGCCGCCGCCCCCGCCGCCTCCAGTTCCAGCCCCAACTCCTCCACCCGAAACTCCGCCCGGATCAATCCCTTCGACGGCGATGCCTTCTTGAGTTCCGCAATCACGGCCACTCCGGCCCGGCTCCTTTCCTCGAGCGCCCGCCGAAACCCGCGCGGAACATGCCGTTCCGCCAAACGCTCCAGTTCGGTCCGATTGGCGTTGCGCTTCGCTTCCGCGACTTTGCCGCGAGTGGAGCGAAGAATCTGATCGAGGGAAACTGGCATACGGTGTGTGCCCGAATTATACGGGAAGCAACGATTTTCGAATCCAGTAGGCCGTCACTGGCAAATGCTCTCCACTTCCTTATACGGCTTCTCCGCGTGTTCGGGATACTTGATCCCCTTCACCTGCATCCACTGATCCAGCAGCGTCCCCGCATCGTGGAGCCCCACATCCGGATCGCCCTCGTACGCCGCATCGCTCTCCGCTTCCTCCAGCGTCACCAGCTTGAATCCCTTTTTCTTCAGCAAATCCAGCGCATCGGGCAGAATCGTGCTGCTGTACGCTCCCAGGTGCATCAGCAAAACGTAGCTGATCTCCCGCCCGTAAATCAGCTTCGCCTGCTCCCGGCCAAGATCGAGAAATTCCGACGCTGTGCTCAAGTAACTCGACCGCAGCCACTCGATCGACTTCTTATCGTCCTTCGCCACGCATCGCGCGTACGCTGTGTTCCACAGGTAATCTTCCCAATCGAGTGTCACCTGCGCGATGCGATATCCGTGCGCGTTCAAGTAGGCCCGCACCGCACGCCGCTTCTCCACCGTATCGCCCTCGCGCAGGAACGGATAGCGCAGCCAGTGCCAGTTATCGTTCGCCTGCAGCAACTCCAGCGCAGGCTCGTTTTCCTCGATATCACGCTCGAAGGCCTCGGGAGTATTCTGCTCCAAATCCATGTGCGAGTACGTATGATTTCCCACGGGCTCCGCCGCCGCCCACAGCTTCAGCGCCTGTGCGCCATCTGCGTTTCCTTCCAACTTCTTTGCGTTGATGAATCCATACACAGGAGGCACATGCCGTTCCTTCAGGAGGGCAAGCACGTTCTTAGTCGTCTCGGTGCGCGTCACCCCAGGCGGCAGGGATCCATTTAGCGGCAGATCGTCAAACGTGATCGCCAGCTTTTGGGCGGCGCCAGCAACGCAAAATGAGCAAAGCAGGATAAAGGGAAGGACGAAGGCAAGAAAAAGCGCGGATCGGATCCACTCAAAACAGACGGCTCCACTAGGTCTCATCACAAGAGTTTACTTCACCTGTGAAACAACGGTGAGTGGCAGCCGAAGGTCGGAAGTCCGGGACACAGAGGCGGCGCTGGCGCACATCCTTCAGAACTCGGAAGCGGTCTTCGCAGGCCGAAACGGAATCCAAAACGTTGCTTCCACCGCAACCGGATCTCCGTTTTTCGTGGCCGGCTGGAATTGCCATTTGGCAACGGCATCACTCGCGAATCGGTCGATCCGCTCATCGACGCTTCGTAGCACTCGCACTCTGCCGACCGTGCCATCGGCGAGGATGACGGCATAGAGAACGACGGTCCCGCTCACATTCTGCTTCATCAACTCCAGCGGATAAGCGGGATCGACCTTCCGCTTCGCCACCGGCGATGACAATTCGTCCGAAGCGGATTCGCCGGAAGAAGCAGTCGAATCCGCCTTCAGCGCGGCAAAGCGGATAATCCAACTCCCTCCCGCGGAATTCAAGTTCGGCATGTTGAGGCTGAGCGAATAGACTTTGCGGGCGCCAAAAATGGCGCGTTCGGCCTCCGAGATTTTGCTCCCACTCTCCGGAGGCAGCGGCTGAGAGATGTGGGGCGCACGCAGCCCCGCAATCAGCCTGGGATTGACCGAGTTCTCGCCAGCGTTCGCGATCTTTCCGACATACAGTCCCGCAGGCAAGTCCCCCTTGCTCTTCGCCGACGCTCCGCTTCCGTCCTTGCCCGAAGCCGCAGCCGAACCTGGCTGACCCGAAGCTCCACGATGTCCCGCAGGAATTGCCGCGAAGCTGCCTCGCCGATTCCCCGCAACTGTCGCAGGCGGCGCGCCGACCGCTGGATGCAAGCTGAGCGCAATCATGCCCGCGGAGCGCGATCCTCGATACGCTCCCACCGCAGGCGGCGGAGCAACCACCTGCGGAGAATGTCCACGCAATGCCGAGGAACGTCCGAGCATCGCGTGCTGTTCCTCGAGGGCAAGCTGCGGAGCCGGTGCGATCACGGCGGTGTGTCCTACCTCGATTTCGCCCGAGCGCCGGTTGGAAACGGCATCCATCTCTGGCGGCGGCGCGATCACGGAACGCTCCATGCGCGGCGCCAGTCGCGAGATTTCTGACGCCGGCACCAGAGGCGCGGGCGCAATCGGCATCCGCGGTTTGTCCGACCAAGCGACCGTGTTCGGCAAAGCAAGCTCCCGCCGCAATTGCACCTTGGGCGGCGTGACGATGGTCTGCGAACGGTTGTCGGCCTCAGGAGGCACCGAAATGATCGGCTGCGCGGAAAATTCGGGATCGGCTCTACGCGCATGAGCCGACCTTGAACGGCGCGTGTCGAGCGGCGGGAGATATTCTGAAGGCGAGTAGTAAACCACGTCCGCACGAGAAAACGCAGGTAGCGGCGTGACGTGCGGCTGCAACGCCAGAAATCGAGATCCTGTCCATATCATGATGATCGCGAGAATGTGGCAACCGCCAGACTCGAAGAACCGTCGCCGCGGAAGTTTGCCCTCGACGAAGACATCTGCCCAGAAAGGTGCAGGAGCGGACTGAAGACGCAACGGAATTCCGCTCGGGCGGAACAGGTCGCGAAGATTCTGCGTGAAGATGCGAAACCATGGTTCGGCCGCAATCAAAAGGTGCAATTCCAGAGGCGGTGATTCGGCCTTTTCCAGCACTGGACCGGGCATTTCGCGCATCGTTCTATCTTAGACGCTAAGAGGCTGGCCGAACAGCGGCATGGAATAGCCAGAAGGGCAATCCGGTCGGGGAAGTGTGATTTTTCTTGGTACCAGGTATCAGCTACTGCCCGGCGCGGGCGGGGCTGACGACCAAATGACCGGGTGACTTCTTCTTGCTGCTATTTTTTTCCTCGCCGTAGACGAGGTCAAGGCCGCCTTCGGCGGTCGGCGAGGCATCGGCCAAAGCCGCGGCCAGCGCACGGTAGGAGCGGCTGACTTCCTGGCCGTCCTGCAGAACCACAGGCGCGCCGTGATCGATGGCGGGGGAAACCGCTTGAAATGCATTGGGAATTTTCCACAGGACTTTGCAGCGCGTCGAACTTTCGACGTCTTCGTCGGTAAAGCCGGGAATTTTCTTGTAGCGATTCAAAACCATGCGCAACCGGTTGCGGCCTGCACCTTCTTCCAGGAAAGCATGAATGCGGCCTGCGCTCCACAGCGACACCACGTCAGTTTGAGCCACCATGAGCACTGCATTCGACAAGTCAGAGAGCAGCCGCGTGGTGGAGTCAAGACGGCTGGAGGCGTCCACTACGACGTAGCGATAGTGATTTGCCAACAGATCGAAGAGGCGAGCCAACTCGGCTGGAGTAGGGACGGATGGATAAGGCTGCTGCGGGCCCGCGAGAAGATGCAGGCCGTCCTTGGAGGTGGTCATCAAGCCTTCGAGCAAAGAGGCATCGAGGCGGTGCAGGTTCTCCAGGGCGTCGGGTACGCCAAAGCTGGGTCGAAGGTTCAGATGAAGCTGAGCATGGCCGACCGGTGCAAAATCCACAAGAACCACATTCCCGTGAGCTTGTTGCAGCGCAACAGCAGTATTGACCGCGGCGGTAGTGGCCCCGGCGCCGCCCTTGGCGCTGATAAAAGTGAAGATACGCGCTTTGCCCACCCCTCCGCGAGTGCGGGTCCGGTTGGAGCTGAAACGGGTAAGGGCTTCGAGAAGCGCTTCGGATCCGGCACTGTCATCCAGGTATTCTCCGGCTCCGGCGCGCATGCTGGCCACAATTGTGGTGGGTTGCTGCATCGTGCCGTTGGCGAAAATCGCGAGTTGCAGGGTATTGGCCTGGAGGAGTTCTATGGCGCGAATGGCGGGTTGCGGATTCTCGGCAGAGATATCGATGACGACAACTTCGGCGCGCAAATCCTGAATTTGGCGCAGGATGGTGTCCGTGGGTCCAGCGGGAAAGCCGACATTGCTGAATACGGTGTGCGCCAGACGCGTAGCCTCTACACGCCGCTGCAGTTCCGATATGTGTTCGCGGTCTTCGGTCAGGAGGGCTATGGCGATCCCATGCATGGCGCGGTTCTCGCTGATTTCTCTTGGTGTCTGCATGTTAGAAAGAGAAAGTACTCCTCGCCAAGTGACCTAGGTAACCGGCTGGAGGCGGATTCTCACGTGGGTGGGACAGAGGGAAGAGCAGCGGTCCATTACGCGGAGAAATAAAACGACAGGCGCTCAGCAGGACTACTCCCCCAACCCACCCGCACTATTGATTGGCATTCTAAGCTAAGGCGATGAGATTGAAAAGGTCTGAGAAGTCTCAAATTAAAAAACTTTAGGACCACCCGGTCCAGAGCGGGATTTATCGCGGAAGAATCTAAACTTAAGGGCGCACCTAGTGGGCTGCGGCTCGCGGGATACCAGGCAGTGGGGTTGCGATTCGCTCCGCTTCGCCTCCATTGTGCAGGGCTGAGATTCGCCGGAAGTTGGCCGAATTGTCCTCATCGTCAGGAAGATATTCATAACCCTTCAAGCAGACGGCTACCCCGATTTTGGTCTCAGCCGGCTTGGACTCGGTACCGTCGGCGGGATTCCAGTTCAAGTCCGGCGTCTTTACGATTCTCAGAACGTGGCCGCGGCAGCGAACCCGCATGCTTTCGCCGAGAGTGATCTCGGAGGGCATGCTTAATGTGAGCTCGATTTCCGCATTCTCGCTCAGCGCCATGTCGGTGAATAGAAACACTCCGCGGGAACTAAGATCCTGGGTGAACCCCAGACCTTCGGATGAATTCGAAATATCGCGCAGGGAAACCGGCAAGTTAAAAGCGAAACGCTGCCCGATTCGACGTTCAACGCCAACCGAGGGGGTCGTCATGGTCGTGTCCCTTCCTTAGGGAATCGCCGGGAGGAAAGCAACTGCAACTGTAGCGCAGTCTGACCGGTCTGGGAAGCCAAAAATTCGATGCCTAGAAATAGTTCGAGGCTGCCGTTCCCTCTTTCGAACCGGAATTTTTTCACGCAGCTAGTGGGCAGCGTGCTTAGAGCCGCCCTGCGTTAATGGAAATAGAGGGTTCAGTTCTGTCACGACACACCCGTCTCTAAGTGAAAATTTGGTTGTGATGCTGTTTGAACCCTCTCACACCTTACTATCGCAGCGGAGGCATGGAAACCTGCTTCGCTGAAAGCCATGCCGCCGCTGTCAAACATAATGTAATCACGATTGAGAAAGCGATGGGTAGGATAAAGAGGTATCTCCAGCTCACAAAGGTGATCCCGGCAAAGCAAAG
>Ga0302314_10011113_pt1 | contig 15730 bp, 12 predicted proteins | sample III_Palsa_N2_3_FD_200533 | JGI IMG/M metagenome (GOLD analysis project Ga0302314, IMG submission 200533) | Peat permafrost microbial communities from Stordalen Mire near Abisko, Sweden - III_Palsa_N2_3 | ecosystem: Environmental > Terrestrial > Soil > Palsa > Peat permafrost | place: Sweden...
CGGTTCGCCACGTCGATCCTCATGGTTGTGGTGATCGTGATGGGCTTCGTCAGCGATTTCAGCTCCCTGGCCACGTTTGCCGGTTTCATCACCGCCGGGATCGCGGTCGCCCTGCAGACGATCATTCTTTCCATCGCCGCCTACTTCTTCCTCATTGGGCGCTACGGCGTTAAAGTCGGCGATCGGGTGACGGTGTCCGGTGTGACCGGCGATGTGATCGATATCGGGCTGGTCCGCGTCTTTCTCATGGAGCTGGCTGGAACCGGCGTGGACCTGCACCCGACCGGCCGGGTGGTGGTCCTTGCCAATTCGTCACTGTTCTCCTCCACGCCCGTCTACAAGCAGCTGCCAGGCACGAACTATGCCTGGCACGAGATTTTCGTCGTGGTCCCGCCCGACGCCGACATTCCCCATGCCAAGGAGGTCATGCTGAAGGCAGTGGAATCCGTCTACCACGGCTACCGCAGCAAGATCGAGGAGCAGCACGGGGCCCTCGAACGTCTCCTGGACTACAAGACGGAGTTGCCGGTGCCTTCGGCGCATATCCGGCTCGCCGACACCGGCATCGAGGTGGTGATCCGTTACCCCGCGGAGATCCGCACGATGTCCGAGGTGGACGAGAATGTCAGCCGCGAGGTCCTGGCGGCGATCCGCGGGGACGAAGTGCTGAAGAAGGCGGTGTCCTCCCAGCCGATGATCCGGGCCGCGGTCAAATCCTGAAAGACCGGCCGACTAAACGACGCTCCGGGTTTCGGCGGGGCCGACGGTCTGGGGATTCAGGTTGTAGGCGGTGTTGACGAGGCACACGTGCGAGAACGCCTGGGGATAGTTCCCGAGCTGGCGACGGGCCGCGGGGTCGTATTCCTCGGCCAGGAGGCCCAGGTCGTTGCGCACGCTGAGGAGGCGTTCGAAGAGGGACCGCGCGTCGTTGAGGCGCCCCATGAGGTAAAGGCAGTCCGCCAGCCAGAAGGAGCAGGGCAGGAACGTTCCCTCGCCGGGCGGCAGGCCGTCGATATGGCGGGCGCTGTCAGTCTGGTAGCGCTGGACGAGGCCCCCTTGCACCAGCTCCTGCTCGATCAGCTCCACGGTCGAGACCATCCGCGGATCGGTGGCTGCCATGAAGCCAACCAGCGGCATCATCAGGAGGCTGGCGTCCAGTTCGGCGGCCCCATAGTACTGGGTGAAGGCATTCCGTTCGGAATTGAAACCCTTCCGGCAGATGTCGTCGTAGATGAGCGTTCGGACGGAGGTCCAGGTCGGCAGGTCCCCCTCGAGGCCGAACTGCTCCACCGCCTTGACTGCGCGGTCGACGGCCACCCAGGCCATGACCTTGGAATGCGTGAAATGCCGACGGGGCCCGCGGATCTCCCAGATGCCCTCGTCCGGATCCTGCCAGTGGTCGATCACGAACGTGACCAGGTGGCGCTGGAGGCGCCAGGACTGGTCGTCGGTCTTAATCCCGCTCTTGCGGGCCAAGTGCATGGCGTCCATCACCTCGCCGTAAACATCGAGCTGGAATTGCTCCGAGGCGGCGTTGCCGATCCTGACGGGCCGCGAGTTCTCGTAGCCGATGAGGTGGCGCAGCTCGATCTCCGGCAGGCTGCGCTCCCCCGCGGCGCCGTACATGATCTGGAGCTGGCTCGGGTCGCCCGCCACGGCCCGCAGGAGCCATTCGCTCCAGGCCCGGGCCTCCTCAAAGTAGCCGGCGGTCATGAACGAGTAGAGGGTGAAGGTGGCGTCCCGCAGCCAGCAGTAGCGGTAGTCCCAGTTGCGCACGCCGCCGATGAACTCGGGCAGCGAGGTGGTGGCCGCCGCCATGATTCCACCGGTCGGCGCGTAGGTCAGGGCCTTGAGGGTGATGAGCGACCGGATGACCGCTTCCCGCCAGGGGCCGCGGTAGGCGCAGCGGGACGCCCAGAAAGTCCAGTGGTCGAAGGTTCGCGACAGGGCCTCGTCGACCGTGGCGGTCCGGGGTCCCGGCTCGAGATGGGACGGATGCCATCCGAGGATGAACGACTTGCGTTCGCCGGCCTTGGCCGTGAAATCGGCGCGGGTGGACATGTCCTCTCCCCGGATGGGCACCGGTGTCAGCAGCGTCACGGCGTTCGGGCCGCCCACGGCGATCATCCCGCCACCCTCCAGATGCCGGACCCAGGGGATGGTCTTGCCGTAATCAAAGCGGATCCGCAGTTGCATCTCCATCGCCACCTCGCCCGCCACCCCCTCGACGACCCGGATGACCTCCCGATCGCGGCTGTTGAGCGGCATGAAGTCGATCACCCGCACGGTCCCGGTGCTCGTGGTGTATTCGGTCTCCAGGATCAGGGTGCGGTCCCGGTAGGCGCGCTTCACCTGGAAATTCTTCTCGCGGGGGGAGATTTGCCAGAATCCGTTGTTCTCGATCCCGAGCAGCGCGGCGAAGCAGGCGTCGGAGCCGAAGGTCGGGAGGCACAGCCAGTCAATGGAGCCGTTGATCCCGACCAAGGCGACGGTGTGCATGTCGCCGATGACGGCATAGTCCTCGATTTTCATTATTAGGGGCTGGGGTTACGGACCAGGACGGCAAACGGCAGCTCGCCGAAAAGCATCCGCAGGGGGAAGGGTTCGCCGCCGGAGAAAGTCCGGCCGGTCAGGGTATCCTGCCAGGTTGACCCGGCCGCGATTCCTTCGATGCGCGTGTCGTCCCATACCGAGCCGATGGGCGGGGACCCGATCTTGGCGGTCAGGCGCGGGACCAGCACCAGGACCGACTGCTTGGCGTCGGTGCGGAAGTATCCGACGACCTGGTCGGCGAAACCGCCGGCCGCCACCACCGGCTCGTAGGCGCCGCGCGTGAACAGCCCGGGACGGGCCAGCCGCAGACGCAGGAGTTCCTGGGTGACGCGCAGCTTAATGCCGCCGTCCCGCCACGCCTCCATCAGGGCGGCCAGCGGGGCCGCCGCGGCCTTTTCCAGCAGGACGCGGCGGTGGTCAAAGTCAACCGGCCGGCGATTGTCGGGGTCGACCAGGCTGAAGTCCCAGGTCTCGTTGCCCTGGTAGAAGTCCGGCACTCCCGGCGCCGTGCACTTGATGACCAGCTGCGTGAGGGAGTTGACCATCCCGAGGCGGGCCACCCGGTTGGCGAAGGGCTCGAAGGTGGCGCGGAACTCCGGGGCTGCCTCCGGGTCGAGGAGGCCATCGACGAAGCGGTCGCAGGCCGCGAGATAGGAATCATTGTTGTTCAGGATGGAGGTGTGCCGCTTGGCCTCGTTCACGGCCTTGCGGAAATAATCCTTGAGGCGTCCCCGGAAGCTGGCGTCGACCTCCGCGGCGGCCAGCGGCCACGCCCCGAGCAGGATTTGGAAGAAGCGGTACTGGTCGAGCGCGTCCGGGGCCTGGCCGCCGTCGGCCGTGCTGGTGCTGGGGGCGGCCAGGCGTTGCCACTCCGTAACCGCGCTTTCCCAATCCGGACCAAGCTCTGAGAGCGCGTAGAGTCGGGCGCGCACGTCCTCGCTCAGCTTGGAGTCATGGGTGGAGGTCGTGAGCAGCGCGAGCGGTGTTTGCGCCTGGCGAACCGCATTGGCGCGGTGAAACGCCTCCACCGTCCCGCCGAACTTGGCCGGGCTCCCGCCGACCTCGTTGAGGGCGATGAAGCGGTTGTAGGTGTAGAAGACGGTGTCCTCCACGGACTTCGCCATGATGGCCCCGGTGTATTGCTGGAAGGTGAGGATCCAGCCGGTGAGGAGGGCCCGGTAATCGTCGGACGCGTCCGGGGGCGGATAGGTGCCGATCAGCAGGTCGCGCAGGAACTCGAGCGGCTGCGGGTCGGCCCGCGGGTTGCCGTCGATGGCCAGGGCGCAGGTTTCCTCGAGCACCCGGCGGTCGGGCGCGGAGATGGGCTGGCGGCGCCGGCGATAGGTGCGGTAGACCGGCAAATGCGCGGCAAACTCGCTCACCGCCGTGGTGAGCTCGTGGCGGGTCAGGTCCCGCCACAGGCGGTCCCCGGAGACGATCTGCACGAGCTCCGCGCCCAGGTTGCTGACGGCGTTGGCGAACATTTCGGCAATGATCAGCCGCTTGGAGCGGACCACCAGGTCCCGGTAGGCTCGCCATTCTCCAGTGGCCCTGGTGTAGATGCGGTCGAAGCGCGCCTCCTCCCCGGCATCGACGAGGAGCCCGGACAATTGGGTGATGAACTCGTAACCTGTTGTCCCATGGACCGGCCAGGTGGGCGGCAGCTCCTCGCCGTCGGCCAGGATCTTCTCCACCAGGACGTAGACCGGCTTGCCCTCCGTGGGACGGGCGAGCGACTGGAGGCGGCAGAGGTAGTCCTCGGGCTGGCGCAGCCCGTCGATGTGGTCGATGCGCAGGCCTGAGACGTCCCCGTTGGAGAGGAGGCGGCCGACCAGAGCATGGCACTCGCGGAATACCTCGGGGTTCTCCATGTGCAGGCCGACCAGGGTGTCGATGGCGAAGAAGCGCCGGTAGTTGATCTCGTGCGCGCCGGCCTGCCAGCGGGCGAGTCGGTAGTGCTGGTCCTCGATCAGCCGGTGCAGGGCGTCAAAGCTCCGGGCGTCGCCGCGGCGGCCGTTCAGCTGGTCAAGCAGCGCGGTAAGGGCGGCCAGGACTGCGGGCTTGGCCGCCACCGACTCCGCCAGTCGGTCCTTGAGCGCGGCGGGCGCCGGTGGGGCCGGCGAGCCGGGCTCAGCGGCGGGTTGGGGCCGGCGCAGGGCCTGGGCCAGGGTGCGGGCGATGCCGCTCAGCTCCGCCGCCTCGGCCGCGACCCGGGGATCGCCCCCGAGATGGCCCAGCACCTCGCCGTACGACTCCGGTCGCAGCGGGAGCACCGTGTCGCGGTACTGGAGCGAGAAGCCCTTGTCGAAGATGAGCCGGATTTCACCCTCCTCCAGGACGCGGCCATAGTGGTCGTGGAGCAGGGGAACCAGGATGCGGGGATGGTCCTCGCCCGCCTCCGTCTTCCATTGGATATCGAAGAACGGGGCGTGATCTGACAACGGGCCGTTCTCCAGCACGTCCCGCCACCATTCGTTAAGCATCCCGGCGATGCCCATGTGGTTCGGCACGAAGTCCAGGATGATGCTGCAACCGGCGGCCCGCAGGACCCGGGCCAGTTCGGAGAAGCCGGCGGCGCCCCCCAGCTCCGGGTTCACCTCGCTGTAGTCGGTAACGTCATAGCCATGCAGGCTGCCCGGCACCGAGGTGAAGATGGGCGACAGGTAAAGGTCCGAGATCCCGAGCGCCTGGAAGTACCCGGAGAGCGACCCCAGGTCCGCGAACGTCGACTTGCCGTGGAGCTGGACGCGATAGGTGCTGAGGGGGACGTGGTCGCTAGAGCTGAGGGGCATCGCCGTCTCCCTTCTTGCGGGCGGCGAGCCACAGCGCCCCGGGGCCGCGGAGGACCCAGTCGGTGGTCCAGCCCGGGGCTTGGCCGCCAAAAGCCTCCGCGTCGCTGTCCAGCACGACCGACCAGACGAAACCGGCGTCCGGTTGCAGGAGCGCCGGCAGCTCCGTGGCGGCCAAGAGATCGGTCCCGAATGTCGCCAGCAGCATGCGGCCCCCGTCCTCCACCAGGTAGCGCAGGGCGAGGAAGGTTCCGACCCGGATCACACTCCAGTGCTTGCGGTGCAGGGCGTTCACCCGGAGGACCTCCTGGCGCTCCCGCAGGCAGGCCCGGTAGAGCGCCAGGGTGGCGCCGTGCCCGCCTTGGCCGCGCTCATCCCACCGGAGCTTGGAACGCCGGAAGGTCTCGGCGGCCTCCGGGTCGGGAATCGGCGGCAGACCCGGTAGGGACTCGTGGCCGAACTCGCGCTGCCGCCCCTCGCTGATGCGCTCCCCGAGGTCGCCGCCATGGTCGCAGAAGAAAAGGAAGGGCGTGCTGGCCGCCCACTCCTGGCCCATGAAGAGCATCACCGGGTAGGGGCACAGGCAGAGGAACAGCGAGGCGGCGCGGAATTTCTGCCCGCTGACCAGGTGCTCGAGGCGCTCGCCGAAGGCGCGGTTGCCCACCTGATCGTGGTTCTCGATGCAGTAGACGAAAGCCCGGGCGGGCAGGTGGTCGCTGGGCGTACCGCGCGCGCGATTGTCCCAGGACCGGAAGGCCTGGCCCCGGTAGCTCCAGCCGTGGCTGAGCGTGTCGGCCAGATCGGCCGCCGAGCCGGTGTAGTTTGCGAAGTAGGCGTGCTGGGTGCCGGTCAGGGCCACCCGCACCTGGTGGTGGAAGTCGTCGGCCCAGGCGGCGTCGATCCCGTACCCCGAGCCGTCGGGGCGGCGCAGCAGGCCGTCGAAATTGCGCTCATCCTCGGCGATCACGAACCCGCCGCGGGCGTGCACCGCGGCGGTGAGGTCCTGCAGGATGTGCCGGTCGGAGGCGTCGGGGATCGCATGGGTGGCGTCGAGCCGGATCCCGTCGAATCGGAACTCGTCCAGCCAGTAGCCCGCGTTGGCGAGCAGGAGGGCGCGCACCGGGGCGCTGTGGGGCCCGTCGAGGTTGAAGGCGCGACCCCAGGGCGTCTCGCGGTCGGAGCGGAAGTAGTCGGGGCTGTAGTCGCCCAGGTAGTTTCCCTGGGGGCCGAGGTGGTTGTAGACCAGGTCAAGGACCACGAGCAGCCCCTCGCCGTGGGCTTCGTCGACCAGCGACCGGAGGTCATCCGGCCGGCCGTAGCAGCGCGCGGGCGCGAAGAGGCAGACGCCATCGTAGCCCCAGTTGCGGTCGCCGGCGAAGTCCGCGAGCGGCATGAATTCGATTGCCTCAATCCCAAGCTCGCGCAGCTCCCGCAAGTGCCGGGCCGCCGCCGCGAAGGTGCCTTCGGCCGTCAGCGTGCCGACGTGGATCTCGTAGAGGGTCTGGCCGGCCCAGCGCGGCCTTCGCCAGCCTTGGCAGCGCCAGCGGTAGGCGCGGGGATCGATGCATTCCGATGGCCCGTGGACGCCCTCCGGCTGGAAGCGCGAGGCCACGTCCGGGCGCAGCGGACCGTCGCCCAGCTTGAAGCGGTAGAGGTCGCCGGCCCGGCCATCCTCATCCACCGCGGACCAGTAGCCGCCGCCCTCGGGCCGCAGTGGCAGCCGCCGGCTTTCGCCGTTGCGCTCGACCACGACGTCGGCCTTGGGCTGGCCGGGCGACCAGACCCGGTAGAGCACACCGGCAGACGTCACGGTCGCCCCGACTTCCAGTTCCGTGGTGGCGGGTTCGGGGGCCATGGCGGCGGGATCAACCGGCTTGCGGCGGGGGCGCGGCGACGTGCTTGCGGTGGAGAAGCGCGAACGACCGGCCCTCGATGGCAAGCACCTCGCCGACGTCGTTTTCGTTCTCCCTGGCCTCCGGCTGGGCGGTGTCGATGCTGGTCCGCCACGGGCCGGGCGGGAGGGGGAGCGGCAGCCGGAACTCCACCGGCTCATGGTGGGCGTTCAGGAGCAGCAGGAAGTCGAGGTCCTGGACCTCGCGGCCGTCGAGGTCGCGGATCTCCGGCGCGGTACCGTCCAGGAACATGCCGAGCGTGCGCATCCAGCCCCCGTTGTCCCAGTCCTCCATCTGCATCTCGAGCCCGTCGGAGCGGAACCACCGCACCGTGGAGGGAGACGCCGGTTCCTCTAGGGTGGTCGGCTTGAAGCTCCGGCGGCGGAAGCTGGGGTGCTTGCGGCGCAGGGCGACCACCCGGCAGGCGAAGTGAAAGAAGTCCTTCTGGGCCTTGGTCCAGTCCCATCGCAGCCAGCTCAGCTCGTTGTCCTGGCAGTAGCTGTTGTTGTTGCCGTGCTGGGTGCGGCCGTACTCATCGCCCGAGCAGATCATCGGTACCCCCTGGGCGAGGACCAGCGTGCACCACAGGTTGCGCTTCTGGCGCTCGCGCAGGTCGAGGATCGCCGGGTCCTTGGTCTCGCCCTCGGCGCCCCCATTCCAGGAATTGTTATCGTCGCTGCCGTCGCGGTTGTCGTCCAGGTTCGCCTCGTTGTGCTTCCCCTGGTAGCTCACGAGGTCGTGCAGGGTGAAACCGTCGTGGGCGGTGACGAAGTTGATGCTCGCGAAGGGCAGCCGGCCCGAGTGCTCGTAGAGGTCGGAGCTGCCCCCGAGGCGGGTGGCGATCTCGGAGTGCAGGCCCATATCGCCCTTCCAGAACTTGCGCACCGTGTCCCGGTACTTGCCGTTCCATTCGGTCCAGCCGACCGGGAAGTTTCCGACCTGGTAGCCGCCCTCGCCAAGGTCCCACGGCTCGGCGATCAGCTTGGTCGTGGCGAGGGTCGGGTCCTGGTAGAGGGTGTCGAAGAAGGGTCCCAGCTGGTTCACTTCCTTCAGCTCGCGCGCGAGCGCGGCGGCGAGGTCGAAGCGGAAGCCGTCGATGTGCATCTCGGTCACCCAGTAGCGGAGGCTGTCCATCAGGAACTGCAGCGAGTGCGGGGTGACCATGTTCAGGGTGTTCCCGCAGCCGGTGTAGTCCATGTAGTACCGCGGCTCCTCGGCGACCGTCCGGTAGTAGGCTGCGTTGTCAATGCCGCGGAAGGAGAGGGTCGGGCCGGCCTGGTTGCCTTCCGCGGTGTGGTTGTAGACCACGTCCAGCACAACCTCGAAGCCGGCGTTGTGGAAGCGCTTCACCATCTCCTTGAACTCCTTCACCGCCTCCACGCCGTCGAGGTGCGAGCTATAGGAGGGTTCCGGGGCGAAGAAGCCGAGGGTATTGTAGCCCCAGTAGTTTCGCAGGCCCTTCTCGAGCAGATTCCGGTCCTGCAGGAAATGGTGCACGGGCATCAGCTCGACGGTGGTGATACCGAGTTTCTTCAGGTGGGCGAGGATCGGGTCCGAGGCCATCGCCTTGTACGTTCCGCGGATCGCCTCGGGGATGTCCGGGTGCAGCTTCGTCATCCCGCGCACGTGGGCCTCGTAGATGATCGTCTCGGGCCAACTGATGTTGGGGCGCTTCTCGTCGTCCCAATCGAAGGCGCCGTCGATCACCACGGCGAGCGGGGCGAAGGGGGCGCTGTCGCGGTCGTCGAAGGACAGGTCGGCGTCGGCATGCCCGATTCGGTAGCCAAAGAGCTCGTCGGCCCAGTTGACCTCGCGCCCGATCGCCTTGGCGTATGGGTCGAGGAGCAGCTTGTTGGCGTTAAAGCGCAGCCCCTTCTCGGGCTCGTACGGGCCATGGACTCGGTAGCCGTAGAGCTGGCCGGGCTTCACCCCCGGGAGGTAAATGTGCCAGACTCCGTTGGTGCGGGCCGTGAACCGGATGCGGTGGCTTTCTTCCTCGTCGTCCGCGCTGTCGAACAGGCAGAGCTCGACCGCATCCGAGGCCGCGGAGAAAAGCGAGAAGTTGACGCCCTTGCCGTCCCAGGTCGCGCCTTGGGGATACGGGGTGCCGGGGGTGGCCTCGTCGACGTGCTTGTTATGGGCATGGCCCCTTCGAGCCCGCGGAGGGTGCTGCGGGGTGGCGATCATGGGTGGCTGGAGGAGGTCCGGAAAGCGTGGCGGTTCAAGGGACGATTCATTGAGGGTCTGGAGGTTAGGTCCCTCGCTTAGTCCTCCGTACGGCGCGCTGGTTCTCCCACGCCCCCGCATTTATTTGGCCGCCAGGGCCGGGTGACCGCCGGCGGCCGGGGGCCGCCCGGTTGGCGGCCCCAAAGGGGCGCACGGAAACAAGGCCGCTCGGGAACGACCTTGGGCCGGGGATCCGCGACGGCCTCCCGCCGACTAGCGCGAACGCCGGCGTTTGGTGTCGGCCAAGTCCTTCGGCGGGGTGGTCGCGACGGACGGGGCGGAGGAGCTCGAAATCTCCGGGCCCTTCTGGGCGTTTAGCTCTTTTTCCGCCTGGAGCCAATGTTCCAGCGATTGGCCGTCGGGGCGGCCGGCCGCCTCCCAGATAGCCTGGGCGCGGGCATTGATAGCTTCACGGGACGGCGGGGGCGTTGGGGTAGTGCTCATGTCTGGATATATACGACGTCATAAGCGCACGGCCGCAAGCTTCAGGCGCCAGGCCGGGAGGCGCGTTACGGGGAATAGTAACTGTCCGCAGAAGCGAGGTTCCCGCATTCCGCCGTCGAAGACGAACCGGCCCGCTCAGCTGGGTTCGACCTCGGTGCGGAGCTCGTCTGGGCTGGCGAGCCGGGCCTGTTCGGGGGCGGCCGCGGTGCACCAGCCCGGGTCCGCGTCATACCCGGACAATTCGTCCCGAACCTTGAGCAGCGTGAACATGCCGCCCATGTCGATGTAGCCGAAGGGTCCGTTGGCCCCGACCATCGGGACACTGTTCGACGGGACCGCCATGTCCATCTGGGCCTTGTCGGCCATTCCGGTCTGGCCCCTGGTCATGTAGCCCGGCAGCTGCCGCCGGAGCGCCGGCTCGAGACCCTTCGTGTCCACGCCGATGAGGTTGGGCGTGCCGTGCCCCGTCTGGTCCATGGCGTGATGGGTCATGTGGCAGTGCGGCGCCCAGTCCCCCGACGTGTGGGCGACAAATTCCACCGTCCGGGTGGTGCCGACCGGCACCAGCACGGTGGTTTCGGGCTACTGGGCCGATTCGGGGATGTCGCCTCCCTCCGTGGCGGTCAGCAGGAAGGCGCAGCCGTGGAGGTGGATCGGGTGGTGCTCCATCGCGCCGAGGTTGCCGAAGCGCAGCCGCACCCGGTCGCCGCGCCGCGCGACCAGGGGAGCCGTCCCCGGGAAGCAGCGGCAGTTGAACGTGAGGACGTTGAAATCGGTCATCTCGGTGGGATCGGGCCGGCTCGCTCCAGGATCGATGCGCCACTCATGGACCATGAGCGAGAAATCGCGGTCGACCGGCCGGTGCCCCGGGTCGCGCGGGTGGACCACGGTCATCCCAACCATGCCGAGGGCCATCTGGGTCATCTCGTCGGCGTACGGATGGTCGAGGAATGTGCCGCGCTGGCGCAGCGGGAACTCGTAGCGGTAGGCCGCGCCGGGGCGAATCGCCGGCTGGCTGAGCGCTCCGCACCACCGCTCCATCCAATCCTTCGGAGCGAGAAAGTCAAAGCGTTCCACGCGCCGCAGGAAGAGCTTTACATTGTCCCGGGCGGCGAGGGACTATCGGTGCGCTGGCCCAGTATTCAGCTCACCATGACTTATACGATCAAGAATTCCGATTGGCACTGGTTGATTGAGCCGAACCCTGCGACGAAGAAATACGTGCTGAAGTACAAGAAGCCCACGGAGTGGACTTCGTGCGGAGAATTCGACACTCCGGAGCAAGCCGCCGAGGCGGTGTCCACGGGGCATACGGGGCTTCTGGAGTGGGATGACCTGAAGCGCCTGATTCCGTTCCCGAATTTCGCCTCGTGGCTCATTGACCCGAACGACACGTTCGGCCTTTCGAACATCCTCGGGTGACCATCGGCCATCCGCGGGACCGCGCCGCCACCATTCATGGCTGAGACGGTTCGGGGCGCCCTGGTCCTTCTCGCGGCGGGAAGCTCCCAACGGATGCACCGCCCGAAGCAGCTCCTTCCAATCATGGGGAAGCCGCTCGTCCGCCATGTGGTCGAAGCTCTCCTAGACGGGCCGGCCCGTCCCCTGATCGTGGTCGCCGGCGCGAGCCACGAGCTGGTCCGGGCCAGCCTGCACGGCCTGCCGGTCGAGGTCGTGGTGAACGAAGCCTGGGCGGCGGGCATGGGTACCACAATTGCCGTCGGCATGCGCGCCCTGACCACCCTGGCGCCCCGGGCGCCCTGGGTGGTCATTGGCTTGGCCGACCAGCCGGCCTTTTCCTCCCGGCACGTCCAGGCGCTGGTCGACGAGCGCGACCGGAGCGGCTGCCGGATCGTTGCCACCGGGGTGGATGGCGTCCTGATGCCCCCGGTGCTCTTCGACCGGGCGTTCTTTCCGGAACTGGAGCAACTGCGGGGCGACGCGGGCGCGCGGGGCTTGATGCAAGCGCATGGCCCGGACGTGGCTGTGCTTGCGACCGAGGCCCTGGTCGACCTCGACACCCGCGACGACTACGAGCGCTACCTGAAGCAGCTGGGCGAGCCGGCCGCCGGGCCGTCGGACGGCGCGCTCGGGGAACCACCCGCCCTGCTTTCGTTACCAAGCGGCATGACAACCCCGCGCAGCGCCTATGCCGCCGTTCTTTCCGCCTTTCTCCTGATCGAGGGCGTCTGGGGCTTCTTCAGCCCGGTGGTGTTCGGCGTCCTGACCACCAACCTCCTTCACGCTCTGATCCACGTGGCCCTCGGCGTCACTGGCATCTGGGCGGTTCTCACCGATCGATCCCGCCCTTTCCTGGCCGCCGTCGGCGGGCTCCTCCTCCTCGTCGGTGCCCTTTGGTTTGTGCCGGTCCTCACCGACCTGTTGACCCGGGTCTTCAACCTGAACCGCGCTGTCGCCTACCTGAACATGGTGGTGGGCGTTCTCTCGCTGCTCTTCGCCGCTCGGCCCACGATGAACGACCAGAACCGCCCCTGACGGGCGTCAGTTGCCGACGGGAGGGTTGGCCACCCCGGGGCTCGACCGCTCACCCGTTCGTTCGGAGCCAAACCCGGTATTCGCCGCCATCCGCGCCGGCATCGGCAAAGGGAACCAGGGTGACCATGCCGGGACCGGATGGCACCTTGAGGAGGAGCGGCCCGCCCGCGGTCGACTCCATCCGCGGCGGAATCGGCGCCAGGCGCAGGTCCGCGAGGGAACCCAGCGGCGGATTTCGCCGGGAATCCACCGCCAAGATGAAGGGCCCCCAGGCAAACGCCGTCCGGCCGAGGTCGCCGTGCGTGCCGGCAATCGACCGCCCGGTCAGCTGGTAGGTAAAATCCAGGCGATCGCCCTCTCGCCACGGCCGGGACGGTACGTCCGCCCAGCCGGCCGCAAAAGCTTCGCGGCCGATCCGGAGGGGGGCGGCCCAGGCGGGCACCCGGATGCGGAGGGCGAAAGTCGCCGGCTGGCCGGCATGGATCAACAAGGTTGAGTGCCCGTCGCGAGGGAAACCACCGGTTTGCTCAATCCCAACGGGCACGCCTCCCACTGCAAAGCGCACCTGGGACGACTCGAAGGTGCTCACGTAGAGGTTCGGGCCGCCCTGCAGGTAGGCGGCGGTCGGAGCCAGCGCCAGCGCCCGTGGGCCGCTGGAATGGCAGCAGGTGATGCCGCGGTCGTACTGTTTCTTCCCCTCCAGAGCCGTGTAGTAGCACCAATCGTCGCCGCGGGGGTTCTGCGCGGCCGCGAGGTGATTGTAGAGGGACCGGTCGATCTCGTCCGCGTAGTCCGTCTCGCCGGTAACCTCGAGCAGTTGCAGGTTCAGTTGGATCCAGGTGGTCGTAACGCAGGTCTCGCCGAGCTGGGCGTCGACCCCGTTCGGCAGCTCGGCGTCCCCGCCGAAGTGCTCGTGGAGACTGGCGGTCCCGGTGATATACAGTCGGTTCCGGACAATGTCGGTCCAGGCATTCGTGACGGCGCGCAGCAGCGACCGGTCTCCGGTCACCCGCGCCAGGTCACAGACGCCCATCAGGTTGGCGAGCATCTCATAGGCCTTGCCGTTGGCCGTCCTGTTCACCTCGCCGCCCCCGAGCAGTGTCCGCACGATGCCGGGACCGCCGGGCTCATCGTAGGCACCCACAATGTACCGGGCAAAGGCGAGGTAGCGGGGCTCGCCCGTCAGGCGGTAGAGTTCGACGACCGGCTCGAGCACGCTGGTGGCCGCCATGCCGCGGTGGGTGCCCGCCGCGATGATGCTCTTTTGCCCCGGGAAGGTGGCGATCAGCAGGTCGGCGATCCGCCGCACGGCGGCGAGCGCGCCGGGGTTGCCCGTATACCGGTAGTAGGACGTAAGGCCGATCATGTTGTAGGCGTGATTCCACACGTCCCAGTCAGCGCCCGCATAGAGGCCGAAACGCTGCCCGGGCAGGTAGGTGCCGAGGTATCCGTCCGGCTCCTGGGTGCTGATCAGCTCCGCGGCAACGGCGTCCAGTTTGCGGCACAGGTCCGGATCGCCGCTGTAGGCCCAGGCGAGCGTGGCGGCATGGAGCCACTTGCCGACATGTTCCCCGATCCAAGCCTGTTCGCCCGGCTTGTGGTGGTAGCCGGCCAGGAGCGGCACGGTGTCGACGACCTCCAGCCGGCGGCGGGTGTTGGCGTCGATCCGGTCCCCAATCCAGCCGTGCAGCTGGACCTGCATCGGCTCGACCGCGCTAACTTGGTCGGGGAGGGCCCAGGCAACCTGGTAAGGGACGGGAACCGGCGCGGCGGCGCGCCCGGCCGCCGAGATGCCGGCTAGGAAGAGGCCGAGGAGGCGAAGGGCGGGGGTCATCGGCGGGTGGTTCCGGGGCCCGCCGGGGGCACCTCCTTGGCCGAGTGCTCCGCCTCGCCCGGCCGGATAATCCGGACCGCCGTGATTCGGCCCACGGCGGCGAGTTCCTGGTCGAGGGGTAGATGAGCCATTACCATTCCGGTTGGTTCGAGGGCGCAGCGGGGAGGGGCAGGGAGGCTATCCTGGGAAGCCTGGGACCGGAGCAGCAACGCCTATTTCGGTGCCGGCATGTTCGTTGCGCCGATTGGCGTTACGTAGATTGACGTAACGTAAAAAGACGTTAAAGGGTTCTTATGCCGCCGTACACCAACCCCTTCTTCTTCGAGTCCCCTAGCGACCGGTGGAGCTTCACCGACCGGGAGGAGCTGATCCCGCGGCTCCAGCAGCTGATGGCCGAACGGGGCCGGCGGCTGCTGGTCTTCGGCCGCCGCCGGATGGGCAAGACCTCGCTGATCAAGAACGTGGCCGAGCGGGCCAAGGTCACCTTCATCTACTGCGACATCTCGACGGCGGCCAGCATGACCGAGCTGGCGCGCAAGCTGATGGACGCGGCGCCGCCGGAGGAGGGGCCGCGCCTCCATAAGGCCCTCGCCCTGGCGGGCAAGTACCTGAAGAGCGTCGGCATCACCGCGAGCAAGGTCACGATCACCGGCGAGCTCCGCGCGGAGGACGGAACCAGGACCTTCGAGGGGGTGCTCAACCTCCTCGATGCCCGCGCGGCCGATCGCGACGAGGTCTGGACCGTCTGCATGGATGAGTTTCAGGAGATCCGGGCGCTGGGCGGGGAGCGCATCGACTGGCAGCTGCGCGGGATCATGCAGGAGCACCGCAACCTGAACTACATCTTCACCGGCTCGGACCACCGGATGGTCGGCTGGATGACCGAGCCCACGGCGCCCTTCTTCAAGCAGCTGCAGCAGATGGAGGTTGGCCCGATCGCCCCGGCCCACCTGGCTCACTGGATTGAGCGCCGGGCCAAGATGGGCGGGATCGCCGCGCTGCCGTCGCCCGAGCAGATCGTGGCCATGGCCGGTCCCTGTACGGGCGACATCGTGCGCCTGGCGAAGGCCGTCTTCGGCCTGGCCACCGGCAAGGCCCCCAAGGAACTGATCGCCGCCGCTTTCGACTCGATCGCCCTCGTCGAGCTCCACGCCGAGTTCCTGAACCACTGGCGGGGCCTGCCCCCCAGCCAGCGCGGTGTCCTCCGGTCGATCGCCGACGGGCGCGCCCCGACGGCCGCGGAGACCCTGCGGGACTACGGGTTCAAGGCGGCCTCGACCGCGTCGACCGCGCTCGAGGCCCTGGTGGACCGCCAATTCCTCGTGCGCACTGAGGAGGGCCTGATCTTCGACAACCCGTTCTTCCGCCGCTGGGTGGCCTTCAACGGGCAGCCAGCTTCCGCAGGCTAATCGCCGCGCAGGGCGACAATCGGGTCGACCTTCGAGGCCCGGAGCGCCGGCATGAGGCAGGCCGCGAGCGAGACCGCACTCATCACG
>Ga0302314_10011115_pt1 | contig 15729 bp, 9 predicted proteins | sample III_Palsa_N2_3_FD_200533 | JGI IMG/M metagenome (GOLD analysis project Ga0302314, IMG submission 200533) | Peat permafrost microbial communities from Stordalen Mire near Abisko, Sweden - III_Palsa_N2_3 | ecosystem: Environmental > Terrestrial > Soil > Palsa > Peat permafrost | place: Sweden...
GTTCCACCGGTCGTAGAGGTTGGCCAGATACCAGAGGATCGCGCACAACGTGGCGATAGCTGGCAGCGCGCCCACGGCATGCCCAACGATCGCGACCAGAGACGCGATCTCAGCTTCAAGCGTTGCCATGGTTCGACCCATCGGTTAGTCTCCACAGCCCGAGATATGCGCCCAGTCACTAGTCATGTCAAGGCACCACGGCGACTGGAGCTAAAGCTGTCACAGCGGCTAGTGGTATGGTCACCGTGGAACTAGTCACGTCCACCGTATTACCAGCCAGCAATAGTTGGAACAGCGAAGCAACCCCAGCGGGCGTCGCACAGATGGCGGTCAGTTGAGCCAGAGTGAGCCCATAGATCGGGTTGCTGCCTATATTCTGGGGTAGCGGATTGCCGACGAGTGTCATGTTATCCTACCCTTCGCGCGAAAAGACTGCCAGTCGCGCCCCAATTAGTGCCGCCAGATTGCACTCCTGATAGGTAAACCGTTTGGGCGCCTGACACGGTTACATTCAATATCAGCCCACTAAGCACCGGGCCTACTGCCGTGCTTATACCAAACATTTGCTGCACACTGGTAGCGGGACCAGAAATGGACGCCGAAGTCGTGCTGACCCAGGCGGATAGGGATGTCGCGTTCCCACTGCTGCCCACGTAGCTCAACCCGCCATGCACTTCCCATACGCCAGCCGTTAATGAAAGCCCACAGAAATCGGCTAGTGTGGTGCTGGGCGCCGCACCGTAAGTATATGCGGTTTGAGTGCCCGATCCCGCACTGCTGGTGTTGACATAGATGCCCGCCACAGCGTTCGCGATCGTGGTTGATAGGTGGAAAGTGCTCGAATTTATGGGGGTCGCGAAGTAAGTAGTGGGGGCTCCTGATAGCCCCGATGGCAGACCTCCGGTCGTCGTGAATTGAACCGCGCAGATGCCAGTCATCCCGTGTCCAGACAGCGTGACAACCGCGGGGCTGGCATTGGTGATTGTGCAAGTTCCTGACACCGCACCGGAAGTTTGGGCGAACAAAAGCTCACCAATGGCTCCCGCGGCTGGATTGGAACCAGCCGTGAGACCAACTACGTCCAGACTGCCGGAATTGATGGCCAGGTTCGGTCCCAACGCGCTGACCGTGCCGGCGTTCCACTCGACGGTCAGGGTGCCCGTGGCGACAATCGGGCTGGTGCTGGCTGATATGCCCGCGCCTGAGACCGCTACCTGGGTTACCGTGCCAGTGCCGGGCGCGCTGGCGGACAGAGTGCCCCCGGACAGAGACAGGTTAGAACCGATCGTGGTGACGACACCCGCTTCCCAGTTGGGGGTGAGGGTGGTGCCAGCCGCATCCCATGCCACGAAGCCTGAAGGCACGGCGTTCACGAAGCTGCCCACTGTGTTCAGCGTGGCGATGTCGGCGCTCGAGCCGTTGTGCAGAACGAAGGCCGGGAAGACCGCGCCAGTCACGTTGAAGGTCACGCCGCCCGTGCCAGTCGCCGGGTTCTGGTTCCCGATCACATCGCCGTTCCATTGGCCGGACGACGGACTGTAGAACCACACTAGTTGCGCGGTGAGGTCAACCGCTATCATGGCGGTCGGATAAGTGGAGGCGTTGTAATACCAGGAGGTGTCGGAGATTTTGGTCGAACCGTTGAAGTAGACGTTGCCCACGCCTTCCTGATAGCCGATCGCGTCTCCATCGGATCCGAGGTAGTTGCCGGACAGCGCCCAGGAACTATTGGCCAGACCCCAGATGAAGCCGTTGCCGCCGTCTACTGAGCTACAGGTGACCTCGAAGACATACTTGCCGGAGGACTTGGAAGTCGTGCCACGCACGCCATACCAGGTGTTGGTGGACGCCCCGGTCTCCGTCGCCGTCTCGTTGCCGTTGGACAGGGTGATGTGGCTGTCCTTGTCAGATGGGTTCCATGTGGTGACCGCGCCGCCCGTCAGGGCCAGCCCCGTGCCGAGCGCGGTGACCGTGCCCGCTGACCACTCGCTGGATCCACCGGTTGCCTCAAGAGACCCACTAACGATCGTCAGGCCCGAGCCTACCGAGGTGACGACTGTCGTCTGCCAGTCACCCGTGATCGTGCCGGAGTTGATCGCCAGTCCAGCTCCCAGCGTGCCAACCGTGCCGGCGGTCCACTCCTGCGTGGGAAAGGTAACGGTCAGGGTGGTGCCGACAATCGACAGCCCGGAGCTGAAGGCGGTGACTTCTCCCTCGCGCCATGCGGTCTCGAGTGTGGTGCCAGAGATGGACAGCCCGGTCCCGAGCGCGGAGATCGCCCCCGCCGTCCACTCCTGCGGCGCGGGGTTAGCTGGCCCTGTCACCACTCCACTGGACACCAGTTGCTTGCCCAGGCCAGGGATGGAGAGTAGCTCCGCGGGGCCGTTGCCAGGGGTCGCCCGGCCAAGGATATAGCCCGCCGGCATGGACACCCGGATCCCGCGAGGGTTGATCTTGGGGGTGTTACTGGCCACTGGCCGCGCCCTTCGCCGTCGCCGCGTCCCACTCTTTCTGCAACTGCTTCTGGTAGACCTGGAGCTGGGGGATGTATCGATTGTAGATCGCGTCGATCCCCTTCTGCTTGTCGGCCAACGACATGCCAGGCTTCTCCGCTATCATCGTGACCGCTTGGTTGATCGTGGACATTGACTTCTCGAGCCCAAGGATCTTCTGGCCAGCCATCATCTTATCAGCTACAGACGCTTCGGTCGCGTCCTTGTCCTTGATCCCCTTGCGAGTGTCCGCGATGCTCTGCTTGACCTTATCTATCCAGGTGTAGGTATCTTCGATCGTCTTCGGGGTGTAATCCGAGCTGGTGATGAAGAAGGATTTGGTGAACACATCATGAAGAAGTCCCTGATTGTGAGGGCTCGGGATGCTGCCGTCGATTACGTGCGCCAGGGTGTAGATCCCCGGTGCCCATTCTTTGAAATAGTTCTCCGCGACGATCGGACTGATCTGCGCGATCCCGCCGGGGAAGTAGGGCCGTGGTGATCCCAGCACCTTCGCCATGCCGATGGCCAGAGGTGACGTGTAGGGACCATACTGCTGCGGAGCGGCGAGCTGCTTCATGCTGTCAGACAAGAGTGGCGTGCCACTGACGATCTTGGTGTTGGTGGCTTGCTCAGCGATAGGCCCAAGCAAGCCGGGGACGCCCAGCGGCATGAACGTCTGGATGAAGGGCGCCATGTTCTCCGCGAACGTCCGCGGCTTGTCGCCAGCCATCCAATCCACGAACCGCTCGGCCAGCGCGGTGAAGGCATACCCGAGCACGTAAGGTTTCGGAGCAGTCATGCGATAGCCCGTGGCTTCATCGACTGGCCCGTTGAAATGTAGATCCTTCTGCCACTGCGGGATCTCGGTGGACCGGTCAACGGGGGCCAGATGCTTGTCTTGTAGCCGGTTGATAACCGCGAGGCCGACAGCCGGGATCGTCAGGTAGGATATCCCTCTGGCCATGAAGAACGCCATGTCCCTCGCCTGTGTGGCGCGATCTTGTGTGTTGGTCTGAAGCGCCCGCCCGAGCTGTTCAACGTCTTTGATCATGACGGAGCCGAAGGGGATCATGCTGGTGAAAGCCTGGGCTGCCGCGGATGCGACTGGTTCACGGAAGTCGAGCGAGTTGGTCGCGGACGTATTGTGGGCCACGAGTGGCGCGGAGCCCTTGCGGAGCTGGTGGGCGAAGTCGCCACGCTGGGCGGCATAGTGCGCGGCGTGCATCAGCACTCCACCCCATTGCGCCGGGTTCGCGTGGCTGTTCCACGCCCGATTGATCAGGCCAGACTTCTTCGCCACGTAATCAAAGTCACCGTCTTTCCAGATCCGGTCTATGTCGGAGACCGCGGTAGCTCCACCATGGATCTGAAACTGTCGGCCGAGCTCGCTGACATCCTGGCCAGTCATATCCCTGATGGCGTCCGGCAAACCCTCGAAGATGTTCATCAAGGGGAAGCGGGGGGTCTCACCAGCTACGGCTCGGCCGTATTCCGCGTGCGCGGTCGCGGTGATCCAGAAGTGTGGCATGATGGCCAGGTTCTTCGTGATGAACCGAGAGACCGATCGCATGGTCGCGACAAGGAAATTGGTGTTGTGGATAGCCATGGCGTTGTGAGTGATCGCCGTCACCCGTGGATCGTCCGAGCGCCACAACTCCGGCACGCCATCGCGGAAGTAGAGGAAGTGGTTCTCATTGCCCGCCATGCCGTTGTATGCGCGATAGGCCAGCGCGGGCAGGGCGGCTTCCTTGGCGGCCCCGGTGATCTCATTGCCATCTTCATCCTCGAGCCGGCCCTTCAGCAGAGCGCCCGTGTCCAGGTCGATGCCCATGGTCTTCGGGTCAACCTTCTCGAGGCCGAAGTTATCCGCGGCGCCCATCATTTCGACCAGGCCAACCAGATGTCCAAAGCGGGCGTTCTGATCGCCCATGGCTACCATGCGATGCCAGTTGGCGACCGTCGAAGACGCGGGGTCGTTGATCTTGATATCGGACCCTTCCATCTTGCGGAGCGTGCGCGTGCCTCGGCTGGTGCTCGGGGTCAAGGTATCCTTGGGGTCCATGATACGATCGAACGTGACGTAGTAGTTGTTCAGGTCATTCAAGGCTTTCTCGCGAACGTCATTCACCATCCCGCGGAGCCGATAGTAGTGGGTCAAACCTTGGTTGGCCTGCTGCCAGAGCTTGGCGAACTCCCCATACTTCGCCTGGGTCGCCGGGTCCGCCATGTGCGCCGCGGCCACGTCGAGCGGGATCCCGGTGTTGATGCCTTGGGCTGCCTTCTCCACGGTGCGGCCAGCCAACAGATAGTTCCACGCGCCTGGGGTGGTGCCACCATTCTTGGTCGCCGCGTCGAACGCATCGAATACAGAGGGGCCACCAGTTTCCTTGAACCCAAACTCCGTGGGTTCGACCGTGCCCAGCTTGAACATGGCGTAAGTGCGCGCCTTCGACCCATAGGTCATCCGGCCCATCGCCTCGAGCCCGATCTGGTGTGGCGCTTTGATCTGGCCCTCCGCGGTATGTGGACCAAGCAGGCCCAGCTCCCGATCAATCGAGCGATCAGGCGAGAGCTGGCTGTTGAACTTGGCCAGGAAACCACGGAGGCTACCGCCAGCGGACTTGAAGAACCCTGGCTGCCCAGGCTTCTCGCCCACGATGTCCCCGATGACCTTCTCGCGGTAGTCTTCGTTCTTCAGAAACTCAGCGCGTGGTCCCGGTTCATCCGGGCCAGGTAGCTTAGGCACTTCCGGAGGTTCTTCAGGCGGTTCACCCCCGCCCGCGGCGCGTTCCGCCAGGGCGTTGACCGGAGGTTCCCATTTGCCATCGTCACCCTGCGCGGTGATCATCTTGTCTTCAACCGGCGAGACGCCCATGGGCTCCACGGGTGGCTTCGCGCCGCGTAAAGCTTCCGTGAATTTCTGCACGACTTCCCGTGCGTCTCCAGGTTTCCAACCACCTCGGTTGACCAGCCCATTCACGATGTTGTCCGCGATCTTCTCCGGAGGAATACCCGAAGCAGACATGTCTTCGTAGGCGTTCTTCAGGCGCACGAAAGCCGCCTGCGCGGTCGGACTGCTCTTGCCACCTGGCACCGCCAGGATATCTTCCGCGCGCACACCGCGGATCGCGAGAGCCGCCTGGTAGCCGGCTTCCGACACGTCTTCGTCTGGGTGCATACGCTCGCTGTGAGCGTCCATCACTTGTTTGATCTCGTCCGCCTGAGCTTCCGTCTCCCCAGTGCCGTAGATCAGGCGCTCCTGATCTGGGGTCAGCTTACCATACTTCGCATCGAACTCCTTGGCGCCCTCGTCCGCGCGCTCGGGGTTGCTACTGTTCTGCTTGCGGTCCAGCCGGTTGAACTCCTGGGCCTCATCTTCACCGCCCAGGGCTTTGACGAGTTTCTCATGGTCACCCATGGACTTCTCTTCGTGCATCCGCTGAAGTTCGTCCGGTGTCTTGGTGTAGAGCTGGCCACTGTCGCCCTGGCCCGGCGGCAACACTTCGCCTTCCGCTTCGGTCTTGTAAGGCTTCGGTTCGGCCAGTTTCATCTGGTCGAGTAGTGGAGTGACGCGCGTGCCGTCCGCGGCCCTCGGGGCCAGCAGTTCTTCCTGCACACTGACATCCTGGCCCGCTACCTTGCCGAGGTCGAGCGGGCGGATCCCGGTATGCGCGTAGGCATCCCAGATGTTGGTCGTGATCGCTTCGCCCGCGGGCGTAGTTATTGGCCGGGCGGTCGCCCCATGAGGCACGATGGCATGCGCGGCGGCGAACCCAAAGCCAAGAACGACCGCGGGCAGAACTTCGTTCGCGGTGGGCACCCGGCCCTCGAGCGCGTCGCCTACCGTGGTGGCCGCCACACCAAAGCTTGCTGCTTCGGCTGCCTTGCCGCTCACCGTGGCCGCTGCTGAGCCGAGGAGAGGTTCTGCCCCTTCTGCTACCTTGGCGCCGAGCGGGCCGGCTACGGCCCCTCCAACGGCTCCCTCGGCCGCGCCCTTTCCAGCTTCTTTGCCCACGCGGTTCCAGGCCACGTCGGCCAGGCCAGCCATAATGTCTTTCCAGGTGGCTGTCGGGTTCTTGGCGTAGATCTGGGTCAGCGCTTCCCGCATGCCCGACGTGAGGGCTGAGCCACCCGCGCCGGCACCAACCGCGACGCCAACCGGCCCCGCTCGAGCGCCCATCAGCCCGCCGCCCGCGCCGCCCGCCATGAAGGTAGGGAGGTCCCCAACTACTGACCCGATCCCGCCCATGACACTTTGGAACATGGAAGGGTTGTCGGGCATCTTGAAGGCTGGCTTGCCGTTCAACAGCAGGCCAGACGGTTCGTGACCGAAGCCGGCGGCCATGTATTCCAGTGGGCTGCCCGCGATCCTGGCGTGGTCGTCAAGGCTCAACTGGTCGAGGTTGGCGTGCAACTCGTCGCTCATTGGGGCGACGTTCATCTTTGGGCTATCCCAGCCCCAATACTTCATCACGTCGTTGTATTTCGCGCCCGCGTCGATCGCGATCTTGCTCTGCCGGAGCGCCTCGCCCTGAACGTCGTCAGGCTTGGCGCCAGCATCTATCGCGATCTGCATTTCCCGCGCACCCGCGGGCCTGTCATCCATCAAAGGGTCAGCCATCACTTGTTCCCTTTAGCGTAGTCTACCAAAGCCTTCATGCCAGGAGATAGACTATCCAGTTGGGATTGGCCAGGGGTGCTGACCGCTGGCGCTCCGCGGGGAGTTTCATTGACCCGAGCTTTGGGCGGACCCAGGTCGTTGCCCGTGGACGGATCGAAGTTGCCATCGTTCCGCGGGGGTGTTGGCGTGGGGGTCGGGGTAGGCGCCAATTCCTCGGGCGTCTGGCCATAGCGCGGCGGGGTCACACCGCCTGTGCCGAGAAACTCAGCCATGATCGCGGCGGACTGGTCGGGCGTCACGGACAAGGCTTTGTCATAGCCCTGGTAGATCCAGTTCTTGCTGTTCGGATCGTGGACCAACTCTTCGACCGTGAGCCCCCGCTGCAATCCATTCAACAGCTTCGTGCGAGCCTGGGCATTGAAGGCGTCCAACTTGAAACTCTGGCCAGGTAGCATTTGCTGACCCATGCCAATCTTCGGGTTGAGGTCGATCGCCATGTCCTTGTTGGTCTTGGCGAAGTCCTGAAGCGCGTTCCGCACGAGGGGATCTCGATCGCCACGAGCCTGGAGCTGGCCAATCTGTTGCACGTCATCTCGGCTCAAACCACCCGGCCGGCCATTGGCCCCATCGGCTTCCGCTTTGTTCAGCTCGTTGATCGTCAACCGGTTGGGGTCACCTTCCGGCAAAGCAGCCCGATCGTAGAACTCTTTCTTCGTGGCCATGTCCGAGGTAACCTGGGGGTTTTCAACTCTGGACTGAGCGATCTCCCCAATAGTATGCGCGTGGTCGAGGGGGATCAAGCCTTTGGACGCCGCGACCATGGCATCATGAGCGATCGATGGATCCATGGGCTGGCCCGGCGGGGTGTTGGCCATACGAGTAGCGAACTGCGCATCGACCTTCCGGGCGGTTTCCTGGCGCGCCAGGTTCGCGTTCTCTCGCGACAGCACCGCGTCTTGTCTGGCCTGCGTCTTCGCTTCCTTGGCGAGCTGGATGATGTGCGTGGCGTCAACTGTGCCCGCCAGGTCCGGCGGCAGCTTGTTGAGCATCGCCAAGGCGGCATCAGGGTGGTTGACCGCCATGGACCCGAGGGCCGCGTCCATGATCTTGCCTTGGGCCAGAGTGCCATACTTCGCGGAGGCAGCCGCCTTTTCCACCGGCCCCATGTTGGGGTGAGCCTGGATGATCGCGTCGAACTGGGCCTTGGCACCTTGGGCCAGACTAACCGCTTGCGTTGGGTCTTTGGCGGCCAATCCGGCGAGGGAGTTGGCCAGTTGATTGGCGGCGATGTCCGTCTGCGCTTTGGACACGTTGGCGAGATCGGTCAACGCCTGCGTGTGACGCGCCAGTTGGCGTTGGCTGTCGTGCTCGATCAAGGCATCCCGCACTTCACCGGCGGGCGCCGCGTCAATGACTTTCTGGGACTGCGCTTTATAGATGTCCGCGATCTGCTGCGGGGCGTCCGCCTGGTCTGAGAAACCCGGCTCCTTCATCTTGTCCTGGGCCTGATCGTAAGCCGTGCTCTCCGCGGTGGCGAGCCCGGCCATCCCGTTGGCCAGATCCTTATGCTTCTGCAAGTTCTGGTAGTCCGTTACCATGCGGCCAACCTCGCCGAAGCCTTGCTTTATCTTGGCCGCCGTCTGATCCGCGGTCTGCGAGATCTTGTAAGCCGCCTGGACGCTGGCCCGTTCCCCCACGTCGGAGGGATGAACCGTCTGGTCGGGCGACGCGCTATATTCAATGATGTTGGGCATCAGAGCAAACTCGCTATAGCGGCGACCCCGGAGAACGCGGCACCAATCGTGTCGCCTTCAGCCTTCTCTTTTTCCTGCGCGGCCATGCTGGCGTCCGCCTCTTGCTGTTCTTGGTAAGCGTTTTCCTGCACAACGTCATTGCTGACCTGGGTGTGCAGATTGATGCTGAACTGGCTCTTGTTGGCGAACTCGAGCGCCTGCGCGGTGGAACTGGTCCCCGAGAAGCCCGCCGCGGAAGTTTCCGCCATCTGAGTGCCGGCCAGCATCGAGAGTTGCCGGGCACCCTGAGCTTGCTGGGTAACGATGTTGCCTTGCTCGACCTGGACGTTGACCTGTGCCGCGGCCGCCGCGGTGGTATACATGGAGGCCGCTTCACGCGCGCCAGCCGCGGCGAACAGATCTCCAACCGCTGAACCAACGTCGTTTACCGCGGCTCCATAGTTCGCACCACTCATTGGATTACCTGTCTTGTGTATGCAAGAAGTTGCCAACCGCGGACAGGATCATCGGATACGGCCCTGTCACGGACCAGTAGGTCATGCTGTCGAAGCTGTAAGCATCACTAATCACATCCCACTTTATCCCGGAGAACGCCTGCGATGCAAGATATGGTGTGCCGCCATCGCTCTTGAAGATCATCGGCAGCACGTTGGCCGCGGTGGTTCCGATCGACGGCCCAGCAGGCGTGTTGTTCATCACGGCCGAATACATGTGCGAGCGCCGGGTCTTGCCTGTCGGCGGTCCGTTCTGCGCGCCAGCTTCCTGTGGCGTCGCCGGCCGGAGGCGCTGTCCGATGGATGTATACGGAATGCCGACAAGGGCGGGCACCGTGGCCGCCATGATGGCCACCGAGATCGGGTTGAACGCCGAGTAGGGGAAGTATTCCGCCCAGTCGGTGAAGGTGCTCGAGGTGCCACTAAGTGGCGTTGGCGCACCGGTGGTCCCTGAATTGTAGTTGAACCTGGCCGACACGGAGTTGCTCACTCCGTTGAAGAGCTGCTGCGTGGCTGTCGGATCCAGCGCGCAGCCGGCGATCGTGAACTCGAGATTGGCCACTCCGGTCAGGGTGTTGAGCCCGTAGAAGTTGCCCCCCTGGTCCATGAACCCGTAGATGCCATTGGTGATGTTGCTGAAGCCAGGGCCTTGGGAGTTGGTCACCGTGCCAGTAGTGGCCAGCTTCCACATCAGCCCGCCACTGATCGAGTTGATCTTGATGATGTAGGTATTGCTGTTGCCGGTGCCCGAGACGAACGCGATGATGTTGCCATCCGTCTGGTCGTAGCCGAAGTCCGGGCAAGTGACCGCGGACCAGCCGGCGTCTATCGAGGCCGCGGCGATCGTGCCGATCGTGTTCACCGCGATGGCTGACTGGTTCGGGATCGTGTAGACCGTCCATGGGCTGTTGGGCGGCTCCTGAGTAGTTGGGCTGCTACCGGTGTTTTGGTAAACCTGCACGCCATTAGTGACGATCGCGTCCACGCCATACGTCCCGGTCGCCCAGGCCGTGTAACTGGTGTAGTTATTCTTCGCCGTCTCGCCGATCGATATGACGGTCGTCGTCAGGGCGGACGCGTTGGCGCCCTGCGAAGGACTGACCCCGATGACTGAGCCAGCGCCAGAGCCAGACGCGCCAGTGCGATAGGTGTAGTGTGGCCCCGGCGAGGCTTGCTGGTAGTCCGCGTAGCGCCCCTCGGTGATGTCCACCACCCAGAGGTTGCCGCCGCTGTGTGAACCCACCAGGAAGAGATGACCGCCAGCCACGCAGAACGCGGAGCCCACGGTGGGCGTGCCCACGGCGAAGTAAGGGCTCGAGCTGCCCGAGCTGGTGCCGAAGAGGGCCACCGGCACGAGCGTCCCCGCGGGCAACTGGAAGATCGCGCTGTTGCTCGAGGAGGCATCATAGAGGTAGAAGTTGCCATCCTGGCCAGCCCCCGTCCCGAAGGGCATGGCATCCGCGATCGTGCCGGAAATGGTGGACAGCGTGAGGCTGGCGATCTGCGCGCGCGTGGTCACGTTGAAGCTCTTGAGGAACCCCGCGGAGTTGTCCATGAACCAGAGGATGTTGTTGCCCCAGTCCTGGGATACCTGGGTCGTGCCGCCCGAGCTGGTGCTGGCGGCATACTCGCCTATCGTGGCCGGCGTAGCCGAGTAACTCGCGGGAGGGGTAGTGATGACTTTGGCGAAACCTGTTGATAAGCCTGGTTGACCAGTGCTGGGGTAGGCGAGCATGTAAGCCTGTGTAAACAGTCCGTCTGGGTCCGATCCATAGGGCACTGTAATAGAGCCCGTAGCATCAACCGTGTAAGATCCGCAGTTGAGCCCGGCGATGAAGGCGGTAACCGACAGACCAACAAGCGGCCAGAACCCTGACAGAACAACTGAGCCGCTTCCCGTATCGACAATGGCAGTTGGAGCACGCGCGTCGTCGAGGAAATAGGAGCCGTCAAGGGGGTCGCCTTCCTGAAACATGCGTTGCGAAACTTCGACCACGTAGACCGCGGAGTTGGCCGGCGCGGTCGCCACCATCGTCAGGGCATCATACGTGCCGGATACATCTGGCCCGACTGAGATGGAGTTGACGGCTCGGGTGGCGTTAGAGGTTGTGGGGGCGAGCTGATGTCGATGCCAACCGACGAATGTAGGCTCTTCACTGATGAAGGAGGTGAGGCGTCGGTAGGTGCATCCAGCGAGACCCCCGAGCTTGTTGATCGTCCAGAGTATAGGGTTAGGGGTTTCAGCCCATTGTATCTGGGCAAAGCCAGGGCGTCCAATATGCCTTGCACGAAGGGAGAGATTGGGTGCCGCGAACTTTCCGGTGAATACGTCGGAGATAAGTTCCAAAACTCGCTGGGCGAACCGTTGAACGAGAAGAACAGAAAATCCTGATTTAGCCGGCTGAACATTGGCGCACCCATACTTCGTGACCCTGTGAGCCTGGATCGAGGTTGGCGTGAGCGGGTCGTTGTTGGCGGACGCCATGACGTTCCACTCGCCCGCGGACGATCCGACCATCATACCCTGTGGCCCGCTCTGAGCCCAGAAGTTCGTGTTACTGGTTTCCTCACCCGCCGTCAACTGATACGTGATCGCCGAGCTGTCCGACACGTTGCCGTAGACATCCGTGGGAGACATGGAGTTGTAACTCTGAGCGAAGGCGAACGTCACCGAAGCGCAGATGTAGTTGGTCCAAAGCGACCAGAGCCGCCCCTCGTGGGCGGTGCCCGCGGTCGGGTAGCCGTTCGCTCCACCGAAGAGGCCGAGCTGCCAATAGTTGATCGGGTTCGCGTAGAAGAGATTGCTGGTGAGCGTGACGGTGATCTGGTTCCCGGAGACCGCGGTGATCGTGCCGTAGACCCAGTTGGCCAGTTGTGGATTGATCGCCCAGTCGCCTGGGCTTGTGTCCGGGGTGTTGGCGAGGTTGCTGTTGATCAGCGAGGTGTAGTAGTTACCCGGCCCGGTGCCAGTGCCCGCGGGGTAGAGCACGTTCTGGTTCAGGCTGTATGTCGTGCCAGCCTGCCATAGCAGAGGCTCGGATAGGAAGCGCACAGTGCGCCCTATGTCCGCGGAAGTCGGGCTACCTTGGTTCGGGCCGAAGCCTCCGGTCAGCGTGAAGTTGACGGATCCGCTCTGGCCGCTTGGATTGGCGACCTGGCCGAAGACCGCCTGGTAGTATGGCCCGTCCTGGAAGAGCCAGGTGCCCGCGCTGAACTGAGAGAACCGCTGGTCCGCGGTGTCGAGTGAGTCGAAACTGATCTGCTGGGTCGGGTAGTTCGGGTGGTAGAGCACGAGCTGCGCGCCGGCCATCGCCGCGGTCACCTGAGCAGCATCACCGGCCAGAACATAGGGGTTGGTCAGCACCAGGACGCGCGCCATCACGGCGGTCATCGTGGTGCCATTCCAGTTGTTGATCGCCGGCAGCGCGTTGTCTCCGGTGATCGGATCCGTCAGGCTATAGAGCCCGGTGCCGATCTTGGTCAACAGGAAGTCCCGGTTCAGCATCTTTGCCAGCGCGCCGATCTGGCCCGAGGTCACCAGGAAGTTGACGACATCCCCGGTGTCATAGTTACAGAGGGGATCGACCGCGACCGTCAGGGGAGTAGTGGTCTGGATTGATATTACGTTGAAGCCACTATCGAACACATGGTTCGTGCCACTCCAGATCCGGCAGACGTTCGCCGATGGGCCGCTGTCAACTTCGACCGTGTAGGGCGCACCCTCGGTGAAGTTGAACGGAAACATATAAGTCTTGTGGCCGAAGTCCGTGAAGCCCGCCAGCGCGAAGCCTGGCCTGCGCGTCCACGCGCCTTCCTCGAGCGGAAAGGCATTGAAGCAGACATTCATCCCTGTCTTATATTTTGGATCGTCCTGGCGGCCTTGCGCGCTTAACGACCACTCGCCGCCTAAAAATGAACACTGGAGGTTTGATGCGTCGGCCATTAGGGCACTCGCCCTACCAGGGTGCTGGAGACCGCGGTGTTGTTGATCGTCCCGACGACCTGGCCCACGCCTTGCATGATGCCGGGCTGACTGACGACGGCCTGGTTCTTGTTCAGGTTGACCACGCAGAAGCCCACGAGCGCGCCAGTATAGCACTGGGCGAGCTGGGTCTTATCGACCCCCGAGACCTGATAAGCCTGGGTGCAGCCGGCCAGAAGGAGAATGAGAAGCAGAGCGCGCATGGATCACCACCTGCATGTCAAATAGTCATCCTCGGGCGGCTCGGTAGGTCCTTCCTCGATCCCGTTCACTACTCGAGCCTCAGTCATGACGACCCGGTAGATGCCCTGACACGTCTTAACCTTCTCCGCGCTCTGGGTCAATGGCTCGCAAACTTCCATCCCAATGCGGGCGGCCCAGCCTTCGCAGAACATGTCATCCATGGAGGCTACGTTGCTCGTGTCCGCGACGAACCGAAACGTGATCGGATATGCTTCAGAAGAGACAAAGAAGTTTCCCTCGAAAACCCAATCGTCATAAGCGCGTCCAGACGGCGCCCCGAGGTAGGAGGTGCTGCCCGCCTTCGGGGCTTGCGGGGCTTCTTTGAGGTATCCGTAGGGGAGGATGAAGACATTCTGACTGGCGTCCTCTGAGAGCGGCCCGGCGCCGAGCGGGTAGAGAATATTGTAGGCCACCAGACTGGCGTAAGTCAACTGGAGCCACTCGCCCGATTGGGCCAGAGGATCCGCGGAGTTGTTGCTGGTCAGCGACCGCCAGAGCGTAAGCGTGCCGGCCGGCTGGACGACACAGTTGAAGGTGAGGCCCACACCAGAACCAGGTTGAGCCCCGCCTGTCGCAGAAGACGCAGCCTCAGTCGTTCCATCCGAGGAGACCGGATAAAGATTGCCAGGGCTAGTAAGCGTATAGCCAGTAACAACGCCACCCGTCTCAGTGGTGACAATGTAGGTCGCGTCATTGCTGGCCCCCGTCATTGTGAGTGTGCCGGTGTCGCCCACCGCGTAACCCGTGCCGCCCGTGGCCAGAGCCGACGAGGAGATTGGGCCAGTAGTGGTTGAGCTGCGATAGACTATATCACCTACCATGTAGGCTGTCGAACTGATCCCGGTGGTCGGGGTGGACGACGTGGGGGCATACCATTGGTCGATCACCAGCGGGCCGAAGTATTCTTCCCACACCTGGTTGCCGAACACGTCCACGGAGGTATCCGCTCCGGGGGTCTGCCCTACGGTGGTATTCATGGCAACGTAAAGCTGAAGAGACCCACTCGAGTTATATACGACCACCGCGCCAGCAACATAGGTCGTGCCAGTCGCCCAGGTGGACGGGACGAACAGCTTCATGCTGGTGGTCATGGGGAAGAGGCGGGTCTTCTTGATCGAGAAGCGCCATGCGTTGCGGCGCAACTCCGCGCGCCTCACTTTGTGGTAGACGCGGCTGACTTCATCGTTCTGCTTGGTGTCATCCCCACCCGACCCGAGGGTCGTGATGTAGGTCGCGCCGACGTGCTGAAGCGCGCGGTTGGCTACATCTTCGGGGGTGAGGAAGCGGGTCGGCGTGGTGACCATGGATCACCCAATTTCGACGAGTGTCACCGTGATGGAGGTGAGGAAGCAGTCGGAAATGGTCGTCAGCGAGTATGCGCCCAGATCGAACCAATACTGCTGGCCCGCCGTCAGGCCCTTGGCGAGACCAGCCAGATCGACGGGGATCAGGTTATCGCCGATCGTGGTCAGCACAACACCGTTGGAGACCGAGGTCGGGTTGCCGATCGCGACCGCGCCACCTGGCAGAGCAGTGGCGTTCGCTGGCGCGGCCACGCCAGAAACCATCGGGCCGTAATACATCTGAAGCGCGATGCCCACGCCAACGGCGCCCGAGGTGATCCAGTTCACCGTGCCCGAGATATTGGCCAGCACACAACCAAGCGACAACTGCGGAGTGATCAGCGCGCCGAGACCTTGCATCTTGTAGGTCGCGGTGGTGGATGCCGGCGCAGTCGGGTTCGCCGGGGTCGTCATTGCGACCGATGGCGCGATATACTGCTGGTTGATGTTGATCGGCATGGCGTTCGTCCTTATTCGGGGAAGAACGCGGAGCGTCCATCCAACAGATAGCGTAGGATGTTGTCCGTAAGCTCCTTGGCCTCCGAACGAAGTGTGCCCTTACCGGTGTCAATCCGCAACTCGATATCCGTGCTCTGCGTGCTCGAGCCCTCTAAGCACACTTCAGGTCCAGCGGAGTTCTGGCCGCGGTTGATGCCGATGTAGATGCTGGCCATGATGGCTCCTTAGATAACGAAGGACAGGCGCACGCCGATCGAGGAGGTCGTGACAGCCGTGGTCGCGCCGGTCGTCAGCTTGATCAGGATGTCGAACATTCCGCCCGGCTGAACCGAGAAGCC
>Ga0302314_10011116_pt1 | contig 15727 bp, 16 predicted proteins | sample III_Palsa_N2_3_FD_200533 | JGI IMG/M metagenome (GOLD analysis project Ga0302314, IMG submission 200533) | Peat permafrost microbial communities from Stordalen Mire near Abisko, Sweden - III_Palsa_N2_3 | ecosystem: Environmental > Terrestrial > Soil > Palsa > Peat permafrost | place: Sweden...
GAGATCCGACGCCGACTGGACTTGGCGCGCGGTGCCCGATGGCACGGCGCGCCTTACCGTATTCATTAGCGTAAGCGCGCAGCACCTGCGTACGCCGATGAATAGCCCGCTTCGTAGCGCGCGCCCTGAGAAGCGTCCGCGGGAAGCGGGTTTTGACGAAGGGTAGTTTGAACTGACTCTCATCTGAAAACCTGAAGGAGAAAATGATGGCAACTGCAAAAAAAGCCGCCGCTAAGAAAGTCGCTGTGAAGAAGGTTGCAGCGAAGAAGGCCGCTCCGGCAAAGAAAGCTGCTGCGAAGAAAGTCGCAGTGAAGAAGGTCGCAGCAAAGAAAGTCGCTGTGAAGAAGGTTGCAGCGAAGAAGGCTGCACCGGCTAAGAAGGTCGCAGCGAAGAAGGTTGCAGCCAAGAAAGTCGCAGTGAAGAAGGTCGCAGCGAAGAAGGCTGCACCGGCCAAGAAGGCTGCTGCGAAGAAAGTTGCAGTGAAGAAGGTTGCAGCGAAGAAGGTTGCCAAGAAGGCAGCACCGGCGAAGAAGGCCGCTGCCAAGAAGGCGCCTGCCAAGAAGGCTGCCAAGGCTCCTGCTGCGAAGAAGGCTGCCAAGGCCCCTGCGAAGAAGGCCGCAAAGGTCCCCGCTGCGCCTGCCAAGAAGGCTGCTGCTCCGAAGAAGGCTGTTGCGAAGAAGGCTGCCCCGGCACCTGCTGCTACCTCTGCAACGAGCGCAGCACCGGCAGCTACGGTGAAGACCGCGTTGAACCCGGCTGCAGCATGGCCGTTCCCGACCGGCAGCCGTCCGTAATACGCTGACGAGTCGTTAGGCACATCTCGATGTGTCCGATGATTGAGTAGCCAGTCAGTCCCGCTGCTCAATCACCGTCCCGTCGCTGGTTTTCCGGCGGCGGGATTTTTTTTGCCTGCTGCATTGGCCAGGGTCGTGGCCGAGCTCTGTTTGCTCAGGACGAAAAAAAACGCATGCACAGGAGAGGGCATGCGTTTGAGATTGCGCGCCGCGCCGACCTGCGACGCGTAGCGGCTCAGCGGAAAACCTAGTGCGTCACGCGGGTCACGCCGCCGCTCGAGAGCAGTCGCACGCGGTCGCCCGCCTGAAAGATCTCGCCGGTCGCGCTTTGCGTGATGGCGCGGATGTCGCCGTTATCGAGGCGCACGGTGATCTCGAGACCATCGCGCATCGCGACGCCGTTCTCGATTGCATTGCCGGCCACGGCACCGGCGATACCGCCGATGATGCCCGTGACGATCGCGCCCGTACCGCCGCCGATCCTGCTGCCGGCCACCGCGCCCAGCGCGCCGCCGCCAATCGCACCCAGGCCGCTCGGTTGGCCGTTGTTCGAACTGATCTTCACTGCGCGCACGCTGTCGACCGTACCCATGCGGACCGTTTCTTCGCGCTGTGCTTGCGACGCCGTGTAAACATCCGCCGAGCTGCTGTTATACGCACATCCCGACATAACCACCGAACCCACCATCACGGCCGCTACGCCCAGGCGACTTGTTGTTTTCATTCCCTAACTCCAAATAAGCTCTTCGGCATTACGGCAGGTCGTACCCAAACGCCTGCTTGAACCGTTCGTTGATCTCCGCCCGCGTGGGCGCGTAGTTTTGCGGCCCCTGATGTTCGATCTTGAGCGCACCCATCAGGCTCGCCAAACGGCCGGTGGTAGCCCAGCCAAGCTGCTTTTCGATGCCGTAGAGCAGGCCGCCGCGGAAGGCGTCGCCACAACCGGTGGGGTCGAGTACCTGCTTCGCTTTGACGGCGGGGATTTCTTCCATGCCGCCAGCGTGATGGATTTGCGCTCCTTGCTCGCCGAGCGTCACGACCAGCGCCTCGACGCGGCTCGCGATCTCTGCGATGGACCAGCCGGTCTTGTCGCTCACCAGTTTGGCTTCGTAGTCGTTGACCGCTACGTATGTAGCAAGTTCAATCATGCGGCGCAGCGTCGCGCCATCGAACAGCGGCAGCCCTTGGCCCGGATCGAAGATGAACGGCACGCCGGCGGCGGCAAGTCGTTCGGAGTGCTGTGTCATCGCATCATAGCCATCCGGTCCCACGATGGCGAGCGTGATGTCCTTCGCCTTGTCTGCGTGATTCAGGTGCGCCTGCATCATCGCGCCGGGGTGGAAGGCAGTGATCTGATTGTTTTCCAGATCGGTGGTGATCATCGCCTGTGCGGAGTAGGTGTCCGCCAGCACGAGTACGTGCTCGCGCGAGAGGCCGAGCTGGTCGAACCGGTCCAGGTAAAGCTGCGCGTCGACCGCGCCGAGCGCACCCATGATGCGCGCATCGCCGCCGAGCAGATGCAGCGAGTAACCCATGTTGCCCGCGCAGCCGCCGAACTCGCGGCGCATCGTCGGCACCAGAAAGCTCACGTTGAGGATATGGACCTGCTCGGGCAGGATGTGCTCCCGAAAGCGGCCCTCAAAGGTCATGATGTTGTCGTAGGCGAGCGAGCCGCAAATCAGCGTAGCCAAGGTGAGTGGTCCTCTAGAAATCTGACTGGATAAGAACTTAACGAAGGTAAACCGCCGGACCACGCAAAAGCGCCGCGCACAAGGCGCGGCGCGGGTCCGGACGCGGGACGCTTACTTCAGTGCGCCAAGCGCTGCGTCGTAGTTCGGCTCGTTCTTGATTTCGCCGACGAGCTCAGCGTGAACCACGTTGTCGTTTTCGTCGATGACGACCACCGCGCGCGCCGTCAGGCCGGTCAGCGGGCCGCTTGTAACATCGACGCCGTAGGCCTTGGCGAACTCATGGCCGCGGAAGGTCGAAGCGGTCAGCACGTTTTCGATGCCTTCGGTGGTGCAGAAGCGCGAGGCCGCGAACGGCAGATCGCCAGAAACGACGATCACGGCGGTGTTCGACAGCTTGCCGGCGGCTTCGTTGAACTTGCGCGTCGAGGTCGCGCAGGTCGGGGTGTCGAGGCTCGGCACGATGTTCAGTACTTTGCGCTTGCCGGCGAAATCGGCGAGCGTGACCGGCTTGAGATCCTTGCCGACCAGCGAGAACGCGGGCGCCTTCTGGCCGACGGTCGGGAACGTGCCGGCTACTTCAATCGGGTTGCCACCCAGTGTGACTTGACTCATGTTGTGCTCCGAAAATTTGTCAGGGATCGACAGTGAACGCGCCCGATGTGCTCCGGGCGCGCAAAAAGCTGCAGCTTGTGTTCAGGGATAAAAAATCTGTACGCGGAAGTTCGAGGCGACCGCGTTGCCGGTGTCCAGGTGCACGACCATGGTTTCCGTTGTGCGTGCCGCCAGGCCGGCTGCGATCGGCGTACCGGGTTTGACGTAGTCCTGCGGCCACAGCACGCGGCGCACGGCGACATTGTTCTGGTCGTCGAGCAACGTGAGTTCGATAGCCGGGTAAGCGAGCGCGACGTTGTAGCGGTTGCGCAGCGGCATCTTCAGTTCAAGCTTGTGCGGGCCGTCGATCTGCCGCAGATCGGATGGCTCGACCTGCAGGCCGTCGATATCGTGCGGCGGCATCACGTTGCAGCCGATCTGCGCGCAAGCCTGCGCATAGAGTGTCTGCGAGTCTGGCCAGTCCACCATGATGGTCTCGCGCTGCCACCAGGCGAGTTGTGCGAGCAGGCCGACGAGCAGGATGAGGGCGACCAGCACGCCGACAACGCGCCAGCCGATGCGACGCGGCGGAGGGGCACGGGTTTCGCGCACCACGGGGAACGGATCGGCGTCGTCCGCAGCCGGATTGACGGCGAAGGGTGTTGCCGCTGCGCTGCCGAAATGCGGCTCGTCGTCGGGGGCGCTGCGCAATGTCGCCGCTGCGGCGTGTGCGTCTTGCAGTCCGGGCTCGTCTTCGAGGGGCTCTACGGGCCGCTGAACTGGGCGCCAGACCGGGGCCGGCTCGGCGACAATGTCGGCTTCTGCTGCGGCTTCTGCTGTCGTCTCAGGGGCCATCCCGGGTGTGAAGCGTTCTTCCGCACTGACCGGCTCTGGTTCCATCTCCGGCGCGAAAGCGGGTTCCCGATGCAAGGCGTTGTCTTCGACACTGGCTGTCGGCAACACGGGATCGTCGGCGTGCCGCGGCGAGACCGCGACACTCGCGGCAACGGGTGCGAGCGGAAGATTGGTTGCGTTATGCAGCAGGCGGTTGTCGATGGTGGCGTCGGCTTGCGGCGCCCACGGATTCCACGCCTCAGCGCTGAAATCCGGCACCTTCGGACGTGTATCCGCGTTCAGCGCGGCGACTTCTGCGGGGGAAATCGGGGTGGCCGTGGCGAAGTCGGCGCCCTCGGCGATGTCATACAGACTGCTCGATGCGTCGAACACTTCCTGACAATGCCCGCAGCGCACAAGGCCACGGCGCAGAGCAAGCTGCGCCGGATCGAGCCGGAAAACCGTTTCGCAGAAAGGACAGCGCGTCGCCAGGAGCATATTGAGCCGATTGGCCGTAGGGCCGTTGGTTGGACAATACGTCTTATTCTAATGGCTTTCCCGACGCGTTCCCGTCAGGCATACCCAACCTTCGTGTTCACGCCATACGGCGATGTCGATCCACTGTTGATAAACCCGCGCCACTTCGTCTGCCTGGCGCGCGAGGATGCCCGACAGCGCAAGCCGCCCACCCGGTTTGACCTTCGAAGATAGCATGGACGCCATCAGCTTGAGCGGATTGGACAGAATGTTGGCGACGACGATATCGAACTCGCCAGCCGGACAGTCTTCGGGAAGGCCGTAGACGACTTCGGCGCGGTTGCGCTCACTGTTGTGGCGAGCGGATTCGACGGCTTGCGGATCGATATCGATACCGTAGACGGGGTTCGCGCCGCACTTCTTCGCGAGGATCGCGAGGATGCCTGAGCCGCAACCGTAGTCGAGCACCGACTGATTCGGCTTGACCGACTGTTCCAGCCATTCCATGCACAGGCGCGTGGTCGGATGACTGCCGGTGCCAAAGGCGAGACCCGGGTCCAGTTCGAGCACCAGCGCGTCGGGGTCCGGCGCATCATGCCAGGACGGCACGACCCAGATGCGCTCGCCGATCGAAATCGGATCGAACTGCGATTGCGTGAGCCGCACCCAGTCCTGTTCTTCGACTTCGCGCACGGTAAACGTGGGTGTGGGACTCAAACCCAGTTCATTCGCAGCAGCCGTCAACAACACGGCAGGGTCGTGTTCGGTCGCCAGCAGCGCGATCACGCGCGAGCGCTGCCAGGCCGTGCGATCAGGCGTGAGACCGGGTTCGCCGAAGAGCGGCTGCTCGTCGGGCGTATCGGCGTCCGCATCTTCCACCGACACGGACAATGCGCCCAGCTCGAGCAGCGCGTCGGACAACTCCTCCGCGTGCTCGCGAGCCAGCTCGACGATCAGTTCCCGGTAACTCATGACTTACGCTTCTTCCGGTGCGGCCTGCTGCTTCGCGGCCAGCCGGTTTTCGAGGTAGTGAATGCTGGTGCCGCCCTCGACAAACTTCGCGTCGAGCATCAGTTCGCGATGCAGCGGGATGTTGGTCTGAATGCCTTCCACCACCATTTCCGACAGCGCGATCCGCATCCGCTTGATGGCCTGCTCACGGGTTGCGCCGTAAGCGATCAGCTTGCCGATCATCGAATCGTAGTTCGGCGGGACGAAATAGCCGTTGTACGCGTGCGAATCGACGCGGATGCCAGGGCCGCCCGGCATGTGCCACGACGTCAGGCGTCCCGGCGACGGAGTGAACTTGAACGGATCTTCAGCGTTGATCCGGCATTCGATTGCGTGACCCTTGAACACGATGTCGCGCTGACGGAAGGCGAGTTTTTCACCGGCCGCAATGCGGATCTGTTCCTGCACGATGTCGACGCCGGTAATCAGTTCGGTCACCGGGTGCTCGACCTGCACGCGCGTGTTCATCTCAATGAAGTAGAACTCGCCGTTTTCGTACAGGAACTCGAACGTACCTGCGCCAAGATAGCCCATCTTCTTGCAGGCGTCCGCGCAACGGTCGCCAATGCGGTCGATCAGACGGCGCGCGATACCCGGCGCCGGCGCTTCTTCGATCACCTTCTGGTGACGGCGCTGCATCGAGCAGTCGCGCTCGCCGAGCCAGATCGCGTTCTTGAACGAATCGGCCAGCACCTGGATTTCGATGTGCCGCGGGTTTTCCAGGAATTTTTCCATGTAAACCTGCGGGTTGCCGAAGGCACGGCCGGCTTCTTCGCGCGTCATGTTGACCGCGTTGACGAGCGCTGCTTCCGTGTGGACCACGCGCATACCGCGGCCACCGCCGCCGCCGGAGGCCTTGATGATCACCGGATAGCCGACCTGGCGGGCAATTTTCACGATCTCTTTGGGATCGTCGGGCAACGCGCCTTCAGAACCGGGCACGCAGGGCACGCCGGTTTTGATCATGGTCTGCTTGGCGGTCACCTTATCGCCCATCATCCGGATCGTTTCCGGGCGCGGGCCGATGAAGGTGAAGCCGGACTGCTCGACACGTTCGGCGAAGTCGGCGTTCTCGGAGAGGAAACCGTAGCCGGGGTGAATTGCTTCGGCGTCGGTCACTTCCGCCGCGCTGATCAGCGCCGGCATGTTGAGGTAGCTCAGGTTCGAAGGCGCCGGGCCGATACAGACGGCCTCGTCAGCGAGCTTCACGTACTTGGCTTCTTTATCGGCTTCGGAATAGACGACGACCGTCTTGACGCCGAGCTCACGGCACGCGCGCTGGATACGGAGCGCGATCTCGCCGCGATTGGCAATGAGAATTTTTTCAAACATAGCGGGTTTTCGACTCATCAATGGGCGTCGCTCGGGAGGAGCGGCTGCCTCAGAGGATCGGTCGCGCGCCCCGGTCAGGCGGGCGCGCGGACGGCAAACGCAAAGCGTGCCGCGTTAGCCGACCACGAACAGCGGCTGGCCGTATTCGACGGCCTGCCCGTTGTCGACGAGGATTTCCTTGACCACACCGGACTTGTCCGACTCGATTTCGTTGAGCAGCTTCATCGCTTCGATGATGCAGATCGTCTGGCCTTCCTTGACCGTGTCGCCCACCTGGACGAAGGGCTCGGCGCCCGGCGACGGCGCACGATAGAACGTGCCGACCATCGGCGAGGTCACCACGTGGCCTTGCGGCGCAACGGCGGCAGGCGTAGCCGGTGCAGCAGCCGGCGCTTCGGGCGCGGCGCCTGGCAACGGTGCCGGCGCGGCGTATTGCGGAGCGTAGGACGCGGACGGCTGGACGTAAACCGGCGGCGCATTCTTGACGATGCGGACCTTGCCTTCGCCTTCGGTAACTTCCAGCTCCGAAATGCCGGACTCGGAGACGAGGTCGATCAGAGTCTTCAGTTTACGTAGATCCATTGGGCACATCCCCTTTCAATACATGAAGTGCCGGCGGCGCTGCCTGCCGGCTCAAGATAGTTTGTTGGAATCAGCCGCGTTGCGAGCCGGCGGCAAGCCGGTCGAGCGCGAATTCGAGTGCGTAAAGATATCCCTTCCAGCCAAGGCCGCAGATGACGCCCTCTGCCTGGTCGGAGAAATACGAGTGATGCCGGAACGGTTCTCGACGATGCACGTTCGACAGATGAATCTCGACGAACGGGATGCCGACCCCCGCCAGTGCGTCCCGAACCGCCACGCTGGTGTGCGTATACGCCGCGGGATTGATCAGAATGAAATCGGTTTTCTCGAGCCGTGCGGACTGGATGCGATCGACCAGCGCTCCCTCATGGTTGCTCTGGAACGACGCGAGTTCGACGCCAGCGTCCGCTGCACGGTCTGCCAGCGCCTGATCGATCTGCGGCAACGTCACGCGACCGTAGACCTCAGGTTCCCGGGTGCCGAGAAGGTTGAGGTTGGGTCCGTGCAGTACCAGCAGGCGCGTCATGGTCGCTTCTATTTCCGTGGAGTTGGCCGCACTTTAGCGCTGATTAGAGAAACTTGTCTAGTTTCGCGCGCACGAGGATTGATTGCGGCGGCTTTCAATGAATCCGCGCGGGGCGCATCTTCTCGCAATTTTATGCAATTTGCGCGCAATCCGGCCTGTTCCGACCACATTTAAAGGTTAGGCGAATGTGAAGTTTACAGGGCGTCGAGCGTCTGTTTCAGCTCTTTCGGCTGGATTTGACCTAATTTTGTCGACCGAACGTTGCCTTTTGCGTCGATGACGACGGTAAACGGCAACCCGCCCGCATTATTGCCGAACGCGCGAGCGAGGTCCGCGCCGCCAAAGCCGATCACGTAGACCGGGTAGTCGACCGCAACCTTCTGCAGGAAGGCTTTCACGTTTTTGTCCGAATCGACGCCAAGTCCGACGAAATCGATGCCTTTTTTCGCGTATTCACGATGCAACTGGGCGAGCGCCGGCATTTCCTCGACGCACGGTCCGCACCAGGATGCCCAGAAATTGATCACCACCGGATGCCCCTTGAGCAGGGAGAGCGACTGCGGCTTGCCGTCGGCATTGGTGACAGGGGCCGCCCACAACTGCGCGACGGCGCTTTGCGTGTCGGGCTGCGCGGCTTGCGCGACATCCACGCCATCTGCATTCAGGAGGCTGTGCCCGGCGAAAACGCCTACGCCTGTTGCGAGAATCGCCACGAATACACTTGCCAGAATCCGCTTGCTCTTCATTGTTGTCCGATCAATGGGTTCAATCGTTGGGGGTGGGTGCGCGGCTCTCGTCGAGCAGCGCCTGCACGGCCTGCGTGCTGGCACGGGCATGGCGGCCGCGGGCGTCGGCGCGCACCGCGCCACGCAAGTCGTCGGTGCCGTACAGGGCGACGTGGATCCCGACTGGGTCGGCGCCTTGCGCCTCGCGTTCCGGGCGCCACAGGAAACTCAGCGTCTCGACATAGCCGCGGCCGGCAAAATGACGCGTCTCAGACACGTCGTATTGCACGTTGGCGTTGAGGAAGTAGATCGCGACGTCTTTCGGGTTGTCGCAGAACGCTTGCAGATAGACATCGGAATGGTCGCCCGCCGTGCCGTTCAGCACCGCGCCGGTCAGGTACGGGTTGAACGGGGCGAGCCGCTGCATCCAGTCGAGCGCGACGCCGCGCAGGCGGCGCAGGACGGCCGGCTGGCTTTCGCCCTGGAAGAGCGACTGGTATTCGCGGATTTCTTCTTCGATCTGGTCGTTATCCGGCAGCCATTCGCCGGTCACGCGCGTCTCCCCGACGACTTGCCGCGCAGCTTTGCGCTTGGCCGTCGAGTAGTCCAGACCGTCCTCGGCGATCATCCGCGCAGCGGCGATGGCGATTTCCTCGCGCACCCGCTGCGGATCGAAATGTGATTTGCGAACCATCTCACAATCATACTAGAGAATGAAGCGGGCCCTTTTCGGGGGCCGGCGATCCGGCGGCCGGCCGTCCGTGGGGCGGGCGGCGATCCGGTGCCCCACGCTCCGGACGGCTTGAAGCAGGGACGTCCGGCGTAGGGCGATCGAAGACCGTCGGTTACAATAGCGTCCTTTGCAGACGGACCTTTTCGGCCCCTCCTGCGCACCACTTCCCACGCACAAAATACGCCCGCGCGGCACGACAGGCTTATGCATATCCACATCCTCGGCATCTGCGGCACGTTCATGGGCGGTCTCGCGGTACTCGCGCGCGGCGCCGGGCACACGGTCACCGGCTGCGACGCCGGCGTCTACCCGCCCATGAGCACGCAGCTCGAGGCTCAAGGCATTGGTCTTATAGAGGGTTACGGCGCGGAGCAGCTCGATCTGAACCCCGATCTGTTCGTGATCGGCAACGTGGTGTCGCGCGGCAATCCTCTGATGGAAGCGATTCTCGACCGCGGATTGCCATATGTCTCCGGCCCGCAGTGGCTCGGCGAACACGTACTGAACGGCAAATGGGTGTTGGCTGTGGCCGGCACGCATGGCAAGACCACCACGAGTTCGATGCTCACCTGGCTGCTCGAAGACGCGGGGCTGAATCCGGGCTTTCTGATCGGCGGGGTCCCGCTGAACTTCGGCGTCTCGGCGCGGCTGACCGATTCGAGCTTCTTCGTGATCGAAGCGGACGAGTACGACACGGCGTTCTTCGACAAACGCTCGAAGTTTGTCCACTACCGGCCGCGCACGGCGATCCTGAACAACCTCGAGTTCGATCACGCCGACATTTTCCCCGATCTCGCCGCCATCGAAACCCAATTCCATCATCTGGTCCGCACGGTGCCGGGCATCGGGCGGATCGTCTCGAACGGGCGCGAGGAGGCGCTCGACCGTGTCCTCGCGCGCGGCTGCTGGAGCGAAGTGGAGCGCTTCGGCGTGCAGGGCGGCTGGCAGGCGCTGCCGGCAAAAGACGGCGTGCCGGTCGACGAGCGCTTCGCGGTCTATCACAACGGTGCGCGTGCGGGCGTGGTCGAGTGGCAGGTGCAGGGCGAACATAACCGCATGAATGCGATCGCGGCGATCGCCGCGGCGCGCCACGTCGGCGTGCCGCCCGCGCAGGCTGCGCAGTCGCTGGCGGGCTTTCGCAATGTGAAGCGCCGCATGGAAGTGCGCGGCAGTGTCGACGGGGTGACGGTCTACGACGACTTCGCACACCATCCCACCGCCATCGAGACGACCGTCGCCGGTCTGCGCACACGGGTCGGCCGCGAGCGTACGCGGATTCTCGCAGTGCTGGAGCCGCGCTCGAACACGATGAAGCTGGGTGTGATGAAGGCGCAACTGCCAGCCAGCCTCGCCGATGCGGACCTCGTGTTCGGGTATGGGGCGCCGTCGGGGCGCGACGCGCTGGGCTGGAATCTCGGCGAAGCGCTGACGCCGCTTGGCGAGAAGGCCAAGGCTTTCGACAATCTCGATGCGCTCGTCAAAGCGGTCGTGGCAGCGGCGAAGCCCGGCGACCAGGTGCTGGTGATGAGCAATGGCGGCTTCGGCGGCGTCCACCAGAAGCTGCTCGATGCGCTGTCGGCGCGGCCGGCGGCTCAGGCGCACCCGCACTCACCCGAGCGGGGCGGGGCGTGATCCTCTATCTGCACGGCTTTCGCTCCTCGCCGAATTCGTTCAAGGCGCGCGTGATGGCTGCGCGCCTGGCCGCTCTGGGCCGCACGGCGGAATGGTGCTGCCCGATGCTCCCGGTGTCGCCGCTGGAGACTATCGCGCTGGCTGAATCGCTGGTCGCCGCGGCTGCACCGCAGCGCGTGACCGTGGTCGGCAGTTCGCTCGGCGGTTATTTCGCCACGCATCTGGCCGAAAAGCACGGTTGGTTGGCCGCGCTGCTGAATCCGGCGGTCGTGCCGCAGCGCGATCTCAGCCAGTACCTCGGCGAGCAGCCGCTTTGGCACGGCGGCGGCAGCATCGTCGTCGAGCCGCGTCATCTGGATGAATTGCGCGCACTTAGGGTCGCATCGATTACGCGGCCCGAACGCTATTATTTGATGGCGGCCACCGGCGACGAAGTGCTCGATTACCGCGAAATGCTCGCCCAGTACCCGGGCGCCCGCACCACGCTGATTGAAGGCAGCGACCACGCGATCAGCGAGTTCGAACAGTACGTCGACGACGTGCTCGCTTTTTGCGACGCAGAGGATTTAGAACCGCCGGCGCCACGCGCGGCAGCCTGATTCATTGATTCATGCCGCCGGCGCCCAGCATGAGCGCGGCGGACCCACCACCACGAACACGTTGCCGACGCGCGGGCCGGATTCAACCGCCAGGCGCCGCGGCAGATGCAAGTCAGAACGAGAGTATTGAGTGAACGTTTTCTTTGAGGAATCGGGCAGTTTCAAGGCGGGCAGCGTGCTGTCGCGCCAGGGCGATGCGTTCCAGGTCGAGCTGCCGGGCGGCCGGCGCGCGAAGGTGCGCGCCAAAGACGTGCTGATCGAATTCGAGAAGCCGAGCGCCGGCGATCTGATCCAGCAGGCGGATGCCGCCGCGCAGGAGATCGATCTGGATTTTTTGTGGGAATGCGCCCCGGACGATGAATTCCCGTTTGCGACGCTGGGCGCCGACTATTTCGGCGCTTCGTTCGGTCCGGTCGAGCGCGCCGCGCTGGTACTGCGCATGCACAGCGCACCGGTGTACTTCCGTCGCAAAGGCCGCGGGCAGTATCAGCGCGCGCCGCAAGAGCAACTGCAGATGGCGCTCGCCGCGCTCGAGCGCAAACGTCAGCAAGGGTTGGTGCAGGCGGAGTACGAAGAAGAGCTGAAAGCGGGCCGGCTGCCGGAAGCCTTGGCCGGCAAGGCGCTGGGTCTGCTGACCAAACCGGACAAGAACACCATCGAATACAAGGCGCTCGAGGCCGCAGCGGCTGCGCGCGGCATTTCGCAGGCGCGTCTGATGCTCGAGTGCGGCGGTATTCCGTCGGCGCGTGCACTGCATGAAGCACGTTTCCTGTCGGAATTCTTCCCGCACGGCACCGGCTTTGCGGCGGTGACGGTCGGCACATTGCCGGAAGATTTGCCGGAGGCGGACGTCCAGGCCTTCTCGATCGACGACGTCACCACCACCGAAATCGACGACGCGTTTTCGGTCGAAGATCTTGCCGATGGCCGGGTGCGGATCGGCGTCCACATCGCGGCGCCGGCGTTGGGCATCCAGCGCGGCGACGAGGTGGACGAGATTGCCCGCACGCGTCTCTCTACCGTGTACATGCCAGGCGACAAGATCACTATGCTGCCGGACAGCGTTGTCGAGGCGTTCACGCTTGCCGAAGGCGGCTTGCGTCCGGCGCTGTCGCTTTATGTGATCGTCAATCGCGAAACCCAGGAAATCGTCGCCAGTGAGACGCGTGCCGAGCGTGTGTTCGTGAAGAGCAACCTGCGGCACAACACGCTGGACGAACTGGTCACCGAAGAAGCGCTCGCCGCCGGCAGCGGCGAATATCCGCACAAGGACGATATCGCGGTGCTGTGGCCGTTCGCCCTCGCCTTGTTCGAAAAGCGCCAGCAGGCGCGCGCAGGATATGGCCTGCGCCGCGAAGTGCAGCGCAATACCGATTTCAATTTCTACGTCGACGGCGAGCACATCACGATTACGCCGCGCCGCCGCGGTTCACCGCTCGACACGATCGTCGCCGAACTGGCGATTCTCGCCAACTCGTCGTGGGGTGCGTTCCTGCACGACCACGGCGTGCCGGGCATCTATCGCTCGCAGCGGGCCTTCGGCGCGCCGACGGGTCCGAAGCGCACGCGCATGCAGACCACCGCAGCGCCGCACGAGGGCCTCGGCGTGACACAGTACGCGTGGAGCACCTCGCCGCTGCGCCGCTACGTCGACCTCGTGAATCAATGGCAACTGCTCGCCTGCGTGCAGCATGGCGTGACCGCCAAGCTGGCCGCGCCGTTCAAACCGAAGGACGCCGATCTGTTCGCCGTCGTGCAGGGCTTCGACGACACCTACACGGCCTACGCCGATCACCAGCGCCGCATGGAGTACTTCTGGTGCCTGCGCTGGCTGAAGCAGGAGAACAAGAAGCAGGTGGTGGCGACCGTGGTGAAGGACGACCTCGTGCGGCTCGAGGAGATTCCGTTGCTCCTGCACGTGCCGGCGCTTGGCGTCCATGCGCGTGGCACGCGACTGTTGATGGAAGTGATGTCGATCGACGAGCTGACCGTGGAAGCGTCCGTGCGGATGCTGCACGTGCTCGACGCACCGACGGTGACGAGCGGTACCGAAGCCGAGGAGGCTGAAGAAGCCGACGAGGGCGAAGAAGAGCTGCTCGACGCTGCGGACGATTCCGCGGCGAGCGAAGTGGAAGCTGAGGCGGAAGCCGGCACTGAGGCTAGTGCAGAGGAAAACGGCAACGGTGGGGAAGGTGAAGGCGCATCGGCCGGTCAGCACGTCGCGGAGCCGGGGCAATGAGCCAGACGACCCGGCGCACTGCGCAGGCGGCTGACCAGGCAACGAACCAGGCGACTTCGGCCGCCGACTCGCGTGACCGTTATGCGGTGGTTGGTAATCCGATTGGCCATAGCAAATCGCCGTTTATTCACGCGCGCTTTGCCGAGCAGACTGGCGAGCGGATCGAGTACACCCATTTGCTGGCGCCCATCGACGCCTTCGTGCCGCAGGTTCGCGCGTTCATCGACGCGGGCGGCCGTGGTCTGAACGTCACCGTGCCGTTCAAGCTGGAGGCTCACGCGTTGGCCACGAAGCTGTCGCCGCGTGCGGCGGCGGCGGGCGCGGTGAACACTTTGCGCTTCGAGGCCGGTGAGATCTACGGCGACAATACGGATGGCTTCGGCCTCGTGCGCGACATCGAAGTGAATCTGGCCACGCCGCTCAAGGGCGCCCGCATTCTGTTGCTGGGCGCGGGCGGTGCCGCGCGCGGCGTCGTGCTGCCGATGCTGGAGCGCGCCCCGCACACGCTGACGATTATTAACCGGACCGCCGTGAAGGCGAACGAACTGGTCGATCAGTTCGGCGAGGCGGCGGGCGAAGCCGGCTGCCGGCTGACGGGCGGCGGTAGTACGTCGACCGAGCCGGGTGCTTACGACGTCATCATTAACGCGACCGCCGGCAGTCTGGATGCCGAGGTGCCCGAGTGCGACGACGGCGCGTTCGCGAGCGGCACGCTTGCTTACGACATGATGTACGGCGCCCAGCCGACCGTTTTCATGCAGCACGCGCAAACGCTGGGCGCGCGCGCGGCGGACGGTCTCGGCATGCTGGTCGAGCAGGCGGCCGAGTCGTTTTATATCTGGCGCGGCGTGCGTCCTGAAGGCGCGCCGGTGCTGGCGGAATTGCGGCAGATGCTGGCCACGCCGAGCGCGGCCTGACAAAAAAGCGAAGGCTCGACGACACGACGGAACCTCGCGTGTCGCCTGAGTCTGCGGAAAGGCTGGGGCCGCTCACGCGCCAGACGTTTCCGACTCTATCGAAGCGAGGAGCTTGACCACGATGACGCGAACGAGGCGTGCAGGCCGGCTGGGACCGGCCCGCTGGATTCTTTACGTTGGCGGGGTCGTGGCGATTGCGTGGATTGCGACGCAGTTGTTCTACTTCGTGCAGATTGGCATCTGGAACTACGTGAATCCGCAGTCGACGGCGTTCATGCGCTCGGACGCATGGACGCTTTCCGAAGATCGGCCTGATCTGTCCATCCAGCATACGTGGGTGCCGTACGAGCAGATTTCGCGCAACCTGAAGCGCGCGATCATCGCCTCTGAAGACGCGAACTTCGTCAACAACAACGGTTTCGAGACTGACGCGATCCTGCAGGCGTGGGAGAAGAACAAGGCGCGCGGCAAGATTGTTGCGGGCGGTTCGACCATTACCCAGCAACTTGCGCGCAATCTGTTTCTCTCGCGTCAGAAGAGCTACATCCGCAAGGGCCAGGAGGTGATCATCACATGGATGCTCGATACCTTGATGGACAAGGAACGGATCTACGAGATTTATCTCAACTCGGTTGAGTGGGGGAGTGGGGTTTATGGGGCGCAGGCGGCTGCCAATTACTACTATAAGACTTCGGCGGCGAAGCTTACCGCTTGGCAATCGGCGCGGTTGGCGGTGATGTTGCCGAGGCCTAAGTACTTTGATGAGCATCGTAGTTCGGCGTATCTCGCGCAACGTGCTGGGGTGATTGCTCATCGGATGGGGGCGGCTGAGTTGCCGCAGTGATGTGGGGGTTGTTGCCTGCGGCGGCTTGGTGGTTTTTTTAGGGTGTTGGCCTTTCCTTGATTTGATATTGGTCTTGCCAGGGTTTCTTTGGCTGTTTGCCTAGAGCGTGTTAGGCACTTTCGGTCAGACCTGGTAACCTGGCGGGATGACAAAACGCAAGCCATACCCGACGGATGTTTCGGACGAGGAATGGAGTTTCG
>Ga0302314_10011117_pt1 | contig 15727 bp, 14 predicted proteins | sample III_Palsa_N2_3_FD_200533 | JGI IMG/M metagenome (GOLD analysis project Ga0302314, IMG submission 200533) | Peat permafrost microbial communities from Stordalen Mire near Abisko, Sweden - III_Palsa_N2_3 | ecosystem: Environmental > Terrestrial > Soil > Palsa > Peat permafrost | place: Sweden...
TGCGGCCGCTGCTCGACGACGTCGCCGACGACGACATGTGCGGCGTCACCGTCAACCAGGTCTTCCCGGCCAGCGCCCGCTGGCATCCGCTGCTGCTCGAGGCGCTCTCCGGCATCCCCGACGTCCGGGCCGGCGACTCGGTCTGGTGGCACTGCGACATGATCCACAGCGTCGCCCCGGTGACAAGCCAACGAGGCTGGGGCAACGTCATGTACATCCCGGCCGCCCCCTGGTGCCCGCGCAACGAGCGCTACGCCGCCAGCGTCCGCGACGCGTTCCTGACCGGCTCCAGCCCGGCCGACTTCCCGGCCGAGCACTACGAGCGCAGCTGGCCCGACCGGTTCGGCCCGGATCGCCTCAACGACATCGGACGTCGCGGTCTGGCCCTGGGCTGACGACAGTCACCACCTTCCGTTCGAACAGATGGTTGTGGCTTTTTGCCTTGACCGCCACGCTTGTGCGACGTTCGGGCGCGGCCAATCCCCGCTTACCCGAAGGTGAACACGTACGCCTGGGCGCCCGGCTGGCCGAAGGTGATCTCCAGCGTCCGCTCGAGAACCTCGCCCTGCTCGCGGACGAGCTGGTAACAGCGGCCGCTGGCGAGCACTCCGTGGCCGTCGGCGTCGGTGTCCGCGCCGTGCGACGCCCCCGGAGCCTGGCCGTCGACCAGCACCTGGAACGGAATCGGCTCGCCCGCCCCGGCCGACATCACCTGGCCGGGGGCCATGACGAGATTTACGTCCCGCGCCTGGAAACGGTAGGCGATGGCCCCGCCCGCGTGGTCGAGGGTGGCCTTCTCCTGCTCGATGGTCCAGTGGCCAGCCACGGCCCACTGGTTGAGGGGCAGGCGCTCGGGGATCCGGTACAGCCGGCTCTCCGCGACCACGCCGCCGGGTGAGGCGAAGCCCTCGCTGCGCCCGTCGCCCAGGTACGTCTCGGGCGAGCGCAGGTGATCCCAGTCGGCCGCCGCCTCGACGCCCGTCCCCTCGACGGCGACGGCGACGGGCTCGCGGTCGATGCCGAGCAGCCGCTGGATGACGCGCTCGGACTGCTCGTACTCGCCCTCGCCGAACTGCCGGCCGACGATGACGCCGTCGGCGTCGATGAAGTACAGCGCCGGCCAGTAGTGGTTGTCGAAGGCGTTCCAGATCGCGTAGTGGCTGTCGATGGCGACCGGGTAGTCGATCTCCCGCTCCCGCGTCGCCTGCCGTACCAGCCCGACCTCGTGCTCGAAGAAGAACTCGGGCGTGTGGACGCCGATCACGACCAGCCCGTCGTCGCGGTAGGCGCGCGACCAGGCCCGGACGTAAGGTTCCTGGCGCAGCCAGTTGATGCAGGTCAGCGTCCAGAAGTTGACGACCGCGGGGTGGCCGCGCAGCTCGGCGGGACGCAGCGGGGGCGAGTTGAGCCACCCGGCCGCCCCGTCGAGCGCGGGCATGTGCGCAGGACCGGACATGGTCATCTAGCGTAGCGGCCTGAACCCGGTGCGCACTTCAGCGGAGAACAGCTCCGGCTCCTGCCAGGCCGCGAAGTGGCCGCCCCGGTCGACCTCGTTGAAGTAGACCAGGTTGGGGTAGGCCCGCTCGGTCCAGCTGCGCGGGGCCTTGTAGATCTCGTTCGGGAACACGGTCACGGCGGCCGGGATCGAGACGTTCTTGGCGTCGAAGAAGCCGTACGCGTTCTCCGCGTACAGGCGGCCCGAGGAGACCCCGGTGTTCGTCAGCCAGTAGAAGGTGACGTTGTCGAGGACCTCGTCCCTGGTCAGGTTCCCGACCGGGTGCCCGGCGAAGGCGTCCCTGATGTCCTCGTAGCTGCGCGCGTCGTGGTTGATCATCCAGGCCGCCAGGCCGACGGGGGAGTCCGCCAGCGCATAGAGCGTCTGCGGCGACGTGGCCATCTCCACCGCGTAGCCGATGCCCTTGGTGTACAGGAAGTTGATCTGCTCCCAGGTGCTCTGCTCCTCGGCCGATAGCCCGGCCGGCGCCGGGGCGCCGGTGACGAAGCGGATCTCCTGCGCCACCTCGGGCGGGATGACGCCGGGCATGTTGGAATGGATGCCGAGCAGCCCCGGTGGCTCCTTGACGGCCATCACGTCGGTGATGACCGCGCCCCAGTCGCCGCCCTGCGCGACGTAATGCGTGTAGCCCAGGCGCTTCATCAGCTCGACCCAGGCCGCGGCGATGCGGTCGGGCGTCCAGCTGGCGTCGCGCGGCTTCCCCGAGTACCCGTAGTCCGGTATCGACGGGATCACCACGTCGAAGGCGTCGTCGGCGCTGCCGCCGTGCGCGGTGGGGTTGGTGAGCGGGTCGATCACCCGCAGCAGCTCGATGATCGAGCCGGGCCAGCCGTGCGTGATGATGACCGGCAGCGCGTGCTCGTGGTTCGAGCGGACGTGGATGAAGTGGATGTCGAGGCCGTCGATCTCGGTCATGAAATGCGGCAGGGCCTGCAGCCGGGCCTCGCACTTGCGCCAGTCGTACGGGCCCGCCCAGTAGCGCGCCAGTTCCTGCATCACCTCGAGCTGCACGCCCTGCGAGTGGTCGGAGACCGGCTCCCGGTCCGGCCATCGGGTGTTCTCGATCCGCGCGCGCAGGTCATTGAGCTCGGCCCTGGTGGCAACCGGGATCGTGAACGGCCGGATCGTTTCTGCGGTCGTGACGGACATCTGGGTCTCCTTGCTCGGTGTAGTCGGACGACCACATCAAGCCTGGTCTGCGTCACCTCGCACCGCACCCGGGGGACACCCCGGGTTCGCACCCTGGTTTTCTGCGATTCAGCTCGACCTGGCGGGCCCGGTCAGGCGCGCGAGGCCGCCGACCAGCAGGGTTATCAGCGCGGCGACGGCAAAGGACAGGATCGACGCCGACATCCAGCTCTGCGGGGAGAAGCCGATGAGCCGCCCGAACGACGTCCACGCCGAGACCCACCAGGACACATAGCCGGGATTGATGAGCTGGTAGGTGACGAAGCCGGCCGCCCAGGGGAGCAGCATCAGCCAGCGCGACCTGGCGGACGCCGACAGGTCCCAGCGACGGCCCGACACGAGGAAGTAGTCCGCGATCAGGACCGCCGACATCGGCACGAACACCGAGCCGATGAGGTCGAGGAAGTTCTCGTAGTCGCTGATGTTCAGCCACAGCGCCCCGGCCGTGCTGACGGCGGCGATGGTCACCGCCAGGATCCGCCGGTCCCACAGCGGGCGCAGGTTCTGGGTGGACACCGCCGTGGAGTAGACGTTGGCGAACGCCTGGTCGAGCTCGCGCGCGGCGAGAACGGCGAAGGCGAGCGCGCCGACCGGCAGCGCGATGAACGCGCCGTAGATGTCGTTCGGGTTGCCGTGCGCGACCGTGACCAGCGCCAGCAGCCCGATGACGTAGCACAGCACCTGGGTGACGCTGTACCCGGCCAGCGTTCCGGTGAAGGCGGCCCGCGGGCTGCGCGAGTGTCGGCTGTAATCGGCGATCAGCGGCGCGAACGAGACCGCGACGGCGACCACGGTGTCGGTCGCCGCCCAGTAGCCGGTCCAGGTCCCGTGCGTGAACCCCGGCAGCGGATGCCGCAGGAGCTGCACGAGCAGGTAGCACAGCACGACGAGCACGGCGGTGGTCGCGTAGCGGCGCAGCACCCGGATCGCGCCCAGCGGGCGGATCGTCAGCAGGGCGGTGATCAGCCCCGCGATCAGCACGTAGCCCCACTTCGGCAGCGCGGGCGTGAGGGTGTGGGCGGCGGTGGCGATCGTCACCAGCTCGAAGATCCCCCAGCCGAGGCACTGCAGGATGTTGAGCACGGTCGGCAGGTAGGACAGCCGGGCGCCGAACAGCCCGCGCAGCAGCACCATGGCGGGGGCGCCGGTCTGCGCGCCCGGCAGCCCGGCCAGGGCGAGCGGGACCGTCCCGAGCAGGGTGCCCGCCACGACGGCGGTCAGCGCCGCCGCCAGGGACAGCTCCGGGGTGCCGGCCCCGTCCGGTTGCAGGACGAAGATCGCCCCGGTGAAGCCGAGCAGGCTCACCCCGAGGTTGCCCCACAGCCCGAACTGGTCGAGCAGGCTGAGCGCCTGCGGCACCGGCTCGGCCAGGGTGCGCGCCACCTCGGAGCGGCGGTCGCCCGGGATGGTGACGAACTCGCCCGAAGACGAGGTAACGGACGTGCTCGCGGTCGCCACGTGGCCTCCCTACGCCGGCATTACCCGGTCAGGTTCCAACGGTCGGCGGCGCATGCCCCTGCGGGCAGCCACCCTCTCAGCCCGGTTCGGCCCGAGCTCCCGTGCATATTGCGGTAAAACGCTAGCACTCCGAGGATGTGACGGCACGGGCGGGGTCGTCCCTGGGGGCTCACCACCACGCCTATTTACCGTGCCTCCCACTGGTCCCACTGTGCTCGGGCGAATGCAGCATGCCGGGGACTAGCAGGCAGAACAATGGCATCATAGACGCGCGAAGAAATAGGCGCGGGCGCGCTGGATCGTGCAAATGAACGTGCATTAGCGCAGGCGAAAGACCTGCGGACATATCCGACATATGCCCTTTCCGGGGTCGGCGGCCGACGAGTTGGACCGCCTATGCGTTGGTCTAAACAGCGGCGGGGAAACGCGGACGCGGGTACCGTAATCTGGTCTAAGCTTTCGCCTTCCCGTCATTTGGGGCAACCGGGTGAATGAGGGGGTATCTCGTGCGGGCAGACGCGCACACAATCGCCGTTGAACGGATGCGGCTAGGCGATCATGCCTTTGCGCACTACGCGGACGATGACGTCCGCTGGGAGGTGCCGGCCCTTTTCGTCTTTCGGGGGCTGTCAAGGGGCGAGAAGGTCATCGTGATGATGGACCCGGGGTGCTCAGCCGACGTCGCCTGCGAACGGCTGGCAGGCTTCGGCGGCGGCGCCGACCACGCCCGCGACCGCGGTCAGCTCGTGTTCAGCAGCATGCGCGAGCTGATCAGCCCGGAAAAGTCATTCACCGCGCGCAGACAGCTGGACCGGCTGCGGCAGGAGACCGATGTGGCCTGCGAGGAGGGGTTCGCCGGGCTGCGCACAGTCATCGACATGGCCTGGGTCGACGACCTGGGGATGGACGTCGAGGGCGTGATGGCCCGGGAGAAGCACGCGGACTCGCTCTTCGAGAGCCGTCAGTACGCGGAGATCTGCACCTACGACCGCCGCTGGTTCGATCCCGCCGTGGTCGAGGAGATGCGGGTCAGCCATCCGGTCGCGCTGCTCGAGCGGCCCGGTGACCTCCAGGCCCATCACGCCCCGGGCGAGCTGTACCTGATCGGCGACGCGGACATGGCGACCGGGGACATCTTCCGCGCGGCCGTGAGCGTGGCGTTCGAGGCGCCGCCGTGCAGGCAGGCGCTGGTTGACCTGACGCGGCTGTGCTTCCTGTCGGCCGGGTGCGCCGGGGATCTGCTCCGTCTCATCGGGCAGACAGGCGCCATCGACAAGGTCGTGGTGCGCTGCCGCCCTCCCCAGGCGAAGATCCTCCACCGTTTGCGGGTGATGTGGACCGGCGGCCTGGTCCTGGAGGAGACGGGAGACACCAGGTGACTGGTGGCGCGCCGCTCCAGATGCGCTTCACCGCCGGCGACCTGCCCAGGCTGCGGTTGCGCGTCGCCACCGCCGCCGCGGCGGCGGGGCTTGACGAGAACAGGTGCGAGGAGCTCGTCCTGGCGGTGTACGAGCTGGCGTGCAACGCGATTCTGCACGGCGGCGGAGGAGGCCGCCTGCTGGTGTCCCAGGTGGAGGGCTCCGTGCGCTGCCAGGTATCGGACGACGGGCCCGGCTTCGTCGACACCGCGCCGGCCGGCGGCATCGACGCTGCGCCGCCCGGCGGCGGGCTATGGCTGGCGCGGCAGCTGACGGACGGCATTGAGATCGACGGCGGCGACCGCGGCGCCGTCGTCACGCTCCTGGTCCAATGCCGCTCGAACGCCGCCAACTGACGGACTGACCGTAGGTCCGCCCGGCCGAGTCAGCCCTTACCCGGATTGAACAGACCGAGCGGGTCAAGCGCCCGGCGCACGGCCTCCTGCATGGCCAGCGCGCCGGGATCGAGTTCGCGCCGCATGCCGGCCCGTTTGAGCAGCCCGATTCCGTGCTCGCCGGAGACGGTCCCGCCGAGCTCGATCGCGTCGTTCAGGAACTCCTCGAACGCCGCCTGCGCGGCAATCCGCGCGCCGTCGTCGCCCGGCGGCGTGACCAGCAGAGGATGCAGGTTGCCGTCGCCGGCGTGCGCGATCGTCGCGACCGTCAGGCCGTGCCTGGCGGCGGTCGCCTCGATCCGCCCGAGCATCGCCGGCACGGCCGAGCGGGGCACGCACACGTCCTCGGTCAGCACCGGGCCGAGCCGCTCCAGGGCCGGATAGGCGAGCCGCCGCGCGTCGAACAGCGCCTCGGCCTCGGCCGCGTCGGTGGACTGGGCCACCCACTGCGCGCCCGCGTCGGTCATCGCCGCGGCGAGGGCGTCCGCCTCGTCCCGCCCCGAGTCGCCCGGCGTGTCCACCCGGGCCAGCAGCAGCGCGGCCGCGTCGGCGGCGATGCCGAGGTGCTTCCACTCCTCGACCGCGGTCAGGCAGGCGCGGTCGAGGATCTCAAGCACCGACGGTGACAGGCCCCGGCGGGTGATCAGCGACACCGCCTCGCCCGAGGCGACAAGGCCGCCGAACGCTCCCACGATCGTGCGCGGCGTGCCGGCCAGCGCCGGGCGAAGCCGGAGGGTGATCTCGGTGATGACCCCGAGCGTCCCTTCCGACCCCACCAGCAGCGCGGTCAGGTCGAGCCCGGCGACGCCCTTGGTGGTGCGCCGTCCCAGCCTGACCACATCGCCGTACCCGCCGTACCTGCCGGCCCCGGCGGCCGCGCTGAGGCCCGTCACCACGTGCAGCCCGAGCACGTAGTCCCTGGTAACGCCGTACTTCAGGCAGCACAGGCCGCCCGCGTTGGTGGCCACGTTCCCGCCGATCGACGACCACGGGGCGCTGGCCGGGTCCGGCGGGTACCACAGGCCGTGCTCGGCGACGGCGGCCTTCAAGTCGTTGTTCACGATCCCCGGCTGCACGACGCAGATCATGTTCTCGCGGTCGATCTCGAGCACCTGGTTCATCCGCGACAGGTCGAGAACGACGGCCCCGTCGGTGGCGTTGGCACCGCCGGACAGGCCGGTGCCCGCGCCGCGCGGCACGATCGGCGCGCCGAACTCCGCGCAGACGCGGACGACGTGCTGCACCTGGCCCTCGGTCTCGGCCCGGACCCCGGCCACCGCCCGCCCGACCGGCGCCCACTCCGCGTCATCGTGTGACATCGCGGCGAGCACATCGGGGTCGACCACCAGGCGTCCGTCCGGCAGCCCGCGGCCGAGCGCGCTGACCAGCGCGGCGGCATCGAACCGGTGGGCGGCATTGGAATCAGCGGCGGGCAGCGCGGTCTCCATGAGACAGACACTAAACGAACGCGCCCGTCAGCTGTACGCGGCGGCGAACATGCCCGGCTCGTAGGAACCGCCCTTCTGGTGCACGATCACCGCGAGCCGGTTGGCCGCGTTGATCATGGCGATCCCGGCGATCAGGGCGACGATCTGGTCGTCGTCGTAGTGCGCGCGCACCCGCGCCCAGGTCTCGTCGGACACGCCGGTGGAGGCGTCGGCGAGCCGGGTGCCCTCCTCCGCCATCGCCAGCGCCGCCTGCTCGGCCTCGCTGAACACGGTCGACTCGCGCCACGCGGCGACCAGGTTGAGCCTGACCGAGGTCTCGCCCGCCGCCGCCGCGTCCTTGGTGTGCATGTCGATGCACCAGCCGCAGCCGTTGATCTGGCTGGCCCGCAACGCCACCAGCTCCGCGGTGGACTTCGGCAGCGGCGACTGCTCGATGACTAGGGCGGCGCTCGCGAACCGCTTGGTGAACTTGGCGGCGATCTCGTTGTCGAACAAGTTGAATCGGGTATCCATGATTGCGTCCTCACTCGATGATCTCGACGGTGTTGCGCTGAACGAACAAGAGATGCCGGCCACCCGCCGCCTGTGACAGCCCCGGACGATGTCACAAACCAGCCGGGCCCCGCATCTGATGGGTGTGACCCCCGAAATCGAGCAGGACGAAAGCGAACAGGAGCTGCCCATGGCCGGCCCGGACCCCGCCACCGAGGCGTTCCTCGCGCACCGCAACCTGCTGTTCACCGTTGCCTACGAGATGCTCGGCTCCGCCGCCGACGCGGAGGACGTCCTGCAGGAAACCTGGCTGCGGTGGGCGGGGGTGGATCTCGGCGGGGTGCGGGACTTCCGCGCCTACCTGGTCAGGATCACCGCCCGCCAGGCCCTCGCCCGGCTCCGCGCGCTCGGCCGCCGGCGGGAGTCCTACGTCGGCCCGTGGCTGCCCGAGCCGCTGCTGACCGCGCCCGACGTGGCCGAGGACGTCGAGCTGGCCGAGAGCGTCTCGATGGCGATGCTGCTGGTGCTTGAGACGCTCGCCCCGACCGAGCGGGCGGTATTCGTGCTGCGCGAGGTGTTCGGCGTCGAGTACGACGAGATCGCCGAGGCCGTCGACAAGAGCCCGGCCGCGGTCCGCCAGATCGCGCACCGGGCGCGGGCGCACGTGGCGGCGCGGCGGCCGCGCGGGGTCGTCTCCGCCGCCGAGGCCCGCGAGGCGCTTGAGGCGTTCAAGCGGGCGGCTGAGACGGGGGATCTGCAGGGCCTGCTCGACATCCTCGCGCCGGATGTGGTCCTGCTCGGCGACGGAGGCGGGGTCAAGCAGGCGGTACCCAGGCCGGTCGTCGGGGCGGACAAGGTCGCCCGCCTGCTCGCGATCGGGCTGGGCAGGCTCTCCGGCACCACATCCCTGAGTCCGGCCCAGGTCAACGGCTACCCGGCGCTGATCCTGCGGATCGACGGCGAGCTCGACAGCGTGGTGGCCGTCCGCATCGATGACGGCCTCATCACCGGGCTCTACTCGGTCCGCAATCCGGAGAAGCTGTCGCGCCTGGAGCGCGAGACCGCCCTGCGCCGCTGAGCGGCCGCCCGCACGCGGTCCCTCACGGCTGGCTGCCCTCCCTCTCCGCCTCTCCCAGGCTCTCAGCCCCAGCCGGCCACGGCGCGGAGGCCCCCGGCGCGGCGCTCCCGGGGGCGGCGCCCCCGACCCGGTCACGTGCGAACCGCGCGCGCCTGAACCGGACGAGCCTGGCCCGCAGCAGCGCCTGCGTGGCGAGGACGACCGCGACGATCGCGACCGAGACGATCCCGTCGGCCCAGTAGTGGTTGCCGGTGGCGACGACGACGAACACGGTGACGATCGGGTGCGCCAGGATCAGCCACCGCCAGCGGCTGGTGCTGGCGGTGATGACGGCCCAGGCGACGAGCACCGCCCAGCACACGTGGACCGAGGGCATGGCGGACAGCTGGTCGGCGCCGACATTGGCGCCGGCCGCGCCGTAGACCGACTCCCCGTAGCGCGCGGCCAGGTCGACGAAGCCGAGCGAGGTCAGCATGCGCGGCGGCGCCACCGGGATGAAGGAGACCAGCAGGCAGATGGCGGTGCTGGCGGCCATCGCGTTGCGCACCGGCGGGTACGCGTCCCGATGCCGGACGAAGAGCCAGATCAGCATCGCGATCAGCACCCCGAAGTGCATCGTCGCGTAGTACAGGTTGGCGATCTGCGCGAGCAGCGGATGCGGCAGCACCAGGCGCTGCACCGCAAGCTCGGTTGGCAGGCCGAGCGACCGCTCGGTGTGCCAGATCCACCACGCGTGCGTCATCGCCTGGCCGAGCCCGCCGACCGCCAGGTTGCCGGCCAGCTGCCACAGCGCGTAGAGCGCGGTGACGACCCCGGCCTCGCGCGCGAACGGCCCGATGTGCGCCGCCCACCGCGTCGCCCGCCCGGGGGACCGGCCCGGCTGCGCCCCGGCCCGGGCCAGGCGGACGAGGAGCAGCCCAGCCGCGAAGAGCCCGGCCGCGAGCAAGGCGGCCTCCTGCCAGGAGAGCATAAAGTTTGGCATGGCAACTAAATTTTATCCCGCCAGCACGGCTGAGGCCGTCCGGGGATGCGCTTGCCGTCGAGCGGCGGGCTCGCCGGGCTCGCCGGGCCGCCAGGTCCGCGGGAGCGCCTACCTAATCGACTTGATCCGATAGACGCTCACGGCCCCGATGAACGTGAAGATGCCGGCGAACGCGAACAGCACCCGGTAACCGCCGAGCTGGTCGATGACGAGCGCCGCGACCACCGGGGCGATGGCCTGCGGCACGTTGGTGCCGATGTTCATGATGCCCAGGTCCTTGGCCCGGGTCTCCGCGTCCGGCAGGACCTGGGTCACCAGCGCCTGGTCGACCGAGAGGAAGGCGCCGTACCCCGCGCCGAGGATGGCCCCCGCGACCAGCGTGGTACTGAAGCTCGGCCAGATCACCAGCAGCACCGCCGCCACGCCCTGCAGCACCGAGGCCACCGCGACGAACCGCCGCCGTCGCCCCGACCGGTCCGACAGCACCCCGCCGCCGTAGGTGGTGATCAGCGTGAACACCAGGTAGATGGCGGTCACCTCGAGCAGCGCGGTGTCCGGGTCCTGCAGCTTCAGGTCGTTGGTGAAGAAGTACAGCAGGTAGGTGGTGCCGAGCGCGTTCCCGATGTTGACCGCCACCCGCCCGCCGAACGCCCAGGCGAAGTCCGGGTAGGCCCGCGGCGACACCCACATCGCCTCGGTCAGCGCACTCCACGTCAGCGGCAGCCGCCGGCCGATGATCGGCGAGTCGACGTACCGCAGCACGAACGGTATCGACAAGATCACCACCGCGACCGCGAGCACCAGGTACCCGCTGGCGGTGCCGGTGATCACCTCCGCCAGCAGCGCCAGCCCGACCAGCAGCCCAAGCGCCTGGGGGCCGAAGATCGCGCCGGAAATAATGCCTCGCTGGGTCACCGGCACCTGGTCGGCGACGGCGGCGAACAGCCCGGCCGACGCGATCGAGAAGCCGAGCGAGGCGAACATCCAGCAGACCATCACCCCGACCCAGGAGCGCTGCGGGCCGATCGCGACCAGCGAGAGGGCCAGCACGACCACCCCGGCCGCCATCCAGACCCGCCGCCGCCCGAATCGCGACCGGGTACGGTCGCATAGCGCGCCCGCCACCGGCAGCGCGATCAGCGCCACGACGCCGGCTGCCCCGTTGGCGATGCCGAAATCACGCACCTTGTGCGCCGCGTCTAGCGCCGCGAACTGGTTCGGCAGCACCAGCTGGACCGGCACCAGCCACGCCATCCAGAACCCGAACCACAGCAGCGTGAACCGCCCGGTCCAGCCACGGGAAACCCGGACCGTCGGCTCAGCGGTTGTTGTCTCGGCAAGAGGCATGCTGAGAATGTACAGGTCTGCCCCCACTATCCAACACAAGTCTCACAACCATTCGCCCGAACGGAAGGTGGTTCCCCCCACACGGCCAGAGCTCCTCCGGGCAGAAAGCCGGGGTACCCGGGAAGGGGCTCCTCAGCTGGGAAGATGGTCCGGAAGCGGGGCCGATGGTCCGCAGCCGGTCAGGGTTTCCGGCCGACTCCGGCGTAGATGGCGAGGTTGCGGCCGCTGCCGACGTCCCCGGTTCCGGCCCGCCACCGGTGCACCTGCACGACGCCGGGCTCAACCAGGTCCAGACCCGAGAAAAACCGGCCGACCTCGGCCTGGGTGCGCGCCGCGACCGGGGCCGCGGCCTGCTCGTTGTAACGCTGCACGCCCTTGGCCACCTCATCGGCGGCGACGTCGCCCGCGATCTGCGTGAGGGCCAGGTAGCTACCCGATGGGACCGCGTCCATGAGCCGGGCGATGATCGCGCCCGGCTCCTCCTGGTCGGGTATGCCCTGCAGGATGCCCAGCAGCATGACCGCGACCGGCTGCCCGAAGTCGAGGACGGCGGCCGCCCGCTCGAGGATCGGGCCGGTGTCGCGCAGGTCGGCGTCGATGTAGGCCGTCGCTCCCTCGGGGCTGCTGGACAGCAGGGCACGGGCGTGGTTGAGCACGATCGGGTCGTTATCCACGTACACCACCCGCGTCTGCGGCGCCGCCGCCTGCGCGACCTGGTGGGTGTTGTTAGCCGACGGCAGCCCGGTCCCGATGTCGAGGAACTGCCGGATACCCGCCTGGGTGACCAGGAAGTGCACCGCCCGGGCCAGGAACGCCCGCTGCGCCCGGACCGCGATCCTTATATCGGGGTACGCGGCCGCGACCCGATCGGCAACGGCCCGGTCGGCCGCGAAATTGTCCTTGCCGCCGAGCCAGAAGTCGTACACCCGCGCCATATGCGCCCTGCTCGTGTCGAATGGGACGCCCGCGCTCGCTGGCCCATCACCGCTCGCCACCTCGCCCGCCTTTCCTGGTGGATTGTCCTATCCCAGGGTGATGCTTCCGTGTTGCGCGAGCTCGCGCAACACGATCGCGCGGCGGCGCGGCCGCCACGCGCCTCAGGTCTTTTCACACTCCTGCCACTCTGGTCTCACACACACCACGCATATTCCAAATATCGGATAAAGGTGTCATTGTGGGCTGTTCGGGTCGTATAGGGCCCCAAACGGCACACAATGCCGCTCGCGGCCATGAAGCGGGGCCCCGAACGGCACACAACGAAGCCTGCGCCCGTGAAGCGGGGCCCCGAACGGCACACAACGAAGCCTGCGCCCGTGAAGCGGGCCCCGCCGGCGCCCGATCGTGGCGCAGCCGGCGGGGCCCGGCTGGGTCACGACCGGTTGCAGACCTCGTTCGCGGTCAGGTAGCCGAAGCTCATCGGCCCAGGAGGCCCGGAGACGCCCTTGGGCTTGCCGGTCTGGCCGAGGCCGACCCAAAGGAGCGCCCCGGCCGGGATATCCGACGGCCTGATAAGGAATTCGGTGCCGTCGGCGGACGGCAGGCCAGTGCGGTTCTCGGTCTGCACCACTTGGTCGCCCATCCGGTAGTTGCCGCCTCGCCACTCGCTGCAAGCGGCAGGCCAGGCCAGGGAGGCGGTCACGACGACCCGCGCGCCATCTGCCCGGAGCGTGGCCTGCAGGCCCGAGGGGTCCTCCATCTCCCGGATGGTCACCTTCAGCGTGCCGTTCGGGTTCTCGGTCACGGTCCACGCGGTCAGCGTGGTCGAGGCGCCCGGGGCTGGCCGCTGACTTGATCCGGATGTCGCGTTCTGAGCGGTCTTCACGCCCGAGCCCGGCTGTCCGCCTGACGCTGGCTGTCCGCCGGAGGCGATCACGGCCACCGCCGCGGCTGCCCCGACCGCCACGGCCGACGCGGCGGCCCAGGTCAGCCTCCGCCGGGTCGGGTTGACGGGCCGCGTGGGCTGGCGGGCGGGGCCGGCCGCAGGCTGACGCGGCGCGCCGCGGATGATCTCGTCGGCCAGTTCGCCCAGTGCCTGTCGGCTGACCAGGGCGGCGGCCTGCTCGTCGGTGACCGGGGCGAGGTGGGATAGAAGCGTGTCGTCGTTCATGAGTTCCCTCGAATGAGCTCGGGCGCGAATGCGGTTCTGGTGTCATGGAGCGCGGCGGCGAGGCGACGCCGGGCGCGGTGCAGGCGGATACGGGCGGCGTTGCGGGAGCAGCCGATGACCACGGCGATCTGGCCGGCGTCCAGGCCCTCCCAGGCGGCCAGCGTGAGGATCTCGCGGTCGGTGTCGCCGAGGCGGCGGAAGGCGGCCGCCACCCCGTCCAGGCCCGGCGGCGGCTCACGGTGGAACCGCTCGGCCGCCAGCTCGGACCTGAGCCGCTCGCCCAGCGCCGAGCGCCGCTGCTCGCCGCGGCGCTGATTGGCCAGCACCCGCCGGGCCACCCCGTACAGCCAGGGCCGGGCGGCTTCGCCGGCCGGGATGTCGTCGATCCGCCGCCACGCGGTGAGGAAGGTTTCGGCGATGACGTCGGCGGCGTCGTCGGCGTTGCCGGTCCGGCGCAGCGCGTAGCCGAGGATGGCGGCGTGGTGGACGGCGTACACCTGATCGAACCGCCGCCGCTGGTCGTCGGTCATCCGCTCACCTGGCCCACCGGCCGGATGACCCGGCCGACCGCCATGAACGATAAGAAGGCACGTGATTCCTCTCGGTGCGGGACTGGTGCTCTCCTCAGCACATGTCCGGCACCCGTCCAGCCGTTTCATCCTGCCCCCGGAAACCGGGTAACGGCTGCCCAGCGGCCCCGTGGCGGCGTCCGGCCGCCGCCACCCCCGACGACCTGACGGCCGCCGCGTCGCAGGCGTTCACTGTCGTCTCGAATCCGATTCGCATGGCTCGCCGATCCTTGCTAACATCTGCATGTTCTCAAGCGCCGCTAGCTCAATTGGCAGAGCAGCGGACTCTTAATCCGCGGGTTCGGGGTTCAAGTCCCTGGCGGCGCACCCGTACTGACCTGGGGTTTTAGGCTCCAGGTCGTTCTTTTATCTGAGCTGGTGGGACCATGGTGGGTCTAATGTGGGACCAGCTTCAGTCTGCTGAGCTTTCGTCTCTCCCTTCGGGCATGCTAAAGAGCCGGCTGACGCGCCGGGTTGGCGCTGTCCGGGTCATCGGTCGTTCGGGCAGGGTGGGTCCACGCGCCGTCGTTGGCGCGTTCCCGGGAGCCTGATTGTCAGGCGGTGATCTCGGCCATTACAGGAGCGCTGCGCCTTCGGGCGCTGCCGCCGCCCGGCGGGCTCTTGCCGCCCTCAGGACCAGCCGCGCGGCAGCGGCTGCCGCTTTGAGGCCGAGCTCGACCGCGACGCTGAGGTAGGTGTCGGCGGTAAGCACGACGCTGGAGTGGCCCAGCTGGTCGGCGATCGTCTTGAGTTCCTCGCCCGCCAGCAGCATCAACGTGGCGGCACCGTGCCGGAGGTCGTGCAGCCGTACCGGTGGCAGGCCGGCCTCCTCGACGAGGTCGTTGAACTGGTGGGTCAGGTAGGACGGGGACAGCGGCTCGCCGTCCTCGTGCGCGAAGACCCAGCCCTCGGACGTGATGCCAGCCTGGCTGAAGTGCCGGTCCTGCCTGCTGCGCTGAGCGCGTAGGACGAGGACCGTCTCCGGGTCCAGCGCGATCGCGCGGCGGCTGGATTCCGTCTTCAGCGGGCACGCCTTCAGCTGCCCGTCGGCCCCCTGCTGGAGCTGCCGTGAGATGTAGGCGATCCCTTCATCCAGGTCCAGGTCATCCCAAGTCAGCCCGCACGCCTCACCGCGCCGCAGACCGCGCATCGCGATCAGGTGATAGGCGGCGAACAGTGGGTGACCCGCGATGGCAGCCAGGAACTCGCCGAGCTGCGCCGGCGTCCACACCGCCACCACGGGCCGCTCCCCGGTCCGCTGCCACTCCTTGACCCGCCGCTTCGTCCATACCACAGCGCACGGCCTTCGTCCCTTCGGCAGCTTCAGGTACCTGGCCGGGTTGTCCCGGATCAGCCTTTCCCGGACAGCGGCGTTGAGCGCGGACCGCAGCGTCGAGAACAGCCGCCGCGCCGTCGCCGCGGTCATCCCCTCATCGAACAGCCGCTGGAAGGCGTCCTGCACGTGGCCGATGTGCAGCTCGCGCAGCAGCACCCCGTCGAGCAGCCTGCGGAAATACAGGCGGATGTGGCCCTGGTACATGCGCCGCGTGCTGTCCCGCAGCCGCGCCCTCGTCTCGACCCACGCCTCCAGCCACTCCACCACCGTGTAGACGCCATCGCGCGAGTCGCCTAGGACGGGGACGCTGAGCCGGTCCCGCGCGGCGGCAGCCGCCTCGCACGTGAGGTAGCCGCCCCGGCGAAGCCTCCGCCTCCCGCCGTCCATGTACCT
>Ga0302314_10011118_pt1 | contig 15726 bp, 13 predicted proteins | sample III_Palsa_N2_3_FD_200533 | JGI IMG/M metagenome (GOLD analysis project Ga0302314, IMG submission 200533) | Peat permafrost microbial communities from Stordalen Mire near Abisko, Sweden - III_Palsa_N2_3 | ecosystem: Environmental > Terrestrial > Soil > Palsa > Peat permafrost | place: Sweden...
GCGCGTGATCGATATCGCCATCTCGATCGCTCCTTCCAACATATCAAGCGAATCGAATCACAAAACGACCACCCGTGGGAATCCCCTACGCAATCCGAGAGTCAGAATTTCAGGCGATTGGTATTACACGGACAATAGCGATCACCTCTCTTCGTTCGCGCCTTCATGGTGATCGCGACTTCCTGACTGACGGCACCGCGACCACCCGCCGCTTCCGGAAGTGGGGATGGACCTATTCTTCTTGAAGCAACCGGGTCAGGTCCGCCAACCTAATTGGATCCCGAATAGCCTCGATCGGCCTCATGTCGATTTCGGCGATCGCGCGCAGGCCCAGGCAATTCGATAAAAAAGCAGCATCACATCGCCAGAGATCGTTGATTCCCAACGGCGCCTCTTCGGCCTGTACCCGTTCGATCAACAGCGCACGCGCGATGCCGGGTAGAGCCCCATCGGCGACCGGCGGGGTTAGGAGCCGCCCGCCGATCCGGACGAACAAATTGGCTGCGGTCGCCTCGGCGAGACGCCCGGCGGTGTTGAGCAAAAGCGCGTCATCGGCGCCCCGTTGAATCGCCTCTTGGCGCGCCAGGATGTTGTCGAGATAGTTGGTCGATTTGAGCTTTGACGTCGGCGACCATTCATTCCGCCGGGTGCTCAGAGCGACAATAAGACGGGCCGGCCCTGCGGGCGGCGGTAGCGGACCCGCCTGAATCAGAACGGTCGGTGAAACAGGCCCGGTCGGCAGCAGGCCTCGGGCAGCCGGACCGCGGGTCAAGGTAAGGCGAAGCACCCCGTTCGCGAGAGATCGTGCTGTTAGGATCTGCGCGATGGCGTCTCGGATCGAGTCGTCGCTCCATTTGAGCGGAATGGCCAGAAGCGCCGCGCTGGAGCGCAACCGGGCCAAATGACGCGGCAGATGCACCGCATTCCCGTCGGCGACCCGGATGGTTTCGAAGAGTCCATCGCCAAGAGTGAGGCCGCGATCTGTCGTATCGATGCGGGCGATGTCTTCCGCTAGCAGTGCTCCGTTGACCCAGATCATGGCGCTGCATCCGTCACGGCGCGAAGCAGGGGGCGTATCTTCACCATCATCTCTTCGTGCTCCGCAGCCGGATTGGAATCCGCGACGATGCCGCCGCCCGCTTGGGCAATCAGCCAATCCGGTGTGATCGTGAGCGTGCGAATGACGATGCTCGAGTCCATGGTGCCATCAAAGCCGATCCAGCCAATCATCCCGCAATACGGGCCGCGGCGGCTCGCTTCGACGGCGTCGATGATCTCCATCGCTCGCTTCTTTGGTGCACCGGTGATCGAACCGCCAGGAAAGCACGCCCGCAAAAGGCCGATCGGTCCGATTCCAGGGACCAGTTGCGCTGTCACCGTCGACACCAGGTGATGGACCGTGGCGAAGCTTTCGACCTCGTGGAGCGTGGGTACGCGGACGCTGCCGATCTCAGCGACGCGACCCAGATCGTTTCGCATGAGGTCGACGATCATCAGGTTCTCGGCCTTGTCCTTGATGCTTGTCCGCAGCGCTTGGCGCTCGCGATGGTCCTCAGCCGGCGTCGCACCCCGGGGACGGGTGCCTTTGATCGGACGGGTTTCGATAAGGCCGGTGCGGTCGAGGTGGAGAAAGCGCTCTGGTGACGCGCTGACAATCGAAAGACGGGGGCCGCAACCGAGATAGGCAGCGAACGGCGCCGGGCTTTGAGCCCGTAACCGCCGGTAAATTCCCGACGCCGGGGCGTTGCTGGATCTCGCCATGCGGTGCGACATGGTCATGTTCGCCTGATAGATGTCGCCGGCCCGGATATGGTCCAGAATGCGCTCAACTCTCGCTTCGTAGTCCGAGCGGCTCAGATCGGGAATCCAGGCGCCGCGTTCGGGTTCGTGAGAGACGATTGGTGGTGTTGGGCTGGCAAGACGCGCTTCCATGGCAGAGGCGCGCTCTTGTGCCCAGGCGAGGCGCGACTTTCCGACTTCTGGGAAACCCGAGGAAAGGATCCAGCAGAGCCGCTCCGCGAGGTCGAATGCCAGAACGAGATCGTAGAACGCCATGACCATGTCGGGAATGTCAGCGGGGTCGTCCAGATGCCCCGGAAGTCGCTCCAGATGTCGTCCCATCTCGTAGCCGATGAAGCCGATGGCGCCGGTGCCAAACGGCACGGGGACTCCCCCACTTGGTAATTGGAACCGCGCCAACTCCCGCTCGAGAATATCGAAAGGATTGCCCGGCGCGGGCACGCCGTCGATCGTCGTAACCTCGCCGCGGGTCTCGATCAGACGGAAGGGTTCAACCGCGAGATAGGCGTACCTGCAACGGGGATCCGTCGGTGTCGCTCCATCGAGGAACGCGACGAAGGGCTGATCGGCCCAATAAGCGAAGGCGTTCAGCGGGTCCATAAACGGAATCTCAAGCACGAGCGGGTCATCCCCAACTCCCATGCATTCGCTCATTCTCGACGGTCTTTCAAAAAATGACCCAGCCCTCAAGCCCGGCGCATGGGGTGAGGTGACGATTCGATTTGGTTTATAGGCCGCGGCAACAGACATGGCTCCGTCCGATTGCTTTTCAAAAAGCGGGTCACGGGATGCTGGGTAATGCCAGTCTGTCCTGACGGCCAAGAAACTCCCGCAGAGAAGTCATGGTTCGGCGAGTGGCAAGATGGGCGGGCTGACAATGTCTGAACTTAGCCATCAGATCACCACGCCCCTGGACAATCCGAGGCTAACCGGGAAAGTCGTAGAGGACGCTGTCAGTGACGATGTGAAAGAAATGCTCGCCATCAGCAAGATCTGCAAGCCGTCGAGTTCCATTGGTCGGAAACAGTCCTTACAGAGCAAGCTCCCTTACAGCCTTGTGCGCCTTTGGCACTGCATTGATAGCCAACGCAGGGATGTTTATCCCCTCGACGCGAATGGTCTGTACATCCTCAATGCCGATGAACCCCAGGATTTGACGTAGGTAAGGCTCGACAAAATCCCAGGGACGCCATGGGCCTTCCGAAAAAACACCGCCCGAAGCTAGAATCAGGATGGCCTTCTTGTCCCTTGCCAGACCGAGGATGCCGCTTTCGGAGTGAAGGAAGGTCCTGCCCGGCCGCACGACGAGGTCGATCCAGGCCTTGAGGGCCGAGGGAATGCCGAAGTTCCACATCGGCGTTGCGATCACCAGAAGATCCGCTTCCAGCAGCTCGTCTGTCAGTTGATCGGACTGGCGGGCCGCCTCCTTCAACCTTTCAGCCTCGCTTGGGTCCTTCGTCGAGATAGCCTGGAGCGTGATGCCGTCCAGATGGGGCAGATGCTCGACAGCCAGGTCGTGGCGCACGAGCCTTGCTGACGGATAGAGATCGGCGAGCCGTGCGGCGAGCGTATCGGCGGCCGCTCGGCTCGCCGAGTCTCTCCCCCTCGGGCTGACGTCAATCATCAGGATTTGCTTCATAGCATTCACTCTAGTTTTGAGCCGTCAATGCATTCCAGGCTGCGAGAGAGTCCATGTAGTCTCTCCAATGCACGACCTTCCGGTTTTCAATCTTGATGATTGAGCAGAACCGATTGCTATATTTCGCGCCGGTCGCGAGGATAGTTCCGTGGACCTCGTATTCGATGACGACGACACCGCCGCCGTCTGCCTTGTGGGTAATCAGCTTATCGGCGGACTGAAGCGCGATATTGTCGACATAGCCCCTGAACCCGACCATCAGGTCGGCCCGTCCCTTGATGACGCGAGGCCAACCGGGAATGTCGTAGAGCACCTCGTAGACGACGCCGTCGGTGACGACGTCGAAGAAGTGCTCACCAGCGACCAAATCGCCGAGCGCCCCGCGAACCAGGTTGAAGTAAGGGTCGGCGGGCTCATAGGCAGCGTATTTCGGAGTCGACATTCTGGGTTTCCCATGCATTTTTAAGGTTACTTACTGAATGAGAGCTACATATAAATCGTAAGCTATAGCCGTTGAAGAAGGCACTTTCAGATCAGTCACTAACGCCGAGGTAAGTGATGAAGAAGCCGAGCAAAGCCGGCCAACTGGACCCCGCAGCCATCTGCAGAAGCTCGGACCCGATGGCAGTCCGGGAACTGCTGACGAAGATCGGCGACAAATGGACGATCTTCGTCATCCTTTCGCTCGATCTCCTTGGCGGACGTGCTCGATTTTCCGAACTGGAACGTGCGGTTCCAGGGATTTCACAACGGATGCTGTCTTCAACCCTGAAGAATCTCGGACGTGACGGGCTGGTTATCCGCGAGTTGTTTCCTGAAGTGCCGCCCCGCGTAGAGTATGAGATCACAGACCTCGGAAAGAGCCTGCTGTACCCCACGCAAGGACTGGTCGATTGGGCCAAGGCAAACTGGGAGCAGGTTAGGGAAGCGCAATTTAAATACGATGCGAGATAGTTTCCGGAATCGCAGCGTGGTTGGAGACACCCAGCCTCCGAGGTCCGCGCGGCTTTGATATGCAAAAGGGTCGGCCTAGAAAATCTGGCGGGAAAGATAAATGGACTGCCTGAAGGCGGCCGTAAGCTGAGGGGCCGTCTCGGCCGTCGGCTGTACGTCTGGTTTCCCGGCGGAGCACCGGAAAGCGGACCGTCGCAAACCACCCAAAGCCGTCCCTCCGAGGGACCTGAAACCACCGACATTGAGCCTGGGCAGCCAGTCCGACGTTGATCACGGCGCTACCCCAGGCGGCTCATCGATGGTTCAGGCGCACGCGATAAGTTTGATATTGCCGATGCGCGCTAGGATCGTCCGGTATTGTCGATGACGGTTTTCGCCGACTGACATTAATCCTACGATCCTCTGCGACGTCCGGCTTTAGCTGTTGCGGCGGCTGATTTCCGGTCTTCTTTATCTATCCCGTTTCGCTGTGACGGACGGGATAGATGACCGGAACCAAAATCCTCTGGGGCCAGATGCTAAGTGCGCTGCTTGCAGTGCTCGCCGGGCTGTGGGGCGCCACCGAGTGGACCGCCTGGCGGCTGAGCTTCCAGCCGGCGCTCGGGTTCGCGTCAGGATGTCTCACCAATCGGCGCCCACCATGCCGCTTTTGATCGACCTTGATCCCTTAGACAGACGCATCCTGGCGATCCTCCGGTCCAACGGACGCATCTCGAACTTGGATCTCGCTCAGGCCGTTGGCCTCGCGCCGAGCGCCGATGATCTCAAGCCGCTACAATTATAGATTGTCTTGTGCGGCCCGTATCCTTGTGGGGCATCACGCCAGCGCAGACCATTGCGGATCACGAACGATATCCCGCTCGGGATCCGCCGATCATCAACCCTAGGCACGCCATGAGACAGCGGGAAATAAGGCTCGATCCGGCGCATCTGCGCCGGCGACAACATCAAAAGCTCACTCATCGCGGCACCTCCGACCGCAGTGAATCAACTGCCAACCGCCGGCGCAACGGATTTAATAGGTCCTGAACCCTAGCTGAGATGATCTGCATGTCGCCATCGAATCACAAGTGATTCCACGATTCGAGATGTTCTCTATCTTACAATGGAAACAGAATTTTTAGATTTTGTAACATTTCCGCATTTGAGATCGTACATATGTGAGCTCTTTGGCGAGTTTGCGACAAAGGAGTTTGTCTTTGTCGGAAGATACCTTTCTGATTTTACGGCAACCAAAACGGCCGTATTCACCTATTTTTCTTGGAACATCGATGCAATAGCACTGCGAAAGTGAGCCGATCAATATGGAATATATCATTGGAACCTCTTCCTTCGAGCGTCGCAGGCTCGAGATACAGGCACAATTCTTCGAACCTTTTACCCGGCGCATCTTGGTAAGCGCGGGCGTGGCTGATGGCATGGAGGTCTTGGACATCGGTGCCGGCTCTGGCGATGTTGCTCTGCTCGCGGCCAAACTCGTCGGGTCGTCTGGCCGGGTCCTCGGGGTCGATTGCGAGTCCCGGATGGTGGAGCATGCACAAAACCGGGCTCAGACGGCGAATCTCGACAATGTCTATTTTCAGCACGGTTCGCTTGCGCCGACAGAAATACTGGGGACATTCGATCTCGTCGTCGGTCGGTTTGTAGCGATCTTTCAGCCGGATCTCATTGGCTTCATCCGACGCGCCGCATCCTTGGTCAAGCCAGGTGGGACCATCGTTTTCATAGAGCCGGGCTGGAACATAACGGCGACCTGGACGAGTCCAACTATTCCTGCCTACGACGCGCTCATCGCGTCAATGGTGCGCACAATCCAGAAACTCGGCACCGCAACAGGTATCGGTGCCGGCCTTGTCGGCAGCTTCATCGAGGCAGGCCTTGGCGAACCTGCCGTTTCGGCCGAGTTCTTGGTCGGTGGTCCTGCCTCGGGACTATCCGACTACAATATCATGAACTCCGAGATCATCTTCAACCAGGCGCGCCAGGCAGGGTTGGACGTTCCCGGTCAAGCTGAGCTCGAAACGGTGGCGGCACTCATCCGGCAGGAGGCCGGGGCCAAGCATGTTCAGTTCAACGGCCCCTGTATCGTGGGCGCTTGGGCCAAGGTTGGTTGACGTCAATCGGGTTGGGCGATGGAAGAGCTATTTCCTACGAAACAGCGTCTATCTGTCGCGTGTCGTCGAAAGCCGGCGGGCGAGCGATCACTTTGAGGCGCCTTTTGATTATTATACAACAAACCGTGTTATGGAGCCTCGACAATTGGGACATCCTCTAGATCGTCCGATCTGGACCGCGTTGACTGCCCGGCAAGCCGAGTTCGCGCAGGTTGAAGGCGGCATGCGCCGCTTTGATCCTGCCTTTGGCCCGTTCGCAGCGAGTGCCGAGGGCACAGCTGAAAGCCTTGCCGGGCTCGCTACGCTCGTTCCCGTCGGTGGGCAAGTCTATCTGCTGCAGGGCGAGGAGATCTCGCCGCCGCCCGGCCTTGTTCTCGTCCGCACGGCGCGCATCATGCAGATGGTTTCTGATAAGATCGAAGGCCCGCCAGCCGCGAAGGCCTTTGAAGTTCTGCCCCCTGCTGACGGACCCGAGATGCTGGCGCTTGCCAACCTGACCAAACCGGGGCCCTTCGCCGAGCGGACGCACGAGCTCGGGCGCTTCCTCGGCGTCCGCCATGAAGGTCGGCTTATTGCGATGGCGGGCGAGAGGATGAAATCAGGCCCCTTCACGGAGATCAGCGGCGTCTGCACCCATCCCGATCATCGTGGGCGAGGTTATGCGGCGGGATTAATGCGTGAAGTGGCGCGTACCGTCCTCGCGCGCGGTGAGACGCCCTTCCTCCACACGTTTGCGGATAATTTGGGCGCGATCGCGCTCTATGAACGGCTCGGATTTGTTACGCGCTGGCAGCCAATCCTAATAGCCCTAGAACGGGCTTAATCGAACGGCTGCAGGCGGAACTGGTTGGCGGTCGCCTTGGTGCAGGAGGTCCGGTCCGAGGCGAGGTGCAGCTTGTGGGCTTTGATCAGGTTCTCCGCCTGGCCCCGCGCGCAATAGACCTTCTCGTACAGCGACTTCGGGAGGCCGGTCAGGTTGGTGACGATGAAGCGGCTATCGACGCCTTGGCCGGAGGCTTCGATGCGCGCGATCACCCGGCGTTCGGTGTTCCAGGTCTTGGCGCCGTAACGGAATTCGGCATAGCAGCGGACTTTTTGGTCGGCAGCGGCGTCGAGGCGATCCAAGGCAACCTGCTCGGCCTCCGTCGTCACACGGCGCAGTAGTACCTTGTTGCCCGCCAGGCCGAAGATGTAGCCGACCCGCTGGCGCTCGCACCAGGCCATGGCCTCGGGACGGCCGTAGTGGCTGTCGCCCCGGATCAGGATATCGACGCGCGGCCAACGGGCGTGGATCGCGCGTACGACGTGGCGCACCACCATGGCGACCTCGATGCCGTCCGGCGTCTTGCCCGGCCGCAGAAAGACCGCGACCGGTTTGCCGGTCGTCGCCTCGTAAATGTGGATCGGCATGAAGCAGCGGCTGTCGTGATGATGGTGTGAACGGCCCTCCCGAGCGGCATCGCACTGTGCCAGGAATGAGGGTGTGGCGCTCTCACTGAAGGAAGGACCGTTCATATGAAGCTTACCATCGGCCTCGATCTCGCCAAGAAGGGGCCGCGACAAGAGCTGTACCCAGATTCACGCTAATTTGGACAAATCGGGAACGTGCGCCTTCGTCATGCGACGCTCTGATATTTCGCCTTCGCCACGCGGAGCGGCCTGAAAGTGCCTTCGGGCTGGGGCTCCACCACCCAGTCGTAGATGCCGGTGAGGTTGATGTGCTCCCAGATCTGCGGCGAGACGTGCCGGATTATGTCGTCGGGCAGGTCGTGCCGTTCGGCCCGCAGGCTCTCGACGGCGCGGGATAGATAGACGGTGTTCCACAGGACAACGGCGCTGACCACCAGGTTGAGGCCGGAAGCGCGGAACGCCTGGCTCTCGAAGGAGCCGTCGCGGATTTCGCCGCGCTCGTGGAAGAACACGGCCCGGGTCAGCTTGTTGCCGGCCTCGCCCTTGTTGAGCCCGGCCCGGCAGCGGTCGCGCAATGCCGGGCTGGAATACCACTCGATCATGAACAGGGTCCGCTCGATCCGACCGATCTCACGCAGCGTGCGCGACAGAGTGTTCGTCTTCGGCAGGGCGGCGAGCTTCTTCAGGAGGGTCGAGGGCACGACAAGGCGATCAACGATCGAGACGCCGGCGCGCAGCGCCTCGTCCCAACCCTCGCGGATTGCAGCGAGGTCGATGCGATCGCCGATGTGCGTCGACTGTGCCATCGAGAATTAATGCACGTTCCTGCCAATTAGAAATTGTCCCCGGCGGATTTTCATGTCATCTCAGGTTATGTCTCGTTAGCCGAATATGAGTGAACCTTATGCTGAGAAAAGTGACCTATTCGCTTATCGTGTCCCTCCTCTTCGTGTTTCCCGCCCGAGCGCAAACCGTGCAGTCGCAATGCTCGGGGCTCATTTCGCAGCTGTGGGTGACCGACGGAGGCGAGCTGTATGTTTTCCTTGTGGGCGGACTGTTGTCTTTGATGGGGCCCAGCGATCCGAACTATAACGGCTCACTCGCCTTAGCCACGTCGGCATTCATGGCCGGGCGGCCCGTGAGTTTACGGGTCACGGCGGCGACGTGCGGCGGCGGGGTCTTTTATCCATTGGTGGGCGTGGGGCTGCTCGCAAGCTGACGCCTCCGCCGCCCGCACGGCCAGTCGAGCCGGCACTGGGTGACATGATCCGAGGCGGGTGGCTCTGGCACCATAGGCGGCATCGCAGCGCCGTCTAGAATGAGGATGCCCGCACAGCGTGTTCGAAGAATACCTGATCTCGTCTGGCCGGGTGCCGGCACCGGCGCTGGAGCGGGCGCGGCGTCTCGCCGTGGAGCATGGCGATCGGCTGTCCGCCGTGCTCACCAGCCTCGGGCTGATTTCGGAACGCGAGCTGGCGCAATGTTTCGCCGCCGTGTTCGATGCGCCGGTCATCGCGGCGGCCGAGTTCCCGGTCAAGCCGCTGGCGCCGGATCGGCTCAATCCCAAATTCCTGCGCGCGGTGCGCGTGCTGCCGATCGCCGAGGAGGCGGACCGCCTGGTGCTGGCCATGGCCGACCCGTCGGATGACGGCGCCGCCGAGGCGGTGGGTTTCGCGCTCGACACGCTCATCCAGCGGCGCGCGGCCTGTGCGGGCGATCTCGATGTCGCCTGGGACCGGCTCTATGGCGGCGAGAGCGCCGCCGACGCGGTCAATGCCGCCGCGGCCGCGGCCCAGTCGGGCGGCGACGATACCGACCGGCTGAAGGATCTGGCGAGCGAGGCGCCCGTCATCCGGATCGTCGATCAGTTGGTCGCGCGCGCGGTCGAGCTGCGGGCGTCCGATATCCATATCGAGCCACTGCCCGACCTGCTGCGCATTCGCTACCGCGTCGATGGCGTGCTGCGCGAAACCGACGGCCCGCCGGCCCGCCTGGCGATGGCGGTGATCTCGCGCATCAAGGTGCTGGCCAAGCTCAATATCGCCGAGCGCCGGCTGTCCCAGGACGGCCGCATCAGCCTGGCCGTGCGCGGCCAGGAGATCGACATGCGCGTCTCCACGACGCCGACGATCCATGGCGAGAGCGTGGTTTTGCGTATTCTCGACCAGGGCGCCATGGTGCTCGATTTCGCGACGCTCGGGTTCGAGCCGGCGCTGGCGGCGCGCTGGAGCCAAGCGCTGGCGCGGCCGCACGGCATCGTGTTGGTGACGGGGCCAACGGGTAGCGGCAAGACCACGACGCTCTATGCCTCGCTGGCCTCGCTCAACACCCCCGACAGGAAAATTCTGACGATCGAGGACCCGGTCGAATATCAGCTCGAGGGCATCAACCAGGTCCAGGTCAAGCCGCAGATCGGCCTGACCTTCGCCAGCGCGCTGCGCTCGTTCCTGCGCCAGGATCCCGACATCATGCTGATCGGCGAGATCCGCGATCTGGAAACGGCGCAGACCGCGGTGCAGGCTTCGCTGACCGGGCATCTCATCCTGGCCAGCCTGCACACCAACGACGCGCCCAGCGCCGTGACCCGGCTGCTCGACATGGGCGTCGAGGATTACCTGCTGACCTCGACGCTGTCGGCGATCGCAGGCCAGCGGCTGGTGCGGACGCTCTGCCCGCGGTGCAAGCAGGCCTATGCACCGGATCCCGACTTGATCGCCCGCCTGGGTCTGACGCCGGAAGGTACGGGCGAACCGGTCCAACTGTGGCGGCCGGTCGGTTGCCCCGCCTGCGATGGCGCCGGGTTCAAGGGACGTACCACCATCTTCGAGCTGCTGATCGTGACCGACGCGATCCGGCATCTGGTCATGGCGCATGCCGAGGCCCGCGCGATCCAGGCGGCTGCCGTCGGCGAAGGCATGGTGACCATGTATCAGAACGGCCTCGCCAAGGCACGGGCCGGCCTTACGACGATCGACGAGGTGCTGCGGGCGACGCGCGAGGTTTAGCGGCATCTCACGCAATTGTCTTGCGGGTAATCGCTTTGGTTGAGTAGTTTGACGGTAGCCGGTCACCCTGAGTTTGGAACGAGCATGCACCTTTCCGTTATCGCACTTTCCGTTCCGGCTAAGTTGGCTTCTGCGCTGTCTCGCGCCGAAAATCCAAGTCCTGCGGCTAAAGCGCCGGGGCTTGTCTCCTCCCGACCCAGGCGCGGATCCACGGGCTTGGCCCTTGTACTTGCGCTGCTGCTGGCTCCCGTAATCGCTCTGGCCGACGGACCGCCGGTCGTTCCGGGACAGTTCTCTGTGAATTCCACCGGTGCCGCTACCTACGGCGTACCGATTCAGGTACCCCCAGGGACGGCAGGCATGGCGCCAGCACTATCGCTCAGCTATTCGAGCCAGGGCGGTAACGGCATCGTCGGTATGGGCTGGACGCTGGGCGGCCTATCGTCGATCGGCCGCTGCCCCGAGACAATCGCCCAAGACGGCACGGTCGGAACGGTCGACTTCACGGCCAACGACCGATTCTGCCTGGACGGTCAGCGACTGGTTGCGATCAACGGTGCCTACGGCGCCGACGGCACCGAGTACCGAACCGAGATCGACAGCTTCAGCCGCATCATCTCCCACGGAACGTTGGGAACGGGGCCGGCCTGGTTCCAGGTCTGGACCAAGTCCGGCCAGATGATGCAGTTCGGCGACAGCGTCCAGATCCTCGCCACGGGCAAGCCATCGGCGCGAACCTGGGCGGTCGACAAGATCAGCGACCCGCTCGGCAATTATATGGCCATCAGCTATCAGCAGAATACCGCCACCGGCGAGGTCTATCCGACGGAGATCGATTATACCGGCAACACTGCTGCCGGTCTGGCGCCCTATAATTCGGTCAAGTTCGTCTATAAGACACGGACCGACATCAGCACGCAGTATCAGAGCGGCGTTCCGATTCAGGTAAGCCAGTTGCTGACCGATATCCGGACCTATACCGGTTCCAGTCTGGTGTTCGACTATCAGCTGACCTATCAGGCTGGCATCGACAGCACGCGCAGCCGTCTCAGCGCCATGACGATCTGCCAGAGCGACGAGGCGACGTGCCTGCCGCCGACGACCTTCGCCTGGAACGATGGTGACGCGACACTGTCCAATAACAACACGAACGTGACGGGCAACAATACCCTGGCAACCTACGCACCGCTGATGGGGGACTTCGCCGGTACCGGCCGTCAGAGCATTCTATGGATCGAAGAGAATAACAACGGAAGCAGCGACGGGCCGACTGCGCTCTGGCTGTCGAACGGGGATGGGAGCTTCCAACAGATCAATGATCCCGCCGGGACAAGTGCTTACCTCGTGGGATATTTACCGATGGTCGGCGACTTCAACGGCGACGGCAAGTCCGACGTGCTTTGGAGCAACGGGACGAAGCGCGTGCTGTGGATCAACAACGGCAACGGCAGCTTTACCGTCGAAACCAATGTGAACGGGCAAGATGGAACCGATTTGGGAGTGCCGTTCGTCGCGGATTTCAACGGCGACGGGCTGACCGACGTGCTGTGGTGCGTACTCGACGGCATCGGTTCGACCGTCGGGCCTTATGTCGTCAATGGCGTGACGAATTATACCGGTTGCACCACCTGGGTGAACTCGGCCGTCAATCCGACCAACTGGGGCGCAGGGCGATTCGCGTCCTCGACCCAGAATTGGGTTGGGCCGAGTGGCTTTGTGCCCTATGTCGGCAATTTTCACGGGAGCGGCCGTGCCGACATTCTATGGGTCGGACAATACGCGACAACCCCTGGCCAAATCGATGTCTGGCTTGCTTCACAAACCGGCACGCTTCAAGACACCGGCGTGGTCACTCCAAGCGATAGTATCGCCGGATTTACGCCGTTAATCGGCAATTTCGGAGCTGATACCAACACTGGCGTGCTTTGGTGGAAGGCGACGCAGCTGACCAACCTCGCCAAGGTCTGGATCGGGCACGGCGATGGCACGTTTACCTCCGTCGACAATCCAGGCAATTTGTCGGCCCTCCAAAATGGCTACCGCCCTGTTCTGGGCGACTTCGACGGCGATGGTCGCGTCGATGTCCTCTGGGCGGATGTGTACACTGGTACCCGAATCGTTTGGCTCGGGAACGGTGACGGCACTTTCAGGGCCGCGACGAACGTCGCCGGCGCTGACGGGCAATATATCGACTCGATCAACAACCAGACGGGTGCGCCCTATGGCTGGTCCCCCGTTGTCGCCGACTTTGTCGGTAACGGAAAATCCGGGGTACTTTGGGATCAGCTCGACGTTTACCAGCGATCCGAAGGTCTCACCCGGGCGATTTGGCTGCCGGATTCCAACCCGCCGCCTGATTCGCTTGCGACGATCACGAACGGCGTGACGGCACAGATCTCCATGACCTACGCGCCGATCGACAATATGGGCGCCTCGTACGTCAAAGGATCGACGGCAACCTATCCGACCCTGGACTATACCGGACCGCTTTGGGTCATCACGTCGACCAGTTCGTCCGACGGCGTCGGCGGCGTGGACACCTACACCCACACCTACGCCGGCGCCCAGATGGATCTCCAGGGCAGGGGCTTTCTCGGCTTCGCGTTCACGACGACAACGGACCCGATGAGCCGGGTTTTCAAGCAGTCGTTCAATCAGCCATTCCCGCTCACGGGCACGACCGCCGAAACCACGACAACCTACGGCACCACCGTGCTGTCAGACAAGATCAACAGCTATTATCATCTTGCCCTCGGCTCGCGGTACCTGGTGGCGCTCGAGACCGCGACCACGAGCGGGCACGATCTCGACGGCACGACGCTGCCCAGCAGCACGACGAGCTATACCTATGACTTCAGCACCGGCGGCACGGTCTATGGTGACCTGCTGACCGCGACGAGTTCGACCAGCGACGGCTTCAGCCGGACGACGACAAACACCTATGGCGATATCGTGAACAGCACCCAATGGCTGCTAGGCCGGGTGACCAGGTCGGTGGTGGCGAACACGGCCGGCGGAGCGACGATCATCCGAACCTCCGCCGCCACCTACAATGGCACGACCGGTCTCTTGACGCAGGTCGTGTCGGAGCCGAGCACGGCCGGCACCGACCCGGTCATCACCAATTACGTCTACAATTCCTTCGGCAACACGACCTCGACCAGCATGCCGGCACTTGGTGGGACGAACTCGCCGGCCGTCGCCGCCCGCGCCACGACAGCGGCTTACGATGCCCAGGGCCGATTCGCCATCAGCGCGACCAATGCGCTGAATCAGACGACCCAGTTCCAACACGACGCCCGGTTCGGCGGCGTGACCCAGACGACCGATCCGAACGGGCTGACGAGTTCCTTGAGCTACGACGGCTTCGGCCGCAAGATTCTCGATGTCGCCGCGGATGGGACTCGCGCCAGCTATGCCTATGCTTCCCTGACCCCGAGCCAGAATTCCGGGCTGTGCTATAGCATCACGGTCACGCCCACGGCCGCGGACGGCACGACCCAGATCGGGCCGAAGCGGATCGCCTATGACGATATTCTCGGCCGAACGATCGTCAACGACGTGCAGGGCTTCGACGGCACCCTGTCGCGGACCCAGGTCGCCTATGGCACCTGGGGCAATCTGGTCCAACAAAGCCGGCCGTTTTTTACGCCGAGCGGAACCGCGCAATACACCGTGTTGAGCCATGACGTGCTGCGCCGGGTGACCCAGTCGGCGGCACCGGACGGGACGGTGGCGACCCACAGCTTTTCCGGGCTGACGTCGGTCGATCGGAATGCCGATGCCCAGACCCTGACCACGGTGCGCAACAGCCAAGGCGAGGTGGTCTCGGTCACGGACGCGCTCGGCAATACGACGCGCTACGGCTATGACCCGGTCGGCGACCTGACCAGCGTGACCGACCCGGCCGGCAATGTCGTGTCGATGAGCTACGATCTGCGCGGCCATATGATCGGCAAGCACGACCCGGACGTCGGGACATCGAGTTCCGTCTATGACGTGCTGGGCGAACTGCTGCAGAGTACCGACAACAAGGGGCAGGTGGTCACGGCGACCTACGATCTGCTGGGCCGGCCGCTGTCGCGGACCGAGCCGGACCTGACCAGCAGCTGGACGTACGATACGGCGGCCAACGGCATCGGCAAGCTGGCGAGTGCGGCGACCAACCAGGGCTATACGCTCAGCCTGGTCTATGACGCACTCAGCCGGCCGGTTCAGTCGAACCAGATGGTCGCCGGGGGTATCAAACCCTTCAACATCGGCTATGACGCCTCCAGCCGGATCATCAGCATCGAATATCCGACGAGCTTCACCGTGAGCCGGAGCTACAACGCCTATGGCTATGTCAGCGGCGAGGCGGAGAGCGACAGCACCGCGTCGGGTCCGCTGTCGACGGTGAACAAGGTGGACGCGGAGGGCCATCTGACCCAGGGCACGTTCGGCAACGGCATCGCGACGGTGCGGAGCTACAACCCGTTGAACGGCGAGCTGCAAAGCATCGCGGCGGGACCGAGCAGCAGCGTGCAGTCGCTGGGCTACAGCTACGATGCGATCGGCAACATCCTCGGCCGGACCGACACGACCCAGAGCCTGACCGAGAGCTTCGGCTATGACGCGGTCAACCGGCTGACCTCGGCGACGCTGAACGGCAGCACATCGACGACCTACGGCTATGACGCGATCGGCAACCTCAAGACCAAGTCGGATGTCGGCAGCTTCACCTATGGCCCGTCCGGCGGCGCCGGGCCGCATCAGGTGCAGAGCGTCGATGTGTCGTCCGCGTCGCCCTATGCCGCGGCGTTCG
>Ga0302314_10011119_pt1 | contig 15726 bp, 13 predicted proteins | sample III_Palsa_N2_3_FD_200533 | JGI IMG/M metagenome (GOLD analysis project Ga0302314, IMG submission 200533) | Peat permafrost microbial communities from Stordalen Mire near Abisko, Sweden - III_Palsa_N2_3 | ecosystem: Environmental > Terrestrial > Soil > Palsa > Peat permafrost | place: Sweden...
GGTCAGTTTCCCGGCGAGTTCCGGCATGCCCCCGATCCTGCGTGCCTCCTGGGCCAGGCCGCGTGCCCGGCTGCTGCCGTACCCCAGCTCTGCCGAGAGCCATGCGCTGATTCCGGCTCGCGCCGCCTTGTGCCGGTCCGCTTCGGCGAGCAGTCGTAGTTTGACCCCGTGCGCGATCCGCTCGGCCACCTCCACCCGGCGCACCGCCGCCAGAAAGTCAGCCGACTCGCCAGAGGTGTCGTCCAGCAGGCTGATCGCCTCGCGCGCCGCTTCGGCCAGGCGCTCCAGGCCCTGCCGCATCCCCTGATCCATCCCCAACCCCGCCCCATCACGTTCCGCGCCTGATCTACTGCTTCAAGTATAGCAACCGGATCCGACAAAAGCAGCAGTTTTCCATCAAAAACAGCACGGAAATACAGGAACCTTCGATGCTCGCGAACCGTTGACCAGGTAAGGGAAGCGTGCTCGTCCGGCCGCCGATGTTGAATTCGACATTCGGGCCGCAGGCGGTGCGGGATTTGACGGCCGAGCGCAGCGTTCATAGGCCGGGCCGGGGGTGGTGTTCTCTCCTCGGTCGGGCAGGCGTAGCCCTATCAGGGTTCTGCCGTGGGCGCAACCGGCGTGCGAGAAGCCCCGCGACAGCCAGGCCAGGCCGCCGCCGGTTGCGCCCACGGCAGAACCCTGATCGCCTCTAGGTGCCCGGGCGAGGAGAGAACACCACCCCAACCTCACCACCCCGAAACCCCAGGCCGACAGACAGGATGGCTCTCCGAGGGAGGTGCCCGCCGGAGGCAGCAGTTGACGTTGACGTTCATGCCAGAACAAAACGCCAGACGACAAGCAGCGTCAGGGACAGCGCGAACCGGGCGACGGTTGAATGCCACAAGGCGCGCAGCGGCGATGTTGATAACGGCAAGCAGACACAGCACGGCCGGTAGACAAGACAGTAGTCAGTGAGCGCTCGCGTCTCGTCGAGCCGTGCAGCCGCCTGTGGGCGAGCCCGCGATCAACGCCCGGTCACCGAGGCGACCGGCGAACACCACCCTGACCGACTCCACACATGGCGGGACACGATCCGGTGCCTTGACGCCGGCGTTGACGGCGCGCTGAGGTTTACAACTCCTGCTGCAAGAATTTCAGGGCTTCGCGCCATGTCTCGGCGCGGGCCTGGAGATCGAGCTCGGGTGTTCCTCCGTTCAGGAACGTGATCCCGCTCGGCCCGGGGCCGGTCGTGGGCTGGGGTCCGTTGCCGTCCGGCGGGGCGATGATGTTGTGGCCTGCGCCGGGATGGACGATGTGCCGCCAGGTGTGTGGATGTTTATGCGCTTCCAGACGTCGGGCGGCGACGTCATGGAGCGTGACGCCGTAGCCGCCGATGTCGTCCCCGCCGACGATGAGCAGGACCGCGCCGTCGATCTTCTCGACGGGGATCGCCGCGGCTTCGGCGAGGTCGGTGTCGGCTGTGACGTCGGGTTTGGTCCAGCCGAGCGCGACCGGCTCACCGGCTTCAAGAGCCTCTTCCACACGCGAGGGCAGGACGTTGGGCAGGTAGGGGAGCTCACGACCCTGATAAGTCCAGCACGCTACGGGCGTGGTCATGATCTCTCGGAAAGAGCCGGTGTAGACGCTCTGGCTGATGCCTTGTGTGACGTAACCGCTGCCGGCAAGACAGACTACGGCGCGGATGCCCGGGAACGTCGCGGCCACGAGCAGCGCCGCTTCGCCGCCCTTGGAGCCGCCGACGATCCCCATGCGTCGCGGATCGACGCGCCGGTGGCCGCGCAGGTAGTCCAGCGCCGCCGCGAAGTACTCCAGCGGGATGTCCTTCAGGACGTCCGGAAGACCGGGCAACCCGTAGTAGGCCAACGCGAGGGCGACGTAGCCCTGCTCGGCGAGTAGCGCGGCGTCGCGTTCGTGGAGTCCTCCTTCGGCGCCGCCGAGCGTGAGGACGCCGGGGAGCGTCGCCGCGGAATCCGAAGCGGGCTCGGAGTGGAACAGGACGCCTACGAGTCCGTGATGACGTACTTCGGCGCGAACCAGTGATGAGGTCATATCTGGAACGCAAGATGGGGAGACCGACCCTGCGGTGTCGGCTATTCCCGCGGGTTTCCACGAGTATGGAAAGGAGCCGGACGCTGGACAGGCCACCCCGCCTCGTCGGCTCGGGTCACGTCCCGGGCCTCGTGCAGCTGCACCAGGCGCTGCCGCTCATCGAACGTCAGCACGCGCTGATCGAGGAACTCAGAGCCCGAGCACCCCGCTACGTCCCCGGCGCGGATCTCGCGGTACGGACCGGGACGACGGTGCGTACCGTCGAGCGGGACATCGCACGACTCCTCGCGGCCGGCGTCCAGGTGCGGATCCGGCGCGGACCCGGTGGCGGCTACCGCATCGACGCCCGCCGGGAACTGCCGTCGGTGGCGTTCACGCCGGGTGAGGCTTCGGCGCTGGTCGCGTCGCTGGTCGGCGTCGGCCCATACATTTCGGCTTCCGCGCAGACCGCGCTCGCGAAGCTGTTGGAGGCGCTCGTTGAGTGAGCACGGCCCGTTCCTCCGTGATCGTTTTTCTGCATTCGACGATGCCCGGCCCCCCTCTCCAGGCCGTTTAAACATTGTCCGGACCACCTGTCTACACTCGCCGCCGAGGCACTTCGCAGGGTCGTCCGCAATGGGAGGAACGCGATGCACAACGAGGGCTGCCGGACGCCGGACGGGCTGGGGGATCCGCGGGCGGAGGCGGAGGGGGAGCTGGCCGTCGCGCGGTTGAATCTTGACGGCGGGGACGCAGCGCACGCGGCGGTGCATGTGGCGCAGGCTCTGCATAACGACCCTTCGTTCGCGGACTGCTACGCGATGGTCGACGAACTCGCCGGGCACGCGCGGAACGTCGAGGAGCTGATCGACTGGTTCAAGATCGGCGAGCCGATGTACCTGGGCGGCGCGGTCGCGTTGGCTGCGGTGTACGCGGCTACGGGGCGGGTCCTCTCGGCCGTGGACATGCTCGGACGGATTACCGAGGTGCGCAGCGACCTGCCGTGGTGCGCGGCGCCGTGGTTCGGGCCGCAACTGGCCGAGCACGTTACCGGGATTCAGGCGGCCGTGGCGATCGGGCATTTCTCGGCCGGCCTCGGCGACCCGGCTCCGGCCGAAGTGGCCTCGATCCAGGCGCCCTGGCTGGAGTTCGCGCGTGCCGTGGCCGCTCGGCCGGAGACCACTGCCCAACCCCTCGGCATCCTTTCCGGCCTGGCCCGGCGAATAGGCGGCATCGAGGACGCCATCGCGTGGTGCACCCGGGCCGAGCAGATGGACCGGGTGGGCGTCGCCGAGGGCGAGATGCGCGTCGGCGCGGTGATGCTCGGATTCGCCTACCGCAGCGCGGGACGGCCTAAGGACGCGCTCGCGGCGTGGGCGCGCGGCCTCGAGCTTGATCCGTACAACATCGACCTCTATATAGACATGGCCGAGACCTGCATGCAGCATGACGACCATGCGCAGGCGATCATGTGGGCCGAGCGTGCGATGGGGTACGACCCGAAGCACGTCAAGCCGCAGGCGGTCCGGCTCGCCGCGATCTATGCGCAGTCCGATTTCACCGACGGCGCGGCGCTCGCGGCCCTGCAGCAGTTGGCTGAGATCCACCCCGAGCACACGTATCCCAGACATCTGATCAACCAGGCGCGGCAGAACCGGCCGTGGATCGGCTCGGTGCCGTGGCCGACGGAGGCGACCGCTCAGCTGATCGCGCGCATCATGCAGGGCCGCACGCCGAGCCACGCGCCGTTCGACCACATACCGCATATCAACATCACCGGTCTGGAGACCCCGAGCCCGAGCGCCGTGCTGCGCGGGTACTTCCCGGCATTGCGCGTCACCGTTTCGCAGGTCGCCGAGCCGGACATCCGCAAGCCGATCAGCACCGCGTTCGGCGAGCCGATCTGGCGTTACGAGGACATCCGGGAGGTACCTACGTCCGCGCCGCCGAGCGCCGGAGCGGTCGAGGTGTTGCGCGACGTCGCGGGCCAGGGCAGTTGGTCCGATCCGATCAGTGCCTTCGACGATTCCGTCGAGCTCGGCAAGCTCAGCGAGCAGGACCTGCTCGGCCTCATCACGCACATCCCCTCGCCCGACGACGAATCCTGGGAGGAGCGCTGGCACGCGGGGCCGGCGTATTGGGCGCGCGTCGCGCAGGCGTGGACCTGCGTCGGCATCCTGCATCACCAGAGCGAGGAGGCGTGGCGCGGCTCACGTCGCAGGGCCCTGCTGATGCGCCTGCTCTTCGGCAACGAGGACTGGACCGTGGACGCGGCTGCCTTCGCCCTCTACGTCGGCGCCCTCGTCCACGAGGAGCAGCGCGCGGACGCCGCCGCGGCCATCGGTGCCCGCTACCTTCACGCGACGCTGGCCTTCGGAGCCCGCCCAACCGAGTTGCAGGAGCCGCTGGCCCACATCGTGCTCGCCTGCCCGGGCATGGACCCCCGCCTCCTCGCGTATGCCCATGAGATGCTCGCCCTCAAGCGGGCCGGGGACCGCGAGGACGACGACGTCCCGGGCAAGAGTCTTGCTGACGCGGACGTGCTCGCCTGGGCCGATCGGCTGCTGGCGGAGGTGCTCGCGGGCTAGCGGCCGGGCAGCCCGCCGATTGAGACGGGCCGCCGGGGGACGCGGGCGAGACGATAGGGTCCGTGCCGGTGGCCCCCACTGCCACCTGACGTGACCGCGACTCAGCGAGGAGTAGCCGCCATGACCGAACTCACCACCTCGGATGAGGCGACGAAGCCCGAGGGCGAGGTCCTGCGGGAGCTGCAGCTGCTGCGCGCGAGCATCGACAACCTGGACGCGGCGCTGGTGCACCTGCTCGCCGAGCGCTTCAAGTGCACCCAGAAGGTCGGTCGGCTCAAGGCTGAGCATCATCTGCCGCCCGCCGACCCGAACCGCGAGGCCGAGCAGATCAAGCGGCTGCGGCGGCTGGCCGAGGAGGCCGACCTCGAGCCGCAGTTCGCCGAGAAGTTCCTCAACTTCATCGTCGGGGAGGTCGTGCGGCACCACAAGCTCATCGCGGCTGCCGCAGCCGCTGAGCAGGCTTGATGACAAAAGGTGCAGAGGTGGGCACGCCGGGTTAGCGTTGCTGGTGCCGGGGAAGCCGCGTGATCGCGGCTGAAATCCCGCACCACCTCAAGGAGTGAACCGCATGCCCGACATCGAAGAGATGAAGAACAAGGCCGAGGAAACCCTGCAGAACGCCGAAGGCCAGGCCCAGGGACAGGGACAGGACCAGGGCCAGTCCGTGAAGGACAAGGCCTCCGGGATGATGGACGAGGCCAAGGGCAAGATGGATGTCACCGGCGACGGCAAGTTCAACGCGGACGACGTCAAGAAGATGGGCGAGGACGCCGTCAGCAAGGTGAAGGGCCTGTTCAAGAAGGACTAGCAGGTGAGCCGTGCGCAGGCGGCAGCCAAGCGAACGTACCCGGGTGCCCCGGTCGACGAAATGCCATCGTCGGCCGGGGCACCCGCGCGTTCAGGTGGGCGGCACCCGTCAGCGCCCCCGGACCCGCCGGATCGTCTCGGTGTACCACTCGGCGCTGTGCTTCGGGGTGCGCTCCAGCGTGTCGAAGTCGACGCGCACGATGCCGAAGCGCTTGTCGTAGCCGTAGGCCCATTCGAAGTTGTCGAAGAGCGACCAGACGAAGTATCCGCGCAGGTCCGCGCCATCCCGCCGGGCCACCGCCACCGCCGCGAGGTGGTCCGCGATGTAGGCCACCCGGTCCGTGTCGTGGATCTCGCCGTTCTCCGCGTCCGGCTTGTCGGCGAAGGCGGCGCCGTTCTCGGTCACATACAGCGGCACGCCGGGGTACTCCTGGGCCACGCGGGTGAGCAGCTTCGCGAACTCGTCGGGCATGATCTCCCAGCCCATCGCCGTCTGCGGCAGCCCCTGCAGCACGTGCCGGGAGACGGGCCGCCCCTCGGCATCGACCACGGCGCCGTCTTCGGACCGGCCGCTGAGCTGCTGGCCGAAGTAGAAGTTGATGCCCAGCGCGTCGATCGGGGCGCCGATCAGCTCAAGGTCGCCGTCCCGCACCGGGATCTCGACGCCCTCGGCCGCCAGATCCGCGACGACGTCGCCCGGGTAGCGCTTGTGCCACAACGGGTCCAGGTACAGCCGGTTGTTGAAGCCGTCCGCGCGGCGCACCGCCTCGAGATCCTCGGGCGTGTCGCTCTCCGGGGTCGCCGGGCCCAGGTTGAGCGTGATCGCCAGTTCAAGGGGTCTGCCCGCCTGCTCCGCGAGGGCGCGCAGCCGCTGACCGGCCAGTGCGTGGCCGAGCAGCTGGTGGTGCGCGGCGGCGGCGGCGTCGGCGAGGCTCTTGCGGCCCGGCGCGTGCACCCCGCTCAGGTGCCCGTGCGTGGTCACGACCGAGGGCTCGTTCAACGTCGTCCAGGTCTTCACCCGGTCGCCGATCCGTCCGTAGACCAGCTCGGCGTAATCCGCGAAGCGGTATGCCGTGTCGCGGTTGGTCCAGCCGCCGGCGTCCTCGAGTTCCTGCGGCGTGTCCCAGTGGAACAGCGTCGGCCACGGCTCGATCCCGGCCTCGAGCAGCGCGTCGACCAACCGCTCGTAGAAGTCGAGCCCCAGCTTGTTCGCAGGACCGCGCCCGCCTGGCTGGACCCGGGGCCAGGCCACGGAGAAGCGGTAGATGTCCAAGCCGAAGCGGCGCATCAGCGCGACGTCCTCGGGCATCCGGTGGTAGTGATCGCAGGCCACGTCGCCGACGTCGCCGTTGTCGATCGCGCCGGGGACGCGGCAGAAGGTGTCCCAGACCGACGGCGTGCGCCCGTCCTCGTCGACCGCCCCCTCGATCTGGTACGCCGAGGTGGCCGCGCCCCAGCGGAAGTCCGCGGGCAAAGTGCCGATGAGCTGCTCGGACGGCTCGGCGAAGGGTCCGGCGGTCGCGGACCGCGAGCCTCCGGGAGCGGTTGCGGAACCGGTTACGGCGCGGGACGCGGTGTGTTCGGAGGCTACCGTGGTGTTCATGTCAGTCCTCTGTGTCGGGGGTGGCATGCAGCCAGCAGGCGACGTCGCGCCCGGTGATGGAGACTGCGGCTGGAGCGTCGGGTCCCGCAGTGGTGGGTGCGGGAGCGGCGAGCACCGGCCGCCGGACGGTGCAGGGTTCGAAAGCTTGCGGGCAGCGCGGATTGAAGGAGCAGCCGGTCGGCATCGCGCGTAGGTCCGGTGGCGATCCCGGGATTCCGGTCAGCTCACGGCGCGGTCCGCGCAGCGCCGGGAAGGAGCCGAGCAGACCCCTGCTATAGGGGTGGAGCGGATCGCGGTAGATGTCGGCGCTCGGCGCGCTCTCCACGATCCGGCCGCCGTACATGATCGCGATCCGGTCGGAGAACTCGGCCAGCAGCGAGAGGTCGTGCGTGATGAACAGCACCGCGAAGTCGAACTGCTCGCGCAGCTTGACCAGGCGGGACAGGATCTGCCGCTGCATCACCACGTCCAGCGCCGTGGTCGGCTCGTCCATCACCACGACCTGCGGACGCAGCGCCATCGCCATCCCGATCATGACGCGTTGGCGCATGCCGCCGGACAGCTGGTGCGGATACGACTCGAGCCGGTCCTCCGGGATCCCGACCAGCACCATCAGCTCCTTGGCACGGTCGAGCCGCTCCTTCGCGCTGGTGCCCGGCTCGTGCGCCTTGATGACGTCGAGCAGCTGGGTGCGGATCCGGTGCACCGGGTTGAGCGAGTTCATCGCGCCCTGGAAGACGATCGCGGTCTGGGCCCAGCGGAACCGGCGCAGTTCGGCGTCGGTCAGCCGCAGCACGTCCACCGGCTCCTCGTCCGCGGCGTGGTAGATCACCTGTCCGCCCGCGACGACGCCGGGCGGCGGGAGCAGCCGCGTCATCCCGTAGGCCAGCGTCGACTTTCCGCTGCCGCTCTCGCCGGCCAGGCCCAGCACCTCGCCGCGGTGCAGCGTCAGATCCACGCCGCGCACCGCGTGCACGGCATCGTTCCCGGCGCCGTAGTCGACGCTCAGATTCCTGAGTTCCAGCACCGGCTCTCCGATGGCCCGGTGCCGCCGAGCCGCGTCCGCGTCTGGCGTCTTCGCGATCTCGACCGCGCTCACAGCGTTTCCCCTTCCACCACGAGGGCGTCCTCGTTCAGCACCGGCGTGAATCCGACGCGCATCCGCAGCCTGCGACCGCTGCGGGTGCGCAGCCTGGCCTGGCCGCCGGAGCGCAGGCGCGGGTTGACGAACTCGTCGATGCCGAAGTTCAGCAACGCCAGTCCCGTACCGAGCAGCGCGATCGCCAGACCGGCCGGAACGAACCACCACCAGGCGTTCTGCGCGAGCGCGTCCTGGCTCTGCGCCCAGTAGAGCACCGTGCCCCAGTTCCATTCCGAGACGTTGATGCCGACGAACGCGAGCGTGATCTCCAGCAGCACGGTGAACACGACCGTGCCGACGAATCCGGAGGCGATGATCGCGGTCAGGTTCGGCAGGATCTCGAAGCCGACGATCCGCCAGGTGGACTCGCCCGTCGCCCGCGCCGCCTCGACGTAGTCGCGCCGCCGCAGCGAGAGCGTCTGCGCACGCAGCAGTCGCGCGTTCCACGCCCACGACGTCAGCCCGATCACCAGCACCACGACCCAGCCGCCGTTCTTCGGCGTCGCCGAGGTGATGATGATCAGCAGGGGGAGCGCCGGCAGCACGAGGAAGACGTTCGAGAGCACGTTCAGCGCCTCGCCGCCGCGCCCGGGCAGATAGCCGGATGCGATGCCGATCAGCAGCGAGAGCGCCGTCGCGATGGCCCCGGCCGCGAAGCCGACCACGACCACGCCGCGGGTGCCGATGAGCAGTTGGCTGTAGATGTCGCGGCCGAGCTGGTCCGTGCCGAACCAGTGCGCGGACGACGGTCCGGCCACCACCGAGGTGCCGGTCGCGTCCGGACTGTACGGCGCGATCCACGGCCCGATCACCGCGAAGACGACGAAGAAAAGCAGCAGCAGCGCGCCGGCGGTCGCCTTGCCGCTGCGCAGAAAACGCGGTCTGCGAAGCATCGCTCAGCCCTCCTTGCGGGTGCGCGGGTCGAGGAGCAGATAGGCGAGGTCGGCGAGGAAGTTCGCGCCCAGCACGGCGAGCGTGATGACCAGGAAGATCCCCTCCATCAGCGGATAGTCGTCCGCGCCGATCGCCTGGAGCAGCAGGGTGCCGACACCCTGGTAGCTGAAGACGATCTCGACCAGGAACGTGCCGCTGACGATGAAGCCGAGGGAGAGCGCGAAGCCGGAGACGCTCGGCAGCAGCGCGTTGCGCGCCGCGTAGTTGAACATCACCCGCTGCTCGGACAGGCCCTTGGCGTGCGCGACGGTGATGTAGTCCTCGGAGGCGACCGTCACCATCATGTTGCGCATCCCGAGCAGCCAGCCGCTCATCGAGGAGATCACGATCGTGGCCGCCGGCAACAAAGCATGCTGGATCGCGTTGCCGACGAAGGACGGCGTCCACACCGGCGTCAGGCCCTGGCTGTAGCTGAACGAGCCGGGGAAGAAGCTGCCGGGCTTGGCCAGCACGCTGATCGCGATCAGGCCGAGCCAGAAGTACGGGATCGAGGACAGGAACGCGCTCGCCGGGAGCAGCACGTCCGTCCAGGAGCCGCGGCGCCAGCCGGCCAGCACGCCGAGGCCGGTGCCGATCAGGAAGCTGAGAATGGTCGCGGTGCCCACCAGGAACGCCGTCCACGGCAGGTACTGGCCGATCAGGGTGCTGACGGGGATCGGGAACTGGGAGAAGGAGATCCCGAGGTTGCCGTGCGCGAGCTGGCCCCAGTACGAGACGTACTGGCTCCACACGCTCTGGTGCTTGTTCAGGCCAAACAATGCTGTCAGCGAGGCGATCGCGCTGGAGTTGAGCTGGCCCTGGTACTTCGTCAGCAGGGCGCTGACAGGGTTTCCTGGCAGCGTCCGCGCGATCAGGAAGTTGATGGTGATCGCGGCCCACGCGGTGAACAGGTAGAAGGCGAGCCGAGAAAACAGGCGTTTCATGCGTCGTCCTCCGCCTCGGTCGCCTCGGCCGTGTGCGGGTTCTGCCCCGGCATGGGTGCGTGCACGGGCGGCTCGTAGAGCCAGCAGGACGCCCACTGGCCGCCGTCGCCGACCTCGAAGCGCGGCGGCAGTTCCGTCTTGCAGCGCTCCATCACGTGCGGGCAGCGCGGGTGGAACCGGCAGCCGGTCGGCGGCGTGACCAGGCTCGGCGGTTCGCCGAGGTCGTCCTCGGCCAGTCCGGCCGCCTCCGAGCCGGACAGCGCCGCGCCTCCGTCCGAGCGCAGGATCCGGTCGGGGTCCGGCGCCGAGTCGATCAGCAGCCTGGTGTACGGATGCGCGGGAGACTGGGTGACCGTCTCGCTGTCCCCGCCCTCCACAAGTCGGCCCGCGTACATCACCAGCGTCTCGTCCGCGAAGTAGCGGGCCGAGGCGATGTCGTGCGTGATGTAGAGCACTGCCAGACTCAGCTGCTCCTTGAGGTCGCGCAGCAGGTTGAGCACGCCGAGCCGGATCGAGACGTCCAGCATCGACACCGGCTCGTCGGCCAGCAGCACCTCCGGCTCGGCCGCCAGCGCACGTGCGATGGCGACCCGTTGGCGTTGGCCGCCGGAAAGCTCATGCGGGTACTTCGACAGGTACTGCTCGGCCGGAGTCAGCCGCACCCGGCCGAGCAGCCCGGCGAGCGCCTCCTCCAACTCCTGCCCGCCGTTGCCCGCGTGGCCGTGGATGCGCAGCGCCCTGGTCAGGTGGTACCGGACCGTGTGCACCGGATTCAGCGAGGCGAACGGGTCCTGGAAGATCAGCTGCACGCTGCGGCAGTACGCGCGGAACCGCCGTCCGCCGCGTACCGTGGTGTCGTTCCCGTGCAGCCGAACTGCGCCCCCGGTGCGCGGCTGCAACTGCGCGAGCAGCCGGGCGACGGTGGACTTGCCCGAGCCCGACTCGCCGACCAGCGCGGTGACCTGGCCGCGGCGCAGGGTCAGGGCCACGTCGTCCACGGCGTGCACGACCCGTCGCTGCCCGCCGCGCAATGCCGCACGGCCCCCGCTGCCCGCGGGAAAATGTTTGGTGAGGCCCTCGGCCTCGAGGACGGCTGTCGACTGCCCGGCAGCATCCATGACGGAACTCCCTTGGTGAAGCGCCACCGGGGTCAGAGCGCGCTCCGACCCCGGTGGCAGATCTTTGGTGACTACTACGACGAGCGTCAGGAGCCCGAGGCCGGCTTGAGGTCCAGGATGATCTGCAGCGAGTTGATCAGCGTCGGCTGCGCCGGGGCGTAGGGGTTGGTGGCCGAGGGCCAGCCGATCCAGTTCTTCGTGCTGTACTCGCCGCCCGCGTTGGCCGCCATGATCGGGATGAACGGCATCTGGGTCGCCTCGATGTTCTCGAGCGTGTCCAGGGCCGCCGACCGCGCGGCGTCGGTGCTCGCCGAGGTGTATTGCTGGAGCGCGGTCACGGCGGCCGGGTCGTTGAAGCGGCCGAAGTCACCGGTCGCGGTGCTGCCGATCGCCGCGGTCTCCGAGGTGTCGAAGATGGTGTCGTAGATGTCGTACGGGGTCGCGCCGCTGTTCGTCCAGTGCAGCACGCCCTGGAAGTCGCCGTCGGCCACGTTCGTCGTCCAGGTGTTGGCGTTCGGCTGGGAGACGGAGGCGCTGATGCCGATTGTGGCCAGGTCGTTCTGGATCAGCGTCAGGTCGGTGTCGTAGTCCGACCAGCCGGCCGGGTCGGCGAGCTGGATGGTGACCGGCTTGCCCTGGTACTCCAGCGTGCTGCCGCTGTAGCTGAAGCCGGCCGTGCTGCTGAGCAGGGACTTGGCGGCGCTGGTCGAGACGCTCGTCGTGTTGCCGGTGAACTGGCTGCCGATGAACGAGGTGCCGGCCGGCGTCGGGATGCCGGTGTTGCTGGTGACCTCGGGGTAGAAGTACCCGTCCTCACCGGTCGCCACGATCGCCTGCCGGTTGATCACGTCGTTCATAGCGACCCGCAGCGTGGCGTTGTTGAACGGCGCGACGGTCGTGTTCAGCCACAGGCCGTGGTCGCCGAGCACGGCCGGGAACCACAGCTTCAGGTTCGCCGGGTCCTTCGCCGTGTAGGTGACCGAGGGGTTCGGGATGAAGACGAAGCTCCAGTCGGCCGTGCCGTCGGTCAGCGCCGTCGTCTGCGTCGTGTTCGACGAGTACGAGGTGTAGTGCAGCGTCTTGACCGCGGGCAGCGCCTGCCAGTAGGTCGAGCGCCGGGTGAGCGTCGCGGTGTTGTCGGAGAACGAGGCCAGCGTGAACGGGCCTGAGCCGACCGGGTCGCTGATCGCGTTCGTTTCCGGGTTCGAGATCTTCGACCAGATGTGCTCGGGCACGATGAACTGGTTGAGGATGTGCGTCTGATAGACGTACTGCGAGCTCGCGAAGGTCAGCGTGACCGTGTTCCCGCTGCTGGCGATCGTGCCGAACTTGATCGCGAACTGGTTCAGCGCGGCGTTCGACTTGAGCAGGTTGAAGGTGTACGCGACGTCGGCCGCGGTCAGCGGCTGGCCGTCGGACCAGGTCACGCCGTTGCGGATGGTCAGCACCAGCTTGGTGTAGTTGCCGGACCACACCCACGAGCTGGCCAGCCAGGGGGTGCCGGGCGCGGCCGGCTGGACGATGTTCGTCATCACCAGGGGCTCGTAGATGACGTTGCGGTACCCGAGGCTGTTGGCCGCCGAGGAGCTGAGGAACGGGTTGTTGTTATCGCTCTGCGCGCCGTTCGGCATGCCGATGTTGAGCACGCCGGAGCTGCTGCCGGATCCGCCGGAGCCGGACGAGCCGGAACCTCCGCACGCGCTCAAAGTGCCCGCCGCCAGCATCGTAGCCGCCAGCATCGCTATAGTTCTTGACGTACGCATGTATCCCTCACTTGAGTCCCTAACTCATGGATGACGTGCGACGGATCGGTGTACGCGGCAACGTACGACCGGTCCCGTTCCGGCCGGGCCGCCGTGTCCAGCGGCGGATCGGCCGGAGTTCGATCAGCCTTCCGCGTTGTCCGCGCCCCTGGCCTGGGGGTGGGTGGAGCCGCGGACGACCAGTTCGGTCGGCACGATGTGCGGCTCGTCCGGCAGTTGCTCGCCGCCGTCGAGGTGCGACATCAGCAGCCTGGCGGCGGCCTCGCCCATCGCGCGCATCGGCTGTCGGACCGTGCTCAGCGGCGGATTCGTGTACGCGGCCAGCGGCACGTCGTCGAACCCGACCACCGCCACGTCCTGCGGAACCCGCAGCTTCGCCTCGCCGAGGGCCTGCAGCACGCCCGCGGCGGACAGATCGTTGTGCGCGAAGACGGAGTCGAACTCGAGGCCCGACCGCAGCAGCCGGGTCATCGCGTGCAGTCCGCCCTCGAAGGTGAAATCCGCGCCCTGAACCAACCGCGGATCCAGCGGATGCCCGGCCTCGGCCAGCCGCGCCCTGAACCCGGCGAGCCGCTCGCGGGTGCAGCCCCAGCGCACCTCGCCGGTGATCACGGCGGGTCTGGTGCGCCCGAGGGAGAGCAGGTGCTCGGCCGCCGAGCCGCCGCCGGCCCGGTTCGTGGTGGCCACGGACGGAAAGCGCGGCCGGTGCTCCCGGTCGTCGATCAGCACCACCGGCAGGCCCTGCTCGTGCAGGGAACTGATGTAGTCGAGGGTGCCCTCCGGCTCGATCACCACCAGGCCGTCGAAGGACTTCGCGGAGACCTGGCCGGCGAAGCGCCGCATCGACTGGTCGCCCTGGGTGCAGGTGAACACCATCAGGCCGTAGCCCGCGGACTCGACCACGTCGATCGTGCCCTGCAGCAGTTCCCCTATCCACGGCCAGGTGAGGGAGGGGGCGAGCATGCCGATGACCCTGGTGCGGCCGCGGGCCAGGCCCACGGCTCCGGCCTTCGGGACGTAGCCGAGCTCGGCGATGACCTGCCGGACCCGGGCCGCGGTGCTGGCGTCCAGCTCGCCCTTGCCGTTGAGCACTCGCGAGACGGTGGTCTTGCTCACGCCCGCACGCGTCGCGACGTCGGTGATGGTGATCGGCAACGCTGCCTCCCTCACAAAACCTCCGGTACCGGTTCCGTAACCGGTACCGCGAGAGGAAGTAAATCCCTGCATGGGGTTCGCGTCAATGGAGCCTTCGGTAACGAAAAGAACAACGCAGGTAGAAGGCTTTTGATCATCGATTCTTGTTCCGGGAAAGCGACATAAGGGTACTTATTGGCACGGCAGATGGGTTGTTCGCGTGAACAATCCCGCACGGCCGGACCGCTTGCGGTCTACGGTGGTCCATACCGCAAAAAGTCCGAGCGGACCGCAAACTTCTTGCAGGCAAATGCCGTATGCTTGCAGCATGCCAGGCAAACTCTCCGATGTGGCGAAGAAGGCCGGGGTCAGCGAGGCCACGGTCAGCCGGGTGCTCAACGACAAGCCCGGGATCTCCGCGTCCACCAGGGCCGCCGTACTGACGGCCCTCGACGTGATGGGCTACGAGCGCCCCACTCAGCTGCGCGGGGAGCGGGCCCGGCTGATCGGCCTGGTGCTGCCCGAGCTGCAGAACCCGATCTTCCCCGCGCTGGCCGAGGTCGTCGGCGGCGCGCTGGCGCAACGCGGCTTCACGGCCGTGCTGTGCACCAGGACCACGAGCGGCATGTCAGAGGCCGACTATGTGGACATGCTGCTCGAGCGCCAGGTCTCCGGCATGGTCTTCGGCGGCGGCCAGTACGCCGAGGCCGACGCCCCGCACGGCCACTACCTGCGCCTGCTCGAACTGCGGCTGCCAGTGGTCCTGGTCAACGCGGCCAGCGAGCACCTCGACTTTCCCAGGGTCTCGACGGATGACGCCGTCGCGGTGGAGCAGGCCTTCGGTCATCTGACGTCGCTAGGCCACGAAAAGGTCGGCCTCATCCTCGGCCCTCCGGACCACATGCCGAGCCGCCGCAAGCACGAGGCCTTCCAGATCGCCGCCCAGCGCGCCGGAATCGCCGCCCCGAAGAGCCACGTCGAGCACACGATGTTCTCCATCGAGGGCGGCCAGGTCGCCGCGTCCAGGCTGCTCAAGCAGGGCGTGACCGGTATCATCTGCGCCAGCGACCCGATCGCCCTCGGCGTGATAAGGGCGGTGCGCCGGGCGGGCCTCAAGGTCCCGCAGGACGTCTCAGTGGTCGGCTACGACGACTCCGCCTTCATGAACTGCACCGACCCGCCCCTCACCACCGTCCGCCAGCCCCTCGAGGCCATCGGCCGCGCGGCCGTGGCCATGCTGGTGGGCCAGATCGACGGCATCCCGGTCACCGCCGAGGAATTGCTGTTCGAGCCGGAGCTGGTGGTGCGTGGGTCCACTGGGCCGGCGCCGGCCGCGTAGCCGAGCGCCGGAGTATGTGTGGTCGGCGGAGTCGAGGTCCGCCGACTGCTTGCCAACTATCAAAGGAAAAATCGCCGCTCCGCGACTGTCGCAATAAACCGGCGCCTGACTCCCAGCTAGCCGCCGTCACATTGGCGGCCTTGCAGTGGGATGATTTCGCATCAGCCTTTGTGGAGTTTCGGCTCTTCTGCCTTCTTTTGGTCGGTGTGTGAGGTCGGGTCGGCTCCTGGCGTGGGTGTCGTGGTGAGGCAAGTCAAGGTCAACGGCGCCTCCGGCAGGGCGCCTCCCTCGGAAAGTGGGCGGGCTGTCGGGCTGCGGTTTCGGG
>Ga0302314_10011122_pt1 | contig 15723 bp, 17 predicted proteins | sample III_Palsa_N2_3_FD_200533 | JGI IMG/M metagenome (GOLD analysis project Ga0302314, IMG submission 200533) | Peat permafrost microbial communities from Stordalen Mire near Abisko, Sweden - III_Palsa_N2_3 | ecosystem: Environmental > Terrestrial > Soil > Palsa > Peat permafrost | place: Sweden...
GCGAGGTGTTTATCGACATCCTCGAGGTGAACAAACCGGAGCTCGACGCCCAGCTGGTGAGCGAGAGCATCGCGCTACAACTGGAGAAGCGCGTCAGCTTCCGCCGCGCGATGCGCAAGAGCGTAGATTCGGCGCTGCGCTTTGGCTGTAAGGGCATCAAGGTCCGCGTGTCGGGCCGCCTGAATGGCAATGAAATCGCGCGTTCGGAGTGGTATCTCCAGGGCCGTCTGCCGCTGCACACGCTGCGCGCCGACATCGACTACGGTTTCTCTGAGGCGCACACCACCTTCGGGATCATCGGCGTCAAGACCTGGGTGTATCGCGGCGATATCTATGAGCAGAAGAAGCGTCGCGAGCCGGCGGTTATCACTACCGGCGCGTTCTAAATCTTTCGCAGGACCCGCGGCTTGGAACTTAACTGGTTTGGCCCCGAGTCTGCACGGTTTGTGGAAGGTGCAGAGACCCCGGCTGAATTATCCGACACCTACGCGGGCGTCGCACTAACATCCTCTCGCGAAGTTGAAGTTTTAGAAGGAAATTCTCATGCTTTTGCCCAAGAAGGTTAAGTACCGTAAGCAGCAGCGCGGCCGTATGTGCGGCAAGGCGTGGCGCGGCTCTGATATTTCGTTTGGCGACTACGGCCTGAAGGTGCTGGAGTGCGGCTATATCACCGACCGCCAGATCGAAGCGTCGCGTATCGCCATGACCCGCTTCATCAAGCGTGGCGGCAAGGTGTGGCTGCGGTTGTTTCCGGACAAGCCCATCACCAAGAAGCCTGCCGAAACCCGTATGGGTAAGGGCAAGGGCGCGCCGGACCACTGGGTCGCGGTGGTTCGTCCGGGCAAGATTTTGTTCGAGATGGAAGGCGTTCCGATTGAGCTGGCCAAAGAGGCGATGCGTCTCGCGGCGCATAAGCTGCCGCTCAAGACGACGTTCGTCGTTCGTCCCGGCATGAAGGTTGAAGTAGCGGTCAAATAGATCTGTAAATTTGCAATGCCGTTCAGGCGGTAAGAAAGAAGTCATCATGGAACTCGACAAGATCAGGAATTTGAGCGACGAGGAGTTGAAGGGCGAAGAGGCCAGGGCCGCTGAGCAGCTCTTCCGCATCCGCTTCGCCAAGAGCTTGGGCAAGCTGGACGGTTTGAAGAACCTCCGCACACTGAAGCTGGACATCGCACGCATCAAGACGATTGCCAAAGAGCGCCAGCTCGTGGCAGCTAAGGGAGCAAAATAATGGCCGAGACTACTGGTATCGCAACACCGGCTGAGCAGAATGCTCCCCGTCGCAATGAGAAGGTCGGCAACGTGGTTTCGACCAAGATGCAGAAGACGATCGTGGTCGAGATCGAGATGCGCAAGGCGCACCCCAAGTACAAGCGCGTGATGAAGTCGAACAAGAAGTTCTACGCGCATGACGAGCAGAACTCGGCGCGCGTGGGCGATGTGGTCCGCATTCGCGAGTCGCGTCCGCTGTCGAAGCTGAAGCGCTGGTCGCTCGAAGAGATTATCCGCCGGTCGTCGTTGTCGGCACTGCCTGACGAGAAGCCGTCGCGTGCAGAGAACGCAATTCAAAGGGCGTAGTTTTCGCGATTGTTCTACGAGGAGATTCACATGGCAGTTCAAATGCGCACCATGCTTGCCGTTGCCGATAATTCGGGCGCCCGCAAGCTCCAGGTCATCCTGCCGCTGGGCGGCGGCCTGGGCAAGAAGGCCGGTCTCGGCGACGTTGTTACGGCGGCCGTTAAGGAAGCTTCGCCCGACGGTACGGTCAAGAAGGGCAAGGTCGTGAAGGCGGTCATCGTCCGCACGCACAAGGAGTATCGCCGCCGCGATGGCACGTACATCCGCTTCGACGAAAATGCCGCTGTCGTGATCAACGATGCGAACGAGCCGGTCGGCACGCGCGTCTTCGGGCCGGTTGCCCGCGAGCTGCGCGATAAGAAGTTTTTGAAGATTGTTTCGTTGGCGCCTGAAGTTATCTAGCAGTTAAAACGGATTCCGGCTCCGTATCGCCGAGCCCGCGGTGCGGGAGATAGAGAGAGTTATGCCAAGCAAGTTCAAGCCGGCAACGGCTGGTATCAAAGCGAAGATCAAGATCAAGCGCAACGACCGGGTGATCGTCATTGCAGGTAAGAGCAAGGGCAAGACGGGCCGCGTGTTGCGCGTGATCGTCGCCAAGCAGCGCGTGCTGGTTGAAGGCGTGAGCATGATCAAGAAGCATGTGAAGCCGAATCCGCAGAAGAACATTGCGGGCGGCATCGCCGAGCAGGAAGCGCCGATCCACATCTCGAACGTGATGCTGGTGGATAGCGAAGGCAACAAGACCCGTATCGGTTTCCAGGTTGAAGGCAAGAAGAAGGTCCGCGTCGCGCGCAGTAACGGCGTGACGATCGCAGAGAAGAAGAGCAAGTAGTCGGCACGAACTGATGGAGCACCCCACGAAACGGTAGACGGCGCAAGCTACTCCGGGAACCGTGGAGAAAGCGAAGAAGAGACATGGCAGCACGTTTGAAAGAGAAGTACCACAGCGAGATCAAGCAAGGCCTGTTGAAGGACCTCGGCCTTAGCAATGCGATGGCCGTGCCACGGCTGGAGAAGATCGTCATCAACATGGGTCTGGGTGAAGCGACGCAGAACGTTAAGATCATGGATCCGCTGCTTGCCGACCTGGGTTCGATCGCCGGCCAGAAGCCGGTCATCACCAAGGCCAAGAAGTCGATTGCGGCGTTCAAGCTGCGTGAAGGCATGCCCATCGGCGCGATGGTCACGCTGCGCGGCGATGCGATGTATGAGTTTCTCGACCGCCTGATCTCGATTGCGCTGCCGCGTGTGCGCGACTTCCGCGGTGTTTCGTCGAAGAGCTTCGACGGGCGTGGCAACTACACTCTCGGCCTGCGCGACCAGTTGATCTTCGCCGAGATCGACTACGCGAAGGTCGACAAGATCAAGGGTATGAACGTGACCATCGTGACGACAGCCAAGGACGACAACGGCGCACGCGAGTTGCTCAAGGGCTTCGGCATGCCATTCCGCGTTGGGGCATAAGACAGGTTTAGGTTTCACGGATTAGCGAAGAAGTATAAGCAGGAAACGAGAAAATTATGGCTACTACCGCAAAACGCGTTAAAGATGCACGAGTTCCGAAGTTCAAGTCCCGCCAGCACAACCGCTGCCAGCTATGCGGACGTCCGCGCGCGTTTCTGCGCAAGTTCGGCGTCTGCCGTCTGTGCTTCCGCGGTCTTGCGCTGAAGGGCGAGATTCCGGGTGTTGTTAAGTCCAGCTGGTAAGTTTGCGGGCCGGGGCTAAAGCCCGGTTCGTGGCTCGGGCGAGACAGTGGGCTGAACCCACTTCTAATCCGGCACAAGGCAAGTCCGGCTAAACAAGAACGGCGCGACACGCCTTCAGAGATGAAGGCGAACCGCCACAACCATTCCCGCAGGTTCTCTTGAGTTTCAGGAGCGAACGGGGGATGAAAGGAAAATGATGAACCTCACCGATCCAGTTGCAGATTTTCTGACCCGTATCCGCAACGCACACCGTGCCAAGCATCAGAAGCTCGACGCCCCCGCCTCCAAGCTGAAGACCGAGATCGCCCGCATCCTCAAGGAGGAGGGCTACATCGCGAACTACAAGCCGGCGGAAGAAGACGGCATGAAGGTGCTGCGCGTGTATCTGAAGTACGGCCCGAACAACGAGCCGGTCATTCGCGACCTCAAGCGCATCTCGCGTCCGGGCTGCCGCGTGTATCTCGGCAAGGATGAGATCAAGCGTGTGCAGGGCGGCCTCGGGATCTCGATCATGACCACGCCCAAAGGTGTGATGACCGGTCGCCAGGCACGCCGCGAAGGCGTTGGCGGAGAGATTCTCGCTGAAGTTTGGTAAGAGTGGGTTTAGGTTTTGAGTTTTTAGGAAGAGCGGGCAACCGCCGGCTGCAGTGGAACTCGTGAAGAACGAGGGACTCGCAAGCCAAGAAGGATTGAAACAATGTCACGTATCGGCAAGAAACCCATCACGATTCCCAAGGGCGTGAAGTACACAGTGGAGACCAACCTGATTGTGGTCGAAGGTCCGAAGGGCAAGGTTTCCGCGCTCATTCCGGCTGGCATTACCGTGTCGGAGAAGGACGGTGTGCTCACCGTCGAGCGGCCCGACGACGCGCACTCCGCAGTTCATGGGCTGGCGCGCGCCCTGGTGTTCAATGCGGTCGAGGGCGTGACCAACGGCTGGAAGAAGGAGCTCGACGTAGTCGGCATCGGCTATCGCGTGGAGTTGAAGGGCAAGGACATGGTTGTGTTCACGCTCGGCTACTCGCACCCGATCGAGTTTCCGCTGCCCAGCGGCATTGAAGTGACCGTGGACGCCAAGCAGACGCATGTAACGGTCTCGGGCATTGACCGCCAGAAGGTCGGGCAGATTGCCGCGGACATGCGTTCGCTGCGCAAGCCCGATCCGTACAAGAACAAGGGTGTCCGCTACTCCGACGAGAAGCTCAAGAAGAAGGTCGGCAAGACGGGCGCGAAGTAAGAGTAGGGATTAGGGGTTAGGGATCAGCAAAAGCGCGCTTCCGGCCCTTAGTCCCTCGCAATTCACCGAACGTGCTCAGCATTCTGGGCACGCCTTTAGGAAGGAAGAATTATTATGATCAACAGTCCTCTACGCAACAACATTCGGCAGCGCGTGCATTCGCGCATCCGCGCCAAGATGAGCGGTTCCGCGGAGCGTCCGCGGCTCAATGTTTACCGCTCGCTGAACCACATCTATACGCAGATCATCGACGATGCGAACGGCGTTACGATCGCTTCGGCTTCCACGATGAGCCCGAAGGGCACGGAGCGCAAGGCCGGCGGTAACGTTGAGGCGGCCAAGATGGTAGGCAAGCTGATCGCAGAGCGCGCGCAGGAGAAGGGCATCAAGAAGGTGGTCTTCGACCGCGGAGGTTATCTGTATCACGGCCGCATCAAGGCATTAGCCGATGCCGCCCGTGAAGCCGGACTTGAATTCTAAGAACGCGTTAGACGTTCCAATAAAACGCAGCTAAGACTGCAACCTCCGGACCGGTGTGCCGGGGAGAAAATAAAGAGGAAACACGATGGCAATGAAGAAGAGACTCGACGGAAACCGGATGAACCTGAAGGATGAGGTTGTGTCCATCAATCGCGTGACCAAGGTCGTCAAGGGCGGCAAAAACATGTCGTTCGCGGCACTGGTAATCGTTGGCGACGCTGCTGAAGGCGTGGTCGGCTACGGCTCGGGCAAGGCGAAGGAAGTTCCGCAGGCTATCCGCAAGGGCATTGAAGCGGCGAAGAAGAACCTGATCAAGGTGAACCTGACGCACTACTCGATCCCGCATGTGGTGCTTGGACACTATGGCTCCGGTGAAGTGCTGCTGAAGCCGGCGCCTGCTGACCAAGAGCCTCGGTTCGGCGAACCCGCACAACGTGATCAAGGCAACGTTCGACGCGCTGACGCAGTTGCGCGATAAGGCTGAAGTTGCCGCACTGCGCGGCAAGTCGGTAGACGAACTTTAGGAATACGGAGAAGAACAATGGCATCCGAAAGCAAAATTAAGTTGCAGTACTTCCGCTCGCAAATCTGCACGCCGGTCAAGCACAAGCTCGTGGTCAAGGGCCTGGGCTTCACGCGGCTGAACCAGATCGTCGAACGCGAAGACACGCCGTCGATTCGCGGCATGGTGAATAAAGTCCCTCACCTTGTCCGGATCGTCAGCTAAGACCTAACAACGAAGAACTTACATGCGAGTCGGCCTTCAAGGCCGGCGTTAGCGAGGAAATCATGGCACTGAATCTCAGCAATCTGAAGGCGCCGAAGAAGGCGAATGAAAACAAGAAACGCGTGGGCCGCGGTATGGGCTCGGGTATGGGTAAGACCTCGACGCGTGGTCATAAGGGTCAGGGTTCGCGTTCGGGCTCCAGCCTGATGCGCGGTTTTGAAGGTGGCCAGATGCCGCTGCATCGCCGCCTGCCCAAGCGCGGGTTTACCAACATCTTCCGCGTGGAGTACGCAGTCCTCGGGCTGGACACAATCGCCGAGCTGAACGAGAGCGAGCTCACACTGGAGAAGCTGACTGAGCACGGCATCCTGAAGAAGCGCGACGGCCTGGTCAAAGTGTTGGCAAATGGCGAGATCAAGACAGCTGTCACGGTCCATGCGCACAAGTTTTCGAAGGCCGCGCAGAAGGCCATCGAAGCTGCTGGCGGCAAGGCTATTATCATCGGCGAAACTACGACCCCGTATACGCGTTCGTAAATTGTGGCTTGCGCGTAAAATCAAATTAACGAAATCTGCTGAAGGCCATAGATAACGATGCTCGAGAAATTCCTTAACATCTTCCGCATCCCCGATCTGCGCAAGCGGATATTCTTCACGCTTGGGCTGCTGGCGGTCTATCGCCTGGGCGCGCACATTCCCACCCCGGGCATCAATGGCGCCAAGCTGGCTGAGTTCTTCAATCAGAACTCGGGCTCGGCCCTGGGTCTGCTCGACCTGTTCAACGGTGGCAACCTGCGCAAGTTCACCGTGTTTGCGCTGGGCATCATGCCTTATATCACGGCGTCGATCATCTTCCAGTTGCTCACGGTGATCTATGAACCGCTGGCGAAGCTACAGAAGGAAGGCGAGCTCGGCCGCCGCAAGATCACTCAGTGGACACGCTACACTACGGTACTGCTCGCGATCGTGCAGAGTTTTTTCATCGGTCTCACCCTTACCAGCACGCAGACCGGCGAGTCGATGATCACGATGACGAAGTGGACCTTCCTTCCGCTGTGTGTGATCACGCTTACCTGCGGGACGGCCTTCATCATGTGGCTGGGTGAGCAGATCACCGAGCGCGGCATCGGCAACGGTATGTCGCTGCTGATCTTTACCGGAATCGTCGTCGGCCTTCCGCGCGGCATTCAGGACCTCTATCAGAAGGCCACCACGCAGGCCTGGGGCGGCTTCACACCCATCGCGATTATCTTCCTCATCGTCATGATGATCGCTGTTGTCGCGTTCATCATCTACGTGGAGCGCTCCGAGCGCCGCATTCCGATCCAGTCGGCCAAGCGTATGGTGGGCCGCCGGATGTCGCAGGCGCAGACCAGCTTCCTTCCGTTGAAGGTCAACTCCGGCGGCGTAATGCCAGTGATCTTCGCGAGCTCGATCCTGTCGGCGCCGCTGCTATTGGCCAACGTCAGCCTATTCGGCTCCGGGCCGCTGCGCGACACCACCTTCCTCGGCCCGATCTTCCGTGCGGTTGCGCCGGCAGAGCCATGGTACGTGGTGCTGTATATCGTGGCGATCATCTTTTTCGCCTACTTCTATATCTCGATCATCTTCCGTCCAGACGATATCGCCGACAACATGCGCAAGTACGGCAGCTTTATCCCCGGCATACGTCCCGGCAAGCGCACGTCGGACTTCATCAACGATGTGTTGACGCGTATTACGCTGGTCGGGGCCGCTTATCTTATTTTGATCTCGATCATTCCCATGTTCCTGATCTCGGGAATTCACTTCAACCATCTGTGGCTGGTCGGCCGCTTCTTCGATAGCCTTCCGGCATGGACGACCAACGGCCTGGGGCTCAACTTCTACTTCGGCGGAACCTCGCTGCTGATCGTTGTTGGTGTAGCGATGGACACCGTGCAGCAGGTCGAGTCGCAACTCATTATGCGCCACTATGAGGGCTTCGCGCCCAAGTCGGGCCGCATTCGCGGCCGCAAGAGCTGGTAGCTTTCAAGACCTTGTAATTTAGCAACCCGCGTCCGGAAATTCGGACGTGGGTTTGTGTTTGAACCCTTTCTTTTTGCTCTACATCCGATAGCGAGCGCATGACCGAAAACCTTCCCAAGACGAGCGAGTTTCTCCCCGGGCCGGTGCTGTTGCTGGGCGCACCGGGTGTGGGCAAGGGAACGCAGGCCAAGCGGCTGATGGATGAATTCAACATCCCGCAGATATCGACCGGCGACCTGCTGCGCGAGCATCGCCGCAACCATACGCCGCTGGGCATGCTGGCCGACGAGCTGATGAGCAAAGGCAAGCTTGTCCCCGACGACCTGGTGAACCGGATGGTTGCGGAACGCTTCAAGGAACCCGACACCGAGCACGGCTACATTCTCGACGGCTTTCCGCGCACGCTCAACCAGGCGGAGTGGCTGGACAGCCAGTTGGTGGCGTACATGCTTCCGGTGGTCGCGATCAACCTGGTGGTAGGCGAGCGCGTATTGCTGGAGCGCATCACGGGGCGGCTGGCCTGCCCGGTCTGCGGCACTATCTACAACATCTACACCAAGGCGCCGAAGCACGACCGCGTCTGCGATCTCGAAGGCGCCCCGTTGGCGCAACGTGCCGACGACACCGAAGCGGTCTTTCACGAGCGCATGAAGACGTTCGAGATCAAGACGGCCGCGGTGATCGAGTACTATCGCACTCATGGAGCGCGTTTTGCCGAAGTCGATGGAGACCGTCCTGAAGAAGAGGTAACGAAAGGCATCCGCAGCGCACTGATGAAGCTGCGGCATCACACGGAGGGTAGTGAATCGTGAGTGAGTGAAACGTGAATAAGACCCATTTACCATCACTCGCTCTGAGGTTTATTCATGATTCACTTTTCAGTGTCATCCCATGGCTATCCTGATCAAATCCGCCGCCGAGATTGAGAAGATGCGCATCTCCGGCATTGCGCTGCGCAAGGTGCATGATGCGGTGAAGGCTGCGGTACGCGTGGGCGCGACGACTATGGATCTGGAGCGCGCGGCAGTCGCAAAGATCGACGAACTTGGCGCGGTATCTGCGTTCAAGGGCTATCATGGCTATCCCGCGGTGCTCTGCACGTCGGTCAACAACGAGGTCATCCACGGGATTCCGAATGATCGTGGCGCGCTGCGCGAAGGCGACATCGTTTCGGTGGACTGCGGCGTCGTCGTCGACGGCTTCTACTCCGACTGCGCGGTGACGTACCCGGTGGGGAAGCTGAGCCCAGCGGTGGCCAGGCTGCTCAAGGTCACCGAGGCCTCGCTGTATGCGGCCATCGACCAGGCGGTGCCGGGCGGCCGGCTCTTCGACATCTCCCATGCAGTGCAGAGCATGTGCGAGAAAGAAGGTTATGGCGTGGTGCGCGAGTTTGTCGGCCACGGCATCGGCAAGAGCATGCACGAGGACCCCCAGGTGCCGAACTTCGGCGAGGCCGGCAAAGGTCCGCGGCTGAAGCCGGGCATGGTGCTGGCCATTGAGCCGATGATCAACGCCGGCTCGGCGGATGTAAAAGTGCTGGAAGACGGCTGGACGGCGATCACGGTGGACGGCAGCTTTAGTGCGCACTTCGAGCACACGGTTGCAATTACCAAAGACGGCCCCGTCATTCTCACGCGCTAGCCGCAACATCGTAGAGCGACATAATGACTCTACGCGTCCCGCCTTGGCGTTTTATGGGAAATTCTTGTCGCTCTGGACGCAAAGAGTGATATTCTTCGATCATCGATGACATATTTTCAGGCGGCCTAGAGGGTCGGCGCTCCGCTGGGGACCACAGTTTCAGCTAAGCGTCGTTCCCGGTCAAACTGAATATAAGCTGGCGATGACTTCTCATTGCCGGCCACAACCTTGTTATAGGAGGAGTTTATCTCCGTGTCATTCTCCCGCCGTATGCCCAGGTTTACACATTGTTTGGCGTTAGTTTCTGCTTTTACCGGTGTGCTTAGCGGCCTTGCCCCTGTCGCCGCCGCGCAGACCGCGCCGCAGTTGCTGCCCTATACGACCAAGCTGCTCGCCGGCGGCGGTCCCACGGCGACCTTTACGGTGGGCGCAACCTGTCCGGTCGCCGGTGCTCCGTATACGTCCACCGATAAGTATGGCGACGGCTGTCTGGCGACCGAGATTCAACTGACGGGCCCGCGCTATGCCATCGCCGACAGTACAGGCGCCATCTTCTTTAGCGACTACACGAACGGCTTGATCCGCCGCATCGACCCGGTCACTGGCATCGTTACTGCCGTCGCCGGAGGCGCTACGACCTCCCCGGCCTCAGGCACGGCGTGCGGGACCAATCTCTCCGCCGATGCCCTGGGCGACGGTTGCCTGGCCAACCTGGTCAAACTGAGCCATCCGACGGGCATGGTCTTCGACGCGGCAGGCAATCTCTACTTTGGCGACTACGGCTATGCCGACGTTCGCAAGATCGCGGCGACTGCGGGCGTTATTACGACCACCGGCGTGATTACGATGGTAGACGGTCAGCCCTCCACGACCTATGGTTACACGTCGAACTCCGGGACCACTACAGTTGTCGCTGCGACAGGGGGTTATCTCGATGCGCCCTTCGGCCTTGCCTTCGATACCAAGGGCGACCTGTTTATTGCCGATGAGTCTAAGAATGCCGTCGTTGTTGTGAATACCAATGCGACGGGCTCGACGACTGTGACCGGAATCACCATTCCTGCGGGCACGGTTGCCAAGATCATTGGCTCGCCCACGGCGGGCGGCTCGGTTTGTCCCAACTCGCCACTGTCGCCCAATGGCTGCAACTATGGGACGTTTACCAATGGCGCTTCGGCCAACTCCTCTGAGACCAACGCGCCTTACTCTGTCGGTGTCGATCCTGCCGGGAACGTCTACTTTGCTAATGAGTACATCCAGGGCGTGGGCAAGGTGAATACGACGACCGGAATCCTGACTAACTACGCGGGCATTGAGAACTCCTACGGCAAGGTGCTGTCGCGAGCGCCGGCTGGCTCGTTCGCCATCGGCAGCGACTTCGGCCTGACCGCCGACACGCAGCCGGTTACCGGAACTGCAACAGGCTCCAACGTCTACATCACCGACAACTTGAACGGCGTGATTTGGCGCGTGGACGGCACCGGTCAGTCGATGTACGCGGTCGGCGGAGGAGCGGTTGCGACTACTGTGGGCAGCCCCTGCGGTACTGTCGGCCCCGTTTCCTTTGTAGCCACCGACACTTACGGTGATGGATGCCCGGGCCTGGCGGCGAACTTCGGTCACGCCGGTACCTCTTACTCCACCACCGGCATCTTCGGTATCACCGTCGATGCCTATGCCGATGTGTATGTCGGCGATACCATAACCAACGTCGTTCGTGAGGTCGCCTCCGGAACGCAGTTCGGCGTGGTCGGCGCCAACCAGCCGACGAACATCGTCGACATTCACTTCGCGGCGGGCGACTCTCTGCCGGCCACGGGCTATGTGCTGACCGCGGGCGCAACCAACTTCTCGCTGGGCAAGGCCATCTGCACCACTAATAGCGACAACACCACCGACTGCCTGCTTCCGGTCACGGCAACGCCGACAGCGCTTGGTCCTTTCAGCGGCATCTTGACGGTCACCTCCACGTTGGGCGGCGTTGCCAACTTCCCCCTGAACGGCGACTATGTCCAGAGTCCGACGACGCGTACGGCGCTGGCTGCAACCGGCGGCACGTCCTGCACCGGAAGCGCAGTCTATGCCACCACCGCGACGATTACACTGACCGCGACGCTGACGGCCAACGGGCCTTCCGCGCCAACGGGCAACATCATCTTCTCCTCCAATGGGACGCCGCTGGCGCCGACATCGGGTGTGCCTGTCACCAACACCGGGACAACCTCGTCACCCGTATACCAGGCGGTACTGCCCTATATCTTCTCCACGGCTGGGACGTATGCCATCACGGCGACGTATGTGCCGACGAATGGCAGCTACTTCAAGGGCTCTACTAGCACCGCGTCTTCGGTGACCACATCGCTGCCGACATTCACAACAGCCGCCGTCGCCTACCAGGAGGGCACGGTGGCCCCGGGCGAGACGGCGCTCTACAGCTTCAATGTGATTCAGAGTGTCTATACCGGAACGATCACCTATGCCTGCTCGGGCCTGCCGGCGGACTCATCCTGTTCCTTCAGTCCCGCGATCGGCATCACGGCGGCGGGTTGCTCCACCACCAGCGTGGTCGCGCTCAACATCCTGACGACGGCGTCGCAGCCAGCGCGTCCGGCTGGGATGGGCTCTGGCGGACGCGGAGGATGGCAGGCGTTTGGCGTTGTAGCCGGACTAGGGATGGCGCTGCTGATCGGCATTCGACGTCGCCGAACGGGAATGCGCTATGGGCAGCTATGGATGGCGCTCGCGCTATTGATCGCCGCCTCCGGAGCAGTCGCCTGTAATGCCGGCTCGTCGGCAGTCGCGGGAACGCCCGCCGGCTCCTACAGTGTCGGGGTCAAATTCACGGGCACCGACGGCACGGTAAACACCGTTGTTGTGCCGCTCGTCATCAACTAATCCGCTTGGAGCGGGCAAGGTATCTCGCACTTGCCCGCTCTCAATCTTTACGCACCGCCTCGATACGAACTTCAGGCTCGGTCCACGTTCAGGAGATCCACAGGAATGCTCTTCACGTCTCGCAAGTTGTCTAAAGTCGCTCTTCTTGTACTTTTGTGTCTCTCACCGCTGTCGCTGCGCAGTGCGCTGGCGCAGTCCTCGACCACAGGCGCCATCGGCGGCACCATTACCGATACCAGCGGCGCGCTCCTGCCCGCCGCCAGCGTGACGGTGAAGTCCGTCGACACCGGAGCGGTGCACACCGTCAAGGCCAACGCGAACGGTGAGTTCAACATCCCCGACCTCGAGCCCGGCACCTATACGGCTACGGTAACGATAGACGGCTTCGAGACCTACATTGAGAACTCCATCACTGTCACCGTCGGCAGCCTCTCCGCCGTCTCGCCGAAGCTGAAGGTCGGCTCGGTCGCGGACAAGGTCGAAGTCACGGACAATACGCCGCTGATGCATACGCAGGACAGCGCTATCTCGACGACGATCGACCAGGCTTCTATCGACAACCTGCCCATCAACGGCGGCCGCTGGTCAGACTTCGCCCGCCTCACTCCAGGCGTAGTCTCCAACTCCGACGGCTACGGCCTGCTCAGCTTCCGCGGCATCAGCTTCCTGCTCAATAACAACACTGTCGACGGCGCAGACGACAACCAGGCCTACTACTCCGAGGCCCGTGGCCGTACGCGCACCGCCTACACCATCACACCCTCGGCGATCCAGGAGTTCCAGGTAAACACTTCGAACTACTCCGCACAATATGGCCGCTCGGCGGGCGGCGTTATCAATACCGTTACCAAGACCGGCAGCAATCAATATCACGGCGAAGTCTTCTTCTACGACCGTGACATCAGCCTCGGCGGCGCCGCAGCACCGTATAGCTTGCTCCTCGAAAAGAACGCTGCCGGCGCCTATGGCGATGTTCCCATCAAGCCTTCCGACTGGCGCAAGGAGTGGGGATTCGGCATCGGCGGGCCCATCATTCACGACAAGCTCTTCTGGTTCTATGCTTACGACCAGGAGCGCAGGAACTTCCCCTTCGACTCCCAGCCTACCGACCCGAGCGATATCTTTGCCCCTTCCAATGCGACTCTTCCTTCCACTGAAACCTGCACGTCCAGTGCGTTTACAACTACCCCCGTGTTGACCCTTTCCAGTGAAGGCGATTACAACTCATGTGAGATCGGGGCTCTGTTCGGGCTTGGCACTGGCGCGGCTGGGTTTCAGGCTGGTTCGGCGTACTACGAGCAGGGCCTGGGCATCTTGCAGTCTTTCACTGGGCTGGTTCCCCGGAGGCAAGATCAGGTCATCAACCTGCCCAAGCTCGACTACCAGATCAACGACCGCAATCATCTCTCGCTGCTCTACAACCGAATGCGTTACTCGTCTCCAAATGGCCTGTACTCGCAGACCTCCTATAGCGAGGGTCCCTCCGGCCTGGGACAAGACAACGTGAAGGAAGACTTCGGCATAGTCCGCCTCTCGACTGTGCTCAACAACTCAATGATCAACGACGCGCTGGTGCAATACGGGCGCGACTTCGAGTTCACCTATCAGAACAAGCCACTGCCCAATGAACTTCCCCTGGCGAACAACGCTTATGGGGCAGCCGCCAGCACTGAGATCGGTTATTACCTGAACAATGGTATCTATGCCGGCAGCAATCCCGATCTTACCCGCTATGCCGACCCCGACGAGCGCCGCTTGCAACTGCTGGATGCCATCACATGGAGCCATGGCCTGCATACCATGAAGTTCGGTCTCGAATACAACAAGGTATCCGACTACGTCAACAACCTTTATGACGGCAACGGCAGCTATAGCTATGACTGGTCTTATGGCTTCATTGCCGATTACCTGAACCTCACCACGGGAGTAGGCGGCAAAAACTATCCGCAACAGTACTATGATTTCGAGCAGGAATTCGGTAACCCGGCCGCCTCAATTGCCACCCGAGAATATGCCGGCTACGCTACTGACGACTGGCGTGTCACGCCGAACCTCACCGTTACCCTGGGCGTTCGTTACGAGTACGAATACATTCCGCCAAATCCAGATGTAAATACCGGGAACTCAGCACTTGCTGCTGACGTTACCGCGGTTCCTAAGAACACTATCTACAATAATGCTGCCCTGCCGCAGACTTCTAATCGGCCCGACGACCGCTGGGCCATCGGCCCAAGGCTCGGGTTTGCGTGGAACATCTTCGGCGACAACAAGACGATACTGCGCGGCGGATACGGCATCTACTACGGCCGCATCATCAACTCCAACATCCTCCAGACCGACGTCGACTCCGGTTCACCGAAAGGACAGGTCGAAATCGGAGAGTTGGAGCCGGGTAAATGCGGTCCGGTCTGGCCTAACATCTATGCTTCGGCAACGGCCGTTTACAACTGCTTTAGCCCCACGGGCGCCGATCCAGGCGGCATCGACGCATCCACTGTTGCCTACTTCGATCCCCATATGAAGCTTCCGGAGGTGCATGAGGCGGATCTCGCCATCGAGCGCAATCTGGGACACAATACGACGATTGCCATAACCTACATGATGTCGCTGGGCCGGGAGCTTCCGACCGCGGTCGACCAGAACCTCAGCACGGGTACGACCTACTATGCACCCTATGCCGTCGCCTCAACGACGCCACCTTCCTCTTATTGCATTAGTGCGACGGAAGAATGCGCGATCTACCTGGCGGAATATCCTCAGCCCCCCCAGAGTGGATACATTACCTACCCGCATGGAGGCAAAGCACCTCCCGCATACCCCGCGGGATATAAGGCCAAGTTCTTTACTGGCGGCGGAGCAAGTAACAGCGCTGCCCTCAACCCAAACTATGACCCGTACTACTATCAGATCCTGAAGGTCCAGAGCGCTGTCAACTCAAGCTATACTGCGGGCGCAGTGCAATTGAACCATCGCTACGATCATGGCTGGTCGCTGATGATGAACTACACCTTATCCCATGCGTTGGACGGGAACCCCTACGAATCGACGGTGGTTCCCGGCGAAACCTACCTGGATCCGACCGACCCACACTCGTCCTGGGGCAACAGCAACACCGACGTGCGGCAGCGCTTCGTCGGTGCCGTCATCTTCCAGCCGCAGACCCACTTCCACGGCATTATGGAACAGGCGCTGGGTGGCTGGCGCATTGCGCCCCTGGTGCAGATGCAGACGGGGCTTCCGTTTACACCGACGATCAGCACTAGCAGGCTGTATGATGTCGCCGTTCCCGGAATTGCTACGCCTCAGCCACTCTCATTCGACGATGTGAACGGTTCCGGGTCTGGCGGAGCGAATCGCCCGCCCTGGCTGGATCGCAATACCTATAACTATCCCAAGACTGCTGTCTTCGACATGCGCGTGGGCAAGAACTTCTACTTCACCAGCGTTCCA
>Ga0302314_10011123_pt1 | contig 15720 bp, 14 predicted proteins | sample III_Palsa_N2_3_FD_200533 | JGI IMG/M metagenome (GOLD analysis project Ga0302314, IMG submission 200533) | Peat permafrost microbial communities from Stordalen Mire near Abisko, Sweden - III_Palsa_N2_3 | ecosystem: Environmental > Terrestrial > Soil > Palsa > Peat permafrost | place: Sweden...
CAGCGCGACCACGGCAGGGCCATCGTGATGATCACGCACGACCTGGGCGTGGTCGCCGGCCTGTGCGACGACGTGATGGTGATGTACGGCGGCCGCGTGATGGAGCACGCGTCGGCCGACGACATCTTCCACCGCCCGTCGCACCCGTACACGCGCGGCCTGCTCGCGGCGCTGCCGCGGATGGACGCGAGCGGTCCGCTGGTGAGCATTCCCGGCAACCCGCCCAACATGAACGCGCTGCGGCCGGGTTGCCCGTTCTCGGCGCGCTGCCGCTTCGTCGAGGCGCGCTGCGTCGCGACGATGCCGCTGCTGCAGCACGTCGCGCCCACGTCGCCGACGCTGCGCGCGTGCCATCGTTCGGTGGCCGACCTCGATGCGATGGAGGCCGCGGATGCCTGAGCCGCTGTTGTCCGTCTGCGACCTCAAGGTGCACTTCAAGGTGCGCGACCGCAAGGCCTGGCCGTGGACGCCCGCGGCCACGCTCAAGGCCGTCGACGGCGTGTCGTTCGACCTCTATCCCGGCGAGACGCTGGGCATCGTCGGCGAATCCGGCTGCGGCAAGTCGACGCTGGCGCGCGCCTGCCTCAACCTCATCCCGGCCACGGGCGGCGAGGTGCAGTGGGCCGGCAAGACGCTGCGGCCCGACGACCACGCCGCCTGGCTCGCCGCGCGGCGCGACATCCAGATCATCTTCCAGGATCCGCTCGCGTCGCTGAACCCGCGCATGACCGTGGCGCGCATCATCGGCGAGCCGCTGCGCATCCATCGGCCCGAGCTGAGCGACGCGCAGGTGAACGAGAAGGTCGCGGCCGTGATGGCCGAGGTCGGCCTGACGCCGCAGCAGCTCAACCGCTACCCGCACGAGTTCTCGGGCGGCCAGTGCCAGCGCATCGGGATCGCGCGGGCGCTGATCCTCGAGCCCAGGCTGATCATCTGCGACGAGCCGGTGTCGGCGCTCGACGTGTCGATCCGCGCGCAGATCGTCAACCTGCTGCAGGAGCTGCAGCGCCGCAAGGGCCTCGCGCTGATCTTCATCGCGCACGACCTCGCGGTGGTCAAGCACATCAGCGACCGCGTGCTGGTGCTCTACATGGGCAAGGCCATGGAGCTCGCGGGCAGCGATGCGCTGTACGCGCGGCCGGGGCATCCGTACACCGAGGCGCTGCTGTCGGCCATTCCCGTCCCCGACCCGCGCATCGAGCGCCACAAGGTGCTGCAGCTGCTGTCGGGCGACATGCCGTCGCCGATCGACCCGCCGTCGGGCTGCGTGTTCCGCACGCGCTGTCCGAAGGCGATCGCGGACTGCGGCCTGGAGAAGCCGGCCCTGCGCGTGCTGGATGACGAGACGCAGGCCGCCTGCCTGCTGGCGGCCGAGCGGCCGCGTTGACCGGGCGCCCGGCTCAGTCCGCCCGCTTGACCAGGCGCGCGTAGGCCGGCAGGCTCGTCTCGGTCGCGCGCGCCTCTTCGTACAGATCCTCCAGCTCCTCGGCGACGTTCTCGAACGCCACCAGGCGTTCCTCGTCCTCGGGCACCGTCTGCTCGTCGGGTAGCGCGCGCAGGCGCCGGATCTCCGACTCGACCGCCTGGATCACCATCACCAGCGTCTTTCCGCGAATCTCGGGCATCGTCTTTCCTCCTTGCGCTGTCGTTAGGTGCGGGCGAGTTCGACCGAGCGGGCGACGGCCGCGCGCGCGAAATTGTCCAGCGCGCCCTTGTAGGCCTGCACCGTCATCCGGCTCTTCGGCTCGATCTGGTAGTGATGGCCGCTGCGATTGCCGGACTTGTTCGTCCGTTTCGAGCGGCCTTTCTTGATCTTGAGGTTATCGCCATATTCGGTCCCGTTGGGGATCTCGAAGTATTTCCAGTGGCCGAACCCGAACCAGCCGTCGACGTTGAACAGCGACGTGCCCCCGCCGGGCTCCACTTCGTCGCCGGTGGGCAGCGGATGCACGGTGACGTCGGCGTTGCTGACCTGTTCCGCGCCGGTGCCATCGATGTATGTCGTGGCCTCGAAGCGGGGATAGAGCAATCCCACCGCCGGCGCGCCGTCCTTGACGAAGGTATCGTCCTGGAAGGTGCCGTTCTTGATGGCGCGGAAAAGGGCGGTATCGGTCTTGGGCATGGCGTCGTGCTCTCCTACCCGGGAGGGTATTTGACGCTGTCCGGGCGAGTCAATGCGCGCCAGCGCGAGGCGGGACGTCAAGATAGGGGCGCCGCAGAAACCACGCGGCACGGCAATTGTTGTCGGTTGTCATACATCAATCGGCGAATTGAGCCGCTATCGAGTCGGAACCTCGTGACTTTCGGCACTCAGTGAAAACCCCGGGTCGCCTCGAAAGTCATTGTTGTACGATGACTGACAATGAGTTGACAGAAAGCTCCCCCTCCGCTCGAAGCCAGATCCACGCCGCCCGCGCCAGGCCGTCCCGACGGCCGCCCGCGCCTTTTTCCACCCACCCGCATCGGTCCCTCCATGACACGCGAGCCCTACATCGGCATTCCGAACCGCTTTCGGCAGGACCTGATCGCCGGCCAGACGCTGATCGGCTGCTGGTGCTCGCTGGGCAGCCCCATCACGGCGGAAGTGCTGGGCCTGGCGGGCTTCGACTGGCTGCTGCTGGACGGCGAGCATGCGCCCAACGACGTGCTGAGCTTCATTCCGCAGCTGATGGCGCTCAAGACCAGCGCGAGCGCGCCGGTGGTGCGGCCGTCGTCCAACGACCGCGTGGAGATCAAGCGCCTGCTCGACGCGGGCTTCCACAACCTCCTGATCCCGTTCGTCGAGACGGCCGGGCAGGCGCGCGCCGCGGTGGCGGCCACGCGCTATCCGCCGCAAGGCGTGCGCGGGGTGTCGGTGTCGCAGCGCGGCAACGACTACGGCACGGTCAAGGACTACTTCAAGGTCGCCAACGACAACGTCGCGACGCTGGTGCAGATCGAGAGCCCGCTGGGCGTGGCCAACGCGCGCGAGATCGCGGCGGTCGATGGCGTGGACGGCCTGTTCGTCGGCCCGTCCGACCTTGCCGCCGGCTACGGCCATCTCGGCGAAAGCGGCCACCCCGAGGTGCAGGCGGCCATCGCCGAGGTCTTCCGCGTGGCGCAGGCCGCGGGCAAGCCGGTGGGCATCCTGAGCCCGGTCGACGCCGATGCGCGGCGCTATCTCGAACTCGGCGCCAGCTTCATCGCGGTGGGCAGCGATCTCGGCGTGCTGCGCATGGCCACGCAGGCGTTGGCGGACCGCTTCCGCGACGCCGCGAGCCCCGTCGCGCCGCACTATTGAGCCGCATCCCGGCACCGACTTCTTCAGCAAAGACTTCGCCATGAACCTCGGATTCATCGGACTCGGCATCATGGGCGCGCCCATGGCGGGCCACCTCGCCGCTGCCGGCCACCCCCTGTTCGTTCACACGCGCAGCAAGGTGCCGGCCGAGCTGGCATCGCGCGCGACCGTGCTGGCCAGCCCGAAGGCCGTCGCCGAACACGCCGACGTCGTCTTCACGATGCTGCCCGACACCCCCGACGTCGAGGCCGTGCTGTTCGGCGCGAACGGCGTCGCCGCCGGCCTGGCCGCCGGCAAGACCGTCGTCGACATGAGCTCGATCGCGCCGATGGCGACCAAGGACTTCGCGCGCCGCATCAACGAACTCGGCTGCGACTATCTCGATGCGCCGGTGTCCGGCGGCGAGGTCGGCGCGCGCGCCGCGAGCCTGACGATCATGGTCGGCGGCCCGCAGGCCGCGTTCGACCGCATCCGGCCGCTGCTCGAGCGGATGGGCAAGAACATCACGCTGGTGGGCGGCAACGGCGACGGGCAGACGACCAAGGTGGCCAACCAGATCATCGTGGCGCTCAACATCGCGGCGGTCAGCGAGGCGCTGGTGTTCGCGAGCAAGGCCGGCGCGGATCCGGCCAAGGTGCGCGCGGCGCTGATGGGCGGCTTCGCGGCCAGCCGCATCCTCGAGGTGCACGGCGAGCGCATGATCAAGCGCACGTTCGATCCGGGCTTCCGCATCCGCCTGCACCAGAAGGACCTGAACCTGGCGCTGACCGGCGCGCGCGAGCTGGGCGTCGCGATCCCGCAGACGGCCAATGCCGCGCAGCTGATGCAGGTCTGCGCCGCGCACGGCCTGGCCGACATGGACCACTCCGCGCTGGTGCAGGCGTTCGAAATCATGTCCGGGCACGCGGTCGCACCCGCGCCGGCCAAGGCCTGAGAACCTGTGAACGAACCCGCCACGCCCGCTCGTCCCGTCAAAACACGCCCGCTCTGCGTTGCAATGCTCGCCGTAGCCCGAGCTACGTCTGCGCTTTGCGCCTTGATCGGACGCATTTTGACGGCCCGCTCGGTCGCGTCGGATTCATTCACAGGTTCTGAGCGTCCAACCGGGATCGCACCGTGACCTTCGCCAACCCCCACACCGCGCCGCGCGAATTCCTGCGCCAGCTCTACGAGGTCGCGGTTGCGCGCGCGCTGCCCACGCGCAACCTCGCGGCGCACCTGCCCGAGCCGCCCGCGCGCGGCCGCACGCTGGTGCTGGGCGCGGGCAAGGCGGCGGGCGCGATGGCGGCGGCGGTCGAGGCGGCGTGGCCGCGCGAGGCGCCGATGTCGGGGCTGGTCGTGACGCGCTATGGCCACGTGCCGCCCGACTACGCGGGCCGGCGCATCGAGATCGTCGAGGCCGCGCATCCGGTGCCCGACGAGGCCGGCCGCGGCGCCGCGCGCCGCATCGCCGAACTGGCGCGCGGCGCGGGCGAGCACGACCTCGTGATCTGCCTGATCTCGGGCGGCGGCTCGGCCACGCTGTCGCTGCCGGGCGAGGGCGTCACGCTGCGGGACAAGCAGGCCGTCACGCGCGCGCTGCTCAGGAGCGGCGCGTCCATCGGCGAGATGAACTGCGTGCGCACGCACCTGTCGGCGGTCAAGGGCGGTCGCCTGGCCGCGCTCTGTTCGCCGGCGCGCTTGCTGACGTTGTGCATCTCGGACGTCCCCGGCGACGACCCGGCGCTGATCGCCAGCGGCCCGACCGTGCCCGATCCCACGACGTGCGCCGACGCGCTCGACATCCTGCGCCGCTACGCCATCGAGATCCCGCCCGCGCTGCGCGCCGGCCTCGAGAGCGGCGCGCTGGAGACGCCCAAGCCCGGCGCCGCGTGCTTCGCGAACCAGGAGGTGCGACTGATCGCCACGCCGGCGTTGTCGCTCGACGCCGCCGCCGCGGCCGCGCAGGCGGCGGGCATCAAGGCGCACGTGCTCAGCGACGAGATCGAGGGCGAGTCGCACGTCGTCGGCCGCGTGCACGCGGCGCTCGCGCGCGCGGTCGCGCGCAAGGGCGAGCCGTTCCGCAGGCCGTGCGTGCTGCTGTCCGGCGGCGAGACCACCGTCACCGTGCGCGGCGAGGGCGGCCGCGGCGGCCGCGCCACCGAATTCCTGATGGGTTGCGCGCTGGCGCTGCAGGGCGCCTCCGGAATCCACGCGATCGCGGCCGATACCGACGGCATCGACGGTGTGGAGGACAACGCCGGCGCCTTCGTCACGCCCGACACGCTCGCCCGCGCCGCGGCGCTCGGGCTGAAGGCCCAGGCCTTCCTCGATCGCAACGACGCGTACAACTTCTTCGCCCCGCTCGGCGACCTGCTGGTCACCGGACCGACCCACACCAACGTCAACGATTTCCGGGCGGTGCTCGTGCTCTGACGCCCGCGCCGCCCGACCGCCATTCCACACCGACGGGGCAATGCACCCCAACGACGGAGACAACACAGCGATGGAACCGAAGCGACTCACCTGCGACGTCGAGTGCCTGGTCGACGCGCGCAACAGCACCGGCGAATCGCCGGCGTGGTCGGCGCGCGAATCGGCGCTCTACTGGGTGGACATCACCGAGCGCAAGGTCCATCGGCTGCGCCTGGCCGAGGGCACGCACGACCAGTGGGCGATGCCCGCGGTCATCGGCTGCCTCGGATTGCGCGAGGCCGGCGGCCTCGTCGTCGCGCTGCGGACGGGGCTGCACCTGTTCGACATCGACACCGGCGTGCTGACCCTGCTGTGCCACCCGGAAGCCGGCCTGCCGGGCAACCGGTACAACGACGGCCGCGTCGGCCCCGACGGCAGCTTCTGGGTCGGCACGATGGACGAGCGCGCCGACAAGCAACCCATCGGCCGCCTCTACCGCCTCGGCGCCGACGGCCGCTGCGAGCTGAAGGCCGGAGGCGTGAAGGTGTCCAACGGGCTGGCATTCAGTCCCGACGCGCGCTGGCTGTACCACTCGGACTCGCGCGGCGCGGCGATCTTCCGCTACGCCCACGACCCGGCCACCGGCGTCATCGGCCCGCGCGAGCTGTTCGCCGCGGTCGCGCCGGAACACGGCCGGCCGGACGGCGCGGCCGTCGACGTCGAGGGCTGCTACTGGAGCTGCGGGATCTCTGCCGGCCGGCTCAATCGCTACCGTCCCGACGGCACGTTGATCGAATACGTCGACCTGCCGGTGACGCATCCGACGATGCCCTGCTTCGGTGGGCCGGACCTGCGCACGCTGTACGTGACGTCGCTGCGCGAAGGGCTGTCCGAGGACGCGCTCGCCGCGCAGCCGCTCGCCGGCGGCGTGTTCGCGCTGCGTCCCGGCGTCGCCGGCCTGCCGACCCCTCTTTACCAGGGCTGAAGCCCGGATTGCCAAGGAACCATTGCCATGACGAAGATTGCCCTCAGCGGCGCCGGCGGACAGGTCGGAACGGTGTTGCGCAAGGCGCTGCTCGCGCGCGGCGTCGACCTGCGCTCGGCCGGCGGAACGAAGCCGCTCGCGCCGCTGGTCGACGGCGAGGACGTGATGCACGGCGACCTGCGCGACCCCGCGGTCGTCGATCGGCTGCTGAAGGGCGTCGACGTGCTCATCCACATGGCCGGCACGAGCGTCGAGCGCCCGCTGCCGGAGATCATCGAGAACAACCTGCGCGCGCTGGTCGAGGTCTACGAAGGCGCGCTGCGCCAGGGCGTCAGGCGCATCGTGTTCGCCAGCTCGAACCACGCGATCGGCATGTACCCGACGACCGAGAAGCTGGCGCTGGGCTGCGCGCCGCGTCCCGACGGCTTCTATGGCCTGAGCAAGGTGTGGGGCGAGGCGCTGGCGCGGCTGTACTGGGACAAGCACGGCATCGAGAGCGTATGCGTGCGCATCGGCAGCTGCGTCGAGCGCCCGACCGAGCCGCGCCACCTGAGCACCTGGTTCGGCCACGACGACCTGCTGCATTTCGTCGACCGCTGCATCCACGCCCCCGACGTCGGCTTCCTGGTGATCTGGGGCGTGTCGGCCAACACGCGCGGCTGGTGGGACAACCGCGGCGCCGAGCGCCTGGGCTACCACCCGACGCAGGACGCCGAGGCCTTCGCCGACCAGATCCTCGCCGGTCCGAACCCGCTCGACGCGATCGGCCGCCACTACCAGGGCGGCAGCTTCGCGAGCCCGCATTACACCCGGGGCGACATCGCGCCCGACGCCCCGCGCTGACGCATCGCACGCGCCAACTGCAACGCTCAGACAGACAGGAGACAAGTCGTGAAGAAGATCAAGGGCATGCGATGGTGGATGGTGAGCCTGGTGACCGCCGGGCTGATCGTCAACTACCTCGCGCGCAACACCTTGTCGGTGGCCGCGCCGACATTGATGAAGGACCTCGGCATGACGACCGAGCAGTACTCGCACGTCGTCGTCGCCTGGCAGCTCTGCTACGCGTTCATGCAGCCGTTCGCCGGCTACATGCTCGATGCGATCGGCACCAAGATCGGCTTCGCCGTCTTCGCGCTGGCGTGGTCGCTGGCCTGCGCCGCGGCGGCGCTGGCCACCGGCTGGGGCAGCCTCGCGTTGTTCCGCGGCGTGCTGGGCCTGACCGAGGCCGCGGGCATCCCGGCGGGCGTCAAGGCCGCGACCGAATGGTTCCCGGCGCGCGAGCGTTCGGTGGCGATCGGCTGGTTCAACATCGGCTCGTCGATCGGCGCGGTGCTGGCGCCGCCGCTGGTCGTCTGGGCGCTGCTGCACGGCCAGTGGCAATGGGCCTTCATCGCGGTCGGCGTGCTGGGCCTGGCGTGGACGGCGCTGTGGATGGCGCTGTACCGCCACCCGCACCACCAGCCGCGCCTGACAGACCGCGAGCGCGACTACATCGTCGCCGGGCAAGAGATCAAGTACAGCGAGTCGGGCAGCTTCAAGCGGCGCTGGACGCAGCTGATCCGCGGCCGCGACTTCTGGGCCATCGGCATCCCGCGCATCCTGTCGGAGCCGGCGTGGCAGACCTTCAACGCGTGGATCCCGCTGTACATGATGACCGAGCGCCACATGAACCTGAAGCAGGTGGCGCTGTTCGCGTGGATGCCGTTCCTGGCGGCCGACCTCGGCTGCGTGCTGGGCGGCTACCTGAGCCCGATCTGCCATCGGCTCTTCAACGTCACGCTGTTCAATTCGCGCAAGCTCGTCTTCGTGTTCGGCGCGCTGTGCATGATCGGGCCGGCCTGCGTCGGCCTCGTCGACAGTCCCTACGCCGCGATCGCGCTGCTGTGCCTGGGCGGCTTCGCCCACCAGACCTTGTCGGGCGCGCTGTACTCGATCACGTCCGACCTGTTCGGCAAGAACGAGGTCGCCACCGCGACCGGACTGGGCGGGATGATGGGCTACCTCGGCGCGGCCGGCTTCACGGCGCTGTTCGGCATCCTCGTGACGCAGGTCGGCTACAGCCCGCTGTTCGTCGTGCTCGCGGCGTTCGACCTGCTCGCGGCCTTCGTGGTCTGCGTGCTGGCGCGCGCGAGCGACCGTCCGGCCAAACGGCCGCGCGTTCCCGACGCCGCGAACGACGGACCCGGATCGGTGGGGGCACTGTCGTCATGACCGTGCGCCTATTGTTCGACACGCCATGAAGAGCGCCTCGCATCGCGAGGCGTTTGCCTTTGCGGGATGGCCGCTTCAGGTCACCGGCGCCGGGTTGAACAGCACCAGCGAGTTGTGCAGCTTCCAGTGCTCGGCCCAGGTCTTCCTGCCGCTGGCGACGTCCAGCATCAGGCGGAACAGTTCCCAGCCCAGGTCGGCGATGGTCGCGTCGCCGTCGGCGATCTTGCCGGCGTTGACGTCCATCAGGTCGTTCCAGCGCCGCGCCAGGTCGCTGCGCGTGGCCACCTTGATCACCGGGCATTCGGCCAGGCCGTAAGGCGTGCCGCGGCCGGTGGTGAACACGTGCAGGTTCATGCCGGCGGCCAGTTGCAGCGTGCCGCAGATGAAGTCGCTGGCCGGCGTCGCGGCGTAGACCAGGCCGCGCTGGTCGGGGCGCAGCTTCTCGCCCGGCGACAGCACGTGCGAGATCGCCGACGAGCCGCTCTTGATGATCGAGCCCATCGCCTTTTCCGCGATGTTGGACAGCCCGCCCGCCTTGTTGCCGGGCGTGGTGTTGGCGGCGCGGTCGACGCGGCCGCGGTCGAGGTAGCGGTCGTACCAGCCGAGCTCGCGCACGATGGCGTCGGCGACGGCCGGCGTCGCGGCGCGGCTCGTCAGCTGTTCGACGGCGTCGCGCACTTCGGTGTTCTCGCTGAACATCACCGTCGCGCCGGCGCGCACCAGCAGGTCGGCGCAGAAGCCGACGGCCGGGTTGGCCGTGACGCCGGAGAAGGCGTCGCTGCCGCCGCACTGCACGCCCACCACGAGTTCGCTGGCGGGGAGGGTCTCGCGGCGGCGCGCGTTCAGACGCGCGAGATGCGGCCTCGCGCTGGCAAGGATGTCCTCGATCATCGACATGAAGCCGACGTGCGAGTCGGCCTGCAGGCACACGGTTTCCGGGCCCAGCGCCGGGTCGCGCTCGTCGGCGATCGGGAAGCTGCCGGGCGGCAGCAGGCGGTCGGGCTGCAGCTTCTCGCAGCCGAGACTCACCACCATCACCTCGCCGCCGAAGTTCGGGTTCAGCGAGATGTTGCGCAGCGTGCGGATCGGGATGTTGGCGTCGGGCGCGTCGATCGCCACGCCGCAGCCGTAGGTGTGCTCCAGGCCGACGACGTCGTCGACGTTCGGGTACAGCGGCAGCAGCTCGGACTTGATGCGCGCCACCGCGATGCCGACGACGCCGGCGACGCACTGCACGGTCGTCGTGATCGCCAGGATGTTGCGCGTGCCCACCGAGCCGTCGGCATTGCGGTAGCCCTCGAACGTGAATCCGGCCAGCGGCTCGGCCGGCGGCGCGGACACCGTGGCCATCGGCAGGCCTTCCAGCGCGCGCGCCGCGGGCATGCGGATCAGCCGCTCGTGCACCCAGCTGCCGGCCGGGATGGGCTTCAGCGCGTAGCCGATCGGCACGTCGTAGCGGCGGATCGCCGCGCCTTCGGCGATGTCGTGCAGCGCCACCTTGTGGCCCTGCGGCACCTTGTCGGCCAGCGTTATGCCGGCGCCGGGCACGTCCGCGGGCAGCAGCGTGCCGGCGGGCAGGCCGCCGTCGTTGGCGACGATGGCCACGTTGTCGTTCGCGTGCATGCGAATGGTCAGCGGCGTTGCGGGGGGGATCGTGTTCATCGTCTTGACATCGAAAACCGGCCGGAGGAGGCGCGACCCGTCAAAGTGTGGCAGCGCTTGCAGCCGTTCTTGGTACAGTCGCAGTGAATCCTTGTAGTACGTCGTCAGTTGTCGTACAAGAATGATTCCACTTTATGCTGTCCGCCCCCGGCGGAGACTAAGGGTAAACGCCAAGTCATGAACACCCCCGACATCGCTCGCCGCCGTCCTCGTTCCCTCGCCCTGGAACTCGTGTCGTCGCTCAGCGAGCGCATCCGCGAAGGCAAGCTGCAGGTCGGCGACAAGATGCCCACCGAGGCGGCGATCATGGCGGAGTTCGACGTCAGCCGCACCGTGGTGCGCGAGGCGTTGTCCAAGCTGCAGGCCTCGGGGCTGGTGGAGACGCGCCACGGCATCGGCACCTTCGTGCTGGGGCTGGGCGAGGACGCCGGCTTCAAGATCAGCCGCGAGCAGTACGGCACGTTGCAGGACGTGGTCGCCGTGCTGGAACTGCGCATCGGCATCGAGACCGAGGCCGCCGCTCTGGCCGCGCAGCGCCGCACCGACGCCAACCTGGCCGCGATGCGCCGCGCGCTCGACGCGCTGGCCTTCGCGCTGGAGCACGGCAGCGACGCCGTCGCGGCCGACTTCCAGTTCCACCAGGAAGTGGCGCGCGCCACGCAGAACGACCATTTCGCCGACCTCATGACCACGCTCGGCAGCCGCATCATCCCGCGCGCCCGCCTCGAGCCGGCCCAGGTGATGACCGACGAGCGCCGCGAGTACCTGCGGCGCGTCAACGGCGAGCACGAGAGCATCTACGACGCCATCGCGTCGCAGGACGGCGAGGGCGCGCGCGCCGCGATGCGCACGCATCTGGCCAACAGCCGCGAACGCCGCCGCCGCTCGCAGACCGAACTTCGCTGAACCTGGAAACGGATTCGGGGAAAGCCATGGCGATTTTGCTGGACTCATGTTGTACGATGACGGACAATTACCCGAATCATCAGTCCCGACAACCCCTCTCCCGATGAAAGAACAGTTCATGTCGCCTCAAGAGCTCAAGACCGTCCTCGGTTCCGGCCTGCTGTCGTTTCCGCTGACCGATTTCGACGCCGATCTGAAGTTCGCGCCCAGGCCCTTCGCCGACCGCCTCGAGTGGCTGCAGCCCTACGGCGCCACGGTGCTGTTCGCCGCCGGCGGCACCGGCGAGTTCTTCTCGCTGGAGCCGCAGGAATACAGCGAGGTCGTGAAGGTGTCGCTGGACACCTGCCGCGGCCGCACGCCCATCGTCGCCGGCGCCGGCGGCGGCACCACGCTGGCGATCAAGTACGCGCAGGAGGCCGAGCGCCTCGGCGCGCAAGGCGTGCTGCTGCTGCCGCACTACCTGACCGAAGCCAGCCAGGAAGGGCTGATCGAACACGTGACGGCCGTCTGCAAGAGCGTGCGCATCGGCGTGATCGTCTACAACCGCGGCAGCTGCAAGCTGACGCCGGCGAGCCTGCAGGTGCTGGCCGACCGCAACCCGAACCTGATCGGCTTCAAGGACGGCGTGGGCGACATCGAGAAGTTCGTCGCCGTGCGCCAGACGCTGGGCGACCGCTTCACCTACCTCGGCGGCCTGCCGACGGCGGAGGTGTTCGCGGGCGCGTACGACGCGATGGGCTGCCCGGTGTACTCGTCGGCCGTCTTCAACTTCATCCCGAAGACCGCGATGGCGTTCTACCAGGCCCAGGTCGACGGCGACATCGCGACGACCAACCGCCTGATCAAGGACTTCTTCCTGCCCTACATCGCGCTGCGCAACCTGGGCGAGGGCTATGCCGTATCCATCGTCAAGGCCGGCGCGACCATCGTCGGCCGCACGGCCGGGCCGGTGCGTCCGCCGCTGTCGGAACTCAAGCCGGCCGAGTTCGAAGCGCTGAGCAAGCTCATCGCCAAGCTGGGCCCGCAATGATGTTCAGGAACCTCATCGGCGGCGAGTGGGTGGACGGCGCGCGCGCGGCGCGCAACGTCAACCCGTCGGACACGGACGACGTGATCGGCGAATACGCGCAGGCCGACGCGGCGCAGACGCGCGAGGCGATCGCCGCCGCGCGCCGCGCGTTTCCCGCGTGGAGCCTGAGCACGCCGCAGCAGCGCTTCGACATCCTCGACGCCGCCGGCACCGAGATCCTCGCGCGCCGCGCGGAGCTCGGCGACCTGCTGGCGCGCGAGGAAGGCAAGACGCTGCCCGAGGCGATCGGCGAGGTCCAGCGCGCGGGCAACATCTTCAAGTTCTTCGCGGGCGAGGCGCTGCGTCCCGGCGGCGAGGCGATGCCGTCGGTGCGGCCGGGCGTCGGCGTGGAGCTGACGCGCGAGCCCCTGGGCGTCGTCGGCATCATCACGCCGTGGAACTTCCCCGTAGCGATCCCCGCGTGGAAGATCGCGCCGGCGCTCGCGTTCGGCAACTGCGTCGTCGTCAAGCCGGCCGAGCTGGTACCCGCCTCGGTATGGGCGCTCGCCGAGATCCTGTCGCGCAGCGGCCTGCCGCCGGGCGTGTTCAACCTCGTGATGGGCCGCGGCCCGGAAGTGGGCGCGGAGCTGCTCGAGGATCGCGGCGTCGACGCGATCACCTTCACCGGCTCGGTGGCCACCGGCCAGCGCGTGGCGCAGGCCTGCGTGGCGCGCATGGCCAAGTTCCAGCTGGAGATGGGCGGCAAGAACCCGATGGTCGTGCTCGACGATGCCGACCTCGGCGTCGCGATCAACTGTGCGGTGCAAAGCGGCTTCTACTCGACCGGCCAGCGCTGCACGGCGTCGTCCCGCGTCATCGTCACCGAGGGCATCCACGACCGCTTCGTCGCCGGCGTCATCGACAAGCTGAAGACGCTGAAGATCGACGACGCGCGCAAGGCCGGCACCGACATCGGGCCGGTCGTCGACGCGACTCAGCTGAAGCAGGATCTCGGCTACGTCGACATCGCGCGCAGCGAAGGCGCACACGTCGCGTTCGGCGGCGAGGCGATCGAGCGCAACGCCGACGGCCGCGCCGGCTTCTACATGCGCCCGGCGCTGATCACCGAGTCGACCGCGCAGATGCGCATCAACCGCGAGGAGGTGTTCGGCCCCGTGGTGAGCGTGCTGCGCGTGCGCGACTACGACGAGGCGCTCGCCCAGGCCAACGACACCCCGTTCGGCCTGGCCTCCGGCATCGCCACCACGTCGCTGAAGCACGCCACGCACTTCAAGCGCCACGCGCAGGCCGGCATGGTGATGGTCAACGTGCCGACCGCGGGCGTCGACTACCACGTGCCGTTCGGCGGCCGCAAGGGCTCGAGCTACGGCCCGCGCGAACAGGGCCGCTACGCCGCGGAGTTCTACACCGTCGTCAAGACCGCGTACACGCAGGCCTGAGCGCGGCGCCCGACCGAGGGCGCAGACGGTCGGCGCGAGGGCCGCCGGCCGACACCGTGACGTGCACGCTGCGGCATTCGACGATCACGGACCGGGCGACCGGCGGCCTCGACCTGCTCACCGTTGCCCAGCTGAGCGTCACGAGCGTCGAGATGATCGTGCGGCATGACGGGCGTTTCCGTGTCGATCGCGCCGCGGACGCCTTGGCGAAGCCGGCGCTCTGGCGACGTCTTCGCGAAGCTTCATCCTGGCGACTGCCCGACTGCCCGACTGCCCGACTGCCCGACTGCCCGACTGCCGGCAACCGTGGCCGGAGAGATCGGGAGGGCGCGAGAAAGTGCCTGCGGGGAGGATCGAAGACTGCATAAAATGCCAGCATGTCGTGCCGCACGTGAGTGCCGGCGCTCGCCGCAGGGCCAATGTGTTGGAAAGAGGCCGCCTCGGGATCGAGGTACGCTCCAGAAGACCCGCGCGGCCCGACCGGCGCCCCTACACTGACGCTCGACAACGCACGACCGATCCCGTTGCCGCCTTGGCGCTACCACCGAAGACGACGAAATGGTGTCGAAAGAATCGCAACAGACGGCCGTGGACATCGGGGCGGAGGGGCTGAGCAGTTCGCCCTGCGCGAGGAGACCATCGACGTTGAAGCTCTACCAGGGCGATTCGGCCAAGGTCCTGAAAAAGCTCGAACCGGCATCGGTCGACCTGATCGTCACGTCCCCGCCTTACGCCGATCAACGTCAGGCGGCCTACGGGGGGGTGCATGCCGACCACTACGTCGAATGGTTTCTTCCCATCGCCGATGGCCTCCACCGCGTCTTGAAGCCGTCGGGATCGTTCGTCCTCAACATCAAGGAACGCGTCGTCGACGGGGAGCGCCACACGTACGTGATGGAGCTCATCATCGAGATGCGCAAACGAGGATGGCGCTTCACCGAAGAATACATCTGGCACAAACGCAACTGCTACCCCGGCAAGTGGCCCAACAGGTTTCGTGACGCATGGGAGCGATGCATCCACTTCACCAAGGAAAAGAAGTTTGCGATGTACCAGGACGAGGTGCGTGTACCGATGGGCGACTGGAAGAATTCGCGTCTCAAGGCGCTCAGCGCGACCGACAAGACACGCGACGAGTCGAAGGTCGGTTCGGGCTTCGGGAAGAAAATCGAGAACTGGGTCGGGCGCGAACTCGCCTACCCTGCGAACGTGCTGCATCTGGCGACGGAGTGCGGCAACCGCAGTCACGCGGCGGCGTTCCCTGACGCCCTGCCGGAGTGGTTCGTCAAGCTGTTCACCAAAGAGGGCGATACCGTTCTGGACCCGTTCTCCGGGTCGGGAACGACGATGCGCGTCGCGCGTTCCCTCGGCAGGAATGGAATCGGCATCGAATTGCTCGATGAATATTGCGAGCTGACAGCCCAGGAACTCGGCTTGGTCGCCCGTGCGGGCAAGGTGTATGTCGCCGCTTGATCTTGCTGACGTCGGTGCCTACGTCGAAGCGAACACAGATCCGGCGGGCATCGAGGGCAGTTTCAGGACGCAGGCAAGAAAAAAGGACTCGGCATTTCTGCAGAGTCCTTGATTCACAACGCTAAAACTGGCGCGCCCGACACGGTTCGAACGTGCGACCCCTGCCTTCGGAGGGCAGAAAAACGCCTACTTGTCTACGGCATTATATCAGAAAACACGTTATGCATCAACAGGTTACGCGTGCGGACCTCCATAACAAGGTCTACCTGCCGATAACGCCGGTGTGGCAGAAATGTGGTTGGGGGGTGGGATGGCGAGTGATACCGAGAGCTTTTAT
>Ga0302314_10011127_pt1 | contig 15716 bp, 13 predicted proteins | sample III_Palsa_N2_3_FD_200533 | JGI IMG/M metagenome (GOLD analysis project Ga0302314, IMG submission 200533) | Peat permafrost microbial communities from Stordalen Mire near Abisko, Sweden - III_Palsa_N2_3 | ecosystem: Environmental > Terrestrial > Soil > Palsa > Peat permafrost | place: Sweden...
ACGACCGCAAGCGCACCCTCGACCTGCAGCTCGCCAAGCAGGCGGAGATCCAGGGCTGGGATGAGGCGGCGCCGATGGCCGCGCAGCAGTTCGGCGGCGGCGGGCTCGACTATCAGGCGCAATACGGCGCCAGCGACGAGGCGTTCGGCCTGATCTCGGTAAAGGCGCGCCGGCACGCGGCCAACAACCCGCTGGCCGTGTTCCGCGACCCGCTGACGCTCGAAGAGGTGATGGCGTCAAAGCACCTCTTCGGCCCGATCACCCGCTTTCAGGCCTGCCCGCCCACCTGCGGTGCGGCGGCGGCGATCCTGGTGTCGCCAGCCTTCGCGGCGAAGCACAACCTCGAAGCCTCGGTCGAGATCGTCGCCCAGGCGATGACCACCGATTTCGCCGACACCTTCGAAGGCCAATCGATGATGAAGGTGATCGGCTACGACATGACCAAGGAGGCCGCGCGCCAGGTCTACGAGGCCGCCGGCGTCGGTCCGGGCGATGTGGACGTGGTCGAGCTGCACGACTGCTTCACGCCCAACGAGCTGATCAGCTACGAAGCGCTGGGTCTGTGCGGCGAAGGCGGGGCCGAGCGGTACATCCGCGACGGCGACAACACGTACGGCGGCAAGCACGTCACCAACCCGTCGGGCGGGCTACTCTCCAAGGGCCATCCGCTCGGCGCGACCGGTCTGGCGCAATGCTACGAGCTGACCCACCAGCTGCGCGGCGATGCGGACAAGCGTCAGGTCGACGGCGCCCGCTACAGCTTGCAGCACAACCTGGGTCTCGGCGGCGCCTGCGTGGTCACGCTCTACGGCAAGGCCTAGCCGTGGCGATCGACCGCGAACGACACGTGGGCGTGGTCTCCGAACCGCGCACCGTCGTCGTCGAGCCTGGGTTCCTGAAGTTCTTCGCCCGCGCCACCGGCGAGCCCAACCCGATCTACTTCGATGAAGCGGCGGCGCGGGCCGCCGGACATCCCGCGCTTCCGGCGCCGCCGACCTATCTGTTCTCGCTGGCGATCGGCGCGCCGGCGAAGCGGGGCGAGGTGCTGGACCCCGAGAACGGGATCGGCGTCGACATGGCGCGGATACTCCACGGCGAGCAGTCGTTCGCCTATCACCGGCCGATCCACGCCGGCGACCGGATCACGCTCACCACCACCACCCGCGACATCTATGAAAAACGCGGCGGCGCGCTCGAGTTCATTGTCCAGGACACCCGCGCGGTGAACGACGCCGGCGACCTTTGCGCCGAGATGACCGTCACGACGGTGGTGCGCAATGGATAGCGCCGACACGCTGCAGCCGGGCGACCGGCTGCCGGAGCACGTCCGGGGCCCGATCACCCGCACCACGCTGGCGCTCTTCGCCGGCGCCTCGAACGACTATGTGCGGCTGCACATCGACAGCGACTACGCCAAGAGCGCCGGCATGGACGACGTGTTCGCGCATGGCATGCTGTCGATGGCCTATCTCGCCCAGGCCGTCGGCCGCTGGAGCCCGCCGGAGCGGCTGCGGCGCTGGAGCGCGCGCTTCACCGCCATCACCCCGCTCCACGCCACCGTGTGCTGCCGCGGCGAGGTGGTGGAGATCTTCGAGGAAGCCGGCGAGCGGCTGGCGCGGCTGAAGATCGGCGCGTGGACCGACCAGGATATGCAGACGCTCGACGGCGAAGCCGTCGTAGCGCTGGCGTGAGTTTGGGGGACCAGGATTTTGGGTAAGCTTGAAGGCAAGGTCGCGATCGTTTCAGGATCGGGACGCGGAATCGGCCGCGCGGTGGCGCTGAAACTGGCGTCGGACGGCGCCCGCATCGTCGTCAACGACCTCGACGCCGGCCCGGCCGCCGAGACGGTGGCCGCGATCGAGGCCGCGGGCGGCAAGGCGGTGGCCTGCGTCGGCAACGTCACCGCCGAGGACTTCGGCGAGCGGTTCGTGAAGACCGCCATCGACACGTTCGGCGGCCTCGACATCATCGTCAACCACGCCGGCTACACCCGCGACGCGGTGATCCAGAAGCAGACCGACGAGCAGTTCCAGTCGATGCTCGACGTGCACGTGCTGGCGCCGTTCCGCATCCTGCGCGCCGCCGCCGAGCCGCTCCGCCTGTTCGCGAAGCAGGAAGCGGCAGAGGGCCGGGAAGTGATCCGCAAGGTGGTCAACATCTCCTCGATGGCGGGCACCAACGGCAATCCGGGCCAGGTCAACTACTCGTCCGCCAAGGCCGCGCTGGTCGGCATGACCAAGACCCTCTCCAAGGAGTGGGGCCGCTACAAGGTGTGCGTGAACTGCGTCGCCTTCGGCTTCATCGAGACTCGGCTGACCAAGGCGATGGACGATCCGGAGACCCAGATCGAGATCGAGGGCCGCACGATCCAGGCCGGGGTGCCCGGCGCGATGCTGGGCGCCCTGAAGACCATGGTGCCGCTGGGCAGGGCCGGCACGCCCGATGAGGCCGCGGGCGGGGTCTACCTCTTCTGCATTCCCGAAAGCGACTACGTCAGTGGCGAGGTGCTGATCGTCGGCGGCGGCGTGAACATCTGAGGTCGGCGATGATGGATCGAGCGCGGCGCCCTATGGTCGGGCTGCTCAAAACCAAGGCGACCGATCATGTCTGACACCGCCATCACCCCGCCGCTCTACGACCCGACGCTGTCGTTCGGCGCCCGTCTGTCGCAGATCGCGGCTGAGAAACCGGACGCCCCGGCGATCACCGATGCGACGCACACCCTCACCTGGCGCGAGTTCGACCGCCGCACCAACCAGATCGCCCGCGGCCTCGCCAAGGCGGGCGTGAAGTTCGGCGACGTGGTCTCGATCGCCCTGCCGAACACCTCGGCCTACCTGGAGGTCGCGTTCGGGCTCTGGAAGGCCGGGGCGACGCCGCAGATGCTGTCCTACCGGCTGCCGGCGCATGAGGCGGATGCGATCCTGGAACTGGCGCAGGCGCCGATCCTGATCACCGACGGGTCGGTGGAGACCAGTTACCCGCGCTTCAGCGCCGAGGCGCTGCTGGCGCTGGGCGAGGACGACAGCCCGCTGCCGGACGTGATCGCACCGGTGTTCAAGGCCGCGACCAGCGGCGGATCGACCGGCCGGCCGAAGTTGATCATGTCGGGCAGCCCGGGCATCGCGATGGCGACGGGCGGCGCGATCTACCGCATCGGGCCGGGCGACACCTGCGTGATGCCGGGCCCGCTCTACCACAACGCGCCTTTCACCTGCTCCTGCAACGCCCTGACTCAGGGCGCCCACGTGGTGCTGATGCCGAGGTTCGATCCCGAGGAGACGTTAAAGAACGTCGATCGGCATAAGGCGACCTGGCTCTACGTGGTGCCGACCATGATGAGCCGGATCTGGAAGCTGCCGGAGGCGGTGAAGGCGCAGTACGACGTCTCCACCCTGCACACGGTCTGGCACATGGCGGCGCCCTGTCCGCCCTGGCTGAAGGAAGCCTGGATCAACTGGATCGGGCCGGACGCGATCATGGAGCTCTACGCCGGCACCGAGGCGCAATCGGTGACGATCCTCTCGGGGCGCGAATGGCTCGAGCATCGGGGCAGTGTGGGCCAGGTGCGGATCGGCGAGATGGCCACCTTCAACGAGGCCGGCGAACAGCTGCCGCTCGGCGAAATCGGCGAGATCTATCTGCGGCGGCCGGCGGATGCGCCGCCATCGTACCAGTACCGCGGCGCCACCGCCCGTACCCTGCCGGGCGGATGGGAGAGCCTGGGCGACATCGGCTATTTCGATGCCGACGGCTACCTCTACCTGGCCGACCGCCGCACCGACATGGTCCTGGTCGGCGGCGGCAACGTCTATCCGGCCGAGATCGAGGCGGCGCTGGACGAGCATCCGCTGGTGCAGTCCTCCGCCGTGGTCGGCCTGCCGGACGATGATATGGGCAACACGCTGCACGCGATCGTGCAGCCGAAGGGCGACCTCACCGAAGCCGAGTTGCGGGAGCATCTTCGCGAACTGCTGGTCCCCTACAAGCAGCCGCGGAGCTACGAGTTCGTCTCCCGCAATATCCGCGACGATGCCGGCAAGGTCCGCCGCACCGCCCTGCGAGACGAGCGGATCGCCAGGCTGCAAGCCGGCAAGACCTAGGTGCTCGATCCCGCGCCGAGAGGCTTGCCTTGCCCAGTTTGACGGCGCGAACGGTCCAATCGTTGATGGGCGCCCTCTTTGCGCGGGCCTTGCCACACGACGAGGCGCCGCTGCGCCGGGCGTTGCAGCAGGGACGGCGCAGGACGAACGGCGATCCGCCGGCCAGTCTCTACAAACAGTACGCCGTGGAAGTGCGGGTTGTGGACGGGCACAGGATCTTCACCGTGCAGCCGCAAGGCGGCGCGCCGGTGCGGGGCCAGCTGCTCTACCTGCCGGGCGGCGGCTATGTGAATCCGCCGGCGTTCCTGCACTGGTGGTTCATCGCCCGGCTGGTGAAGACCTTGGGCGTCGCCTGCACGGTCGTGCTCTACCCGCTGGCGCCGGAGCATCAGTGCGACGAGGGGATCGGGTTCGCGCTTGATGAATATCGGCGGCTCGTCGCCGAACACGGCGCGCACGATGTGCTGGTGATGGGCGACTCCGCCGGCGGGGGCTTGGCGCTGGCGATGCTGCAACAGGCGGAGGCGATCCCGGCGGGCCTGATGCTGAATGCGCCGTGGCTGGACGCGAGCGCCTCGGACCCGGTGCAGGTCGAGATCGAGCGCAGAGAATGGCTGCTCAATCGATTCACCCTGCGCACCTGGGGCAGGTGGTGGGCCGGATCGCGGGAATTGCAGGACCCGATGGTCAGTCCGCTGTTCGGCGACTTGTCGCGACTCCCGCCGACGCTGTTGCTATGCGGCTCGGCCGACATCCTGGTCGCCGACGCCCGCCGCCTGGCCGCCGCCGCGCCGGGCAAGGTGCGATACGTCGAGGAGACGGGGCTGATGCACGTCTACCCGCTGATGCCGTTCTTTCCGGAAGCGAAGCGGGCGTGGGCGGAGATCGAGCGGTTCGTTGATGGGGTGCTGGTGCGCGAAGCCGCCATTTAGAGCATGTCGGGTTTCGGTCGCGTCTTTCCCCGTCACCCCGGCCAAGCGGCCCTTGCCGCGCCGAGCCGGGGCCGGACGCGCCGGTTCATAGACGATATCCAGCTCGGTAACGGCCCGTCCGGCCCCGGCTCTCCGCTGCGCTTCGGCCGGGGTGACGAGGCTAGGTCTACCTGATCCGTCCCGCGCCTGGGATGGCCTGTGGCGGCCATTCGGGAGGCGAGAGCCACCTCAGGCCGTCCAGACCATCCCTCCAGAAATTCCCCGCTTAAGGCGCTTATTTTTGCGCTGAACCTTCAGCGCCACTCGGTCGCGCTTTTCGGAGCGTTGCGCATCGCCAAGGCGTAGCCGGCGAGCGAGATCACGCCGGTGACGAGGCCGGTCGCCGCCAGCGAGGTCGCGAGGTACCGTTCGCCGCCCATCGCCGCGCTGCCTAGCGTCACGATGGTGGGGGCGAGGCTCGCGCCGATGATCGCGCTGATCACGGTGAACGCCGCCATGCAGGCGCCGCGCTCCTCGTTGGGGATCAGCACCGCTACGGTGGTTGACGCCACCATCGAAGTGATCGTGCCGGCCAGCAGCAGGAAAAAGAACATCAGCTGGAAGCCCGCGAGGCTCGGCATGACAGGGAACAGCGCGGTGGGAATGCCGAGCGCGGTGGCCACGACCGCGCCGAACAGCAGCCCGCCACGCCGGCCGGTCTTCTGGCCCAGGTCGGCGCCGAAGCCGCCGAGCACCGAACCCAGCACCCCGGCGACGAACAGGATCGCGCCGACCCAGCCGGCGAAGGCGGCCGGCTGCAGGTGATAGCTGCGGATCAAGCACCGGCGTCGCCCAGATGCCGGCCGCGGTGTCGGCCATGGAGACGCCGATCTGGCCGGCGAACAGCGGCAGCAGGAAGGCCCGCTTAGCCCAGAGCGCCCGCAGGGTCGGGCCAAGCGCGGTGGTCTGCTGTTCGACCTCGTGCCGCGGCGGTTCGCGCAGAAAGAACAGCGGAAACAACAGCAGGGTCCCGGCCACGCCCAGCAGCAGGTGGGTCGCCCGCCACGGCGCCATGGCGCCCAGGGCGGCGATGGGATGCTGCGCCAGCGCCGTGAGCAGCAGGCCGGCGAGCACGAAGGCGGCCGCCGCGCCGGCATAAGTGCCGAGCCCAAGCACCACCATCGCCCGTCCCCGTCGATCCGGGGCGCAAAGGTCGGCCACCAGGGAGATGATCACCGGCAGGGCGCAGCCGGCGCCCAGCGCCGATAGCATCCGGGCCAGGAACAGCGACACCAGGCCGGTCGCGAACCCGGTCCAGACCGTGCCGATCACGCAGACGACGAACAGGCAGACCAGCAGCCTCACCCTGCGGCCGTGATCGATCACCCAGGCCAGCGGAATCGAGACCAGGGCGACCGGCGCGCCGGTGGCGATGCCTTGGACCAGGCTGATGGCGAAGTCCGTGAGCTTCAGGTCGAGCTTGGCGGCTTCCTGCAGTGGGGAGAACACCGTGCGGATCATTCCGCCGGCGAACAGCACCGCCGCCAGCAACAGCACCGCGCTCCACACGGTCCGGCGGGTCTGAGCCGATGGCGCCGCGATGACCGCGCCGGGCTGGAGGGCGACGCTCAAGGCTCCGCCTCAACGGCGGCCATGGCTACCGGTGGCCGAGGTGCTTGACGAGAAAGGCCGACATGCGCCGGAAGCAATCGTCGCTCTCCGGGGCCAGGAACATCGCCCAGAAGGCGTGGGGGAGGGCGTCGTAAACCACCAGCTCGGTCTGTACGCCGGCGTCGTGGAGCTTGCGGTTCAGGTTGACCGTGCCGCTGAGCAGCACGTCCCGTCCGCTGGAGACGCAGAGCGTCGGCGGAAAGAAACCGAGGTCGCCGAACAGGGGCGAAACCAGTGGATCCTTCGGATCGGCGCCGCCGACATAGGCCCACTTGGCGTCGATCAGCAGCTGGCCCTCGGCTTGTTTGGCGAAGATCTTCAACGAGTCCGCGGTGCCGACCATGTCCCCCTCGCCAGAGAAAACGCCAAGCGCGCCCGGCAGCGGCAGGGACTCGGCCTTGAGCCGCATCATCAGCTGCGGTCCGATGACGGCGCCGGCTGAGGTGCCATAGACCGCGATGTCGGCGTGGTGGTGGTCGGTCAGCAGCGCCTTGTAGACCGCCAGCGCGTCGTCGACCGCCGCCGGAAACGGGTGCTCTGGCGCGAAACGATAGAGCACCGCGACGACCTCGATCCCGCTCAGCGCGGCGATCGGGATGTTCTCGGTCAGCGAGCCGGAATCGGTCGCGAAGCCGCCGCCGTGCAGGTTGAGCAGCACCTTGCCGCGATCGACCTCACCCGCTTCGGGCACGATGCGCCGCACCGGCACGCCGGCGATCGTATCGTCGGTGACCGTCACGGCGTACGACTTGCGCTGTTCGGCGCCGATCGCCTGCTGGATCTGCTCCGAGAACACGCGAACCTGCGGCAGCATGTCCATCGTCGGCACAGGTCCGCCGGCGGCCATCATCGCCATCTGCGCGCGGGCTTCGGCGCTCAGCGACTCTGGCGGCGGCGGCATATGCGCGGCGGGTTCGTGCTCGGTCATGGGTTTCCTCGATCTCCCCGAAAGGCGGCATCCAGACTTCGTAGCGAGGTCACGGCGAATTCTTGTTGTTGTCCGTGGCCGCTGGCGCACCCGGATTCGACGTTCCACGGCTCCGGTCCGGCGGTCAAATTCATTGTGCGACGCTCACATGCCTCATAGGAATGAAGCATGCTGGACCCAAGGCTCAACCACTTGGTCGCTGTCGCGCGGTGCGGCTCGTTCACCGCCGCCGCCGAGTCGATCGGCGTGACGCAGTCGGCGGTGACCAAAGGGGTCGCGGACCTGGAGCGGCAGCTCGGGTTCTCGGTGTTTCACCGCACGGCGCGAGGCGCCTTACTCACGGAGAAGGGCAGCGAGTTTGTCGAGCGTGCCGCCCGCCTGCTCGACGACGCCCGCGAGCTGTTGGACGGGTCGTCAGGCGCCAGCGACCCCTATGCGGGAACCCTTCGGGTCGGCGTATGCCCCGCCTCGCTCGAATGGCGGCTGATCAACCCGCTCGCGAATCTGCTCGCTCGCCATCCCAACATTCGCTTCGAGGTCAGCAGCTCAAGCTTCGAGCGCATGGTGCAACTCTTGCGCAACGGCGCGGTCGATGTGGCGGTCGGCCTCGACGCGGCGTTCAGCGACTGGCCGGATTTGCGCCGCGAACCGGTGCCGGAGCTCGAGACCACGCTGTTCGTGCGGCATGGCCACCCGGCGCTGAACACCGTGCCGGCGACCCTCGCCGATCTGGCCCAATACGACTTCGTCTCCCCCTCCGACTCGCGTCCGTTCGGCGCGATCATCCGTAATATCTACGAAAGCCAGGGCGTCGAGTGGCGGACGCGCATGCACGTCATCGACTACTTCCCGATCGTGCGACGCATCGTCGCGAATTCGAACGCCGTCGGCGTGGTTGCCTTGTCCTACGCCGCGTCCTGGTCGTTCCAGCGAGACTTCGCCTTGCTGGAGCATCTCGTGCCGTTCGAGCCGCACGATATGTGCTGCGCGGTGCGAGCGCGCTGGGAGACGAAACCGGCGGTTCGCGCCTTTATCGGCGCAGTCCAAGCTGATGCCCTGGCGAGGCGTGACCCACGCCGTCACCAGCAAGACGGCTGACACGGCCTATTCCCGCTCGGAATGGGGGCGCTATGAAATGAATTATCCTTAAGGAAACCCGGCTGCTACCTCCGCCTGTGTCGCTCTGACGACATAAAAGAAAACGGGGGGAATATGATGCTGGCTCAGCGAGCACGACACGTCGCGGGCAAGCGGCATTGCGGGCTTTTTGTTTCCGCGTCCGTAGGCGTTCTGCTGTGGAGCGGCGCCGCCTGGGCCGCCGACCCCGCAACCTCACCAGCAGCCAATCCAGCCCCGGCTACGGTCAGCGAACTGGTGATCACGGCCGAGCATCGCTCGACCAATCTGCAGACCACCTCGGTCGCGGCCACGGTTTTGACCGGGGCCGACTTGCAGACGCGCGGCGTCAACGCCGAGGACATGATCCAGTTCGCGACGCCATCGGCCAACATCGAAAACTCCGGCCAGAGCAGCAATCTGAACATTCGCGGCATCGGCAAGTCGGAGACCGCCAGCACGACGGTGGTCGGGGTGATCATCTATCGTGACGGCCTCGCCACCTTCCCGGGTTTTTTCCAGGACGAGCCGTTTTACGACATCGCCAGCATCGAGGTGCTGCGCGGCCCGCAAGGCACCTTCCAGGGCCAGAACGCCACCGGCGGCGCGCTGATCGTCAACACCAACTCCCCCAGCCTGACCAGTGGCCTGCACGGCTACATCGAAGGTCAGTACGGCAACTACAACGACAGTCTGGTCCGCGGGGCGATCAACATCCCGATCAGCGACACCTTCGCCGCGCGCCTCGCGTTCAATGACGAATACCACGACTCCTTCGCCAAGATCGCCGGCAACTTCACCGGCGATCCCGGCCAGCTGAAGGAGTCGAACACCCGGCTAGGCCTGCTTTGGGAGCCGACGTCCGCACTCAAGATCGCGCTCAAGAACGAATACAGCTACATCGATCAGGGCGGCTATATCGCCAGCCCACAGACCGCTACCACCGACCCATTCAAGATCGGCAACAACGCCCACAATGCGGAGATCGATCAGATCTTCCGCTCGGTGCTCACCGCCGACTACACGTTGAACGACGGTATCGATATTCGTTCGATCTCTGGCTATCAGTACGCGCGCGGCGTGGTGGCGGAAGACGCGGACGGAACCGATGGAACCGGGCTGACGTCCTTCCAAACCTTCGAGGATCGGGCCTACGAGAACATCACGTCACAAGAACTGAACGTGATCTCCCCAGATACCGGCCTCTTCCGGTGGATCGGCGGCTTATACTACCAGTACGACTCCACCCTCATACCGCCCAACGGCGGGTTCACCGACGTCGTCGTCCCGACCTCCGTATTTCAGCAGGCTTTCGGCGTCCCGGCATCGGTCTACGGCACGCTCTCGGCGGGTTATGCGCGCGAGACGATGGCCGCGTTTGGCCAGGGCAGCATCAACCTGCCGGACGGCCTGCAGATCCAGGCGGGGCTGCGCTACAGCCACACCCGCGAGCCTTCGGACGTCACCAGCACGGTGGTCGATCCGCTGTTCGGGTTGGTGCCCGGGCTCCCCCCGTCCGCCGCCAGCCGCCAGATCCAGGTCGACACCGAATCCGCGGTCACCGGCAAGGTGGCCCTCAACTGGACGGTGAACGATCGCAACTATCTTTATGCCTTCGTCGCGACCGGCAACAAGCCGGGGGGCGCCAACGCGACGTCCCTGACGACGCTGCCGCCGCACATCAAGCCGGAGAATGTGACCGACTATGAGTTGGGCTGGAAATCGACCCTGCTCGACGGGCATCTGCGCACCCAACTGGGCGTCTACTACGACCGCTACGAAGACTTCCAGGTCAGCATCGATAGCCCGACGGTGTCCAATACCTCGCTGATCCTCAATGTGCCGTCGACCACGGTGAACTATGGCGTCGAGGCGTCGGGCGACGCCGTCTTCGGCGCCCTGAAGCTGAACTTCAGCGGCTCCTACCTGCACAGCTCGCTCGGGACCTTCTTCGCCACCGATCCCCGGCTCGCCGCGCTGGTCTCGGCCGGCTCGTGCAGCACAGCCACGGGGCCGGCTTCGCCGTTCACCGCCTGCACCAACCTGACCGGCCGCCCGCTGTCGGACGCGCCGACCTGGACCGCCAACATCGGCGCGCAGTACGCCTTCGCGGCCGGCTCGGACGCCACCCTCACGCCGCGGATCGACTACGGCTACGTCGGCGCCGAGTGGGCGACCCTGTTCGAAAGCCAGGCCCAAGGCGATCTGCTCAGCGCCCGCAGCATCTTAAACGCAGATCTGACCTACGCCCGAGACACGTGGAGCCTCACCGCCTACTCCACCAACCTGGGCGATCAGCACTACATTTCACAGACGAACTCCAACCTGAGGTTCCCGGGCGCCCCGCGACAGTATGGCGTTCGCCTCGAAAAGACGTTCTAGGTTCAGGTCGGGTCGGTCTCGATTAGGGAGAAGCGCATGGACGTCGGCGGATATGTGGCCCGCGGCTACGAGGGCGTTCGGGACGCCTTCGCGTCGGCTCAGGCCGCGGACGGAGGCGGCGCCCAGCTCTGCGTCTATCGCCACGGCGAGAAGGTCGTCGACATCTGGGGCGGGCGCGACAAGATCAACGACCGGCCGTACGACGAAGAGACCCTCGGCGTCATCATGTCGTGCACCAAGGGCGCAACCGCGGCGATCGTCCACATGTTGGCCGAGCGCGGGCTGATCGACTACGAGGCGCGGGTCGCCGACTACTGGCCGGCGTTCGCGGCCGGCGGCAAGGGCGATGCGCGGGTCTGGCACGTGATGAGCCACTCGGTCGGCCTGCCGGGCGTCGATCCGGACAGCGGCGTGACCGCAAAGGACATGCTGTATCTCGAGCGGCACCTGCCCGCGCTGGAGGCGATGGCGCCGGTGTGGGCGCCGGGCGCGTCCTGCGTCTACCACCCGATCACCTACGGCTCACTGCTCGACGGCCTGGTCCGCCGTGTGACCGGCAAGAGCGTGTCGCAGCTCCTGGCCGAGGAGATCAGCGGTCCGCTCGGCCTTGAGTTCTGGATCGGCCTGCCGCTGGAAGAAGACCACCGCGTCGCGCCGCATTTCGCGCCGATTCCCGGCCCGAACGCCGAGCAGATCGGCGCCCTGCTCACCGGGTTCGGCATCGACACCTCGACGCGCCTGGCCAGGACGGTGCTGCTCTCGCTGCAGCACACCGGCGAACTGATCGACGACATGAACAATCGCGAGCTGCGGGCAGGCCAGATGCCGGCGGGCAACGGCGTCACCAACGCGGCCTCCCTGGCCAAGATGTACGCCGCGATGATCGGCGAGGTGGACGGCGTGCGGCTGCTGAAGCCGGAGACGGTCGACCAGGCCCGCACGCTGCGCACCGGTTCGATGGTCCCGCCCGGGGACCTCGACAAGCTGCAGCTCGGCCTGCCGGTCCGTTACGGGCTCGGATACCAGTTGGCGCGCGATGCGAGCGAACACCTCGGTGAGGGATCGTTCGGCCACGACGGCGCCGGCGGCCGGCTCGCGTTCGCGCACCCCGAACGCGGCGTGGCCGCCGCCTACGTCGCCAACACCATGTCTTCCGGCTTCGGCGGCCCCGACCCGCGCTGGGCCTGGATCGCCGAACTGCGGAAGGCCTGAACTGCCCGGCTTGACGGACTTAGCGTCAGCCGATGCCCACCAGCTTCACGCTCGGCATCGGCAAGGAAGGCGCCACCTCATGGGATACGACAAACTCAAGGTCTCGACGGACGACGGGATCGCGGTGCTGACGTTGTCGGACCCGGCGACGATGAATGCGGCCGGCGTCGAGATGGCCGGAGAGCTGCATGCGGCGCTGAAGGCTGCGGCGGCGGACGCCGATGTGCGGGCGATCGTGCTTACTGGAGAGGGGCGAGGGTTCTGCTCCGGCGCCAACCTGCAACCGGGCTCCGGCGTCGGTGGCGGCGGCGGCAGGCCAGACGCCGGGTCGTCGCTCGAGACCATCTACAATCCGCTGGTGACCTTCATGCGGGAGATGGCGACCCCGCTGGTGACGGCGGTGAATGGTCCCGCGGCGGGGGTCGGCTGCTCGCTGGCCTTGCTCGGCGACATCGTCGTCGCGGCCGAGAGCGCCTACTTCCTGCAGGCGTTCCGGCGGATCGGTCTGATCCCCGACGGCGGCTCGACCTACATGCTGCCGCGCCTGATCGGCAAGGCCAGGGCGATGGAGATGGCGCTGCTCGGCGAGCGCGTTTCCGCCGCCACCGCGCTCGAATGGGGCCTGATCAATCGCTGCGTCCCTGACGCGGACCTGATGTCGACCGCCCTTACCATCGCAGGTCAGTTGGCGACGGGTCCCGCCTCGCTGGGCCTCAGCCGCCAGACGCTCTGGGCCTCGTTCGACAGCACCTGGCCCGAGCAGCTGCATCGCGAGGCGCTGGGACAGACCGCGGCTGGCAAGACCGAGGATTTCCGCGAAGGCGTCGCCGCGTTCCTGCAAAAGCGCCCGGCGGAATTCCGCGGCCGTTAGCGGAGCGAGCAACGTCTCTCCGGCGTTGGTTGCCAAAGCCGGTGGGTTGGGCGTTTGCTGCGCCGCGCCCCAACCCGCGCGATGGAGACCCCGCATGACCCGCACCGTGGCTGACATGATGGTCGAGGTGTTGGCCGAGGCGGGCGCCAAGCGCTGCTACGGCGTGCCGGGCGACACGCTCAACTTCTTCACCGACGCCCTGCGGCGCAGCGGCGCGATCCGCTGGGTGCATGTGCGCCACGAGGAGGTGGGCGCCTTCGCGGCCGGCGCCGACGCGCTGCTCACCGACGAACTGGCGCTCTGCGCGGGGTCATGCGGGCCGGGTAGCCTGCATTTCATCAACGGTCTCTACGAAAGCCACCGCAACCACGCGCCGGTGGTGCTGATCGCCAGCCAGATCATCCGCGACGAGCTCGGGTTCGACTTCCCGCAGGAGGTCGATTTCAAATCGGTCTACCAGGCCGGCAGCGTGTTCTGCGAGGAAATCCGGACCCCGGCGCAGGCGCGGCGGATGACGGCGATGGCCGCGCAGGCCGCGCTCTCCAAGCGTGGCGCGGCGGTGCTGATCGTGCCGGTCGACGTTTCCAGCGCGCCGGCGCCGGACGAGCCGAAGTTCGCGGTGCATCGCGCCAAGCCGGTGGTGCGCCCCAGCGACGCCGAGCTGGACCAGATCGCTACGGCGCTCAACGAGGGCGGCAAGGTCGCGATCTACGGCGGCTCGGGCTGCGAGCATGCCCACGACCAGGTAGTCGCCCTGGCGGCGCGGCTGAAAGCGCCGGTCGCCCGCACCTCCCGCGCCAAGGATTTCCTCGAACACGACAACCCGTTCGACGTCGGCATGACCGGCATCTTCGGGACCGACGGCGGCTATCACGCGCTGATGGGCTGCGACACCCTGATGCTGCTCGGCTGCGACTTCGCCTGGCGGCAGTTCTATCCGAGCAAGGCGAAGATCATCCAGGTCGACATCGATGGCGCCCACCTCGGCCGCCGCCATCCGGTGGACATCGGTGTCGTGGGCGACATCGCCGCGACATTGGATTCGCTGCTGCCGCGGCTGGCGGCGCGCGGGGACGACGGCTTCCTGAAGTCATCGCTCTCGCACGCCGAGAAGGCGCTCGCCGGGCTTGAAAAGCGCGCGGTGGTCGGCAAGAGCGGCGTGATCCACCCGCAGTACCTGACCGAGCTGATCTCCCAGCACGCCGCGCCAGACGCCGTCTTCACCGCCGACGGCGGCTCGCCGATGGTCTGGTGCCTGCGCCACATCGCTTCCACCGGCCGCAACCGGACGATCGTCAGCCTCAGCCACGGCACCATGGCCAACGCCATGCCCCAGGCGCTGGGCGCCAAGGCCGCCTATCCAGACCGCCAGGTGATCGCGCTCTCGGGCGACGGCGGCCTCTCGATGCTGCTGGGCGACCTCTTGACCACCGTGCAGGAGCAGTTGCCGATCAAGATCGTGGTGTTCGACAACGGCTCGCTCGGCTTCGTCGAACTGGAGCAGAAGGTCGAGGGCCTGCTCGACGCCTACACCGACCTGAAAAATCCCGACTTCGCCCGCGTCGCCGAGGCGATCGGGCTCTGGAGCCGCCGGGTCGAGAAGGCCGAAGATCTCGAGAGCGCGGTGCAGGCCTGGCTGGCGGCGCCCGGCCCGGCGCTGCTCGATGTGCTGACCGACCGCTACGAACTGGTGATGCCGCCGACCGTCGCGCCGGGCCAAGTGTTCGGTATGGCGCTCTATTCGGCCAAGGGCGTGCTGTCGGGACGGGCAGGTGAAGTCGCGGATTTAATCAAGGGCGCGATCACTACTTAGGATCGCCGCCGCGACGCCTCGCCGCAAGCTTGGCCAAGAGATCGACAAGCGCGGAGAATCGGCGGCCCCCTGATCATTCGACCTATCGAACGATGGATCAGGTTGGAAACGCACCGCCGCCAGCGAACCGGTCAGCGCACGTGGTCACCCCAGGGCCACGGCGGCGATATTCGCACACGCCGGATGCATCCTAGCCACGCTTCAGAACGTTCATCACGGGCGCGAGCAACGCCGCGCCACCGCCCCATCCGGAGGTCGCCATGTCCCGGCGTCGTTCTGCAGCGATAGCGAAACTGGTCTCCGGCGGGGAGCACGATCCGATCGATTGTCCGTGCGGCGGGCTTCTCTATAGGTATAGCTTCTCGCTGTTTCCGATGCGGCACGTCGCGCAGTGCCTCGTATGCGGGGCTGAGCAGGCCTGCGATCCGGCCCCGGACTTGGAGCCGACGCAAAAGCCGTCCGAGCATTCCGGCCGCTCGACTGGCACCGGCTGGCTGCCGCCCTGACCGCGCTAAGCCTACCCGGCCCACCGGCTTAGGGCGAAGATCAGCAAGCCGGTCAGGCCGCCGACGATCGTGCCATTGATGCGGATGTATTGAAGGTCCGCGCCGACCTGCAACTCCAGCTTCTCGACCACGCTGCGGGTGTCCCAACCCGCGACGACGCTGGCGATCAGCCGCCCGACCTCGTGGCGTCGGGGCGCGATGGT
>Ga0302314_10011128_pt1 | contig 15715 bp, 11 predicted proteins | sample III_Palsa_N2_3_FD_200533 | JGI IMG/M metagenome (GOLD analysis project Ga0302314, IMG submission 200533) | Peat permafrost microbial communities from Stordalen Mire near Abisko, Sweden - III_Palsa_N2_3 | ecosystem: Environmental > Terrestrial > Soil > Palsa > Peat permafrost | place: Sweden...
TGTGCCCGCGCGCAGTTCTACAAGGACTCGGGGGCGTTCCCGGGGGTGCTGATGGACCAGTTCCGGGCGATGGCGTACCTGGATTTGATCAACCAGATCAGCGCCGAGGCCAGGATCGCGGCCGGCCCGCCGGAGGTGGGACTGGGGGCGCCGGGGGAGAGCGCGTTCCGGGACGAGCCGGAGCCGGACGACCCGGGCGCGCCGGCCCCGGACGGCAGCGGCGGGTCAGACTGCCCGTGCGACGCGTGCGACGGCAGGTGCGCGCCCCCCGATGACGCCGCCGACGATGACAGCCCTGACGATGACGAGCCCGACGAAGGCGGCCCTGACAGCGGCGGCCCAGACGATGAGGGCCCGGACAACGACGGATCCGATCATGGCGACCGCGACGGCGATGACCCGGGCGAGAGCGGTGGCCAACCTGCGTCTGCTACCTCCCCGCCGCCAGCACGGCAGTCGCAGTCGCCGCCGGCACCGCCGCCGGCATCGTCGCCTTGGTCCGCGCCGCCCGCATCCCCGGCCCCGCCCAAGCCGACCGACCTCATCATCCCGCTCGCCACCCTCCTCGGACCGCCGACACGGCCCGGCGAGAGCCACGGCTTCGGCCCGCTCGACCCCGCTCTATCCCGCGCCCTGGCCGCGCTCGCCGCCGCCAGCCCCCACACCACCGCCTGCGTCACCGTCACCGACCCCAACGGATACGCCATCGGGCACGGCTGCCTGCGGGCCGGCCGCGGGAAAGCGCGCCTGCCCGGCGCCCCCGAACCGCCCCTGACCGCGCTCCCCGCCCGCCTCAACCTCACCATCACCGCCACCCGGCTGGCGAAGCTACTCCAGCCGGCCGGGCAGCCAAGCCCGCCCGGCCCCGCATCGCCGACCGGCTGGGCCCTCACCCCGCCCGCCACCCCCGACCCGCACCACCAGCCGGGCGACCCGCCCTGGTGCCGGACCTGGACCATCACCCTGCCCAGCGGCCTGCAGTACGCCGTCCCGCTCGAGCCCGTCCCCGCCCACGCCTGCGACCACCGCCGAGAATCACATGCCTACGAGCCCAACGACATGCTCCGCCACCTCGTCCAGATCCGCGACCACGAGTGCACCCTCCCGACCTGCTCCCGCCCCGCTAAAGAGTCTGACTTCGAACATGCCATCCCCTATGACCAGGGCGGACGGACCTGCGGCTGCAACGCCGGAGCCCGCAGCCGCGCCTGCCACCAAGTCAAGCAATCATCCGGCTGGAAGGTCACCCAACCCAAACCCGGCTGGCACCAATGGGAAACCCCCAGCGGCCGGACCTACACCCAAGAACCCAAGCGATACCCCACCTGACCATCTCCACTGACCAGCGCCGCTGACCTCCCCACGCAGCCGCCACACCCCCACAGGCATCCGGCATCGAATAACCGTCTGAGCACGGTCACCGAGAACGGCGATCCCGATCGCCACGGAAGCAGATCCCAGGTCGCGAATCGCTGCTCCGTCGCCAGCCCGGCCGATGCGGCGTGCCGATCGAAATCAGCCAGCTCATAACCGCGGTCCGCGGCAAAGCCGACCACCGCGAAACCGTCCGGGCGCAGGTGCGCTGCCACTCGCCGCAGCACCTGCTCCTCGGTCCCCTGGGCGACGAACAGCATGACGTTGCCCGCCATGACAGCAGCGTCGAACGGGCCCGGGTCTCCGTGCGACGACAGATCCAGGTCAACCAGATCGGCGACCACCCATCGCTGTCCTGGGTGGTCCGCGCGCGCCGCGTGGATGAGCCCGGCATCGGCATCGACGCCGGTGACCTGATGCCCGCGCGCAGCGAGCTCGGCACCGACCCGGCCCTGCCCGCAGCCGGCGTCAAGCACCCGCGAGGCCCGAGGGAGCATGGCGTCCACCGTGCGAGCCTCGCCCGCCAGATCGGTGCCCTCGAGCGCCAGCCGACGAAAGCGCTCGATGTACAACTGCGAATGCTCTGCGCTGTGCTCTGTAACCCACCGGGTAGCCCTGTTCACGCTGACACCATAAGCCAACCCGCCAAACCCCCCGCCAAAACCCCCCGCCGCGAACCCTGCGTCAGCCCGCCGCAGCTCAGACCTTCGGCCGGTGCTCGGCCATCCAGTCGGTGGCGAAATCAACCAGTGCCCGCTGCGGCGTCAGCCGCGCATCAGCGTCACCGACCTGCCCAAGAGACAGTCCGACCGCGACCTCGAAGGCCGCCCCGATCTGCTCGAAGTCATCGGTGTTATCGGCGACGTCCGTCCAGCTGATCCACTCGCTGGTGCCATCGGGTCGCCGGACTGACGCGCCTTCGACGGACCGCGGCGGCGACTTCTGCCGCCACTCGGCCAGGTGCAGGGACGTGTTCGAGTCGTGCCCGCAGCCAAGCAGCAGAACCTTCCCGTCGAGCCGGTAGACCGCCCCAAGCGGTGAGTGCTCGCCCAGGGCATCGTCGAGCTGATGCACTCCGGTGACGGAGGCGGCCTGCCTGCCCACCGCGGCGAACGACACGTGCGGGTGATCGCTGCGCAGCGCACCCGGCCACGTGCGAACGGTCTCCGCGATGACGCCCATCCACCGGCTCGGGGTGCGGGACCGGTCGAACCCGGGCGCCTGCGTGCGGATCTCCGGCCACCACGACTCGGGAACCGGCGGATTGCGCCATTCGGCCGGGTCGGTGTTGTCGGGCGTGTGGGTCGGCACCACCAGCGTGCCGGCCGGCCCGAGCACATCAAGCAGCGCCTGCACGACCGCCTGGACGCCGCCCGCCACGAACCCGAGGCTGCTGGCCGACGCATGGACCAGCACCGTGTCGCCCGCGGTCAGCCCGAGCGCGCGCAGGTCGGAGCCGAGTGACTGCACGGCGTAGGGCGCATCCTGCTCCATTCGACCGACGATACCCAAGCAATGCCAAACAAGCAGCGGCGAGGTCTACGGGCTCGGCGGAAGCTCGCCGACCATCGACGCCGGGTCGATGATCCGGTCGAACTCCGCCGCGGTGACGTACCCGAGCGACAGCGCCGCCTCCCGCAGGGTGGACCCGTCGTGGCTGGCCCGATGCGCGATCTCGGCCGCCCGGTCGTACCCGATGACCGGCGACAGCGCGGTGACCAGCATCAGCGACCGGTTGACGTCATCGGCGATCCGCGCCAGATTGAGTGACGCGCCCTCCACGCAGAAGACCCGGAACGTCTTGCACGCGCCCGCCAGCAGCGTCGCCGAGTGCAGGAAGTTGGCGATGATAACCGGCCGCATGGTGTTCAGCTCCAGGTTCCCCGACGACGCCGCGAACCCGACGACCGCGTCATTGCCGAGCACCTGCGCGCACACCATCAGCATGGCCTCGCACTGGGTCGGGTTCACCTTCCCCGGCATGATCGAAGATCCCGGCTCATTCTCCGGCAGTACCAGCTCACCGAGCCCGGCCCGCGGACCGGAGCCGAGCCAGCGGATGTCGTTGGCGATCTTAGCCAGCGGGACCGCCAGCCCGCGCAGCCCCGAGGACGCCGCCGCCAGCGCGTCCGAGCCGCCAAGGGCGGCGAACTTGTTGGGCGCGGTCACGAACGGGTACCCGGTCGCCTCCGCGATCAGCGACGCCACCTCGGCCCCGAACCCGGGCGGCGCGTTCAGCCCGGTGCCGACCGCGGTCCCGCCCACCGCGAGCTCGTACAGCCCCGCGCAGGAACGCGAAAGCCCGTCAAGCGCGGCGGAAAGCTGGGCGGCGTACCCGGACCACTCCTGTCCCACCGTGAGCGGGACCGCGTCCTGCAGGTGGGTCCGCCCGATCTTCACCACGTCCCGCCACAGCCCGGCCTTGAACGCAAGGGCGTCCCGCAGCGCGGTCACCTCCGGGATGACCCGCTGCTGCAGCACAGAAACGGCCGCGACGTGCATGGCGGTCGGGAACGTGTCGTTCGACGACTGCCCCATGTTCACGTGATCGTTGGGGTGCACCGGCGTCTTGGACCCGATGACCCCGCCCACGAGCTGGATCGCCCGGTTGGCGATGACCTCGTTGACGTTCATGTTCGACTGGGTGCCGGACCCGGTCTGCCAGACGCGGAGCGGGAAATGCTGGTCGAGTTCGCCGTCGATCACCTCGTCGCAGACCCGCGCGATCAGCGACGCCTGCCACCCGGGCAGCCGTCCGGCCGCGCCGTTGGCGAGCGCGGCCGCCTTCTTCACGTAGCCGAACGCGTGATACACCTCGCGCGGCACCAGGTCGGGGCCGATGTCGCCGAAGTGGATCAAGGACCGCTCGGTCTGCGCCCCCCAGTACCGGTCGGCGGGCACGTCCATGGCCCCCATCGAGTCCGACTCTCGCCGGTGGGCGGACCCGCTCGCGGGGATTCCCACCGGCAGATCAAGCACCGCGGGCACGTCTTCGTCCATACACCCAGATTCCCACACCCCGGTAACATCCCTACGCATGGAGGTCCCCGCATCATGAGCCTGTCCGCCGACAAGGTCGTCGCCGCCAGCAACGCCTGGGTATGGGTCCCCGACAACGCCGCCACCGAAGCGACGCCGGAGTACCTGCTCGTCCGCTTCCCCGATTACTTCGACCACCCGCTCGAGCTGCTGCGATTCACCCCCGCGGACGCGTCCGAGGCCGGATTGGCGAGCGCGGTCGAAACGGTCCTTGACCGGGCCCGCCAGTTCGGCCTCCCCGACCTGTACTGGTGGGTCAAGCTGGACAGCCCGCCCGAGGTCGCGGACCTGCTCCTCGCGCGCGGCGCGACGGTGGACGAGACGCTGGACGTGCTCGCGGTCGACCTGCGCCAGGGCCCGCCCGAACTCCTGCCCCCGGTCAGGGACGTCACCCTGCGCTGGGCGACCGAGGTGAGCACGCACCGGGACGGCACCCAGGTGGGCGTGACCGTCTTCGGCGGGTCAATGCCGCCCGAGGAGCGCCTGGCGGATGAGGCCAAACGCGATGGCGCGGCCGTCAAGGCAGGTGACGGCGGCATGGTCGTCGGCTACGCCGACGACGCCCCGATCGGCTCGGCCGGCCTCGCCATGGCCGACGGGGTGGCCCGGCTGTGGGGCGGCGCGGTCCTCGAAGCCGCTCGCGGCCAGGGCGTCTACCGCGCCCTGCTCGGCGCCCGGCTCAAGTACGGCGCCGCCCACGGCGCGACGATGGGCCTCGTCAAGGGCCGCGTCAGCACCTCGGGCCCGATCCTGCGCCAGGCCGGCTTCGCCGTCTACGGCCAGGAAATCTCCTACCGCGTCCGGCTCACCTAAGCCAGAAAACCAAGTTCAACCCCATCGCATCGAACGGACCGTGCGCCAGGCCCCCACCGCCCGAGCACCCGGCACCTGTCTGCGACGCCATCGACCTCGGCCGCCCGGTGCGTCAGCTGTTGTCGTAGTGAGTGGGCGGGAACGGGTGGTCGGCGTCGAGGCTGCCCAGCTCGCCCGCCTTCTCCTCACGGTCGATCTCGGCCTGCGCGTCCTTGTACTCGGCGCTCTGCCGGACGTCGGTCCGCTCCGGCACGCCCTCGGGCAGCGGGTCAGTGGCGGGCGGGACCTCGTCCGGGTTGAAGTCGTCCAGCCCCGCGTCGACCCGCTCGTCCTCCGTCAGCTCGGCGAGCTTGTCGTCGTCAAGGCGCTGGGCGGCGCCGCCATGCTGACGGCGGTCACGATGAAACTCGGGTTCGCTCATGAGAACCACGCTACCCCCAACGTTTCCTGACGACTCCCCGGCGTCGCATCTGCCTCGCAAGGGCCGTGAGCGTACGACGCCCGGCAGTGGGTAGCCCCCGGGATACAGCTACGGAGGGATATCGATGTCAGACAACATTTACTCAGTCAGTGAGATCGTCGGCTCCTCGGCCGAGGGCATTGACGACGCGATCAAGGTAGCCATCGGACGCGCCTCCAAGACCCTCCACAACCTGGACTGGTTCGAGGTCAGCGACATCCGCGGCCGGATCGAAGACGACCAGCGCCTGCACTTCCAGGTGACGCTGAAGGTCGGCTTCCGGCTGGACGAGCCCAAGGCCTGACCGGGTGCCTAGGGCTGGTTCGGGCGGGTTAGCTGGAGCGCGTTGAGCAGCTCCACCCGCGAGGAGATCCCGAGCTTGGCGTAGATGTGGTCGAGGTGCGCGTCGACGGTGCGCTTAGAGATGAACAGGTGCTCCGCGATCTGCCGGTTGGACATGCCCCGGGCCGCGAGGTCGGCGATCTCGGCCTCGCGGAAGGTGAGCTGCCCGGGCATCCGCCACCGGCTGCCCTCGGCGGTAGGCTCCTCGGCGTCGCTGACGGCGAACGAGACCAGCTGCTTAACCGGGTGCCGTCCGGCCTCGTCGAACACCGCCTGGAAGCGCTTGCCGGCGAACCCCGCCCGGGCCAGGCCCATCGCCTTATCGTGCACGTCGAGCAGGGCCGTGGTGCCGCCCAGGCGGCCGCCCGCCTTCTGCCAGAGCGGGTCGGCCGCGCCGAGCAGCCAGGCCGCCCGGACGTGGCGGCCGGCCCGGGCGGCCAGCCAGCCGTGGATCTCCAGGCAGTAGGCCATCCCCATGACGTCGCCGAGCTCGTGCTTGGCGAGCAGGGCCTTGCTGGTGGTCTGCACGGTCTCGTCGTGCTTGGCCTCGTCCCAGTACATGGCCATCGCCGAGATCGCGTACGCCCAGCCCTGCGCCCACCGCTCCTTGATCTCGTCGGCCTCGCTGCCCTCGCCGAACCGGCGGGTGACCTGCGCGGCGTGTCGCAGCGCGCCGTCGAGGTCGCCGTCGAGCTGCGACACGTGCGCCAGGTGCACGTCCAGGATGCGCAGCCCGGCCCGGTCGTTGAGCCGCTGCAGCCGCTGCTCGGCCTGCGCGCCGGCCGCCCGGGCCTCCTCGTACCGGTCGGCGATCGTCAGTGCGAGCGTCAGGTAGCAGTAGCCCCGCCCGACCAGCTTCGGGTCGCCGCGCTGCTCGCCGATCTTGGTGCCGGCGGTCGCGTCCGCGACCGCCTGGTCCGCCTCGCCCTGCATCGCGCCGAGGTAGCCGCGGACCACCAGCGCCCAGCCCCGCTCCGACGACGACGGGTCGGGGAACCGCTCGAGCACCTTGTCGAGCCAGTGCTTGCCCTCGCGCAGCAGCCCCGCCATGTGCCAGTACCCGTACAGGGCGATGGCGAGCTCGGCGCCGTCCCGGTAGCGGTTCCCGTCGGCCGCGTCGAGCGTGTAGCCGAGCGCGGCCCCGAGGTTGGCGTGCTCGCGTTGCAGCTCGCGGAACCGCTCCAGCTGGTCGTCGTCGACGACGTGCTCGCCGAAGTAGCGCGCCGTCGACAGATAGCGGGCGACGAACCGGCTGCGGACGTCCGCCTCGCTGCCCGACGCGGCCAGCTCCTCGGCGCCGTACTCGCGGATGGTGTCGAGCATCTTGTACCGCGTGGGCTGGGCCGTGCTGGTGTCGTCGCGCGTGATCACCGACTTGTCGACCAGGCGGATGACCGTGTCGAAGATCTGGCTGGCGGGCAGCTCGCCGCCCGCGCACACCTCCTCGGCCGCGTCAACGCTGAAACCGCCCGCGAACACCGACAGCCGCGCCCACAGCGCCTGCTCGGCGGGCGTGCACAGGTCGTAGCTCCAGCCGATGGCGTCGCGCAGCGTTCGGTGCCGGGTGTCGCCGCCCTCGCTGCCGCCCGTCAGGATCGTCAGCCGGCGGTCGAGCCGCTGGTCGATCCGGTCGGCCAGCTCGGCCAGCGGCAGCGCCCGGAGCCGGACGGCGGCCAGCTCGATCGCGAGCGGCATGCCGTCGAGCCGGCGGCACAGCTGGATCACGTCGGCCCGGTTCGCGTCGGTGACCGCGAACCCGGGGACGACGGCGGCCGCCCGCAGGGCGAACAGCTCGATCGCGTCGGTCGTGCCCTGGGTGGGGTTGTCGTCACCGGGAAGGCCGAGCCGGGGGAGGATGTAACAGCTCTCGCCGGTCACGTCCAGCGGCTCGCGGCTGGTGGCAAGCACCGTGACGTCGCGCGTCTCGGTGATGATGGCCTCGGCGAACAGCGCGCAGGCATCGATGATGTGCTCGCAGGTGTCGAGGACAAGCAGCACGCTCCGGTCGCGCAGATGCGTGACGACCGCGTCGAGCTGCGAGCCGGGGGACTGCTCGGGCAGGCCGAGTTCCCTGGCGACGGTGTGCGGCAGCAGCTCGGGGTCGCGCAGCCCGGACAGCGGGACGAAGAACACGCCGTCCCGGTAGCCGTCGGCGGCCTGCTCGGTCGCGCACCGCGCCACCCGCGTCTTGCCGACGCCGCCCGGGCCGACCAGCGTCACCAGCCGACTCGCGCGCAACAGCGTTTCCACACGACACAGCTCGGCCGCCCGGCCGATGAAATCGTTGGCCTCCGAGGGGAGCCGCCCTGCTTCCTCGGTGGCGTTACCGACGAGCATGTGACCCTCATCACGTCTGGGGTGGGATGCGCTCATCTTACTCCGTCGCGTCTGGCCGGGGGTGGTTCGCGCGTTGCCGGTGTGCGCATCAGGCACCGGTTCCCTGCCCCGGTTTCAGACCCGGGTCGCAATCCCCGCAGGTCCCGGATGCTGCCTCCAGGTCGTCGACGTCGGCCAGGGCGAACGCGATGATCTGGTCAAGCGGCACGGCCGAGGCGCGCTCCCTTAGCTGCCAGTAGCGTTCCTCGCCGAGGCCGTCCTGCGCCGCCCGTTCCGATATCCGGTGCAGCGCCACCAGCGCCGGGGTGCCGGTGTACCACGGGCCGATTCGCTCCCACAGCGGCGCCGACCCGCCGAACAGCAGCGCGGCCCGCCGGTGGCGGCGCTGGGCCGCGGCCAGGAAGCCGAGCGTGCCAAGCGCGTAGGCGGTGCCGCCCATGTCACCGAGCTCGTATTCAAGCGCGAGCCCCCGGCGGGCGGCCACGGTGCCGTCGCCGAGCTCGCCGCGCAGCAGCTGGCCAAGCCCCTGCCCGGCTAGCAGCAGGCCGGTGGCCCAGTGCTCGCCGGCGGGCAGCCGGGCGATGCCCTCGGCGCAGCGCTCGATGGCCAGCTCGGGGCGGGCGGCGTGCAAGTGCTGCGCGGCGGTCTGGACGTCGAGCGCGGCCAGGCCGAACGCGTCCCCGACCGAGCCGAGGCAGGACTCCGCGCTGGCCGCCGTCTCGTCCGCCTCGGCCAGGTTCCCGCTCCAGGCGAGCGTCCGGTGCAAGGCGACGTAGGCGCGGCCGCAGGCGGCCATGTCGCCGTACGCGACTGCCATCGCGACGCCGGCCTTCGCGTCGGTGTGGGCAGCGTGAAGATCGCCAAGCAAAGCGGTCACATAGCCGCGAACGGCCAGCACCCGGGCGCGCGCTGGCGACGGCCGAGGACATCGTTCGAGCACCCGGTTCAGCCAGTACTCGCCCTCCCGCAGCCGGCCCGACAGCCGCCAGTACAGCATCAGCGAGGTCGCGATCGAGATGGCGGCGCTGTCGTTGCCGCGCAGGCCGAGCGCGTAGTCGATGGCCGCCCGCAGGTTAGCGTGCTCACGGCAGAGCGCGCGGTACTGGGGGAGCTGCTCGCTCATCGCGTCATCGCCCCAGCGCTGCGCGAGCGCGAGGTAATGCGCGACCAGCCGGCGGCGGACGGCGGCGACGCGGCCGAACTCGGCCAGCCGCTCCGCGCCGTATTCGCGGAGCGTGTCAAGCATCTGGTACCTCGCGTGCCCGCCGCTCTCAGGCTCGGTGGCGAGCACGGACTTCTCGGCCAGGGCGATCAGCGACTCGCCCACCTGCTTCGGGCTCAGCTCCTCGTCCGCGCATACCGTCACCGCCGCGGCGAGGTCGAAGGTCCCGGCGAAGACCGACAACCTCGCCCAGACCACCTGCTCGGTCGGCGTGCAGAGGTCGTGGCTCCACTCGATCGCGGCCCGCAGCGTCTGGTGCCGCGGCAGCCCGGCCCGCTTGGCGCCGGTGAGCACGTGGAACCGGTCGTTGAGGCGGCCGGCCATCTGATCGAGCGGCAGCGCCCGCAGCCGGACCGTGGCGAGCTCGATCGCCAGCGGGATGCCGTCGAGCGCCCGGCAGACCCCGATGACGTCGGCGCGGTTCTCGGGGGTGATCGCGAACCCGTCGACGACGGCCGCCGCGCGCTGGGCGAACAGCGCGACCGCGTCGGAATCAGACGCCTCGTCGCCGACCTCGGGCACCGGCAGCGGGCGCAGCCGGAAGGTGCTCGCACCGCGCACGTCGAGCGGCTGCCTGCTGGTCGCCAGCAGGGTAACCGCGGGCGCCGCGCGCAGCACCTCGGCCGCCAGCGCGGAGCACGCGTCGACGAGATGCTCGCAGGTGTCCAGGATGAGCAGCAGCGCCCGCGCGCGCAGGTAGTCGAGGACGGCCGCCAGCTGCGGACGGGCGTCCTCGGCGGGCAGGCCGAGGCTGGCCGCCACGGTGGACGCGACCAGCAGCGGGTCGCGCACGGCCGACAGCTCGACCACGTGCACCCCGTCGGGGTAGCGGCCCGACGTCTGCGCGGCGACCCGCACCGCGATCCGGGTCTTGCCGACGCCGCCGACGCCTACGACGGTCACCAGCCGGGACTCCATCAGGGCGACACTGACCTGGGCGAGCTCGACCTGACGGCCGACGAAGCCGGTCGCCTGCGGTGGCAGCGTGCCAGGTATGCGGTGGATCGTGCCGGAAGTCATGAGACCTCACGCGCTCGGGGGAACAGCGCAAGACTACTACGCGCGCTTGACCGGCGACAGCTTGTCGGGAGGGGCGCCCGGCCTGACGTCGCGCTCCCAGATCGTGAGCTGGACCCGGGAGGAGATGCGGAGCTTGGCGTAGATGTGATTGAGGTGCGCGTCGACCGTCCGCCGGGAGACGAACAGGCGGTCGGCGATGTCCCGGTTAGACAGGCCGCCGGCGACCAGCGCGGCGATCTCCCGCTCGCGGCTGGTGAGCTCCTCGGCGTCCTGCTGGCCGGCCGCGCCGCCGCGCCCGGCCGCCGTCCCCGCGAGGTCATCCCAGGCCGTCCGGGGCGCGGGCACGCTCGGCAGCGCGTCATCGGCCGCCACCGCCAGCTCGACGATCTGCTCGATCGGCGGGCCGGCCCCCCGCGCGTGCAGCTCCGCGCACCGCCCGGCGCCGAGCACGCGGGCCGCGGCCGCGGCCGACCGCGCGCGGTGCCCTTCCATGACCGGGTTGCCGCCGAGCCTGCCGCCGGCCAGCTCCCAGCGCGCCTGGGCCGCCCCGAGCAGCCAGGCGGAGCGCTCGAGCCGGCCGTCGTCGGCCGCCAGCCAGCCCAGCACCTCAAGCGCGTAGGCCTGGCCGACCGGGTCCCCGAGGTCCTGCATGGCGCTCAGCGCCTCGCCTGCCGCGGCCGCGCAGTCCGGTCGGCGACCGGGCTGCCGGTACAGCGCGAGCGCGGCCGTGATCCGGGCGTAGCCGTGCAGCCAGCGCTCGCCCGGGCCGAGGCCGGCCAGCGCGCGCCGGCCCGCCGCCACCGCCGCGGTGCAGCTCCCGCCGAGCGCGGACGCCAGCCCAAGCTGGATGTCGAGCCAGCGCCGGGCCGCGTCCGAGCCGGCCCCGGCGAGGAGCGGCCGCGCCTGCGCGGCCGCCGCGGCCGACTCCTGACAGCCGCCGGGCCCGGGCCCAAGTCCAAGTCCGAGCGCGAGCTGCAGGGCGAGGTAGCCGAGACCGCCGGCCCGGTCGTCGCCGGACCGCGCGGCGACGGCGATCGCCGCCCTGGCATCGGTCACCGCCTCGGGCCTCCCGAGCATCGCGCCAAGCACCGCCCGGCTGGCCAGCGCCCCCGCCGCCAAGGCCGAGTCCGCGTCCGAGACCGCTGCCGACGACCCGGCCGACCACCCGGTCGATGGCCCAGCCGATGACCCGGTCGACGACTCGTCCGTCAGCGCGCCCGCCGACGCGAGGACCGCGTCCTGCCAGCGGATGCCCTCGCGCAGCCGCCCCGTCATGAGCCAGTAGGGAAGCAGCGCGGTCGCGAGCCGGGCCGCGTCCCGCCGCCGCCCGGCCTGGTCGGCCGCGAAGCCGTGCTCAAGCGCGGCGCTAAGGTCGGCGTGCTCGGCCCCGAGCTCGCCCAGCCGGGCGGCCTGGTCGTCGGCCAGCAGGTGGCGCAGGAAGCTCCGCGCCATCCGCCGGTACCGCCGCGCGTGCCGCTGCCGCGCATCCGCCTCCTGGCCGGCCGCCGCGAGTTGTTCCGCCCCGTAGTCGCGCACCGGGCCGGTCAGCCGGTAGCTGGCGCCCGGGCCGTCAGCAAGGTCGTCCCCGAGACCGTCCCCGCGCAGCACGACCGACTTGTCAACCAGGTCGGCCAGCACGTCGCCGACCTGGCCGGCCGGGACCAGCGGGCAGGCCGCCACGTCCCGCGCCGCCGCCAGGTCGAACGGCCCGGCGAAGACCGAGAGCCGTGCCCAGACCGCCCGCTCGGCCTCGCTGCACAGCCCGTAGGACCAGTCGATCGCGGCCCGCAGGGTCTGCTGCCGCGGCACCGCGCCGCGCCGCGCGGCGGCCAGCACCGAGAACCCGGCGTCAAGGCGATCGGCCAGCTCCGACAGCGGCAGCGCCCGCACTCGGACGGCGGCGAGCTCGACCCCGAGCGGCAGTCCGCCGAGTCGTCGGCAGATCCTGATCACGTCGGGCAGCTCCGCGTCGGAGACCGTGAATCCGCCGGCCGCGGCGGCGGCGCGGGTCGCGAACAGCTCGACCGCGCCGCCCGGGGCGGGGTCGCGGCCGGCCTCCGGCACCGGCAGCGGGCCGAGCCGTAGAACCTGCTCGCCCGCCACGTGCAGTGGCTGCCTGCTGGTGGCCAGGATCGTGATGCCGTCGGTCTCCCGTAGCAGCTGGGCGGCGAACCGGGCGACGGCGGCGGTGAGATGCTCGCAGGTGTCGAAGATCAGCAGCAGCCGCTGGCCGCGCAGGTGATCGAGGACGGCGGCGCGGGCGGGGCGGGGATCGCGCCCGCGCAGCCCGAGCGACTGGGCCACCGCCACCGGCAGCAGCGCCGCGTCGGCCAGGCCGGAGAGCTCGACCAGGCGGGCGCCGTCGGCGTAGCGGTTGGCCGCGTCGGCGCCCGCGCGCAGCGCCAGCCGGGTCTTGCCGACTCCGCCGGGACCGGTCACGGTGACGTGCCGCCCGCGGCGCAGCAGGCCGGCCAGCGCCGCGAGCTCGTCCGTCCGGCCGACGAACGCGGAGAGCTCGGCCGGGAGCTGCCGCCGTCGGCGCCCGGCGTCAATGCCCGGCGTAGCCGCCGAATTCATTGTCACCTCACGGAGCTAGCGATTTTTACTCTGCATTATCCCTCACCTGCGCCCTATAACAGAAGCAGAAAAAAGAAATTGATCTCGAACGGACCCGGCCGGCTCTCATTCCGATACCCAATTCGAAGGATTTGCCGCCGCCTGCGGCCTACCGCCCGTCCGCTGACGATTTAACCCGAAATGCCGCGCGCCCGGCCGCCGCCTCAAGGGGCGGCAACCGGGCGCGATCGAAGGCAGTGCGAGGAAGATCAGCCCTCGATGATGGCTTCTTCCGTCATCAGGTCGGGAGAGGTCTCCATCCCGGCCTTCCAGGTCGAGCGGGCGATGATCTTGCGCAGGTCGGCGCGGTCGGCGTACTTGGCCGCGATCTCCTTGACCTCCGACAGCAGCCCCTCCGAGAGCGTGGTCGGCTCCAGGCCGAGCGCGAGGAACTGGTCGTTGCGCACCACGAGGTCGTTCTCCTCCGCCTCGACCCGGGGGTTGGGCAGGTAGGCGATGTCGGCTCCGGTGATGTCGGAGACCAGCTTGGCCAGGTCGAGGACCCGGTGGGTCTCGGTGATCTGGTTCAGCACCTTGGGCTTCTCGCCGGCCTGCGGCGGGTTCGAGATCGCGATCTCGATGCAGCGCACGGTGTCCTTGATGTGGATGAACGCCCGGGTCTGGCCGCCGGTGCCGTGCACGGTCAGCGGGTGCCCGATCGCGGCCTGCATCAGGAAGCGGTTCAGCACCGTGCCGTAGTCGCCGTCGTAGTCGAAGCGGTTGATCAGCCGGGGGTCGAGCGCCGTCTGGTTCGTCTGGGTGCCCCAGACGATGCCCTGGTGCAGGTCGGTGATCCTGAGCCCGTCGTTCTTGGCGTAGAACGCGAACAGCAGCTGGTCCAGCGTCTTGGTCATGTGGTAGACCGACCCCGGGTTGGCCGGGTGCAGGATCTCCCGCTCGAGGTCGCCGTCGGGGGTGGGGACCTTCACGGTCAGGTACCCCTCGGGGATCGGCGCGGAGCCGGACCACCCGTAGCCGTACACGCCCATCGTGCCCAGGTGCGCGATCGCCGCGTTCACCCCGGTGTCGGTGATCGCCGTCAGCAGGTTGTGGGTCGCCCGCACGTTGTTGTCGACGGTGTACCGCTTGGTCTTCTCCGACCGCATCGAGTACGGCGCCGCCCGCTGCTCGGCGAAGTGCACCACCGCGTCCGGCCGCAGCTCGGCCAGGATGGCGGCCAGCCGGTCGTACTCCGTGGCCAGGTCAACGCTGACGAACCCGATCTCGCGCCCCGAGACCTCCCGCCACGCCCGCAGCCGCTCGCCGATTGACGCGATCGGCGTCAGCGACTCGACCTCCAGATCGACGTCGATCTTACGGCGGGACAGGTTGTCCAGAATGGTGACATCATGGCCACGGTCCGACAGGTACAACGACGTCGGCCAGCCACAGAATCCATCACCCCCGAGTACGAGGACGCGCATTACTACTCCTATCGCTCCAGCAGCGAATCTTGCGCCGTGACTTTACCTCTAGTGAAGAGTTTTCGTCACGCAAACCGGCGCTCACCTCGGCCGAGCCGGAGGACGCCTGCTTCTGCCAGGGCAGTGTAGCGGGAAGCGGCGGCCGCCCGGACGGCGGTGAGGGGAGGACGGCGCGAATCGGTGACAAGAATCACTATCAGTGTTATCCAGTTAGGGACCGGTTGAACCGTCTACGCCTCGGTCCTGGCGGCGGGGGTCAGCAACTCGCCGACGGCCTCCACCAGCCGGGTCATCTCATAGGAGATCTGGCGCGTGTCGCACTCGGGCGCGGTCAGCACCGCCAGCGCCGAGCCGTCGCTGATCGCCTTCACGAACATCAGCCCGCGGTCCATCTCCACCAGCGCCTGGATCGGCTGGCCGGCCTCCATGATCTGCGCCGCGCCCCTGATCAGGCTGGTCAGCCCGGAGGTGATGGCGGAGAACTGCTCGACCGCCTCGTACGGGATGCCCGCCGACAGCGCCAGCGGCACCCCGTCAGCGGACACCACGATCGCGTGCGCGACGTCGGCCACCCGGGTGGTGAAGTCGGTCACTAGCCAATTAAGGTCCTGACGGTACGGGCTGCTCAACGGCTCGTTTCCTCTCCTGCGTACGGTGTCCAGCCCGGCGTGCCGCCTGCCTGGGTGGCATCGCGGTTGCCAAGCTGGAATCCGGCCAGCCGGTTGCGCGCCGCTTCCGGCGAACGGCGCCGCGGCGCCTGCTGCTGTGACCCGGGGCCGGGGCCGGGCGGCGCGCCGAGCACCGGCGCCTCGGCCGGGCGGGGCGAGTCGTAGCCGGACGGCGGGCCGTCGAAGCCCGCGTTCGACCGGGGCACCCGCTGCGGCAGCCCCGCCTGGGTCTGCCTGGCAGCAGGCGACGGATCGGCGGCCGGGCCGCCGCCCGGCCAGTTGCCCAGGTCGGCCGAGCGCAGGCCCGGGTCGGCCGGGCCGGAGGCCGACCAGTCGACGCCGGCCGGCCCCCAGCTGCGGCCCGCGGGCGCCTGCCGCTGCCCGCCGCCCGGCTGAGCGC
>Ga0302314_10011129_pt1 | contig 15715 bp, 13 predicted proteins | sample III_Palsa_N2_3_FD_200533 | JGI IMG/M metagenome (GOLD analysis project Ga0302314, IMG submission 200533) | Peat permafrost microbial communities from Stordalen Mire near Abisko, Sweden - III_Palsa_N2_3 | ecosystem: Environmental > Terrestrial > Soil > Palsa > Peat permafrost | place: Sweden...
TGTCCTGGGTGTGGGTGCGGCCGATCTTGATGATCGCCTTCCACGCCCGGGCCTTCTCGTTGAGGGCGTTGCGCAGGGTCTGGAGGGCGGGGATCAGCCGGTGGACGACCTCTTCGGCGGCGGCGATGTGCATGGCGGTCGGATAGGTGTCGTTCGACGACTGGCTCATGTTGACGTGGTCGTTGGGATGGACCGGCGACTTGGACCCCTTCACCCCGCCCAGCATCTCGATGGCGCGGTTGGAGATCACCTCGTTGGCGTTCATGTTCGACTGAGTGCCGGACCCGGTCTGCCACACCGCCAGGGGGAAGTGAGCGTCGAGCTTGCCCTCGATGACCTCCTGGGCGGCGGCGACGATCGCGTTGCCGATCTTTGCATCGAGGCGGCCCAACGCCATGTTGGTCTCGGCGGCGGCGCGCTTGACGACGCCGAGGGCCCGGACCACCGGCGCCGGCTGCTTTTCCCAGCCGATGGCGAAGTTCTTCAAGGAACGCTGCGATTGCGCGCCCCAGTAGCGGTCGGCGGGAACCTCGATGGGCCCGAAGGTGTCGGTCTCGGTGCGGGTCTCGGTCATGCTCGCCTCCCATAGGCAGTCGGCCCCGGATCCACTGGGACGCGCCTCCTGATCCGGGGGGATGTCGGCCTTGTCAACCTGCCGGAGCGGCGAAGGGCGGCTCCGTGAGCGGGAAGGCGGGACCGACGAAGAGCTGCGGCAGCGAACGCGGCCTCATCCCCTCGCTGTCCTCCCGCGCCGCGACGCAGCGCTTCACCTGGTCGGCCAGATCGACGAAGTCGCGGGCCCGGGGCAGGCGCTCGATCACGCAGCGGTCGAAGAACGGATAGCGGTCGCTCTCGCCGCAACCAAAGGAGGAGCGGTCGCGGCGGGCGGCGGTGAAGATCAGGCGATTTGGCGCCGCCAGGGTGGGCACGAACACCCCGGAAAAGCAGGCCGACAGGATCACCGCCGTCGGCCTGGATCCGCAGGCCCCCTCGATCATCCTCGCCATCGTGGCCGGCGGCACGATGCGGTTGTCGACGACCACGCCGTCCGGCGAACCATGCGAGGTGAAATAGATGAGGCAACCGTCGCGGGCCCTGGCGGCCAGCGCGCGCAAGCGGGTGGCGATCGACGCCATGCCGCTCCTGGCGGCATGGTCGGCGGGGTAGAGATCCGGATGCAGGGAGAACTGGGCGAGGTTGGCCTCGGCGAAGCCGCGCCGTTCCAGCGCGGCGGCCACGTCGCGGCGGGCGTTGTCAAATGCGCGAGTTGGCCGCCCGTCATGGGCCCCCTGGTCGTCCCCCGCCACCACCACCACCGCCCACTGCCCGAGTGATGCGGCGGGCGGCGGCGAGGCCGCGCAGGCCGGCGGCGAGACGCCTATGGTCAGCCACAGCGCCGCGGCCAGGCTCGAAGTGTCCCGCACGCCTATTTGTAGGTCTGGAACGCCGTCGGAACGGCGGTGCCGCTGGCCTTGGCCAGTAACCGGCCCTCGGCGTCGTAGATTTCCCCCTCGGTGAAGGCGATGGTCTTGCCCCACTTCACAACCCGGCCGACCCCGCGCAGGGGACCTGGATAGCCGGGACGGAAGAAACTGGTCTTCATTTCCACCGTTGGAGCGACGTGGGTCATGCCGGAGGCGACCATGCAGGCCACCGACATGCACTCGTCCAGCATGGCGCACAGGTAGCCGCCCTGGATCTGCTTCATCGGGTTGAGCAAGACCTCGGCCCGCGCTTCGAAGGCGACTTCGACGGAGCGGTCCTCCTGGCTCACGCTGAGCAGGCGGAAGCCCAGGGTCTGGGAGCCGGTGGGCTGGTTTCGGGTGCGCTGGAAGCGCTGCAGAATCGCGTCGTCCGTAAGGGCGTCACGTCCTTCGGAGCCCGCGGTCATTTCCGGCGGAACTGATCGAGGGCGACGACCTTGGCGCCGGGCTCGACGGTCAGCCTAGGCTGGGTCTGGGACTGGGGTTGCGGCTGCAGCGCCACGGCCGGCGTCGCGTCGGCCTGCGCTTCTTGAGGGGCGAACTGCAACATGTAACGCACGCTCGGATCGTAGAACCGGGTGACCGCCGCATAGGGGATGAAGAGGCTCTTGGGCTGACCGCTGAACTGCAGGGTGACCGAAAACGCCAGATCGCCTGGATTGAGGTCCCAGAATTGGTTCTGCAGCACGATGGTCATGTCGTCGGGATATCGGCTGCGCAGCTCTTCGGGGATCGCCACATCGGGCGCGTGGGTGCGGAAGCTGATGTAGAAGTGGTGGTCGCCAGGCAGGCCGCCCGGCGCGGCGGCTATCGCCAGCGCCGCGCGGATCACCTGCCGCATGGCCTCCTGCTGCAAGGCCTCGTACCCGATCTGGTCTCTGTACTCGTCCTTCGCCATGCCGGGAACCTAGCGTCACGCGCGCGCAAGGCAAGGGCGAGGCCGTTCAAAGCGATGCATCGGCGTCCCTTCTAGTCGATCTGGACTCGCAGAAACGCTACGGAGCCCATGGGGTTGCGGCCGCCGTGCGCACTGGCGGGCACGACATTGACGGTTTTTATCTTGCGCTGCGCTCCAGGAGTTCGATCAGCTCGCCGGCCTTCCGCCGTTGCTCCTCGTGGTCGCCGCTGACGATCGCCGACTCGATGCAATGGTGGAGATGCGCCTTGAGCATCGCTGTCTCCACGCGGTTCAGCGCAGCATGGATCGCCTGGAGCTGGTTCAGCACGTCGATGCAATAGCGGTCCTCTTCCAGCATCCGCGCGACCCCGCGCACCTGCCCCTCGACCCGCCGCAGGCGGTTCAGCAGCCCAACCTTGTTCTCCGGTTCCAAGACACCTCCTATACCCCCTGGAGGGTATTTACGGAAATACCCTCCAGGGGGTATAGACCGGATTGAACCGGGGATCACCCCGTCCAAGGAAATCCTCATGACCGCGGTCGCGCACGCCCTGGTGATGGCCGCCGAGATGGGCTGGCTGCTGCTCTGGCCGCTGATCCTGGGGTTCTTCGTGTCCGCCGCGATACAGGCCGTGGTCTCCCATTCGGAGATGGCCAGGCTCCTTCCCGACGCCCGGCCGCGATCGATCCTCAAGGCCTCGCTGCTCGGGGCGGCCTCGTCCTCATGCTCATACGCGGCGGTGGCGATCGCGCGCTCGATGTTCCGCAAAGGCGCCGACTTCCGGGCCGTCATGGCGTTCCAATTCGCCTCGACCAATCTGGTAGTAGAGCTCGGCCTGGTGCTGGCCGTCATCCTCGGCTGGCGATTCACCGCCGCGACCTGGGCCGGCGGCGTCGTGATGATCGTCATCCTGACCGTCCTGCTCCGCCTGTTCCTGAACAAGTCCCTCCTCGCCGAGGCGAAGGTCCAGGCCGACAAGGGCGTGGCGGGGCGCATGGAGGGACACGCGACGATGGACATGGCGGTCACGAAGGGGCCGCTGCTCAGGCGCCTGACCTCTTCCGAAGGCCTGACCGCCGTTTCGCACTACTTCATCATGGACTGGGCGTCGCTTTGGGCGGACCTGGTCATCGGCCTCCTGATCGCCGGCGCGCTCGCGGCGTGGGTCCCTGGTTCCGCCTGGGGGGCGGTGTTCTTCACGCACGATCCGACCATGGCGAAGATCGTCGGTCCGTTGATCGGTCCCCTCGTCGCGGTCGGCTCCTTCGTCTGCTCAGTGGGCAACGTGCCCTTGGCGGCGGTGCTGTGGAACGGCGGCGCAAGCTTCGGCGGCGTCGTCGCCTTCATCTTCGCGGACCTGATCATCCTGCCGATCCTGGACATCTACCGGCGCTACTACGGCCTGAAGGTCGCCGCCGTGCTGTTCGTGCTGTTCTATGTGGCGATGGCCCTGGCCGGCTATGTGGTCGAGCTGCTGTTCGGCGCGGCGGGCCTGGTTCCGACGACGCGCGCGGCCCAGATCGTCGGGCAGGGTTTCGCCTGGAACTACACCACCTGGCTCAACATCGCCTTCCTGCTCGTGGCCGGCGCCCTGTTCTGGCGCTTTATCCGAACCGGTGGTCCCGAGATGCTACGGCACATGGAGCATGCCGGCGGCCACGAAGGCGCCGAGCATCACGCGCATCACCACCATCACCCCTGAAAGGTTGAAGCTGCCGTCCTACTCCAGATAAAGGGCGCGGAGCCGAGCGATCTTGGCTGCGTCGATGCCGAGCACTTGGTCGAGGTAGGCGTCCACCGAACCCCAACGCTTGTCGATCTCGTCGAAGGTCTCCAGGAGGAACGCCTCGCCCGCCGGCGTGTAGAGCGGCCTCGCCTTCATCGGACCGGCCGCCTGCGCGCGACGGTAGAAATCGGCGACGACGTTCCCCGGATACTGCCCGGGCTCGATCTTGGGGATCTCGTTGTCGGGCCGGCGATTGGCGGTGGAAAGCTGATAGTCGGCCATGATCACGTCGCGGGGAACGCCGAGCGCGGAGAGCACGAGGGCCGTCGCCACCCCGGTGCGGTCCTGCCCGGCCGAGCAGTGGTAGCTCACCGCCCCATCGTCCTTCAGCAGTTGGCGGAAGATGTCCCGGTACTGGGGGGCCAGGGAGATCAGCCAGGTGCGGTAGAGCCCGAGCACCGGGTTGGGGGCGCCGGCCGCCTGCGGCGCGCCGGTCCGCGAAAAGATCGTGTCGGCCGGATAGTCGTGGGCGAGGTAGAGTGCGCCGCTCTGGGCCGGCATGCCGTCCGGCGCCAGCTGCCGCTCCTCCACGGACCGCAGATCGATGATCGAGCGGATGTCGAGGCCGCGCACGTAGGCGTAGTCGCCGGGGGTGAGCATCGGCATGGCGGCGGTGCGATAGATCATCCCCCAGCGCAGATGCTTGCCATCCGCGGCCGGATAGCCGCCGAGATCCCGGAAGTTGGAGCTGCGCTCGAGGGTGATCAGCCGTTCGGCGACACGGACCATGGCCCCGTCGCTCTCGTCGCGGAGGATGAAGTACGGCCGCTCGGCCTTCGTCCAGTGGGCCTGGTAGGCGCCGTCCCGATCGCCGCGGACGAGGAGCGTGGCCTTCGCCGGCGTCGCGTCGGGTTTCGTGCTCACGTAGACATCGACGGGATGGCTGGCCTGCCAGCGCAGGGCGATCTCGCCCGGCGCGGCGCGCTCGGCGACCGCGCTATCCAGGGCGTGCGCCGCGTTCGCCGCGAGCCACAAGACACTCGCGCCGAACAAGGCGCGCAGAGCGGTGAAGCTGTTCATGACGCCTCCCTCGGATGCGTCGCTTCGTAGCGGAGGCAGCGTTCAGTCGCCAGCCGCCGTGATCGCTTTTGCGAGAGGTAAGTGGGGAGCTTCTGTTGCCAGCGCTCCCACTTCGACGTTTTCAAGGGGAGCGCCCCCGAGATCGGGGTAAGTGGGGAGCTTCTGTTGCCAGGCGCTCCCCGAGCCCCGCCTGGCGCTGCTAAGACGCCAGGACTTTAAGGTCGAGATGACCGCACCGCTTACGCGGCGAGGGCATACTCTTGAGCGAAGTTATCGTTCGCAGTTAGTTTTATGGCCCGGATCGGTGAGCCACGCCGAGAGAAAGCTAACGCCTTTAGACGTCTGTCGATGCTGATCGGCCCCATGCCGTCCCGCCGATAACGCGGGGGAGGAAGGGATTGGTGGAGCCGCCGGGAATCGCACCCGGGTCCAGTCCGCTTATTGCACGCGCCTTTATCTCCATAGTCCGGACGAGTCCGAACCCACGAGATATAGGCCCGACCAAGCGGCAGGGAAAGGACGCCGTTCGCGAAGCGCCAATGGCGCCCCCGGATTTTCGCGAACGGCGGTCGTTCCTTCGTGGGTGGGCGCCGGGTTGGAGCGCCTCCCGGCCTATGAGTCCGCCATCGCCGAAGGAGATTGCGACCCATGAAAAACCTGTTCTACGCCGCCCGTCCGATCGTGACGGACATGTTCTCGACCATCCTGTTCGCCGCGCTGTTCGCGCTGACCAACAACATCTACCTCTCCACCGGCGCCGCGATCGCGCTCGGCATCGGCCAGGTGGGCTTCGAAAAGCTGCAGGGCCGGCCGATCCCCGGCATGCAGTGGGCGAGCCTCGGGCTCGTCACGGTGCTCGGCGGCGCGACGCTTCTCACCGGCGACCCGCGCTTCGTGATGGTCAAGCCGACCGTCATCTACCTGACCATCGGCGCGGCGATGATGCAGCGCGGATGGATGGAACGTTACATGCCGCCGCAGAGCCGGGCTTTTGTGCCTGACCGGGTGTTCATCGGCTGGGGGTACGTGTGGGCCGGACTGATGTTCGCGACCGCCATCGCCAACGTGGTCATCGCCGTCGCCCTGGGTCGCCACGCGTGGCTTCTCTTCGTGGGCGTTTTCCCGCTCGCCTCGAAGCTCACCCTGTTCGCCGTCAACTACCTGCACATCCGCCACGTGGCGATCCGCAACCATCGGGCCCAGGAAGTCGGCGCCGCTGGGGGAGACCCCCAGGCCCTGGCGGCGTGATTTCGCTCAGCCGCGCCCGCCGGGTAGGGGCCCCGGCGCCCGGATTGCATCACTGACCCTGACACCGTTCTCAAGCCAGGGTGCGCAAGCTGATTTAGCGGTGATGCTCGCCCGGGAGGGCGAGGAGATGAATTGAGATGGGCCCATCAAGATACAGAGACGCCGCCGACCTTTCGATCGGCGGCGCTCGAGTTCGTGGTCGGGCCAAGCTCAGGCGGCGACCGGGGCGGGCTTGCGGCGCGAGCGCAGAGCGGCGCCCAGGCCGCCAAAGCCGATGACCATCAACGCCCAGGTGGTGGGTTCCGGGACGCTGACGCCATTATAGGTGACGTAGGAGACCTCGTACCAAGCCGAGTTGGTGCGACCGTCGCCGTAGTAGTCGGCTCCGCCGACGAAAGTGAAGGTGACGGTGCTCGTGCCGCTCTGGTTGAACGTCAACAGTTGAGGTATGACCGTCGGGGTGATCGTCTGGCTGGCCAGCAGGTTGCTCGCCGCGTCGTAGAGCGAAACTGTGTAGCTCGAGGGCGCGGCCTCGCAATAGGTGCAGACGCCCAGGTCCAGAGAGTTCAGCGTCACCGGCGAGTTGAAGAAGATCGACTCGCCATCCTCAGCGTAGCCGTTGTAGGCCCCGACCGTTCCCAGGGTCTCACTGGTGAAGAAGCCGTCGGGATAATCCCCCGACAGATCGTAGCTGAACGTGCCGTCGGCCCAACTCGTGGAGGGAAAACCGGTGAAGTACACGAGCGAGGCGTTCGCGGTGGCGGCGGCCCCCAGGCCCAAGGCGAGGCTTGCTCCCGCGAGGAAGTGGATAAGTTTCATTCGATGGCCCCACGAACCAGCCCCGGAATTGGACCTGCAATAAGGCGGATCCTGACATAAAGGCGGCTTCTAGGCAAGCAATTTCTGTTTTAGCGAAATTCTAAGGCCGGCAGAGCAATGGGCCGCCCTCATCATTCGAAAAGGAGATGTTCTCAGCCGGAGTTAGGTCTCCACGCCCCGCTCGATGGAGAGCACCCCGGTGCGGGAGACTTCGGCGAGGCCGAAGGGGCGCATGAGGCCCACGAACTTGTCGATCTTCGAGGGAGCGCCGGTGATCTCGAAGATGAAGCTGGTCTGGGTTGTGTCGATGATGCGGGCTCGGAAGATGTCGGCCAGCAGTTTGGCTTCCACGCGCTCGGAGCCGACCACGCGCACCTTCACCAGCGCCAGTTCGCGCTCCAGGCCGTTCGGGTCGCGGGTGACGTCCTGGACATGGCGGGTGGAGACCATCTTCTTCAGCTGAGCCTCGATCTGGGCCAGCACCTGCGGCGTGCCGCGGGTGACGATGGTGATCCGGCTGGTGTGGGCCCCCGGATCCGTCTCCGCCACCGTCAGGCTGTCGATGTTGTAGCCGCGAGCCGCGAACAGGCCGACCACCCGATGCAGCACGCCGGGCTCGTTGTCGACCAGGACGGCGAACGTGGCGAGGTTCTCGACCTCCTGGGCGTGGCCCATGTCGTATGCGGAGGCGGGCGCGTCGGTTGCGAGGTCTCCCCCTGCGATTGAACCGCCGGCGCTCATACGAGGCCGCGTCCGGCGGCGCCGATGACCTGGCCGATATCATGGGCCTCTTCGCCGAGGAGCATGTCGTTATGGGCCTTGCCCGAGGGGATCATCGGGAAGCAGTTCTCGGCCCGCTCGACTCGGCAGTCGAAGATCACCGCCTTGGGCATGTCGATCATCTCCTCGATCAGCCCGTCCAGTTCGTCAGGATGCTCCGCCCGCAGGCCGACCCCGCCATAGGCCTCGGCCAGCTTGACGAAGTCCGGCAGGCTGGCGGAATAGGAGTGGCTGTAGCGCTCGCCGTGCAGCAGCTGCTGCCATTGCCGCACCATCCCCATCCATTCGTTGTTGAGGATGAAGATCTTGATCGGCAGATCGTACTGCAGGGCCGTCGCCATCTCCTGCATGGTCATCTGCACGCTGGCGTCGCCGGCGATGTCGATCACCAGGCTCTTGGGATGGGCGATCTGCACACCCACCGCGGCCGGCAGGCCGTAGCCCATGGTGCCCAGCCCCCCGGAGGTCATCCAGCGGTTCGGCTCCTGAAAGCGGTAGAACTGCGCCGCCCACATCTGGTGCTGGCCGACCTCGGTGGTGATGTAGGTGTCCCGATCCTTGGTGAGCTCGTACAGGCGCTGAATGGCGTGCTGCGGCTTGATGAGCGTGCTGGAGGGGCGATAGACGAAGCCGCCTCGCGCCCGCCAATGGTCGATCTGCGACCACCAGTCTGAGAGCCGCTCGGGTCCTCGCGCCGGCGGCCGCGCCTTCCAGGCCTCGATCAGGGCGGAGAGCACCTTCCCCGCATCGCCCAGGATGCCGACGTCCGCCCGCACCACCTTGCCGATCGACGACGGATCGATGTCGATGTGGATCTTCTTCGATCCGGGCGAGAAGGCGTCGAGGCGTCCCGTCACCCGGTCGTCGAAGCGGGCGCCGACGGCGATCATCACGTCGCAGTCGTGCATGGCGTGGTTGGCTTCGTAGGCGCCGTGCATTCCCACCATGCCCAGCCACGCCGGGTCGTCGGCCGGGAAGGCGCCCAGGCCCATCAAGGTCGAGGTCACCGGCGCGCCGGTCAGGGCGGCCAGTTGGCGCTGCGCGGCGCGGGCCGCGGGGCCGGCGTTGATGACCCCGCCGCCGGTGTAGAACAGCGGCCGGCGCGCCTCGGCGATCAGGGCGGCCGCTTCGGCGATCGCGGCGGGGTCGCCGTTGACCTGGGGCGCATAGTTGTGGATCGGCCGCGCCTCGCGGGGTCCGACGTAGCGGCCGCTGGCGAACTGCACGTCCTTGGGGATGTCGATGACCACCGGGCCCGGCCGGCCGGACGTGGCGATGGCGAAGGCCTCGTGGATCACCCGCGCCAGGTCGTTGGCGTCCTTCACCAGGTAGTTGTGCTTGGTGCACGACCTCGTGATCCCGACGGTGTCGCACTCCTGGAAGGCGTCGGTGCCGATCAGATGGGTGGGCACCTGGCCGGTGATCACCACCAGGGGAATCGAATCCATCAGCGCATCGACGATCGCCGTCACGGTGTTGGTGGCGCCGGGGCCCGAGGTCACCAGGACCACACCCGGCTTGCCGGTGGACCGGGCGTAGCCCTCTGCGGCGTGCCCGGCCCCCTGTTCGTGGCGCACCAGGACATGGCGCAGCCGCGGCTCGTGGAACAACGCGTCGTAGATCGGCAGCACGGCGCCGCCCGGATAGCCGAAAAGGTCGGTCACGCCCTGATCGATGAGGGCCCGCACCACGATCTCGGCGCCGGTCATGATGTCTGTCACGGGCGCGGCGCCCTGGGGCGTGGCGCCTTCGGTGGTCTTGGGAAGTGTGTGCGCGGTCATGGGAGGACTTCGATTGTGCGAGGGTTGTGAAGGGACCAGGCTTGCCGAGAGGGCAAGAAAAAAGGCCCGCGAGGGGCCTTGGCAAACGCGACTGATCGAGAGGAGAAGCCCCTAGGGCTCTCCCGCAATCAGCCGCCTGATAAGTACGATGCGCGTCGGGTGCAACGTAAGGTCTCCAAACTTGACGCGCTATTGGTAGGACGGCCTCTGCGACAGGTCAAGGCGGGATGGGCTTTGCAGTGTCGGGCGTCGACGCCGCTTTCGGGCGGGGTCGAGCCTCGGCGGCTTGTTAAGCTGCACGATCTCGGCGCAACAATTGGTTTTCAACGGTCGAGCTTGCCAGGACGGGGTGACCAGATGGCGGATGGTGAACGCCGGGCATTCGTGATCGACAGCTTCAAGCTGGAAGGCGGCGGCGTGCTGCCGATGGCGGTGGTGATGTACGCCACCTACGGCGTCCTCAACGCGGCCCGGGACAACGCGGTCCTGCTGCCCTCGCACTACATGGCCGACAGCCGCGGCTACGGCTGGCTGATCGGGCCGGACAAGGCGCTGGATCCGGCGAAATACTACCTGATCGCCACGGAGCTGTTCGGCAACGGCAAGTCTTCCTCGCCGAGCAACACGCCCGCGCCGCTCGATGGCCCGCGTTTCCCGGTCACCACGATCCGCGACAATGTGGAGGCCGTTCGTCGCCTGCTGACGCAAGAGCTGAAGGTCGAGCATCTGCGAGCGGTGGTCGGCTTCTCCATGGGTGGCGAACAGGCCTTCCAGTGGGCGGTCAGCCATCCCGATTTCATGGACCGGATCGTCGTCACGGCGGGGACCGCCAAAGCCTGGCCGCACGGCGTGGTGCGCCTCGAAGGCCAGATCGCCGCGCTCGAGACCGACCCGGCGTTCAACGGGGGCGACTACGCCGCGCCGCCGCGCCAGGGCCTGGCGGCGTTCGGCCTGGTGTGGGCGGCCTGGCTCTATTCCCAGGAGTGGTGGCGGCTCGAGCTCTGGAAGGCCGGGGCGCCGCCCGGAACCACCTTCGAAACGGTGTTGGCGCGGTTCCGCGACGCCTTCATTCCGGGCGCGGACGCCAACGACATGATCCTGCAGGCGCGAACCTGGCAGAAGCACGATGTGGGGACGACGCCCGGTTTCAACGGCGACGTTGGGCGGGCCCTGGGCTCGATCAAGGTTCCCGTGCTCTACATGCCCGCCCAGACCGACCTGTATTTCCCGCTCGAGGACGCGAAGCATGAGGCGGGATTCATTCCCCACGTCACCTTCACGCCGATACCCTCGCTCTGGGGCCATACGGCCGGCGCCGCCAGCAACCCGGCCGACGGGGCTTTTCTCAATGCGGCGATCGGGCCGTTCGTGGCGGCCGGCGGCGAACCGTGACCGGTTCCACGGCCCTCCCTGCGCTGCGGCCCCATCCCTCAACCCTTCCGTCCGTGAGGCCCCCTCGTGAGAATGACTTTGCTGGGAATAGCCGCCTGCGCGGTCCTGGGATTGTCGACCCCGGCCGCAGCCGTGGCCTATGACCCACAGGAGAAGTCGATCGGCCAGTTGGAAGCCGATCTGGTGGCCGGCAAGACGACCTCGGTCGAACTCGTCACCCGATATCGTCAGCGCATCGCGGTCCTCGATCCGCATCTTCACGCCCTGATCGCTCTCAACCCCGACGCCCTGGCAATCGCCCGCGCCAGCGACGCCGATCGCTCGGCCGGCAAGCCCCTGGGTCCGCTGGCCGGGGTCCCGATCCTGATCAAGGACAATATCGAGACGGCCGACCCGACGCCCACCACCGCCGGCTCGGTCGCCCTGAAAAACAATGCCAACAACCGGGACGCGCCGCTGGTGGCGCGTCTGCGCGCGGCGGGCGCGGTCATTCTCGGCAAGACCAATCTTTCGGAGTGGGCGAACATCCGCTCCAGCCAGTCGCTCAGCGGCTGGAGCGGTGTAGGCGGCCAGACGCGCAATCCCTATGCCCTCGACCGCTCGCCCTGCGGGTCGAGCTCGGGGTCCGGCTCGGCCGCCGCGGCCAGCTTCGCCGCCGCCGCGATCGGCACCGAGACCGATGGGTCGGTGACCTGCCCGTCGGCCATCGCCGGCCTGGTGGGGTTGAAACCGACGGTCGGCCTGGTCTCGCGCACCCACGTGGTGCCTATCAGCCACACGCAGGACACCGCCGGTCCGATGGCCCGCGACGTGAGGGACGCCGCCCTGCTGCTGGGGGTCATCGCCGGGACCGACCCGGCCGACCCGGCCACCGCCGACGCCGACGCCCACAAGACCGACTATCTGGCGGTTCTGAAGCCGGACGCCCTGAAGGGGGTCCGTATCGGCGTCATGCGCTTCGCCGCCGGCTTCCATCCTGAGACCGAGAAGGTGTTTCGCAACGCGCTCGCCGCCCTGACCGCGCAGGGCGCGATCCTCGTCGATATCGACAAGTTCCCTAACGACCAGGAGCTTCGCAAGCTGGAGCAAACGGTGCTGATGACCGAGCTCAAGGCCGACCTGAACAGCTATCTCGCCACCACTTCACCCTTGAGGGTGACGAGCCGCACCCTCGCCGACGTGATCGCGTTCGACCGGGCCCACGCCGACGAGGAAATGCCCCTGTTCGGCCAGGACCTGTTCGAGATCGCGCAGGCGACCGCCGGGATCGACGATCCGGCCTATCTCGAGGCCAAGGCCAAGGCGCACCGCTATGCGGGCCCGGAGGGCATCGACGCCATGCTCGCAAAGGCCGACGTCGTGGCGCTGATCGCCCCGACGCTCGGCCCGGCGTGGCTGATCGATCCGGTGCTGAAGGACCGCTCGGTCGGCGGCGGCGCCGGCGGCCCCGCAGCCATCGCCGGCTATCCGCACCTCACCGTCCCCATGGGCCTCGTCGATGGCCTGCCGGTCGGCCTCTCGTTCATTGGCCCGGCGTGGAGCGAGGCCCGGTTGCTGGCCTTGGGCTACGCCTTCGAGCAGGCAACGCCCGCGCGCAGGCCGCCGACCTATCCGCCGTCGACGCAGGCGGCGAGCAAGGCCGCCTGGCTGGCCGCCGGCGGTGACAAGGGGCTGTTGAAACCGCGCTGACGGGCTTGATTTAGCGGTCGAGGACCAGGACCGCGAAGGTGTTGGGCTTGGGGGTCGGGCGCTGCCCGGCGGCCGCCGGAAGAGCGTACTCGGCGGTCGGCAGGTAGACCTTGCCGGTCCGGGGATCGACCGCGCCGGTGCGCGCGCCGATCTGGGTTGGCACGGTGTCGGTGATCGTGTTGTCCCCCGGGCCGGCGAGGGCGATGACCGACAGGGTTCCGGTCCGGCCGGAGGGCACGAGGGCCAGGTGGCGCCGGTCGTCGTAGATCACGGCATCGGGGAACCCGCCGATGGTGAAGCTCGCGATGGCCTTTCCCGAACCGGCGTCGAGGATGTCCGCCGCGCCGGCGCCGCAGGCGACGACGAGCCGAGCGCCTTCTACGTAGGCGAGGCCGGTGGGGCTTCCGCAGCCGGGCAGGTCGTAGCGGCGCAGCACGGTGCGCGAGGCGAGGTCGACGACGGCCACCTGGTTCTTGTCCTCGACGTTGACGAAGAACAGGCCGGCCCCGTCCGGCTGGCCGAACTCCAGCTTGTCGCCGACGTGGATGGTCCCCACCGCCTTCATGGCTTTCGGATCGATGAGCACGAGCGTCCCGGCGTCGCCGCAGATTACCACCACCAGCCCGCTCTTGGGGTCATAGGCGGCGCCGTCGGCATCCTCGGCGGTGGGGATCGAGGCCAGCAACCGGCCGTCCGTGGCGCTGATCATCTTGGCGGTGTTGTCGCCGCTGTTGGTGGTGACGATGAGGTCCGTTCCAGGAACCGGGACCACGGCGTGCAGGCGGTTCCCCTGGGCGAAGGCGGGGTTGAGCGTGCCCGAGTCGACGTCGATCGCCAGGACGACGGCCCCATGCGCCACGTAGACCCGGCGGCGCGTCGGATCAAAGCTGGCGTAGTCCCAGCCGCCATCCGGGCCGGGGATGCGAGCGACCACGTGCAATCCCGAAGGATGGGCGGGGTCGGCGGCCGCGTGGCCTGCAAAGGGAAGGGCGCCGGCGAACAGCGCGGCGATCAGGCTCAGGCGTTGGCTTCGGCTCATTGTCGTTTCCTTCAGGGTCGGGGATTGGCGGGGGCAGAGGGTTCGGGGTCGAGGCCTGGTCGGGCGCCGCCGATCAGCTTGAACAGGGCCGGCATCGCCAGCAGGACCAGCGGTCCCTGGGCGATCAGGCCGGCGATGATCGCCACCGCCAGGGGCTTCTGCATCGAGTGGCCGAAAGCCAGGGGCGCCAGGGCCAGGATGGCGGCGATGGTGGTCATGGCGATGGGCCGCAGGCGATTGGCGCCGGCGTCGATCAGGGCCCGCTCGGGCGGCTCGCCCAAGGCGATCAGGTGGTCGTATTCGGTGAAGTAGAAGATCGCCACCTCGGTGACGATGCCGATCACCATGGTCAGGCCCATCAAGGCCATGATGTCGAGCTCGGTCCCCGTGAGCAGCAGCCCGACCCCCACCGCTCCGGCGGCCAGCATCGGCATGACCATGATCGAAGCGACGACGCGGAAGTTTTCGTAGATCACCAGCAGCAGCACCATGACGATCGCCAGGGCGGCGATGAAGACGACGGCGAGGCCCGCGAAGGCGGTCTGCTGTTCCGCATAGAGGCCGCCCATCCTGAAGGTGACGCCCGCCGGCAGCGCGCCGGGCGCCGACAGGAGCCGCTGCGCCTCCCTGGCGGCCGAGCCGAGGTCGCGCCCCTCCACGCGGCCGGTCAGGCTGACCATGCGCCGGAAGTTCTCGCGGTTGACCTCGGTCTGACCGCTCAGCACATCGACATCGGCGATCTGCGAGAGGGTCAGGATGTGCCCATCGGCCGCCTTGAGGGGAAGCGCGCCGAGGCTGGAGACGCGATCGCGTTCGTCGGCCGGAATCCATGATCGGACGTCGGTGAGCAGGACTCCGGACTGCACCTGGGTGGCGACGTCACCCTCGACCATGGCGGTGACCTGGGCGGCGGCGTCCGTGGGCGTGATTCCCGCCAGCGCGGCGCGCGCCAGGTCATAGTGGATGTCGAGGGCGTCGCCGGCGACGACGACTCCGCTGCGCAGTTCCGTCAGCCCACGGACATCTCCGAGTCGTTGGACCAGGCCCCTGGCCGTGGCGTTCAGCAGCGGCGCGTCCTCTGAATACAGCTTGATCTCGACCGGCTCCGGCGTCGCGGTGAGGTCCCCGATCAGATCCTCCATCAGCTGCGCGGTCTCCACGTCGAGACCCGGAACCCCGGCCTCGACCTTCCCGCGGACCTCGTTCATGATCTCCTCGATGCCCCGTCGAGGCGGCGGCTTGAGGCGAACGAAGAAATCCCCGGTGTTGGGCTCGGTGAGCCCTCCTCCCAGCTGCAGGCCTGTCCGGCGCGACCAGGTTTCGACCTCGGGCGTATGGGCGAGGACGGTTTCGATCTGGCGAACCAGCCGATCGGACTCTGGAAGCGAGGAGCCCTGCGGGGCGATGTAGTCGATGATGAAGCCTCCCTCGTCCATCTTGGGCATGAAACCGCTGGGCAGGGTCGTGAACGCGATCACACCGGCGACGGCCAGCGGAACCAGGACCAGCAGGACGAGGAGCGGACTGGCGGTGACCAACTCGAGCGCGCGGCGATAGCGGCCGACGAGCCGGCCCCTGGCCGTCTCTCCGAGCGGCGCGGCCCCGCGGTAGATCCGCTCCACCAGGATCGGGACCACCAGCCAGGCGATGAGGAACGACGCCACCAGCGACACGGTCATGGTCAGCGCCAATGCGCGGAAGAAGGCTCCGGTCACGCCGGAGAGGAAGGCGAGCGGCGCAAAGATGAGGATGGTCGCCGCCGAGGATCCCGCCAACGG